>JADHEF010000005.1_pt1 | contig 351895 bp, 279 predicted proteins | sample 8952391 | NCBI WGS metagenome assembly JADHEF01 (sample SAMN16124439, study PRJNA663245) | bioreactor sludge metagenome | isolation source: sludge (nitrite) | place: India:Bengaluru | collected 2019-02-28 | reverse complement strand
AGCATGTTCGGCCTTTATTCATGCACCTATCACAAAACTGGGGATCCCTGAGGGTGCTGTCCGCACCATTTGACTGCCCCGCCGCCGGTTGGTAGTGTATCCCCCTGTCTAGCCATTCTTTAACGCATCACCGCCCCGGAGGGGCTTTTGGGAGTTTTGCCTTTATGAACGAGCCGACCACAAGGGAAATAGTGCAGCGCGCGTGGCAGGCGGGCATGGTGGTGCCCGCGTTCAACATCCCCTACCTGCCGATGATGGCGCCGGTGGTGGCGGCGCTGCGCGACGCGAAGGCCTTCGGCCTGGTGATGGCCGCGCGGCTGGAATGGGTGAAGTTTGAGGCGCGGAGCATCGAGGCGGTGCGCGACGAGTACCTGCGGGTGGGCGATCCTCGGCACACTCGGCTTCACCTGGACCATGTGCCGGTGATTGACGAGGACGACCTGCGGGTGGACTACATGGGGGACATCCGCCGGGCCATTGACGCGGGCTACGAGTCGGTGATGATTGACGGGTCGCGGCTGCCGCTGGAGGAGAACATCCGGCGCACGCGGGAGGTGGCGGAGGCGGCGCACGCCGCCGGGATTCCGGTGGAGGCGGAGCTGGGCGCGGTGATGGGCCACGAGGCGGGTCCGCTCCCGCCCTACGAGGAGCTGTTCCGCACGAAGCAGGGATTCACATCGCCCGAGGAGGCGGCGGAGTTCGCGGAGGAGTCGGGCGCGGACTGGCTGTCGGTGGCGATTGGCAACATCCACGGCGCGGTGAGCGCGGCGAAAAAGAACGAGAAAAAACTCGCGGCGCGGATTGACCTGGAGCACCTGGGGCACATCAACAACGCGGCGGGGGTGCCGCTGGTGCTCCACGGGGGCACGGGCATCGCGCCGGAACTGATCCGCGCGTCAGCGCGCCACGGCATCGCGAAGGTGAACGTGGCCACGGCGATACGGCAACCCTATGAACAAAACCTGAAGGAGTCGCAGGAAAAGGCGCTTCAGGCGGTGTATGACACCATGCTGGTCATTTTAAAGGAAGAACTGCGGCTTGAAAACACCGCCCGGCTGATCGCCGGCAACGAGGAGTAACACCATGCGTCCCGTCACATTCGCCCTGTATTTCGGAAACCGCGGCTTCTTCCCGGAGTCGCTCATCGCGTCCGCACGCGCGGAGATGAAGGCCGCCGTGGAGAAGGCGGGACACCGCGCCCTGCTGCTGGAGGAGTCGGCCACCCGTTACGGCGCGGTGGAGACGGAGCGCGAGGGCGGGGTTTACGCCGCCTTCCTGGAGGCGCACCGCGCCGAGGTGGACGGGGTGATCCTGTGCCTGCCCAACTTTGGCGACGAGACGGGCGCCATCGCGGCGGTGCGCGACGCGCGGGTGCCCATCCTCATCCAGGCCTACCCGGACGAGCTGGACAAGATGGGCAACGCCACCCGGCGCGACTCCTTCTGCGGCAAGTTCTCCATCATGGACGTGTTCTGCCAGTACGGTGTGCCCTTCACCACCCTCAAGCCCCACACGGTGCACCCCTCCTCGGACGCCTTCGCGGCGCAGCTCGCCCAGTTCGCCGCCGTCTGCCGCGTGGCCGGGGGCATGCGCCGATTCACGGTGGGCGCCATCGGCGCGCGCACCACGGCCTTCAAGACGGTGCGCTTCGACGAAATCACCCTCCAGCGCCGGGGCATCACGGTGGAGACGCTGGACCTGAGCGAGGTTTTCATGCGGGTGCGCTCCGTGGACAACGCCACGGCGGCCTACAAGGACCGGGCGGCGCACCTGGCGGCGTACACCTCGTGGAAGGGTGTGCCCGACGACACCTTCCACAACCTGGTGAAACTGTCGCTGGTGCTCGACGACCTGATCGCGGAGTTCGGCATGGACGCGCTGGCGCTACGCTGCTGGCTGGAGCTGGAGAAGGAGCTGAAGGTGTCGCCCTGCGTGCTGCTGAGCGACCTGAACAACCGGGGAATCGCGGCGGCGTGCGAGCTGGACGTGTGCAACGCCGTGGCGATGCACGCGCTGCGCCTGGCCTCGGAACGGCCCGCCACCTGCCTCGACTGGAACAACAACTACGGCGACGACGAGAACAAGTGCATCCTCTTCCACTGCGGCCCCGTGCCCCAGGATCTGATGGCGGGTCCGGGCCAGATTGTGGATCATCCCATGTTCGCCAAGGTGCTCGGCCCCGGCTGCGGCTTCGGGTGCAACACGGGCCGCATCGCCCCCGCGCCGCTCACCTTCTCCAGCGCCAAGACCATGGACGGGAAACTGTCCTTCTACCTGGGCGAGGGCCGCTTCACCGCCGACCCGATAGCGCCGGAATTCTTCGGCTGCGCCGGGGTGGCTGAAATCCCGCGCCTTCAGGACATCCTGGAGCACGTCGGCCACGAGGGCTACCGCCACCACGTCTCCGTCACCACCGGGCATGTGGCCGCGGCGGTGCGCGAGGCCTTCACGCGCTACCTGGGGTATGAACTGGCCAAGCCATGAGCCTTCTTGGGATAGACATCGGCACCACGGGCTGCAAGGCGGGCGTCTTTTCGGAGGACGGTGCCCCGCTGGCGCGGGCCTACCGGGAATACGACATGGTCCAGCCCCGGCCGGGCTGGGCGGAACTGGACACGCACGCCGTGTGGGACGCCGTCCGGGAGGTCATCCGGGAGGCTGCGGCGCAAAGCGCCGGTGATCCCGTGGCCGCGCTGTGCTTCAGTTCCATCGGCGAGGCCGTGGTGCCCGTCACCAAAGACCGTGAAATCCTCGACAACAGCATCCTCTGCATTGACCCGCGCGGGGCGGAGACGGCGGCGGCGCTGGACCGTGATTTCACCCCGGAATCCTTTTACGCCATCAACCCCAACCTGCCCGGCCCGCAGTACTCCCTGCCCAAGATGCTCTGGCTGCGGGAACACCGGCCGGAGGTCTTTGACCGGGCGGATTACTTCCTGCTCTGGGGCGATTTCGCGGGGTTCATGCTCGGCGCGGAACCGGTGACCGCCAACTCCCTGGCCAACCGCACCCTGCTCTTTGACCTGAAAAGGAACGACTGGTCGGACAGGCTGCTGGACTGGGCGGGGCTGGACCGGACGAAACTGGGCCGTGTGCTCCCCGGCGGCAGGGAGGCGGGAACCGTTTCCCCCGCCATGGCCGCCGAACTCGGCCTGCCGCCCGGCGTGCGCATCGTCACCGGCGGGCACGACCAGTGCTGCAACCTGCTCGGCTGCGGCTGCATCCGGCCCGGCAGCGCCATGTGCGGCATGGGCTCCTTCGAGTGCATCACCCCCGTCTTTGGGGAGGTGGAAAACCCGGGGGAAATGCTGCGGCACGGGCTCAACATAGAACACCACGTGCTTCCGGGCCTGCACGTGTCCTTTCTTTTCAACCAGTCGGGCCTGCTGGTGAAATGGTTCCGGGACACCTTCGCCCGCGCCGACCAGCCCCCGGCGGACGGCGACGTGTACGCGCTGCTGAACGCAGAGCTGCCGCCGGAACCGACAAGCCTGCTGGTGCTGCCCCACTTTGTGCCGCCCGTGTTTCCCCGGCACATCCCCGACACGGCGGGCGCGATTCTGGGCCTGCACGCAAACACCACGCGCGGCGAGATTCTCAAGGCCATCATGGAGTGCAGCACCCTGTATTTCGTGGAAACCCTGGAGGCGCTGCGCGGCATGGGCCTTGAATGCGGCCTCTTTGCGGCGCCGGGCGGCGGCGCGAAGTCGGACGCATGGCTGCAAATCAAGGCCGACATCCTGGGCGCGCCCTTCCAGCGCCCCGTGTTCACCGAGGCGGGCGTCCTGGGCGCGGCCATGCTGGCGGGACTGGGCACAGGACGGCTTGCCTCCCCGGAGGAGGCGGTGGCGCGTTTCGTGGCCGTGGACCGCGTTTTCACGCCCGACCCCGCAAGGCACGCGCGGTACCGTGAAAAGCACGCCCTCTATGCGGGCATGTTCCCCGCCCTGCGCCCCCTGCTCCGCCGCATGTCATGAGGGCCGCCTTGCCGGGGGGTGGGGCGGTGCGCTAGGATGCGGAGGTGCGCGGAAAACACGCGCCCAATCTGGAGAAGTTCCATGCTCGAAGTGCATGTCCTCGGGGTGACCCGGTTTGCAGGCGCCGAATATCCGACGGTAATCCTGCGCCATGACGACCGGGTGCTGTTCATCAGCATCGGCCCCTTTGAGGCGGCGGCCATCGGCTGGGGGCTGGACCCCAAGAAACCGCCCCGCCCCATGACCCACGACCTCATCCTGAACATCCTCGCCGGCCTGCGGGGCGAGTTGAAGTCGGTCACGGTGTACAACCTGGAAAACCAGACCTTTTTCGCCTACCTGATGGTGGAGCAGCGCGGCATCAACGGCGAGATCGAACAGGTGCTGCGCATCGACACCCGTCCCAGCGACGGGATCGCCCTTGCGGTGCGCGCCAAGTGCCCCGTTTTTGTGGCCGAAGAGGTTATGAACCAGGCGGGCCAGGATTTCAGCCAGTTCATGATGCAGATGGAGGACGAGGCAAAGGAGGGGGAAGGTGAGGAGGAGGAGGACGACGGGGAGGAGGAGGATTCGGAATGAGGTGCGGGCGGGGGATGCCCCCCTTCCCGTTCCGGAATTCCGCCGCCGTCTCCTGGGACAATGCCCCGGATGCGCCGCGCGCCCCCGTGAAAAATGTCACCATATGGCGGGTGCCGCCCGTCACCGGCGGGGCCGCGCTGTCCTCCCTGGCGGAGGAACTCACCGACGGCGAACGGACGCGGGCCGCGACGCTCACCCTCGCGCGGCGGCGCACCGAGTACATCTGCGGCCATGCGGCGCGCGCGCGCCTCGCCGCGCAGCAGGACGCGACGGCGCGTTTCTCCATCACCCACACCCAGGAGCTGATTCTCATCGCCGGGGGCAATTCGGCTGTTTTGGGAATTGATGCGGAACGGGTGTCCGCCGCGCGCCCGGCGGCGGCCCTGTCGCGGCGTTTTTTCTGCGCGCAGGAGGCGGCGGCGGTGGCCGGGCATCCCCAGCCCCGCCAATCCCTGATCTTTTTCGCCTTATGGACCGCCAAGGAGGCCATGTACAAGGCATTCTCCCCCGCCGGTTCCCGCCGGGGCGCGTTTCAATTCTCCGCGCTCCCAAACATGGCGGAGATGGCGGTTTCCCTGACGGATGCGGACCCGTCCCCCCGGACGTTCACCATCCCGGCACAGGGTGGGTGCCCCCCCTTCCGTCTGGAATGGTTTCTGCCCGTTCCCGGCACAATCGGCGCCCTGGTTGCGGACCACACGGCGGGGGAGCCCGCATTTCATAATTTTTCATGGGACAAATCACGGTAAAAATGGAGGTCTTTGTCATGGGACGCATGGTTTTGTTGTGCTGTCTTCTGGGCGCCGCTTCATCCGCCGTTGCGGCGGCTGACCACCGTGAACCCGCCACGGTGCTGGTCGTCTATTACAGCGACAAGGGCCACACCAAGGCCATGGCGGAGGCGGTGGCAAAGGGCGCGGGCGGCGTGGAGGGCGCGGCGGTGCGCCTGCTTTCCGTGTCTGAGGCGACGGCGGATGATGTGCTGGCGGCGGACGCGGTCATTGTCGGCAGTCCGGTGCACAAGGCGAACGTGGCCCCGCCCGTGCAGGAATTCATCAACAGCTGGCCGGTCAAGGACGAACGGCTCCATGACAAGCTGGGCGCGGCCTTCGCCACCGGGAGCGGGGTTTCGGCGGGTGAGGAACTGGTGCAGTTGGGCATCCTCCAGTCCATGCTGGTGTGCCGGATGATCGTGGCGGGCGGTCCCGGCGCCGATCAGCCCTTTGGCGCCTCCGCCGTGGGCGAGACCCCGCTGCCCGCCGACGGCAAAGAGGACGCCGTTGCGGCGTATTACCTGAAAAAGGGCGAGGCACTGGGCAAACGGATTGCGGAGCTTGCCGTCAGGCTTAAAACGCCCAAAAAAGACCCCGCGTGACAACCACGCCGGGGCTTAAGGTGTGGCAGTCAGGATGATCTCGGCGGGGTTGTGGTTCTCGGAGAGATAGGCGTCGTAGCCGTTCTGGCCCTTCAGGTATTTTCCGAAGAAGGCGGCGGTGTAGCCGTTGGTTAGGGTGTACACGGTTTCCATAGGCACGTACTGGATGGGTTCGCCGTTGGTGATCCGCTTTCCACTTCCCACGCCGTCGCCAAAATCCGGCTTGAGCTGGTGCATTTCCGTGAAGGAAAAGTGTCCGGCGTTTTTGAATTCGACGGCGTGGCGCGGCCCCCTGGACTCCTCATAATAGCGGCGAAGATCGGCCATGCGGTCCGCGCCGAGGGTGTCATCCTCCGCGGCGATGAGCAGCATGACGGGGCAGTCGAATTTGACGCGGTCGGCGGCGGGGGCCGCGCCCGCCATGGGCGCGATGGCCCTCACGCGCGCGTCCGTGTTCACCAGCCAGGTGCACGTGAAGCCGCCGAAGGAATGGCCCGCCGCGCCGATGCGGGCCATGTCCACCCTGCCCAGAAAGCGGCTGTCGTTGCCCTTGTTCATTTTGTCCATTTCATCAATGAGAAAGGAGAGATCCTTCGGCCTGTCGGCGGCGGAGAGGGTGCGCGCCTCTTTCCCCTGCTGCATCGGCACCAGCCGCCCGTCCACAAAGGTCAGGGCGCTGTTGCCCGTGTGGTCCGGGGCCATGACAATGTAGCCGTGGCTGGCCATGTGCTCGCACCAGAAGGCGTTTTGCATGCGCATCCCGCCGTTGCCGTGGGAAAAAAGCAGCAGCGGAAACACCCCCTCCCGGACGCGCGCGTCGCGCACCGCCCGGTTCTTAAAGCGGGTGTCCGCCTCGGCCAAATCCACCCCAAAGCCCGCCAGCAGCACCAGGGAAAGCTCCGGGGCGCTGTTTTTCAGGAAGAAGTCGGACAATTTGTTCGCGGGTTGGTCCCTGGCTTCGTCCGCGGCCGGATACCAGATTTCCGTCATGAGGGAACGGGGGCCCTCCGAGGCCGGGTCAATGCGGCTGTGGTCTTTGAAGGTCATGGTGGTGACGCCCACGGGGAATGGGCCCGGCTTGTCCGGGGCGGGAAGGGGCTCCTCCCCGGTCTGCGCCGCCGCAGCCAAACCGTAAAACAACACCGCCGGCAAGAGCATCCAATTGCGCGTCATCATGCCTGTTCTCCCTGCGCGGGCCCCGGCCCGGCTTCGGAAAACAATACACGGGCGTCACGCACCCTTTCCAGCGTCGGGCCGGGCCGGTCCAGCCGTTTGCACCCCCCGGATCCCTGTGCTACAATGCGCCAAGACGTTGGAGGGTTATTTATGCCTCGGTATGCCAGGGTGATTTGCGGGCTGCTTGTGCTGGCGGCCATTGCCACGACTGGGTGCGCCCGTGCCGCGCGCGACACGTCGGGTTTCGCGGTCCACAAGGACGCGACGGTGGCCATGCCTTTTGATGAGGCGTGGCAGGCCGTGAAGGGTTCGCTCCGCGAGCAGGGGTACGAACTGTACACCCGCGACAAGCGCGGCACCTTTGTCGCGTACACCGACATGCACCGGATCCTGCTGATCCAGCCAAGCCGCATCAAGTACACCGTGACGCTGACCCCCGTGAACGACAAGGAAACGGCGGTGACGGTGGACGCGGTGCGCCAGAAATACGGTGCAACGCTGCTGACCTATCCCGGCTGGCACGACCGCCCGCTCAAGGACGAGGCCGCCGCCGCCGCGCTGCTGGAGTCGGTCCAGGCGAAGCTCAACGGCGCGCCGGTCAAGACGGAGGACGCGGGCAACGCCGCCGGCGTGTGACACCACGCCCCGTTGCGCGCACCCACACATGGCCGGAGCACCCTCAGGGCAGGATGAGTTGAACACAGCGCGCCACCGCATTCCCGATGCGGCGGCGTTTTTCTTTTGCCTGTTTTTTCTCGCCGCATGGCCCTGGGAAATGCACCAGCGCCTTCCCTGGGGCGGCACGGCGGTTTCGCTGGCGGGTCTCGGCCTGCTGTTTTCCGGGGGGTGGCTTTTCCTGAACAGCCCGAAGCGGGGCGCACTTTCCGGGTATGAGGCGCCCCTCGCGCTGCTGCTGCTGGCCTGCGCCCAGTCGTGGACCCGCTCGGCGGACGCTCCGGCCACCGCAGCGCTGCTGAAACAGTACGCGCTGTACACGCTGCTCTTCTTTGCGGCCCTGCCCGTGTTCCGCCGGCCGGGACAGGCCCGGACCGCATGGATTGTCCTGACCGTTTCCGCGGCGCTTGTTGGCGTGACCGCGCTGCTTTGCGCCAGGGGGCTGCTCACCCCGGCACTGGCCATGGCGCAGCGCTACCTGGACCAGCGGCTTGCGGATGAGATACGCGCCGGGGCCTTCATCCGTATGGCGGCCACAACCCCGGACTTCAACCAGGCCATCCTGCCGATGCTGCTCTGCCTGCCCCTGGCCATGGCCATGGCGGCATGGCCGGACCCCGCCCGGCCCAGGACAGTCCGCGCCGCGGGGGGGATTCTCTCCCTCGCGCTGCTCTGCGGCGTTGTGGTTTCGCTGTCCCGGAGCGGACTGATCGCCGTGGCGGGGCTGGCGGCGGCGGGGGTGGTGGTGCTGCCTCGGGGCCGGACGCGCCGCGGGGCCTGGATGCTGGCGGGGCTGGCGCTGGCCGCCGCCGCACTGCTTGGCTGGCTGGTAGTGTCCGGCTATCTGGACGCCTCCATCACCCGCATGCGCCGCATGTTTGACGACGGGGACCCCTCCTCGCGCTCCCGGCTGTATGTGTTCGGCCTGGCCTGGCGGCTGCTCCCCGAATACTTCTGGCTTGGATGCGGCCTGGGCGCGTCGCCGAAAGTGATTGGCGCGGCCGCCGATCCGGCCGTCTGGCAGGGCACCGCCATTCACAGCATGCCCGGCCTCTTCCTTTTTGAAACCGGCATCCTGGGACTGGCGGGATACCTGTGGCTCTGGGCACGCTGGGGACGGCGCGCCTGGCGGCGGTGGCGCGCGGCGGCAACGGCTGAGGCGCGCCTGCTCCACGGGGCCATGCTCGGCTCCGGCGCGGTGCTGTTCTGGATTCTCGCCATACAGCCTTTCCAGGCATTGTCCCTGTTTCCTGTTTTTGGCGCACTGGCCGCGGCCCTGTCCGGCGGCACGGCTCTCTCAGCCGAGAACGCCGCCGCGCCCCGCCGCCGGTGGGCGCCCCTGCTGGCGGGGGTGGTCACCCTGGCGGTGGTGGCGCCGAACATGGCGTGGTATGAAACAGTGGCGGCGCGGATGAACCGTTTCGCGGCGGCACTGGATGCCGCGCTGGAGGCGGAAAAACGGGGGGACTGGGAAAGCGCCGGGGGGGGATACGCGCTGGCGGCGGAACAGGCGAAGGCGTGCCGCCTTGGGGAACCCGGACCCGGCCAATACTACCGGCACATCGCCTCCGGCGTGTCCGATCTCGGATATGTGCTGGATCGCATCCCCGGGGGCGGTCCAAGGGACGCCGGGGCGGACATCGCGAAGTTCGGACGGGCGCGCATCCTCCACAATCAGGGCGATTATGAAAATGCGGCGGCGCTGCTGGAGGAAATATGCGTCCGCCAAAAAGGCTGGGCGGATCCGGCCTATGCCCTTGGGGAGGCGCGTTGGCGCCGGGGGGACAAAAACGGGGCGACGGCGGCCTGGAAAGACGCGGCGGCGCGCCTGAAAATTCAGGGGCGCACCCTGCCGCCAAAGCCTCCGGCCGAAGCCCGGACGGACCTTACGGATGTGGCGGCGGCGTTGGAGGCGGAACTTGGCCGGGGCGATCAGGCCACGGACCGGAGGGAAATGCTGCTGATGCGCCTGGGCCGTTGAGCCGGCGGAACAGCCGCGGGGGAAAACGGACACCCCGGCCTAGCGCAGTGCCCGAAGGCGCGCCTGAGCCAGCCGGTGGCCGGGCAGACGGCGGAGTGCCTCGCCGTAGGCGGTGCCCGCCTCCCCCCTCCTGCCCTCCAACTCGGCGCGCACACCCCGCATGGCGTCCAAATCGGCGCATGAATACCCCGCCTTTTCAGCGGCCTCAAAGGTTTCAAACGCCTCGTTCCACAACCCGTTGAACATCAGCCGCCTGCCCGCATTGTAGAGTTCCTCCCCGCCCAGGTTTTTTCCCGCCGAAAGCCGTTCGCCCGCCGCCGCCCGCTCCATGGCGTGAATGCGCCAATACTTCTTGAAGAGCGTTTCCGCCGCGAGCAAATCCCCCTGATCCGTCATGGCCCGGCCCAGCCACAACAAGGCCCCGTCCGCCCCCTCCCTGTCCTCAAGGGACGCGCGCACGGGCAGTTTTGGATCGGCTATGGCGAGGGCGGCCGCGGCGTCCAATCCAAGCCCCCCGGCCACCGCGCCTTCAGGATCGGTGAGCGCGGCGCGCACCATCGGCAGCCGGACCAAATCCCGCCCGAGATCGGCCACGACCCGGTCGGCAATGCGCGGCCAGGCGTCCAGCGCGTCAAGCACCCGGCGCTGCGCCTCGTAAAGCGCGTCCTGCTCCAGGGCGGCGCGGCCCTCGGCAAGAAGGCGCGCGGCGCTTTGTCGCGCGGCCAGCATCTGGCCGTATCCGCGCACGGCGACCAGCAGCATCAGCCCCGCCAGGGCGGTGGCGAGCCACAGCCCGATGTTGTAGGCGATGTACCGTTTCAGTCTTCTGGTTGCCATTTTTACCCTAAAACGCCTGGTCCAGATGAAGAACCACCGGAATGGTTCTGAACAGTATCTTCAGGTCCATCCAAAGCGACCACTGCTCGATATAGGCGATGTCAAGCTGCACCATCTGGTCGAAGGAGAGGCGGTTGCGCCCGCTCACCTGCCAGAGCCCGGTGATGCCCGGCCTGATGTAGAGGCGCTTCATGTGCCAGTCCTTGTACTCGTCCACCTCGTACTGGATGGGCGGACGCGGGCCCACCAGGCTCATGTCCCCCTTGAACACGTTGAAAAACTGGGGCAGCTCGTCAATGCTGGTCTTCCGGATGAAGCGCCCCAGCCGGGTGATGCGCGGATCGTTTGTCATCTTGTAGACCGGCTTGCCGTCCGCGTCAAGCTCGTATTCCTGCCCGTTCTTGATCATCTGCTGGAGGTATTTCTTGTGGATTTCGGGGTCGGAGTCGGCGCGCATCGAGCGGAACTTGATCATGCGGAAGGTGCGCCCGTTGAGGCCCACCCGCTCCTGGATGAAAAAAACGGGGCCGGGCGAGTCCAGTTTTATGAGCACCGCCACAAGGGCCATCAGCGGGGAAAGGGCAACGATGGCGGCGGCGGAAAGGGCCATGTCCATGAGGCGCTTGCCAAGCTGGGGAAATGTGGCGTAAAGGCCCAGGTTCTGCACGCGCAGCAATGGGAAATCGCCCGCCATGTCCGGCAGGGCGTTGGTGCGGAAATAGGGCTGGAAGGGCGTGCACATTTTAATCTGCGCGCCCATGCGCCAGCAGGTCTGCGCCACCTCCAGACGCTGCTGGGCCGAAAGGGTTCCGGGGTCCACCGCCAGAATGACCTCGTCCAGGTTGTGCCGGTTGATCAAAGCCTTGAGCGCGCCGATGTCCCCGGGCACCTGTCCCTCATAATCCGCCCCCGGACCGGCGAGCACCTCGCCCATGTAATCGTATTCGGTGGAGGGCGAGCGGAGCGCAGTAATGAGCCCGTCGGGCGGGGCGCCGTCGTGGATAATCACCACGCGGGTCCGCCAAAACCCGAACGCATGGAGAAAAAGCACCCCGATGAGCGTGGCGGAGTGCCAGAGAAGCACCGCAAAAAAGGCAATGATGCCCTCGCAGGCCATGAACATGAGCACCGACTGGTGGCGCGCCGCGTCGGGATAAACCGACTGGTAGGCCGCACCCAGCAGCGCCAGCAGGGCCGTGCCCAGCACCACCCCCCGGAGGATGGTGGTCGCGGCGCGGAAGGGGCGCGTGTCCCCCAGGTTCGCCTGGTACAAACCCGCCCACTGAAAAATCAGCAGGCGGATGACGGGCACAATGAGCACAAGCGGGAAGAAGGGACGGAATTCGGGGCTGCGGAGCAGGCGCAGGAACAGGGCCGGAAAATTCAGCACGGTCCTGTCCACCGGCGCCATGGACTGTGGCCAGGAGGCGGTCATCAGATAGGCGAGCGCCACCCCCGCGGCAAGCAGCGCCGCCTGGCCGGAAGCCTGCACAAACACCAGCAACGCGCGCTTGCGGCCCCTTCCCCAGCCCGCCGCCCAGCTGGATGGGTCTATCGGAAGCGGCGCATCGGCGGCAGGGGAGGCGGGAAGAGCGGGTGCGGCTTCCGCCGCGGCCGTTTCCGCCGGAGCCCCCCCCCCGTTGTTTTGCTGTTGATGACGGCGCTTCTTGGTCATTTCTTGGTCATTTAAAGAAATCGTGAACCGCGGCAATCACATGGGCCACCTGGGCCTCGTCAAGATTGGGATGCATCGGCAGGGAGAGCAGTTCGGGCGCGCAGGCGCTGGACAGGGGCGCGCCGTCGGGCACGGTGCGCGCCGACGCGTAGGGCTTCTGCTGGTGGATTGGCACCGGATAGTGAATGCCGCAGAAGACGCCCCGCTCGCGCAGGTGCGCCATGAGCTCGTCCCGCCGGGGGTGGCGCACCACATACAGGTGCCATACCGGCTCCCCGCCCTCCCGCACGGCGGGCAGGACAAGGGGCGTGTCCGCCAGACCCTCCGTGTAAAGGGCGGCGAACTTGCGGCGCAGGCCGTTCCACTCGTCCAGATGGGCCAGTTTCACATCCAGCACCGCCGCCTGCATGCTGTGGAGGCGGCTGTTGAACCCCACCACGGGATGAATGTATTTTTCGGACTGCCCGCAGTTGCGGTACATGCGCAGGGCCTCGGCCAGCTCCCCGTCATCGGTGGTCACCGCGCCGCCCTCGCCGTAGGATCCCAGATTTTTTCCGGGATAAAAACTGAAGCAGCCGCACACGCCCATCGAGCCTGCCGGGCGGCCCCTGTGGCGCGCGCCGTGGGCCTGGGCGGCGTCCTCCACCACCAGCAGCCCGTGGCGGTTGGCAATCTCCAGAATGGGGTCCATGTCCGCGCACTGGCCGTAAAGATGCACCGGCATGATTGCCTTTGTCCGCGCGGTAACCGCCTGTTCCAGCAGATTTGCGTCAATGGTATACCACGGGTCCATGTCCACCAGCACCGGGGTGGCCCCCGCAAGGGCGATGGCGTTCACCGTGGCGATAAAGGTGTTCGCCGCCGTGATGACCTCATCGCCGGGGCCGATGCCCAGCGCGCGCAGCGCCAGATGCAGCGCATCCGCGCCCGAAGCGACGCCCACACAGTGCCTGGTGCCGCAATACTCCGCGAAATGCCCCTCAAAACGGGTCACCGCGCCGCCGAGCACAAAAGAGGCGGTGGACATCACCTCGTCCAGGGCGGCATGCACCTCCCCGCGAATGCTGTTGTACTGGCCCACCAAATCCACAAATTGAACGTTCATGCGCGCCCTTTGTTTCCAACCGGTGACGGCGGTTGCGGCCACCCTGGAAAAAGACGGCGGCCATTGCTGTAAATTGTCAAAAGTATACCTTTCCCCATGAATCCGCGCAAACGGATTACGTTCCGTCAGCCAAACATAACCCTTGCACGTTTAAGGAATTGGGTTTATAATTGGCGCACGGGCAGATTTTCGCAGTTATGTGTGAGGATTAGGCATCATCGGGCGTATTTCTTAACATACGGGAATTATCGCCATGGAGAGCAGTCTGACTTCGTTAGTGGATCAAATTTCCCGCCAGGCGGAATCGTTTGACGCATCCCAGGAAGACGCGCTCGCCGCGCTGGAACGGCAGGCGGATGCGTTGCGCGTGCAGTCGGGCCGCCTGATGCAGGCGGGCGTTCATGCGGGCGAACTGGCGGCCACGCTGGAAACGCTGGAAAACGAGCGCGACCTGCTTATCGTGCGCATTGCGGAAAAGGACAAGGCGCTGGAGGAAATTCCGGCGCTGCGCGGCGCGGTGGAGGAACGGGACGGCCGCATTGCCGGGCTGGAAAAACTCCATGATGAGATTGCGGCGCGCGACGCCAAAATCGCGGAATTGGAACCCCTCCGGGACGAGGTTGCCGCGCGCGACGCCAAAATCGCGGAACTGGAGCCCCTCCGGGACGAGGTTGCCGCGCGTGACGCCAAAATCGCGGAACTGGAGCCCCTCCGGGGCGAGGTTGCGGCGCGCGACGCCAAAATCGCGGAACTGGAGCCCCTCCGGGACGAGGTTGCCGCGCGTGACGCCAAAATCGCGGAACTTGACGGACTGGCCGCGGCGCTTGAGACGGCCAAACAGCAGGCAGCCTCCCTGGAGGCGGCTGCGGCGCGAACGGCGGAACTGGAGCAGAGACTGGCGGATCAGGCCGAAGAAACGGTGAAGAACGCCGCCGCAATGGCGCTGCTTCAGACCCATCTGGGGGAGGCGGAGGAGGCCCGCGCAAAAGCGGAACTGGAAAAGAAAATGCTCTTAGGCCAGGTGGAGGGGCTGAACATGCTCGCCACCGAGGCGGCGGAACTGCGCACCAAAGTGGCCCAACTCGAGGCGGAACTGGAGGCGGAACGGAACCGCATGCTCCGCATGAAGGCGCAGACGGCAGCCGCCGCGCCCGTCCCGCCGCCGCCCCCCCCTCCTGCGGCCATTCCCGATCTGCCCCCGCTTTCGGAAGAAATACAAGAGCGCCCCAAGGTGATGCCCAAGGGGCGCAACCTGGAGGATTTCATCGCCGAGGTGGAGAAGCCCCTGGCCAAACCCACCGCTCCGGACACCAAAATACAGCCGAAACGCTCCCGGGGCGGGCCGCGCAGGCAGTTGGGCGAGCTGCTTGTGGAGGCGGGCATCATCACCCAGTCGCAGCTTGAGGAGGTGGTGCGCATTCAGGCGGCGGACCCGCGCCGGAGGCTGGGCGTGATCATCGTGGACCAGGGCTATGCCACGGAGGAGGTCATTGCCGCGACCCTGGCATCACAGTTGCGCACCCGTTTCGTGGAGCGCATCGAACGGGACATGACCGCCGACGCCATGCGGATGGTGCCCCAGCAGATGGCCATCAACCACCGTTGCGTCCCCCTGTTCTTTGAAAACGGCACGCTCACGCTGGCCATGGCCAATCCGCTGGATCTCATCGCCATCGAGGACGTACAGCATGCCACCGGCGTCTTTGTCCAGCCCGTTGTGGCCACTCCGGGCGCGATTGACGCGGTTATCAACAAGTACTACATCAAGACCCGGTAGGCGCGGCCCAAAACCGTCTTTAAGGCCCCGGAACCCTGAGGTTTCGGGGCTTTTTCACACCTGGACAACCGGCAGAGGGCGGTTGTACAACAGGTTCAGGTTACTTTCGGCGTCCAGTGACACCGCGCCGAGGCGCACCGTGTAGGGCGTTTCATCCTCGTAATGATAGGTCACCTCGGCCGTCTCTATATCCCACACGCCCTCCGCCGGACCGCACAGGACAAGTGTGTGGGGATGGCTTTCCGGATAACCGACAACAGACAGGGTGCCACCGGGCGCCGTGTCCCCGTGTAACTCATCAAATTCCACCTCAAAGCCGTTCACGGCGTATTCAGGGGGCTTCTCCAAACCGCGGGCACCGGTTTTCACCGTAAGCATGAGGGTCCTGAGTCTTGCCATGGGGTTACGCCTTCATTTCGGGGGGCAGCGCCCTGAACCAGGGGTTGAATCCCGCCGTGTGATCGGTGGTGTCAATAATCGCGCCGATTTCCGGCACCGCCGCGCGGAGCGTCTTTTCCACGCCGCTGCGCAGGGTGAGCGCCGAGGCCGCGCATCCCTGGCAGCCGCCGCCCATGGTTAGGTATACCGTGTTTTTTTGCACCCGTTCCAGGGTGATAAACCCGTTGTGGGCGGCGATGGCGGAGTTCACCTCCCTTTCCAGCACGGAGGAAACGGCACGGCTGATTTCCTCCTCAGCAGGCACTGACGCTAACACCTCCGGCAGTACCACCAGCCGTCCGGAATCAAGATGATTCCTGATTATTGATCCGGCGGCGCGGGCCGATTCCCAAACAGAACCGTCTTCGCCGGGGGCCAATCCAATGGTGATGCAGTTCGCGTTGATGAGCACGGAGACCGCACCGCATCCGTCGAACAACGCCCCGGCCAGGGGGGCGCAGGCGTAGGCGGCATGACGGTCGGGACAAAACCAGGACCATCCGTCCTCCAGCATGGTTCTGTTGGCCCAAAGGCGCACAAGGCGTGACTTCTCATCGAGCTGCGCCAAAATCAGCAGTTTCTCCTCCCCGGGTGGGAAGGGCAGCATGTCGTCCAGCACCGGAGCATTCACGACCCTGCGGGGAATCTCCTCGTCAAACCGCAGCGGAGGCCGTTCCGGCGTGTCCGGAGTTTTCCCCTTTGCCCCGCCGAGTATTTTTGAGAACCATGCCATTCTGAACCTTCCTAGTCCCGTCATGCCGCATGTTTGGAGAAAACACCCCCCACCCGGGCGACATTCCCCTCCCCTCATGCCCTGCCGCCTCCCGCCCGGCACTGGACTTTCATGAAAGGCAACCCTGACAATATCCAAAAGTCTGATGCACACACCCATGGAGATCCGCCAAATGCTTGTGGTCCATGTTCATGTCCATGTGAAACCCGGATGCGCCGATGCCTTCCGGGACGCCTCGGTCGCCAATGCGCGCGAAAGCGTGAAAGAGCCGGGCATCGCCCGGTTTGATGTCATCCAGCGGGAGGATGAGCCAAACCGCTTCATTCTGGTGGAGGTGTACCGCACCCTTGAGGCCACCGTCGCCCACAAGGAAACCGCCCACTACGCCCGCTGGCGCGACACCGTGGCGGACATGATGGCGGAACCCCGCCGGGCCGAAAAATACACCAACTGTTTTCCCGGCGACATGGAGTGGTGAAAAGGAATCCGGACTGTTTTTTACCGGATTACAGCGTGTTGTTTTGCAGCAGCCCGAAAAAGACGGCAAACAGCCGGTTCACGGGGGCCCTCCCGTCACCCTGATATCTGGTGAATTCCACATGGCCGTCCATGTACAGGACATTTGCCCCTCCGGGCACATGATTGTAAACTCCGGGGTCGGTGGCAACCTGATCGAACATGACAAAGAGGCCGCTCTGCGCCATGTTGGAGGCGGCGGGATTGTTGATGTCGGTGACCAGGAAGCGCTCGATGCCCTCGCGAAGCCGGAACAGCACGTCTCCGCCCCCGTTCCCGTTTGGGGCGCCAACGGGCAGATCCGTGTCGGCGCGCGGGTTTATCCCCTGGCGCGCACCGCTGAGATAGAGCAGCGCGGACGGATCAATTCCCCCATTGTCCGAGACCAGCGACTCAGCAAGCAGGGCGGCCTGCACGGAAACCGGAAGGGACGTGTCGGCGGGGGGGCTACCGTTGAATATTGTGGCGATGAGCAGCAAGACCGGGAAATCGGCCATCGGAAGCTGCGGGTCATCGTCATCCCCCCGGTCAACAGCCCAGCCGACATACCCATAACTCGCATCCACCACCTGCGCGCAGCCTTTTGGCTTTTCCGAGGTGTGGCCGAGGCACCATTCCCCGTCCGCCCCCCTGGCGTCGCTTGTGTGGGAACCCAGCTCTGAATCCGACGGGCAGAAAATTATCATCGAATCAGTGAGATATTCCGGGTAAATGGAGAAAACGTTCGGCCCAACGCTCAACGCGCCCTTGGGGGTCCCGTCCGGCAGGGTATACCCGCCGAATTGCACCGGGGGAAACATGCCTCCCGCCTCATTGGCATACATCTTGAAAACAAGCCCCCACTGTTTGAGGTTGTTCTGGCAGGATGCGCGGCGTGCCGCCTCCCGGGCGCGCGCAAGGGCCGGGAGCAGAATCGCCGCCAAAATCCCAATAATGGCTATCACCACCAGCAACTCAATTAGGGTGAACGCAGACTTCCCGGTTCTTTTCATTGCCAGATCCCCGTTTTTCGTGATTCCGGCATTCCAAGCCGGTCCGAAACAAACCGCTCGAAAAAATGCGCCTGTTATAAAAATGCGCAAATCCGGCAAATAATTCCTCTCCCCCCAAGGGGTCTTATTTCAGCAAACACCTTTTGTGTTCTTCAAAACAATTCAAACGCCCTTAAAAATTGATGCCCATACTGGGCTTTGTTCATGACTGCGGCGATGTCGCTGGTGTTTTTTTGATTTTTGAAACACACCGGGGATATTGGGAACGCCGGTTATGATATTGTCTGAACGGACAAAAATGTAAAGGATGATGGATGAACAGGCGAACCTTTTTGAAGCAGGCAGGGCTGGCTTGGATGGTTTGCGCCGGCATTCGGCCCGCCGTTGCGGAACCCCGGAAAAAAACCAATGTCCTGGTGATCCTTGCCGATGATCTTTCCCATGAGGCGGTGCATGCCCTGGGCAACAGCGAGGTTCAAACCCCCAATCTTGACCGGCTGGCGGCGCGGGGAACAGTGTTTACCCATGCGTACAACATGGGGGGATGGCACGGGGCGGTTTGCGTGGCAAGCCGCACGATGCTGATGACGGGAGCCTACCTGTGGCGGGCGCAAAAACTGGAGGGACGCCTAAAAAAGGAGTGCGAAGGGGGGCGGTTGTGGCCGCAACGAATGGCGGCGGCGGGATATGAGACCTTCATGGCCGGGAAGTGGCACGTGTCTGCGCCGGTGGAACAGGCATTTCAACAGACGGCGCATGTGCGGGGGGGCATGCCAAAGGACACGCCCGCAGGTTACGACAGACCCCGCGATGATCAGGAGGACACCTGGAAACCCTGGGACACCGCAAACGGCGGCTACTGGGAGGGCGGCCGCCATTGGAGCGAGGTGACGGCGGACGACGGCATCCATTTTCTGGAAGAGGCGCGGGAAGGGGAAAAACCGTTTTTCATGTACCTGGCATTCAACGCCCCCCATGATCCCCGGCAGGCCCCAAAGGAATACCAGGACCTGTATCCACCGGAAAAGGTCGCCGTGCCAGCGGACTTTCGGCCCGAATACCCGGACAAGGAGGCCATTGGCTGCGGTCCCGGTCTGCGCGACGAGAAGCTCGCCCCCTTCCCACGGACGGAAAGGGCCGTAAAGGTCCAGCGCGGCGAATACTACGCCATTATCACCCATCTGGACGCGCAAATCGGACGGGTGCTCCACGCTCTTGAGGCATCGGGGCGCGCGGAAAACACCGTGGTCTTCTTCGCCTCCGACAACGGGCTCGCCTGCGGGCACCACGGACTGTTCGGCAAGCAAAACATGCACGAACACAGCATGCGCGTTCCCCTGATTGCCGCCGGGCCGGGTTTTGGCGCGGGAATCAGGATCGACACGCCGGTGTACATGCAGGACATGATGGCCACGGCGCTGGAACTGGCCGGGATCTCCCCGGATCCAGCGGTGGAATTTCACAGTCTTCCGCCCCATGCGGGGGGCGGCGGCACACCGGGCAGGGACTCCATTTACGGGGCCTACATGAATTTGCAGCGCATGGTGGTTGCCGACGGGTTCAAACTGGTTTATTATCCAAAGACAGACGGGGTGCTTTTGTACGACCTGGGCGCGGATCCGCTTGAAACGAAAAACCTTGCGGATGATCCGGCCCATGGAGACACCCTGGAAAAACTGAAAAAACGGCTGGCCGCCCTTCAACGGGAGATGGATGATCCCCTGGAACCTCGCTGGTAGCGGCCCCGGTCAAGGAGAAGAAATGCGGGCGCTTGTTTTTGACGGGGAGTTGCGCGTGGCGGAGGTTCCCATGCCTGTGCCCGCGCCCGGCGAGGCGCTGGTAAAGGTGCTGGCGGCGGGCATATGCAACACCGATCTTGAGATCCGGCGGGGATACATGGGCTTTTCCGGCATCCTTGGACACGAGTTCACCGGCACGGTGGAGCAGGCGTCCAATCCCTACCTGACAGGCAGGCGGGTGGTGGGCGAAATCAACTGCGTCTGCCACGAGTGCCGGTGGTGCCGCATGGAAATGCCCCACCACTGCGAACGGCGCACCGTGCTGGGCATTTCGGGCCGCGCGGGCGCCTTCGCGGAATATCTGGCCCTACCCGAGGAAAACCTGCACCTGGTGCCCAATTCGATCCGGGACGATGTGGCGGTGTTCACCGAACCGCTGGCGGCGGCCTTCCGCATCACGGAACAGGTCGCGCTGACCGCCGCCGACCGCGTGGTGGTGCTGGGCGACGGAAAACTGGGCCAGCTTGCCGCACAGGCGTTGTCGCTGACCACAAAAAACCTGGTGTGCGTGGGACGGCACGCGTGGAAGCTGGACCTCCTGAAAAATCTCGGCATTGCCGCCGCCGGCGAGGGGGACACCGTCGAGGGCGGCGCCGATTTGGTGGTGGAGGCGACAGGACGGCCCGAGGGGCTGGCGCGGGCGCTCGAACTGGTGCGGCCCGAGGGCACGGTGGTGCTGAAAACCACCATTGCCGGCGACACCGCGCTGAACCTTGCCGGGCCGGTGATCAACGAGGTGCGGCTGCTCGGCTCCCGGTGCGGCCCCTTCCGTCCGGCACTGGAGGCGTTGTCCATGGGCACTGTCGAGGTGCGCCCGATGATCTCGGAATCGTATGATTTGCGGGACGGGGTGCGCGCGATAAACCGCGCCGGAGACCCCGGCGTGATGAAAGTGGTGATGATGATGTGAGCGGCCCCCCCGGCCGCATTAACCGCACAAGCAAGGAGCATTCTCATGGAAGTCGGCATGCTGACAACGCCTTTTTTGGACAAGACCCTGGAGGAGGTGATGGATTTCGCGGAGTCCACCTCGGTGGCCTGCCTTGAAATACCGGCACACCCCGGAAGCAAACATGTGGACGCGGCGAAACTGAACCGTCAACGGGCCAGGGAAATTCAGCAGGGCCTGGACGAGCGGCTGCTCCGCATCAGCGCGCTGGCCTTCTACACCTGCGACCTGACCAACCCCAAAAAATGCGCCGCCACGCAGGCGGCCGCGCTGAAGGTGGTTGACGCCGCGTCCCTGCTGGGCGTGGGCACGGTGTGCATGCTGGCGGGTTTCGCCGCGCCGGGCATGGACAAGATGGAAACCATCCGGAAGGTGATTCCGGGCGCGTTCAGGCCCATACTGGCCCACGCGCGGAAGAAAAAGATCAACATCGCGCTGGAAAACTGGTTTGAGACCTGCCTGCAAGGGCTGGACACCTTTGAGGAGATGTTCAAGGCCGTGCCGGACGGCAATTTCGGCCTGAACTACGACCCCTCGCACCTGGTGCACCAGGAATGCGACCACCTGCTCCCCGTCAGCCTGCACAAGGACCGGATTTTCCACACCCACGCCAAGGACGTGCTGATTGACCGGGCAAAACGCGCCCGGACCGGCGTCTACGGAAAGGGATGGTGGCGCTATGTGATTCCCGGTTTCGGCCAAATCCACTGGGGCGAGTTTGCAAGCCATCTGCGGGCAAACGGCTATGACGGCGTCCTCAGCATCGAGCATGAGGATTCCGCCCAAACCCGCGAGGAGGGCTTTGCGCGGGGCGCATGGCATCTGGAGCAGTTCTGCTGAGGAGTATCCGCCCCGGCCCCGGTGGTATACTTCCCTTTGAGGTGATTTGCATGTTGTGCCAAAAATGCCATAAAAACCCCGCCTCGGTGCGTTACACCGAGGTGGTGGACGGCCAGGCGGTGCACCAGTTCCTGTGCCCTTCCTGCCTGGCCGGATACCAGGAGAACGCCGCGGCCGCGTTCAATTTGGATGTGCCCAAGCCCGGGCTGCGCCGGGGAAAGGACACCGATTCCGTGCGCTTCGGCAAGCGCGCCCGCCGCGCCTGCCCCACCTGCGGCATGCCCCTGGACCGCATCCTGGAGACGGCACGCGTGGGGTGCGCGGACTGCTACAGCCATTTCGGCGAGGAGGTGGAGTCCATACTGGAGGGACTGCACCGATCCCCGAAACACCAGGGAAAGGCGCGGCGGACGGACGACGCCCGCGCCCGGCTCCGGGCGGATCTCCAGAAAAAGCGGGTGCTCCTGCGCAGTGTGCTCCAGGTGGAGGACTACGAGCAGGCGGCCAACCTCCGGGACGAGATAAAACGCCTCGAAACCGGGCTTCACCTTTCCGAAGCGGGAAGGGACTGAACCGTGCCCCACGATTTGCTCTCCCTTGGAACACCCTTCTGGGTGGAACAAACCCCTCCGGAAGAATGGATAGCGGTGGCCTCCCAGTGCACCCTTTCCCGGAACCTGTCCGACTTCGCCTTCCCCTCCCAGTGCAGCGACGACGAGCGGCGCGCGGTGGAGGGGCGGGTGCTTGACGCAATGGAGCGGATAAACCTTTTCGGCGCGGGCCGTTATTTCTCCGGAGGGGAGCTGAACAGCCTCTTCTGGCAGTTCCTCGGGGAACGGCGTCTTGCCTCCCGCGAACTGCTCCACGCCCACGGAAGCCGGGGAATCTACGTCTCCGAAGACCAGTCTTTTTCCGTCATGGTCAACGGCGCGGACCATGTGGTTTTCCGCCAGTTGCTGGGCGGCATGTTTCCGCGGGAGGCATGGCAGGGGGTCAACCGGCACGATGACAGCCTCTCGGGGCTGCTTGATTTCGCCTTCGACGGGCGGCTCGGCTTTCTCACCTCCCGGCTGGGCATGGTGGGCACGGGGCTGCGCGCCGGGGTGCTGCTGCACCTGCCCGCGCTGGGCGCCGGCGGCGGGCTGGAGGACAAGTCCCAGTCTGTGCGCCAGTTTGGTTTGGACCTTTTCGGCCTGCTGCCCGGCGACCAGACGGCCCCCATGCCCGGTCCGCCCCAGGGACGGGCGTTTTCAAGGGCCGATGCGCCGGATCCGGGCTGGGAACCGGTCTCACAGCAGTGCCTGCTGACGGATCTGGAGGGCGGCGTCTGCACCGGCGCCCGCCAAACGGTGGGGGATCTCTATCTGCTGGTGAACCAGGAATCCCTGGGCGTGACGGAGGACGAAATCGTTTTCCGGGTGGCGCACGGGGCGGCAGAACTGGTTCAGGAGGAGCATCAGGCGCGGATGGCGCTGCACAGGCGGGGTGCGTTGACGCTGGAGGACCGGGTTTACCGGGCGCTGTCCCTCGCCCGCGGCGCGCGGCTGCTGGGATTTTGCGAGGCCGCTGATTTGTTGTCACAAGTCAGACTGGGCGCCGCGCTGGGCATTTTGGACGGTCCGGCCCCGCGGCAACTGACCGGACTGCTGCTGGCATGCCAGGGAGCGCATCTTTCGCTGCTGCGGGAGGCGGGAACCGAGCCGGAATCCCTTTCGGCGGCGCGGGCGGCGCTGCTGCGGGCGGCGCTGGGCTGAGCGCCGTCCGGGTCCGGGGCTTGTCGCGGAAGCCCCTGTTTGGGTATTCTTTTCACCAGGCGGGCCGCACCGGGCGCAAATCCGGCGGGCCGCCGCAACCCCTGCGCGCACAACCGCGCGCGAAAGGCGGGTTTTTCACATGTGGGAACGGTTTACAGAACGGGCAAAACATGTCGTGAGCGCGGCGCGCGAGGAGGCGGTGCGCCTGGGCAGCGACTATGTGCGCACGGAGCACATTCTTCTCGGCCTGTGCCGCGAGCCGGAGGGCATCGCGGCGCGCGCCCTGGAGGGCATGGGCATCGAGGTGGACACGCTTGCCGCTGAAATTGAGCAGCAGGTGCAGCCGGGCAGCTCCTCCACCTCCAGCGACGAAATCACCTTCACCCCGCGCGCGAAAAAGGTGCTGGAGCTGGCGGTGGACGAGGCGCGGCGGCTGAACCACAATTACATCGGCACGGAGCACATCCTGCTGGGCCTGCTTAAGGAGGGCGAGGGCATCGCCGCCAAGGTGCTCCAGCAGGACATGAAGATTGACCTGAACAAGGCGCAGGCGGAGGTGCTCCGGCTGCTCGGCGACCAGGGCCGCCCCGGTCCGGGCGGCGAGGCGCAGGCGGGCCGCAAGTCGCAAACCCCGGCGCTGGACGCGTTTGGCAGGGACTTGACCCAGCTCGCCCGCGAGAACAAGCTGGACCCCGTCATCGGGCGCGAGTCCGAGATTGAGCGCCTCATCCAGGTGCTCAGCCGCCGCACCAAAAACAACCCCGTGCTCATCGGCGAGGCGGGCGTCGGCAAGACGGCCATCGTCGAGGGGCTGGCCCAGGCCATCATCAACGGCGACGTGCCCGATTTGCTGCTGAACCGCCGCGTGCTCACCCTGGATCTCGCCGGGGTGGTGGCGGGCACGAAATACCGCGGCCAGTTCGAGGAGCGGCTCAAGTCGGTGATGAAGGAAATCCGGCGCGCCGACAACATCATCCTGTTCATCGACGAGCTGCACACCATTGTGGGCGCGGGCGCGGCGGAGGGCGCGGTGGACGCGGCAAACATGCTCAAGCCCTCCCTGGCGCGGGGCGAGCTGCAGTGCATCGGCGCCACCACCATGGACGAGTACCGCAAGCACATCGAAAAGGACGCCGCGCTGGCGCGCCGCTTCCAGATTATCCTGGTGAACGCCCCCACGGTGGAGCAGACCATAGAAATCATCATGGGACTGCGCGACAAGTACGAGGCGCACCACCGGGTGAAGTTCTCCGACGAGGCCATCATCGCGGCGGCGAAACTGTCGAACCAGTACATCACCGACCGCTTCCTGCCGGACAAGGCGGTGGACGTGATCGACGAGGCGGGCGCCCGCGCGCGGCTCCAAATCACCACGCGCCCCGCGTCGCTCAAGCAGCTTGAGCATGACATCGAGGACGCCACCAAGGAGAAGGAGGCCGCCATCCGCAGCCAGGAATACGAAAAGGCGGCGGCGCTGCGCGACCGGGAGCGGACCCTCATCACCCGCCTGGAGGAGGCAAAGCGCGAATGGGAGCGCAAACGGGACTCCGCCGAGACGGTGGTCAGCGCCGAGGACATCGCCCACATCGTGTCAAAGTGGACGGGCGTTCCGCTGACCAAGCTGGAGGAGAAGGAGTCGTCGCGGCTGCTCCGGATGCGCGAGGAGCTGCACAAGACCGTGGTGGGCCAGGAGGAGGCGATTGACGCCATCACCCGCGCCATCCAGCGGTCCCGGTCGGGCCTGCGAAACCGCAACCGGCCGGTGGGCTCGTTCCTGCTGCTGGGGCCCACGGGCGTGGGCAAGACCCTGCTGGCCAAGGCGCTGGCGGAGTTCCTTTTCGGCAACCAGGAGGCGCTCGTCACGGTGGACATGTCCGAATACATGGAAAAGTTCGCCGTTTCCCGCCTCATGGGCGCCCCCCCCGGCTACATTGGCTACGACCAGGGCGGCCAGCTCACCGAGCAGGTGCGCCGGCGCCCCTATTCGGTGGTGCTTTTCGACGAGATTGAAAAGGCCCATCCGGACGTGTTCAACGCGCTGCTCCAGATTCTGGAGGAGGGCCACATGACCGACTCCACCGGGCGGAAGGTGGACTTCCGCAACACGGTGGTCATGATGACCTCCAACGCGGGCGCGCGGCGCATCGGACGGAGCGCCACCCTGGGCTTCCACAAGGACGAGGAGGACGGGGTGTACATGCGGATGAAGGACCGGGTGCTTGAGGAGGCCCGGAAGGTGTTCAACCCGGAATTCCTGAACCGCATTGACGAAACCCTCGTTTTCCACACGCTCCGGCGCGAGGAACTGCTCCGGATTGTTGACATTCAGGCCGGGGAAGTGATAGATCGGGTGGTGGAACAGAACATTCATCTGGTCCTGTCCGAGGAAGCGCGGGACTTTTTGGTCCGCGTGGGCAGCAATGAGGAGTACGGCGCGCGGCCGTTGCGGCGCGCCGTGCAGCAGTATGTTGAGGATCCCCTGGCTGAAATGTTGCTCCGGGGGGGCCTGATGGAAGACACTACTTTAATTGTGCGGCCGTCGGACATCGGCGACCGCCTGGTGTTCGAATCGGTTGCTACGGCTGCGGAAGGTGTCACCCGTTGAAAACCAGACTAATCACTCTTGCCATCGCACTGTGCTGGGTTGCCCTGGGCGCCGCCGCCCAGGATTACACCGGGCGGAACATTGACGAGATCCGGTTCCAGGGGCTGGAACGGGTCAGCGACCAGGTGGTCCGCTCCAAGGTGGAGTCGCAGCCGGGAACGGCCTACGACCCGAACGTCGTTTCGCGCGACGTGCGCCGCCTGTACGAGCTGAACTTCTTCGACACAGTGAACGCCGCGGCGGGCGAGGAGGGCGGCAAGCTCAACGTCACCTTCGTCGTGACGGAGAAGCGGGTCATCGAGGAGGTCCGCATCATCGGCAACAAAAAGATCAAGGACCGCAACATCCGCGGCGCCCTCACCATGCGCGAGGGCGACTCCTTTGTCGCCGAGGCCTACGACGACGAGCGCAAGGCGGTGCTGAAACTGTACGAGGGCAAGGGCTTCGCGAACACCACGGTGGACGCGGTGGCGGAGAACATCGGGACGGCCCGCGTGCGCCTGGTCTACACCATCAACGAGGGGCGCAAGGCGAAAATCCGCAGCATCACCTTCGAGGGCAACGACGCGCTCACCGACCACAAGCTGCGCAAGACCATGAAAACCAAAAAGGCGTGGTGGTTCTTCGGCGGCAAGTATGAGGAGGAGAAATTCGAGGCGGATTTGACCACGCTGCTGGACGAGTACGGCAACAAGGGCCGCCTTGAGGCGCAGATTCCCAAGACCGACCTTGTCTACACCGACGACGGCAAGGGCATGAACGTGACGATTTACGTCGAAGAGGGCGCGGAATACAAGATGGAAAACCTTGACGTGGCCGAAAACAACGTTTTCGACGACGACGAGGTGATGGACACGGTGAAGGTCAAGCCCGGCGACGTGCACAACAAGGGCCAGGTGGCCAAGGACGTGCAGCAGGTGCAGAAACAGTACCAGGACAGCGGGTATGTGGACGCCAACGTCACCCCGCAGGTGACCCTGGACCGCGACAAAAAGACCACGCGCGTCGTGTACAACGTGGCCGAGGGCGACCTGAAATATGTGCGCGAAATCCGCATCACCGGCAACAACGTCACCAAGGACGAGATTGTGCGCCGCCAGATGCTGCTGATTCCCGGCGAACGCTACGACGGCACGGCGGTGGATGAAAGCAAACGGCGCATCGAGAACACGCGCTTCTTTGAAACCGTCCGGGTGACCCTCGACGAGACGGACGACTCCACCAACGACCTCTTCACCGACCTGAACGTGGACGTTGAGGAGGGCAAGACCGGCACCTTCAACTTTGGCGGCGGCTACAGCACGGAGGACGGCATGGGCGTCTACTCCGAGCTGCGCCTGAACAACTTCGACGCGACCAACTGGCCCACCTTCTCCGGCGGCGGCCAGCAGCTCAAGCTGCGGGTCAACACGGGCGAACGCCGGGACGAGTACGGCCTCAGCTTCACCGAGCCGGAATTCCTCGGCTATCCCCTTTCCTTCGGATTCGACGTGTTTGATGAAACCTACGAGGTGAGGGGCGGGGCGAACTACGAGGAATCCGCCACCGGCGGCGGGCTGCGCCTGGGCAAGACCCTCTCCCCCTACGTGTTCGTCCAGAGCGCGTGGCGTTACCAGGAAACCGAACTGAGCGACCTGCCCTTCTTTGCGAGCAAGGAAATACGGCGGCAGGAGGGTGACTCCACCACCATCAGCAACCGCTGGTCCATTGAGCGGAACACCCTGGACCTCCGCCACGATCCGTCGCGGGGTTCGGTGCATATCGGGGCCGTCGAGGTGGCCGGCCTGGGCGGCGACCATGAGTTCATCAAGCTGGAGCACGACTCCACGTGGTACAAGCCGCTGGGCGCCGCCGAAAAGTGGGTGCTCTCCCTGCGCTCGCGCCACGGGATCATGACGGAGTACGGCAGTTCCGACTATGTGCCCCTGCAGGATCGGTTCTATGCGGGCGGCACCACGACGGTGCGCGGCTACCGCAACCGCGACATCGGCCCGAAGGAGCATGAATACTGGTTCTGGGGCGACACCTTTGCCGTCGGCGGCAACCTGCGCGTCATCACAAACCTTGAGGCGAAATACAAGGTGACCGACGCGCTGCGGCTCTACGCCTTTGTGGACTCCGGCGGCGTGTGGGCGGATGCCGGGGACTTCGATTTCGGCGACTTCCGGTACAGCGCCGGGCTCGGCCTGGGCTTCAACGTGCCCATGCTCGGCCCGATCCGCGTGGACTACGGCTACCCGCTCAACCCCGACAACGATCAGAGCAGCAGCGGCCGGCTCCACCTGGCCACCGGGTTCCGTTTCTAACCTTCAAGAACACAATGCCGCGCGGCGGCGGACACGGTTTCAGTTCCGCCGCCGCGTTTTTTTCACAGGGTCGGAATTGGCGGAAAACCGCCGGGGGCGTTTTGCGCGCCCCCGCAACGCGTGATATACTTTCCGCCGGAAAATGAAGCAACATGCGGCCACCGGTCCCGGTTGATTCAGGCGGGCGCCTGACGGGCATTCGATGCCGCTGAAATCAGCAAGAAAGAGGAACACCATCGTGTCTCACATGCACAGCAAGACGGGCGTTTTGGTTTTGTCCACCGTGTTTGTTCTCGCGGCCATCCTTTTGGCGGGCGGCACCGCCGCCGCGGAGAAGGCCGCCCCCTCCGGCGACAGTGCGAAACCGGCATCCGCCGCCGCCCCGGCCTCCGGCGGCGCGGGCTACAAAATCGCCGTGGTGGACATGTCCACCCTCATGACGGAGTACACCAAGCGCAAGGAGAAATACGACGCCCTCCAGAAGGAAGTGGACAAGCTGCAGGTTGAAATTGACGCGATGCAGACAAAAATCGAGGCGGCCAAGAAGGATTTTGACGCGAATAAGGACACCATGACCGACGAGGAGCGCAGCAAGAAGAAAAGCGCCATCGAGTCGGACATCATCAACTACCGCAGCGAGCTTGAAAAGCGCCAGCGGATGATTGACGGCAACGAGGAGCTGGTGCTGAAGGAGGTCGTGGCCGACATCCAGAAGGCCATCGCCGGCGTGAGCGAGAAAGAGGGCTACCACCTCGTGCTGAATTCCTCCGGCGGCCCCCGCGCCAGCGTGGTTTACCACAGCGCCACCATCGACATCACCTCCAAGGTCCTGGGAATCCTCAACAGCTAATCGCAGAATGATGCGGTTATTTGCCACAAACAATCCGGGCGCGTGCGGCAACTGCGGCATCGCGCCCGGTTTTCCATCAGGAACCAGCATCCCGGAAGACATCCCATGAACATGTCCGCAGGTGAAATAGCCCGGTTGGTGGGCGGCTCCGTGCAGGGGAACCCGGATGCCGTCATCACGGGGGTGAACGGCATCCTTGAGGCGGAACCCGGCGACTTGTGCTTTGCGCGAAGCCCCAAATACCTGCCCATGCTCGAAAAAACGCGCGCGTCCGCCGCGCTTGTCCCGGCCCCGGTGGATGCGCCCTCCCTCACCCTTATTCTGGTGGAGCAGCCCGAGGCGGCTTTTTTGCGGATATTGACACTTTTCGCCCGCGAAAAGGCGGAAATTCTCGCTCCCGGCATCCATGAAAACGCCCAGGTGGACCCCTCCGTGGTGTGCGGCGAGGGAACGACCATTTCCGCGCATGTGGTTGTGGAAAAAGGGGTTGTGCTGGGCAGCCGTGTCCGCCTCTATCCCGGCGTGTATGTTGGTGCAAACTGCGTTGTCGGTGACGACACGGTGGTCCACCCAAATGCGGTCATCCGGGAAGAAACGCGGATTGGCCGGGGTTGCATTATTCATTCGGGCGTCTGTATCGGCAGTGACGGTTTTGGCTTTTTTCCGATGAACGGGGAATGGATGAAAATTCCCCAGGTTGGCACGGTGGAAATCGGCGACAATGTGGAAATAGGCAGCAACACCTGCATTGACCGGGCCACATTCGGGGTTACCCGCATCGGAGGGGGTACTAAAATTGACAATTTGGTGCAGATAGGACACAATGTTGTGATCGGCGAGCATTGCGCCATTGCCGGCACGGCCGGGGTGGCGGGCAGCGCCGTTATTGGCAATCATGTGCGAATTGGCGCATCGGCGGGCATTGCGGGACACATTACCATCGGCGACGGGGCCAGCATTGGCGGTCGGAGCGGGGTCACGGCCTCCGTGGACCCCGGACAGGTGGTTTCCGGCTTCCCCGCCGTGCCCCACAGCCTGGAGCGGCGCAACATGGTGGCGCGCCAGCAGCTCCCCGAACTGCTGAAGCGGGTCCGCCAGTTGGAATTGAAGCTCCAGGCACTGGAAAAAGCATCACAAGATGAAACAACGGACCATAGCTGAAGAAACATCCTATTCCGGGGTCGGGCTCCACACGGGCAGCCTGACCACCGTGACTTTCAGGCCGGCCCCGCCCGACAGCGGCATCGTTTTCGTCCGCACCGACCTGGAGGACCGTCCGGTCATTCCCGCGCTGGTGGACAACGTGGTGGACGTGTCGCGGGGAACGACCATCGGCATCAACGGCGCGAAGGTTCACACCATCGAGCACGCCATGTCCGCCTTCGCGGGCATGGGCATTGACAACGTGATTGTGGAGGTGGACGCGGACGAGATCCCGAACGGCGACGGCAGCGCGCTGCCCGCGCTCAACGCGATTCTGAAGGTGGGGACGGCGGAGCAGGACCGCGAAAAGCAGTACATCACGGTGGACCATCCGGTGTACTACCGCAAGGACGACGTGACGCTGAGCATCCTCCCCGCGGACGAGCTGCGGGTGACCATGACCATCGCCTACGACCACATGGCCATCGGCACCCAGTACGCCTCCTTCACCATCACCGAAGACATATTCCGGCGGGAAATAGCCCCGGCCCGGACCTTCTGCTTCCTCCGCGAGGTGAAAATGCTGCAGGAGGCGGGGCTGATCCAGGGCGGCGACCTTGAGAGCGCGGTGGTCATCGGCGACGACAGCATCCTCAACGACGAGCTGCGCTTCCAGGACGAGTTTGTCCGCCACAAAATCCTCGACCTCATCGGCGACACCTACCTGCTCGGCAGGCCGCTCAAGGGCCACATCATCGGCGCGAAATGCGGCCATGAGAAGAATGTGAATTTTTCAAAGCAGATTAAGAAGGTGTACCTGAACGGCAACGGCGGCCGCGCCCTGCAGGATTATGTGGTCACGCCGAGGCGCAGGCAGCCCGCCCTGGACGTGAACAAGATCATGAAAATCCTGCCCCACCGCTACCCCTTCCTGCTGGTGGACAGGATCCTCTCCTTCGAGCCGATGCAAAGCGTCACCGGCATCAAGAACGTCACGGTCAACGAGCCTTTTTTTCAGGGGCACTGGCCGGATGTGCCCGTGATGCCGGGCGTGCTGATCATCGAGGCCCTGGCCCAGGTGAGCGCCGTGCTGGTTTTCGGCGAAAACGGCGAGCCCAACGGGCAACTGGCCTTTTTCGCCGGCATTGAGAAGGCAAAGTTCCGCAACACGGTTGTGCCCGGGGATCAACTGGTGCTCAAGGCCGAACTGACCCATTTCCACCAGAACGCCTACAAGGTGAAGGCCACCGCGCTCGTGGATGACACGGTGGCTGCGGAGGCGGTCATGTCCTTCAACCTCATGCACCTGGACGAGTAACCCCCGGTTTCGGGAAGGTTCAAAGGAACTTGGCGCGGTCCCCGTCCATCAGGCTGAAAAGCTCCACCCCAATCTGCCGCAGCAGTTTGTCCAGCCGCACCATCGGCAGCCCCAGCACATTCTGGTAGCACCCGTCGTACCGCGCCACAAGCAGGCTGCCGGGGCCGTCCACCGTGTAGGCGCCCGCGCGGTCCAGGGGGCGGACAATCCCCACAAAACGCTCTATTTCGGCGTCCTGCAGGGGGCGGAAGGTGACATCGGTGGTTTCGCTTCCCTCCGCGCGCCTGCCGGTGGCGGTGTCCGCCACGGCCAGTCCGGTGACCACCTGGTGGGTGTTGCCTGAAAGGCGGCGGAGCATGCCCCGGGCCTCGCCCAAATCGGCGGGCTTGGAAAGCACCTGCTCCTCCAGAAACACCAGGGTGTCCGCCGCAATGACCACCGCCGGACGGTCAAGCCGCGCCATGACCGCGTCGCGTTTTGCGCGGGCGTTCGCCTCCACGATGGCGGCGGGCACGGAACCCGCGTCCACCTCCGGCGCGTCGCTCACCACGACTTCCAGGGCGAGTCCGAGGGACTCAAGCAGCGCGCGGCGCCTGGGCGACGCCGATGCAAGCACAATGCGGGGCGGCATCAGTTGGTCTTTCCCGCCGTTCCGGAGGTTTTCCTGCCGCCGACGCTTTTTGGATTGGGTTTCTTGGGCGGCTCGCTGTCCGCCTTGGGAGCCGGGGCGGCGGGCGTTTCGACCGCTGTTTCCTTTTCGGGGGCCGCAGTCTCCGGCGCCACGGCGGCCTTGGTTGCCACCGCAGGGGCGGGAAGTGTCTCCGCCGCGGCAGGCTGGGCCGGTTTCTCCGGCTCGGGCGGCAGCAGCAGCGCGTCGGGCATCCGTTTTCCGCCCGGACCCACCGTCTCCACAACCCGGTCGTTCTGCACGATTTTGGTGTCCTCCGGGACAAAAAGCTGGGTCATGGGCGGATCGGGCCGCACCGACTTGTCAATGGTGCCCACCTCAATGAACACCTGCGACTCCTCGTCGTTGCGGATGTGAATCCGGTAGGGCAGGTAATCCTCGTCGCGGAGGTACAGGTTGACCTCCAGAAAATAGGCCTCCTCTTTGGAGTCGGCCCGGGGTTTGATTTTTATGCCCCTTTTACCCCTGGGATCGTCGGCGGAGGTGAACAGTGTCACATCGTAAGCCTTGCGCAGGGACTCCGTGTCGCTGTCAAAGCCGAGGAAGAATATGTCCGCCTGGGGGTTGTCCTCGATGTCGAAAATCTGGAGCTGCCTGATTTCGGGATCATGCTCGTAGCCGTGCCGGTCATCCACCAGGGTGGTCCGTTCCGGATCATCGGTGCGAAAGATGATGCGGCGCGGGGTGATGTAGAGCAGGGTCCCCGTGGTCTTCAGCTCCTCGCCGGGAAGCACGGTGCGCTGTTCAAAACCCGCCTCCAGCGCGACAATGCCGTCCCGCTTGGCGGCGTAATCCTTGAAAAACGCGTCGAATTCGGGATCCGCCGCCTGGGACAGCATGCCCAGGGTGACAAACAACACAGCCAGCATGGCTCACTCCTCCCCGTCGTCTTCATCCCCGAAATCCACCGCATGCGACGCGGAGGCGGGCGGCGGGACGGCCGCGCGACGGGGTTCCGGCGCGGGGGAATGATCCTCGTCAAAGGACACAAAATGGCTCCGCTCAACGGTCTGACCGCCCCCGTCCTCGCCCTCCTCGGCGCGGGGCAGTCCGGCGAGCAGGGATTCATGGGTTTTGAGCACGGCGGTCAAATCCGCCCGGAGCCGGTCCCGTTCCGCCTTGAGCGTGCGGATTTCGCCGCGCAGCGCGGCGGGGAGCTCCTCCATTTGGAAGCGGGCGCGCGCCTTGGCCAGGCGCGCCTCCTCAACGAGCGCGTCGGCCTGGGCGCGGGCGCTGCCCACCAGGGTCTCGCTGATTTTCTGGGAGCTGATCAGCGCGTTGCGGAGGGTGGTCTCCATTTCCTGGTACTGCTGGAGCTGCTCGCGCAGCTCGTCCGTCTGCTGGCGCAGCCTGCGCGCCTCGTTCATGGAGCGCTCGAGCGCGTCCGCCGTCCGGTCGAGCAGGGCGTCCACCTCGGCCTTGTCATACCCGCCGATGATGACGGTCTTCAGGTCGGCGTTCAACAGGTCGCTTGGCGACAGGGCCACCTCCTGGCCCAGCACCTCCGAAACAAGCCGGTCTCTGCGCATGCGCGGCTCCTTTGCGTTTTCCATGGTCGGTCACACTTGACGGTCCGCATAATATATCACGCCGGAGGGGTGTTCTGTTCCCTCCGGCGCGGTATGGTCGGAAAAAACACGCCTACAGCGTCCAGCCTTCCCGGTAGGCCTTGTGCACAAAGGCGGTGGCCTTTTCGTTGTCCTTGAAGGACAGGGAGGCCGCATCCCATTTCAGGGACGTGCCGGGCATGCGCTTGGCAACGTTGCCCAGCAGGCACATCTCGGTGAGCGGCCCGGCGTAGCTGAAGTCCGCCCCCGCAGGACGCCCCTCCTTGATGGCGGCAATCCAGTCACCCTCGTGGGAACCCTTCACGCGGGGGATGGTTTCAGGGATGTCCGGGGCTGTCTTGAATTTATCCTTGGGCAGGAGGGTGGGGCTGTTGCCGTAGATGCCCGCTGTCAGGAAACCATCGTCGCCCACCATGAGGATGCCGCCCTCGGTCTCGCCGAGGAGGCGGGAGTTTTCAATGCCCGGCCAGCCGGGGGGTTGAATCCCGTCGTACCAGGTGAGCATTACCGGGGGCATGTCCCCCCGCGCGGGGAAGGTGAAGCGGACAATGCCCGCGACGGGATGGGTTTCGTTGTTCACATCCGTGCAGCTTGCCTCGATGGTGTCGGGCGCGCTCAGTTTCAGCGCCCAGAACACGGGGTCAAGGGTGTGCACGCCCCGGTCGCCCATCATGCTGCATCCGAAATCCAGCCAGCTCCGCCAGGTAAGCGGATGGTAGGTGGGATGGTAGGGGCGCATGGGCGCCGGGCCGATCCACAGGTCCCAGTCGAGCTTGGGCGGCACCGGCGGTGTTTCGGTGGGGCGCGTTCCCAGTTGGGAACTCCAGTAGGCGTGCCCCCAGGGGTAATAGCAGATGCTGGACCACGCCGCCACCTCGCGCACCGGGCCAATGACACCCCCCTGGACCCACTCGCAAATTTTGCGCGCCTCGGCGCTGGAGTGGCCCTGAATGCCCATCTGGGTGCGCACGCCGGCCGCGGCCGCCGCCTCGGCGACCTTGCGCGCCTCGAAAACCGTGTGGGTGAGCGGTTTTTGGCAGTAGACATGCTTCCCCGCGCGCATCGCAGCCATGGTAATCATCGCATGGGTGTGATCCGGTGTTGCGATAAGCACCGCGTCCAGGTCTTTTTCCTTCTCCAGCAGTTCCCGGTAATCCTTGTAGAGGCGGGCGTCCGGATATTCCGCGAAGGTCTTCCCGGCATACTCGTGGTCCACATCGCACAGGGCGACTATGTTCTCGCTTTTCATCTCGCGCAGATTGTGCGCGCCCATGCCGCCAACACCGATACCGGCGATGTTCAGCTTGTCACTGGGTGCGGCGTGGGCGGTGCCCCCCAGCACATGCGCGGGCACAATGGTGAAGAGGGAAGCCGCCGCGATGCCCGAACTTTTCCCCAAAAACGCGCGCCTGTTCAGTTTGTCCATGCCGGTGTGCTCCTGGTTGCGGTGAATACCGGAAAAAGCGGTCCGCGCCGGACGCTCTTTCCTGCCCGCATTATACCGTTTTACACGCCTGATGCAATCCCGAAACCGTTCCGTCCTTTTCGGAAAATACCAACTATGAATAACTTAGGCCGCACGTTCCCTTCCCTGCGCATCCATTGAACCCCGGTGGAAAACATGATAGATTGGCACGGAAAACTGCACAAAAACGATCCACTATAGGGCCCGCAACTACGAAGGCGCAGGGCCAACAAGGCGAAGTCGGGCATGGTTTTTCCAAAAACACCGCAGGCGGCGGCTTTCCTCCAAAAAAGGCTCCTCCCGCTGTTTTTGCTGGTTGCAGCCTTTGTGGTGCGTGCCTGGGGCGCATCCCTGGAGTCAATCTGGGCGGATGACTATCTTAGTTATGCCTACCTGAAAGCGCCTGACTTGAGGCGTTTTTTTGCGCTCATCCGGTATTCAAACCCGGAGCAGATGCCTTTGTACTTTTTACTCCAGTACGGCTGGGGACGCCTTGCCGGAGTGACACCGGAAACAATACGGGCGATATCCATCACCGCCGGCGCACTGTCCGCGCCGTTGCTGTATTTTGCCGCCCGCCGCTGGCTGGGAACGGGCGCCGCTTTTTTGGCCGGTTGCATGATGGCGCTCTCCCCCATCCATATTTATCATTCCCAGGGGATGCGCGCATACGCCCTGCTGGTTCTCTTGGGCATAATCAGTCTTCTCGCCTATGAGCGTGTGATGAATTCCCCAAAACATGGATGGTGGGGGGCGGCGCTCGCGGTCAATTCCGCCCTGGTTTTCACGCACCTGACCGGTTTTTTCCTTGTGGCCGCCCAGGGGGCGGGGCTGTTGCTTTCCGGGCGGCGGGGAATGACAAAAGGTGTTCTATGGGGCATGCTGCACTTGCCTCTGGCGCTTTTGTGCCTGTTGTGGATGGCAACCTCGCCTATTCGCATCGGACCGGCGGAGGAATACCTGAACCCCATGACCCTTGCCGAGGTGTGGGGGGACTGGACAGGCTTTGACACGCTTCGCTTTAACCCGGAAATCAAACCGACCCTGTACACCGCCCCCCCCCATGCAACCGACATCCCTTTGGCAAACAAAGCGGCCGCAACGGCGGCCCCGGTGGTTGCCGCGTTTTTCTCGGTTGTGCTGGTGCTGGCATGGGTGGGATTGGCAAAAAAATGGCGTATTGCGCCGATTGACCGGGGGGGATGGCTTTTTCTTGCCACTGCGGCGACCCTGCCAACGGTGACAACGGCGGCGGTCACCTATTCCTGGGAGGCATGGATCACACCGCGCTATCTGCTCATGGGAATGCCCGCGCTTTACATGCTTGCCGCGGCGGCGGTCACAAACCGAAAAATTCCCCGGCCCCTAGTCCTGCTCCTCACGGTGACACTGACAATGTGCATCGCCCTGCAAACCCGCGCCATGCTTGGCGCCACCGAAAGAACAGACTGGCGCGGTTGCGCGGAAATCATCAGATCGAACGCGCTTTCAGGCGACCATGTCTATGTGACGGGGGGGCCATGCCCCCGTTTCATCCTCTCAAACCCCACCGGACGGGATGACCTGCACTTTCATTCCGCGATGACCCTCGCGGGGGCGTTAACCCATGCGGCGGACAGCTTGCGGAATGAAGGGCGGAAGAATGGGCAGGCATGGATTGCCACGCTGGATTGCTGGCCGAAAGAGTCCATGGACTCTTTTGAGAAAGCTGTTTCCTCGCTGAATCTTTCCCATGAAAAATGGCTCTTCCCCGCCATGGAAGGAATCTGGCTTTACCGCCTGGAAGGAACAGCGCGGGGGGAGATCGGCCCCCTCCTGGAATCTTGGATGCCGGCGGACGGATACGAGGCCATATTCAGGGAACTGGATGGATTTTTTAATCCGGCAGAGAAGCGCCGGCATGAGGACACATTACGGCGCATCTTTGAACCTTCTTATATTGGTTTTCCCCGGGATGCCCTGGTGTGCTCCGTATGGGCCGTGTGGGCCGCGCTGGAAAATGATCCGGTTCTGGGGAAGGCCCTTGCTGAAAAGGCGGTGTCGCTGGACGGCAATCATGCGGTGCCACGGCTTGCGGCGGCATGCGTCTGCCATGTTTCAGGGGATCAGGAAGGCGCAAAAGTTCATGTAAACGAGGCATTCAATCACGATGCGAGGCTTGAGGCGCTGCTTGGGCCGCTGGTCAGCGCGCTGGAAAAGAAAGACCTTTCCGCCCTCGCGGCGGAGGTGCAGATCCTCGAGCGGAGCGGCTTTCCCGCCCGTTACCTTGTTGACAACGGGCGGCAACCCTGAATCCCTTGAATGCCCCCTCCCCCGGCATTTCCCCTAAACGGTTTCCGGCCTCCATGTTTGACGCAACATGCCCGCACAATAAGCCACATTGGAAACAAAAATACCGGGCGCGTAAAAAAGAACCACAGGGGACACGGTGAACCACCGGACAACGATATAAGTGGTAATCGCCGCCGCAAGGGGCAGAAATAGCAGGGACACCCCCACCTTTCCGCGGGCAAAAAGCTGGTGATAGGGACGCGCCGGACGGCGGAGCCGGACGAGATGGGCATAACGCCCAATCATCTCATAATGGTTCCACATTGTCCTGAAAGTGGAGCGATCCTGGTGCGTAACGGGAATGCCCGGCACAAACAGCAGCGGAACACCCAGTTCAAGGCAGCGAAAACACCATTCGGCATCCTCGCAAACCTTGAGTGTCTCATCAAACATGCCCACCTTGTCGAAAACACGCCTGGAAACACTCGTGTTGTTCATTGGGACATGATGGTCATAAATGCGCCTCCTGCTCTTAAAGCAGGAACAGAACCAGTTTGAGTACCCGTCCACATTCCCCCAATACCCATGATGCACCCCGCACACGGTGGAATGCAGCACTATCCCCCCGTCTGATTCGGGCAAATCCGCGCCGCATTCGTGAATCCGCCGGTGCTCCGCAAGGCAGGTTGCGCCCTCAATTCCTGAATCACTGTCAATAAATACAATAATGCCGCCGTGCGACGCGATGACCCCGGTGTTTCTTGCCGCACCCACGCCCCGGCACTGTTCATGGCGCTTCAGCACAAGGGGAAACTTGAACGAAACTCGCCCGAGAGCTTCCGTCAACCCGTCCGTGGAACCATCGTCCACCACAACCACCTCGAAACTGCCGTCCTCCTGCCGGTTCAGATCGCCGAGCAGTTTCAGCAGCAGATCGTGCCGGTTGTGGACAGGGACAACAACGGACATCAACAGGGGGTTCATGCGCCGTCCCCCGTTTTTTCCCCCGGTGCAAATTCGGGCTTCCGGCGTTTGAGCGCCCCGAGCAGCACCCTGCCCATGGTTTGGGGATGAAACATCATGTTTTCCGCCATATTGCAGTTGTGCGTGCAGAAACAGGCCCCATGCTCCGATTCGTGCCGTCCAAAGGCCCGTGATATCCGCGCGTCAACACTGTCCAAATCCTCACTCAGCAAGTTGCCGCAACATGGCATCAATTCGCACATGGCCACGGAGCCGTCCGGGTAAATGACCCTGTGCACCCAGGGCGCCCTGCAGGGGAACGCCGCCCTGTCTTCCTGCAGAACACGCATGGACAGCGCCAGCATTTCCTGCTGGGCGCTGTGAAGCAGGCGGGCCATAAACGGGTGGCGGCCTTTTTGAAACGCATAGGACGCCAGCACAGGCCGCACCTTCTCAAACATTTCCCGAAGCTCCACCACCGGAGGAAGGGCAAGCTGTGAATCCGCCGGACGGCCCCGCAACAACAGCAATGAATGATAGTCCGCGCCCATGTCCCGGACATGGGCGGCGAATTCGGGAAGCACGCCGATGTTTGCGGCGCACACCACCGTGTTCACTTTCACCGAGATTCCGGAAATCCCCCTAATCCTCTTAAACGTCCCCATGGCGCGGTCAAAAGCGCCCACACCCCTCAGCGCGTCATTTGCCCCCGCAAACCCGTCCAGTGACACGGCAATTGTGACGGCCCCGCGCATGTTTGCGCGCAACGCGCGCACCGCCGCCTCAATCTTCTCCGGCCGCTGGCCGTTGGTGGGTATGGTCAGGTCACGGGGGTTAAACAGGCCGCATATTTCCAGGAGGTTCGGGTGAAGAAAAGGCTCGCCGCCGCCAATATCCAGCCAACGGACCCGCCCCACCTTTCCCGCAATGGTCCGGGCATCGTCCAGAGAAAGGTCACGCCCCCCCTTCTCCACAAAACATGTGCGACAGCGCAGGTCACACCGCGTGGTTACATGCAGGACAATATGTTGCGGAAGCCGCCTCATCCACTGCAATAGTCGAACTTTCCGGAAGTAAACAGGACGGAACGCGCGCCGCAGGGCCGCCAACGGCCTCCTGGCACAACCGCCCGCATTAAGAAACATTTAAAACAAAACTGTAATGCCCCACAGTGGGAATTGCAAACAATAGGCGCTTTTTGTGATAAAAAACCGCGGCGCGGGTCATGGCATGGGTGGGCGGAGCGCGGTGACAGCCATTCCCGAGGGACAAAGCCATGCCTCCAATCCACATGACTTCCAAAGCATAAACGCGGGCCAGGAGCCTTCCGGCACCAAGGCACGCAGTAACGCAGCCTCACGCCGCGCCCCAGGCTGGTCGTTTTCCGCCACCCGGCGAATAAGCGGAAGCATGCGCGAAAACATTTTGGGCGCGGATTCATCCAGCCGTGCCAGCGCACGGGCCGCTTCCTTCGTGTTCCCCGCCATTCCGGCTGAAAGCGCCTCTGCCGCATAAAGGAAAGAGCCCAAATTACCGTCAGGCGCCGCAGCCAAGGCGCGCAGTTTCTTCAAGGCATCCGCGGCCCCCCCGGCGTCCATACCCAGCATTGCCGCACGCCACTCGATTAGAAGAATAGCAAGCGCACCCTCCGCACCGGAAACTTCGCCGGCATACGCCCGCCGCAATGCGGCGCTAATGTCGGCAAACCCCTCGTTCTGGCAGTCAACCGCCAGGCGCAACAATAGTTCCGACCCGTCGGCAGGCCATTCCCCGTCATCCTGAATCATGCGCAATGCCCAGTATGCGCGCTCCAGATCCGTGCCGGGCGGCAGCCGTTTCAGCACCTCCGCGAAATCAACACCCTCCCCAAGAAGCGGGGGGGTGCGGCGCACCGCCTCCAGGGCATCCTTCAGCGGCATGGGGTCGAGGGGCGGCAAAGTTATCCACCAGACGCAGATGCGTTCATTTGCGGGAAAGTCAACGCGTGAAAACTCCAGTCCGGCAAGCCGCAACTGTCCTTCAAGCCTTTCCGCAAGCCTGTCTTCCCAGAGAAGATTCGTGACAAACCCCGCCTTTCCGGGTTTTCCGGAAAGCGCGCATTCATGGAGATGCCACAGGGCCTTGACCACCGCCGCGTCAATAGTGTGGGCCGGGGCGATGGCCAACCCGTTCGGGGGCATGTTCGCGGAGAGAATGCCAAGATTGGCATACGCATCCCCCACTCCGCCCACAAGAATTTGATCCTCCGGTCCGGCCTTTTCCAGCAGGTGCCACCCGGCCTGTTTCCAGTGGGTGCGCGCGGAACCCTGCACGGCGACAAATGCGTGCGTGGTGTAGGCTGAAGCAAGCAACAGGGCGCAACCCGCACCGACAACACGTCGTCCGGGTTTAAAACACAGCGCCCCCGCCAGCAGATAGGCAGCCGGGGTGGCGAAAAGGAAATAGCGGTTAAAAAATATTGGCCGCCACACATGAGAAAGCAAGGCTAGAGCAAGGGGTGGAACCAGCATGAAGAACAGCAACACAGGAGTCCCAGCCGGGTGGTTACGGAAGCGCCCCCCAGCCATATGGACAAATCCACGAATTATGGAAACGGCAAATATTGTGAACATGACGGCAGACGAAACAACACCCACCGGGGTCAGATCCAGTATGCCGCCTCCCGGAAGGGAAAACATCCAATCGGAAGCCGGGGGCGCAATCTCCCGGTTCAACAAAAGCGAATCAAATCCCAGTACGCCAGACACTAATCCGCCCAGGCCGGGCGCGTGAAACACCCAATAAGCCGAATCAGGGATTGGGGGAAGCGTCCAAATCCAGAAGAGCATGGGAAGAACCATGATTCCCTGCGCGACTGCCCACAAAACTGTCCATTTCAGCCACTTCCGCCCGGCAAACAGCATGGCCAGCCCCTGGGCAAGAAGAAACATCGCGCCCAGCAAATGGGTCCAGACCAGCAATGTCCCGAAAAGCACATTCACCGCGAGCCAAAACTCCTCCCCCCTTTCCAAAAAGCAAATGAAGGCGTAGAGAGCACACAGCGCCATCAGCACTGAGAGTGGATAGTTCCGCACGGACTGGTCATGAAAAATCTGATGGGGGGACAGGGCGAAAAGAAATGCGGCAAAGAGCGCCGCACCGGACCCAAAAAGCCGCCTGCCTGCGGCAAAAAGCACTGGAATGGACAAAACACCAAAAAAAACCGAAAGGCCGCGCAGGGCCATTTCCCCGCGCCCCACAAAAAACTGCGCGAAATACTGAACAATATGGTACAGGGGCGCGCCTTCGGGATTAAGCAGCCTGGACAGCCCCAATGTTTCCAACAAATCCCCGCCCGCCAAACCCACCAGCCCGTTATAGTCGTCCCATTCAAGAGACTGACCGGCAAGGTTCCATATCCTTAGAAACACCGCAAGGAACACAACCCCCGCCAACAGAAACAGATGCGTTCTTTCATTTTGAACGGGACCGGATATGATGGGCTGTTGTCCGTCTTTCAGGTCATGCATCACGCAATCCCGCACACCGGTGGATTAAAGCATCAGGAGCCGAGTTCCCGGGCCCGTTCCGAGGCGGCATGGACGGCCGCCGCGACAACAGACTCAAGGTTATCCGCGCGGAAGGACTCCAGCGCGGCGAAGGTGGTGCCGCCCTTGGAGGTCACCTTTTCGCGCAGAGTGGACGCGGACTCCCCGGATTCGGCCAGCAGTTTTCCCGCGCCAAAGGCGGTCTGCACGGCAAGGCGGGTGGCCACGGCCTCATCCAGGCCTTCCTTCACCGCCGCCTTCACCAGGCATTCCACCAAATAGAAAAAGTAGGCCGGACCGCTGCCGCTCAGCGCGGTGATGGCGTTGATGGCGCTTTCGGGCACCACTTCGGCCACCCCCACCGCCTCAAACATCATGCGCGCCGCCGCCTCGTCCTCCGGACCGCAGTTTTCATCCAACGCGATGCCCGCCGCACCCGCCCCCACCAGCGCGGGGGTGTTGGGCATGACGCGAATCACCCGCACGCCCTCCGGGAGCGCGGCCCGCAGTGAGGCAATGGAAACGCCCGCCATGATGGAGACAATCCGCGCCCCCGGACGAAGAACGGGCGCAACCATCGCCGCGGCATCCTTCCACACCTGGGGTTTCACGGAGAAAACCAGCGTGTCCACCGCCCCGGCCAGTCCGGCGGGCGTGTCCGCCGCCACCATGCCAAGGGATTTCGCCGCCGCCTGCCGCGCGGGCTCCGGATCATAGGCGTGCACCCGATCCGCAGGAACAAGGCCCCGGCCGATGAGCCCGCCCGCAATGGCGGAACCCATGTTGCCATACCCCAGAAATCCCAGTGTTCCCTGCCATTGGCTCATTATTTTGTTCCTTCCACGGCGGCGTCGCCCAGCAGGCGTAGCACCGCGATTTCATCACAGCCCGGAAAGAGCGGGCAGCGCATGCAGTCCTTGAACACCTTGTAAGGCAGCTCCGCACGGTCCACCACCCGGAAACCCGTCTTGTTGAACAACTCGGGAAGCCTCGTAAAGGCATACACCCGGCCAATATCCAACTGCCGCGCCTCTTCCACCGCCGCGTCAATGAGCATCCGCCCAATGCCGCGGCCGCGCAACTCCTTCCGGACCACCAGCGACCGCACCTCCGCCAAATCCACCATGTCTATGTGCAGCGCCACCACCCCCCCCAGCCCGGATTCGTCCACAAAAACATGAAAATCCCGGACGTTTTCATACAGTTCAGCCAGTTGCCGGGGAAGCACCTGCCCTTCGGCAGCGGCCTCATCCAGCAACTGTTTCATGAGAACAACTTCGGTAAGCTTTGGTTTTCTGACTTCACCCATGGCGGCGGGAATGCTCCGGTTGCGCCCTCATCAAGGACAGCCTGCCCAATGGCGGTAGTGTACCACGGGCGGTTTATTTCACGCGATTCGAAGATGCGCCGGCCCCATTTTTCAGGCAAGGGGGGCAACCAGGCCGCCCAAGGCTTCGGCAACCGGATCAAAGCCGGGTTGTGAAAAACCCAGGTGCATGTGCCGCCGCCAGCCCTCGGCATATTCGGCGCGTTTGGTCCATCCGCCCACCTCCCGGCACATGCCGTCCATCGCGTGGATGTAGCTGTCCAGCGCCTGGCTCGTGTCGAGCCATTCCTTCTGGCTCCTGTGGCAGGCAAGCGCCTCCCGTTTACGGGCCATCACAGACGACACATCCACCGCAAAGGCGGGCTGTATGGCGCGGTTGAGCCCGTCACGAAGGCCGTAGGGCATGGCGTGGTACACGGCAACCTCGCCCTCCACCGTGGCGGAGGGCGGCATGGTGATGAAATTGGGCATGCCCCGGGAGAAGGCCGCCGTCACCGCCAGGCGCGTGGTGATCATGTGGTCCTCCATGTAGTCCTCGGGCGACTGGGTCAGCACCACCGAGGGGTTCACCGCGCGCATCACCGCCGCCAGCCGCCGCAGCAGATCCACGGAATACACGATCTCCAGATCGTCCGCAAGGGGGGGGTGCAGCTCCGCGCCCATCACCCGCGCCGCGTCGCGCGCCTCGCCCAAACGCCGCGCCGCCGTGGCGGGCCCGTCCTCCACCGCGCCGCCGCAGTTGCCCGAGCCCACGTTCATCACATGCAGCTCATATCCGGCATCCCCAAGCAGCATCAGGGTTCCACTCATCATGAATTCAATGTCGTCCGGATGGGCGGCGACGGCAAAAGCAACCGGTTTGGGCATCATCCTTCTCCCGTGCAGGCATATGTTTAGACAAAACGCTGGTCCGTACTATACCATAGGGGCGGCGGCGTGACGCCCCTGATGGGTGTCCGCAAGGGCAACTCCGGCACAGGGCCAGGGAGAAGAAAATGGACAAGCAGGGAATCATCAATTATCTGACCCGCCACGGAATCGTGGCCATTGTGCGCGCGGACGGCGGTGACGGCCTGGCGCGGGTGGTGGAGGCGGTGATGGAGGGCGGGGTGCGCTGCATCGAGGTCACCATGACCACCCCCGGCGCGCTCCAGTGCATCGAGACGGCGTCGAAAAAACTGGCGGGCGCGGACGTGTGCATCGGCGTGGGCAGCGTGCTCGACGCGGAGACGGCGCGGCTGGCCATCCTGGCCGGGGCGCAGTATGTGGTAAGCCCGGTGACCGTGGCGGGGGTCATCGCCATGGCGCACCGCTACGGGAAGCCCTGCCTGCCGGGCGCGTTCACGCCCACGGAAATATTCAACGCGTGGGAGCTGGGCGGCGACCTGATCAAGGTGTTCCCCGCCACGCTGGGCGGGCTCGAATACATCAAGGCGGTGCGCGCGCCCATGCCGCAGATACCGCTGGTGCCCACCGGCGGGGTGGATTTGGACAACCTGGCGGACTTCGTGAAGGCCGGGGTGGCGGGCATCGGCGTGGGCGGCAACCTGGTCAGCAAGAAACTGCTCCAGGCGCAGGACTACGCGGGGCTGACGGAAAACGCGCGCCGCTACGCGGAGGCCTTCGCCGCGGCAAAGGGCTGACAGGCGCGCCGCGGCATGCACAAACAGCGCCCGCCGGACGGCGGGCGGGAGTGACGCGATGAAAATACTGGTGGCCGGCGGGGCCGGATATCTGGGGTCGGTGTTGTCGCCCATGCTGGCCGCGCGGGGCCATGAGGTCACGGTGGCGGACGCGTGCTGGTTCGGATGCCACCTGCCGGAGGGGATTCCCCTCATCGAAACCGACCTGTTCGACATGAACGAGGGCCACATGGCGGGTTTTGATCGGGTGGTCTTCCTCGCGGGTCTTTCCAATGATCCCATGGCGGAGTACAGCCCCGCCCGCAACTTCATCGAAAACGCGGCGCTGCCCGCCTATCTGGCCTTTTGCGCGAAGAAGGCGGGGGTGCGCCGCTTTGTGTACGGTTCCTCCTGCTCAATTTACGGGTTCACGGACGACCGCACCAGCACGGAGGATTCGCCCGTGTGGTGCCCCTACCCCTACGGCATCTCCAAGCTCCAGGGGGAGCGCGGGGTGATGCAGCTCGCGGGCGACGGCTTCGCGCCAGTGGCGCTGCGCCAGGGCACGGTGAACGGCCACAGCCCGCGCATGCGCTTCGACCTCATCGTGAACACGATGTTCAAATGCGCCGTGACCGAGGGGCGGATTGTGGTGAACCATCCGGACATCTGGCGGCCGCTGGTGGACATCCGTGACACGGCCGAGGCCTTCTGCCTGGCCTGCGAGGCGGAGGACGGGCTCACGGGGGTGTTCAACATCGCCTACGGCAACTTCACCGTGGGCAATGTGGCCGAAATGGTGGCCGGCGAGCTGGGGCGGCTCGCGGGCGCGCGGCCCCGCGTTGAAATCAACCGGAACGCGGACCTGCGCAACTACAAGGTGGACTGCTCCCGCGCGCGGGAACAACTGGGGTTTAATCCGCAGCATGACGTGGCCGCCATCACCCGCAGCCTCCACGAACACCTCGCCGGATACGGCGACCTGTCCGACGAGAAGTACTACAACATCCGGGTATTCCGGCGGATGCATCCGGAAACCCCAACCGGCGGCAGGGTGTAACCCGCGCGCCCCCCTGGGATAGAATCAACCCATGAGCATGGTCATCGTCATACCGGTCTACAACGAGCAGGACTCGCTGGACGCCCTCGCCAACGCGATCACGGCCCACACGGGTGGGCGGCCCCACCGGGTCCTTTTCGTGGACGACGGAAGCACCGACGCCTCCTGGGAGCGCATCCTGCGTCTGCGGGAGCGGCATCCGCACATGGATGCCGTGCGTCTCCGCCGCAATTTCGGCAAGACCATCGCCCTGGGGGTGGGCTTTGCCCTGGCCCGGGGCGAGATTATTGTGACAATGGATGCGGACCTTCAGGACGACCCCAAGGAACTTCCCAGGATGCTGGCAAAGCTCGACGAGGGCTTTGACGTGGTATGCGGCTGGAAGCAGCGCCGCCACGACCCGTGGCACAAGACCATCCCCTCCCGCGTGTACAACGCCTGGATAGCGCGCATGTTCAAACTGCCGATCCACGATGTGAACACCGGGTTCAAGGCGATGCGGGCCGGGGCCGTGAAGGCCATGCCGCTCCACGGCGACATGCACCGTCTCATCCCCGTTTTCGCGAGCAACATGGGGTACAGGGTCACCGAGATACCCGTGGAGCACCATGCGCGGCGCTTTGGCAAGTCAAAATACGGGTTTGAGCGCTTCGCAAAAGGCGCGCTGGACGCCATCACGGCCATGTTTCTCACCCGCCACGGGGATGCGCCGGGCCAGTTTTTCGGAAAAATGATCCTTTTCTCCGCCGCCCTGCTGGGGTGTGTGCTGCTGTTCGGGCTGGCCGCGGGCCTTTTGGTGCCGCTGGTTTACCGGAACGCCCCCCACGGCGAGCAGCTCGCGGTGGTGGCGATTGTCCTGCTCATGCTGCTCATGAGCCTGGTGATTGTCAGCATAGGCACGGTGGGTGTGGGACTGGGGCTGGTGGCGGAACTGCTGCTGAGGCGCACGGCCCAGCCCTCCGTGGAGGTGTACATCGCCGAAAAACACATGGGGTGAGCCCGCAGGGGGTGTTCAAAACGCCGCCTCATCGGGTATGATATGTGTAGTTCGACACGAGGAGGGTATGCGTTGCCATGCTGAGACGTGTTGCCGCGGGAGCGATGCTCCTGCTCATGCTTGCGGGATGCGCCGCAGACCGCGCCGGTGTGCTTGTCCGCGACGGCCTTGAATACGGGGTCACTGAGGGCGCCTTCAGGGGCAGGTGGTGGAGTTACTATGAGCGCGGGAACTCCTACCAGTCGGGCAAGTTTTTCGCCGAGGCCGAGGCGGACTACCGGCGGGCGCTGAAGGGCCGCTCCGCGGACACCTGGCGCGCCCGCACCTACGGGCTCCACTTCGTTGAATACTTCCCCAACCGGGAGCTGGGAATCGTGTATTTTCAGCAGGGACGCCTGGAGGAGGCGGAACAACAGCTTTTGGCCGCGCTGGAAATGGTGGACACGGACCGCGCCCACCAGTATCTGGACAGCGTGCGCAGGGCGCGCATCGCCGCGGGATCGCTGAAGGACGGCTCGGAACCCAGGCTGGCGGCCAACACCGCCCCGGCGCGGATTATTGCGGAGCGGGAGCTGCCCGTGGTGGTGACGGCGAGCGACGACACGGGCGTGTCCGAGGTCAAAATCAACGACAAGCCCGAGCCCCAGCGCGGCAGCAAGACCGAGGTGAAGGTGAGCCGGGAGGTGGTGCTCGACGAGGGTGCCCATTCCGTGAAGGTGGCGGCAAAGGATTTGGCGGGCAGGGAGACGGCCACCACGGTGGAGGTGACGGTGGACCTGACCGGCCCGACCATCGGCATTTTCACGCCCATCGAGCCCACGGTCACCCCGGACAACACCATCATTCTTGAGGGGGCGTCGGTGGACAAGAACGGGGTGTCCCGTGTGAGCCTGGACCAGCGGCTCCTGGCGGAGTCAAAAGGCGAGCCCAAGCTGCCCTTCAACACCGAACTGCCCCTGGCCTCGGGGGAAAACACCTTTGTGGTGGCGTCCCGGGATGTGGCGGGCAACGAGACCCGCACGGCGATCAAGGTGTTTCAGGGCGACCCCAACTCCGCCGAGGCGCGCCTGTGGCTGCGCCGCCAGCGGGATCCCAACGGAATGCGCTTCGCCTCCGCCGACGGGGACGCAACTGTGCGCCTGCTTCTCTCCCAGGATCCGGCCCCCGCACCCGACGGGGAGATACGGCTGAAGTCGCCCCAGGAGGAGAAGCCCTACCGGCACAACCGCACCCTCACCGTGTCGGGCGAGGTTGTGGCGAAGGACGCCCTCAAGTCCATCCAAATCAACGGCCAGCCCGTGGAGCAGCTCAGCGGCGCGCCCAAGGAAAGCTTTAACCGCCGCATTCCCATCGATCAGGGCGCGGCCGGGGAGAACGGCCGCATCCAGGTGGCGGTGCGCGCGGAGGACGGCGCCGGACGGGTGATTGAGAAGAATGTGAATGTTGAGGTGCGCCCCGTCTCCCTTGAAACCAGCGAGTCCCGGATGCCCGTGGCGGTGCTGGCGTTTTCGGGGGCGGGCATTGACCCCGCGCTCGCGGAGGGGCTCCGGTCCGGCGTGGAGGGGGCGCTCATCAACCAGGGCCGCTTCCGGGTGCTGGACCGCAAGAACCTTCAGGCCGTGCTCACGGAACAGCAGCTTGCCTCCTCCCTTTCCGACCCCGTCCAGGCCATCCAGCTCGGCCGCATGGTGAACGCCCAGGTTTTTTTGGTGGCCGACGTCTTTGCGCGGGATGAAAAGGGCGTGGAAATCAAGGCGAACGTCATCAGTTCGGAAACCTCCGACATTGTGGCGCGCCTCGACGCCTTCTCCGCGGACAGGGACGACCCCGCCGAAACCGGGAAGTGCTGCGAGTCCCTGGCGGCCCAGCTCGGCCAGTTGTTCCCGCGCCTTTCCGGCGAGGTGGTGGCGGTCCGTGACGGGGGACAGCCGGAACTGCTCATGAACTGGACCCGTGAGGACGGGGTGCGCGAGGGCGCCTATCTGCTCGTGGTGAATGAAACACCGCCGTGGGTGGACGAGACCACCGGCGAGGTGCTCGCGCCGCCGGAGTATGTGCCCCTTGGCCGGGCCCGGGTGCGCCAACCCGGCGACACGGGCACGCGCGCGACAATGGTGGACAAACCGCAGGAGGGTGCGCAGGTTGAAAAAGGCATGCCGGCCGTTACCATGTAGCCCGGCGGCGCTGGCCGTGGCGCTTGTTGCGGCGGCCGCTTCGTGGGGCCAGGGGCTCAACATCACCTCCGCGCCGAACGTGGTGGGCAGCGGCGCCCGCGCCCTGGGCATGGGCGGCGCGTTTATCGCCGTGGCCGACGACGCCACGGCGGCGTCCTGGAACCCCGGCGGACTGGTCCAGCTCGAACGTCCGGAATTTTCCGCCGTCTACGACTTTGCCTGGTTCAACGAGGATTTCAGTTCCGGGCTTTACCCCGGACTGGGGGGCGATCAGGAGATCAGCCTCAACGGGCTCAACTATCTCAGCGCGGTGTATCCACTGCCCTGGACCCTCGGGGGCCGCAATTTTGTGGTAAGCCTGAACTACCAGCGCAAGTGGGACTTCGATCGGAAACTGAAACTGCGCTATTCCCGCCACTCCGCCAACGTGCTGGGCGGGATCCAGAATTATTTCAGCAACTTCGACTATGAACAGGAGGGGCAGCTTGCCGCCCTCTCCCCCGCTTTCGGCTTTGAAATCACCGACACCCTCTCCGCGGGCGTGGTGCTCAACATCTGGAACGAGTCCATCCTGCCGGGCAACGAGTGGACCATCACCTCCAGGGAGCGCAGCAGCACCCTGCTGAACGGGATCCTCTTCCCCGGCAACCTGGTTGGTTACCGGCAAAAGGAGTATTACAACAATTTCAAGGGCGTCAACCTGACCCTGGGCATGCTCTACAAGCCCGACGACCGCTGGAGTTTCGGCGTGGTTTACCACACCAGGTTCACCGGCGACGTGGACTACAAGCGCACCGTGGGCGTCCGCTCGGGAGGAGTGCTCGGGCGGATTGTGACCGACGATCGGGAAAAGGAAATCACCTTCCCCAGCGCCGTGGGCGCGGGCGCGGCCTACCGTTTCCCCAATGACAGGCTGACTGTCTCCTTGGACGTGACACGCCGCTCCTGGAACCAGTTCATGATTCATGACCCCGGCAACCGGCGGATTTCACAGCGCAAGCTCAGCGGGGTGACGGGCCTGCCCGACGACGACCATGACGTGGACGCCACATGGACCGTGCGCGCGGGCGCGGAGTATGTGTTTGTGGATGACGGCAAACCCATCCAAAAATATCTGCCCAGCGTGCGCTTCGGCGTTTTCTATGATCCCGAACCCGCCAGCAACCGCCCCGACACCTTCTGGGGTCTGGGAAGGGGCGACGGCAAACCGGACAAGTATTACGGGATCACACTGGGCGCGGGCGTGCTGATCATGGACCGGGTGAATGTCGACCTGGCGTATGTGTACCGCTGGGGCGACGGCGTCCGGCAGGACACTTTCGGATTTCCGGAGACGGATGCCGATGTGGGGCAACATGCCCTTTACCTGTCCACGGTGGTGTATTTTTAAGGCAGCGGCGGGAGGATCCCCCTTTCCCCTGTTTGAACCGCCGGAGGTGACGCCGGCATGGTTTTTGGGTGCTGTTTGACAGGCGGATGGTTGCAAAACAAATGGATTTCGGGCCTGCGGCCGGTCCGGTTTTGCTTTTTCCGGAAAATGGAGTCGGATGGAATTACTGCGTAGAGAAATGGTGGCCCAATGGCTGCCGGTGCGGCCCGAGGACGGGCACAAGGGCAGCTTCGGTCACCTGTTGGTGGTTGCCGGCGCGCGGGGATTCACCGGTGCGGCCAAACTGGCCTGCGCCGCCGCCTACCGGAGCGGGACGGGTCTGGTGACCCTGGCGGTGCCCGCGGGCTTGTCCGATGTGATGGCGGCCTCCCTGCTGGAGACCATGACCGTCACGGTGCCGGACACGGATGCGGGTTCTTTCGCCCTTTCGGGGCTGGAACCGCTGGTTTCGGAGGCGGGCGCCCGCAACGCGCTGGTAATCGGCCCCGGTATTTCCCGCCATCCGGAAACCGCCGCGCTGGCGCGCGAAATAATTGTCCGCGCGCCGGTTCCCCTGGTGGCCGACGCCGACGCCCTAAACGCCCTCGCCGGGAGCGGCCCCTTCACCGGGTCGGGCGCGGGTCCGTCCGGGAATGCCCGTGTTTTCACCCCCCATCCGGGGGAAATGGCCCGGATCACCGGGATTTCAACCGGCGACATACAGGCCAACCGCCCAGAAACGGCGTTGCGCCATGCCGCCGCCTGGGGCGTGGTGGTGGTCCTGAAGGGTCGCGGGACTGTTGTGGCCGCGCCCGACGGAAGGATTGCGTTGTGCCCGCTTGGGAACAACGGCATGGGCACGGGCGGCACGGGCGATGTGCTTGCGGGAATGCTTGGGGCGCTGCTGGCCCAGGGCATGGAACCATGGGAGGCGGCATGCGCGGCGGTGTACGCCCATGCGCGCGCCGGCGATTTGGCGGCGGGGCGCATGACCCGGAGGGGCATGATCGCCGGGGATGTCATAGACGCCCTGCCGGATGTCTGGCGGGAACTGGAGGGTTAGTCGGCCATGGTGATCCTTTCAGAACTGGGTGAATTCGGGTTAATTGAACGGATGACCCGCACGCTCCGGCGCGGCGGCGACGTGGTGGAGGGGGTGGGTGACGACTGCGCCGTGCTCCGCATGGGCGACAGGCTGCTGCTGGCCACCTGCGACGCATCCATCGAGGATGTGCATTTCCGGCGGCTCTGGGCGGGGCCCCGCGACATCGGCTGGAAGGCGGCGGCCTCCGCCATAAGCGACATCGCCGCCATGGGCGGGGAGGCCCGTTTCGTCCTGGCCGCGCTCTCCTGCCCGAAGGAAACCGGGGTGGGCTTCATAGAGGATTTGTGCGCAGGCCTTGTGGAGGCGGTGGAGTCGTGCGGCGCAGTGCTGGTGGGCGGCGACACCACCTGCTCGCCGGGGCTGATCGGGATTGACGTCACCGTGCTGGGCGAGGCGCCCGGCGGGCGCTACCTCACCCGCGCCGGCGCGCGGCCCGGCGATCTGGTGGCAGTGACCGGCTGGCCCGGCCAGTCCGCCGCCGGGCTGATGGCGCTGGATCAGGGCATCGACGCGCCGGTGCTGATTCAGGCCCACCTGCGGCCCGTGCCCAGGCTGCGCGAGGGCCGCTGGCTGGCGTCCCATCCCTGCGTCCACGCCATGATTGACGTGAGCGACGGGCTTCTGCGCGATCTGGGTCACATCGCCGAAAGGAGCGGGGTCGGCATTAACGTTGATTCGGACCTTGTGCCCCTGTCCCCGGCGCTGAACGGTTTTGACAGCACCCTGTGCGAGCCCTTGGAATGCCTCGCCCTGTCCGGGGGCGAGGATTATGAACTGGCCATTGCGGTCGCGCCGGAGGAGGCAAAGGAGGTTTGCCGCGCCTTCCAGGACGGGTTTGGGCTGCCACTCACCGTGGTGGGCCGCGTTGTGGACGGCTGGCAGGGCATCAAACTGGACGGCGAGGAGCCCGGCCCGCGCGGTTTCGACCACTTTGGCACGGGCGGCGCATGAGCCGGCCCAAAAGGGCCGTTTTTGGCAAATTTTGGCGAATTTTTGACTTTGCCGGAGAGGTTCCCCTATAATTCCGCCCCGGCTTGGAGAGATGACCGAGTGGTTTAAGGTGCACGCTTGGAAAGCGTGTGTACGGGGAACCGTACCGAGGGTTCGAATCCCTCTCTCTCCGCCATTTTCAAAACGGCGGTGCCGTGTCCGGGTTTCACACCGCACCCCGACTCCTGGAAAGAGTGTCTGCCATGCGCAACGGCGTCCCCCGGATTTTAATCATCCGCTTAAGCGCCATCGGTGATGTTGTGCGCGTCCTTCCCGCCCTGCACGCCCTGCGCGAGCACCATCCCCACGCCCAGATTGACTGGGCCGTCGAGGCCAAAAGCGCGGGCATCCTCGAAGACCACCCCGCGCTGGATGACATCATCCTCTTCAACCGCCCCGGCGGAATGAGGGAAAATGCCGCCGCCTTCCTCCGGTTCCTGCGGGAAATCCGCGCGAACCGCTACGACATTGTGCTCGACTTCCACGGCATCCTGAAAAGCGGGCTGGCCATGGCCTTTTCCCGCGCCACGAAGCGCATCGCCTTTGCCGCGCCCCGGAGCCAGGAGGGCAGCGCCCTTTTCGCCACGGAGCGGGTGAAACTGCCGTCGGCCCGGATGAACCGGATGGAGGAAAACCTTGAACTGGTGAAGGCGCTGGGCGTGCGCCGGGGCAATCTGGACGTGATCATCCCCGTGGCGCACGACATCCAGGACGAGGTGGACGACTGGCTGGCCGACAAATTCCACGGCGGCAAGCGGATTGTGGCGGTGCACGCCCCGGTGGATCGCCCGGAAAAGCAGTGGCCCCTGGAAAATTACGCCGCCCTCGCGGACATGTTCCTCGCTGACGGGCGCTTCGAGGTGCTGCTCACCTGGGGACCCGGTCAGGAGGATGTGGTGGAGCGGGTGCGCTCCCTTTCCCGGCGCAACCCGGAAATCGCCCCGGAAACCTCCAGCCTCAAGCACCTCGCCTGGCTCCTGTCCCGCTGCGATCTGCTGGTGGGGGGGGACACCGGCCCCATGCACATCGCCTCGGCCATGGGCACGCCCATTGTGGCCCTTTTCGGCGGCACCGATCCGGCGATGCACAACCCCATGCGCCAGCCCTGCGCCGTGCTGTACCGTGGGCCGGATCCCCCGTTGAGGGCGGTGGACCGCGTGAATGGGCAAAAAAACATGATGCTCATCACCCCCCGGGAGGCTTATGACGCGGCGGTGGCGCTGCTGAAAAGCCCCGGTACCTGAACGCTCAATCCCCAGGCATCCGCAGTTCCCCCAAGTCCAGCCCGGCCATGCCCGCGCGGGTTAGACAGAAATCGTAGCGCACAGGATCCTCCGGAGCCATCCACCTGAACATGCCGGTGATTTCCAGCGCGGTTTTCAAATCCGCCTGACGGCGGCGGGTGAAGCCCAGCGCCAGGGCGATGCGGTGGATGTGCAGGTCCACCGGCATGACCAGCAGCGACGGAGGCACTCCCCTCCACGGGCCGGGGTCCACCGCGTCGCGCCGCGCCATCCAGCGCAGGTATAGATGCATGCGCTTGCACGCGCTGCCCAGTTCGGGAACCGGAAGTAGGTAATTTTTCTCCGTTCCCGAACCGGCGCGGAGCAGTTTCATGAAATGCGCGAGCGCGGCGGTGCTGTCACCGTCATCCGGCCGCATCCCGTCGAGAAAGGCCGCCTCCAGGGAGCCATGGCCGCGCAAGACCGCCCGGATTCCCAGCAAAAGACCCGCAAGCGCCTCCCCCCCGGCATACCGGTGGCGAAAACCTGAACAATTCCGGCGAATGCGGGCGGGCGGGGATGCCGCCAAATCCCGTGCGGGATGGGGGAAGGGGGCGAGGGCCGCGCGGACGCTGGACATGATCTGGCGCACACCCCCAAAGGCCAGCGAGGCCGCCACCAGCCCGGCCACCTCCAAATCCGCCGGGGCGGGGTGTTCCAGCGCCACCGCCAGCGGGTCCGGGTCAATGTGTTCCGGGCGGTTAAAACGGGCGTACAGCGTCTCCAGCCGCTGGTGGAGCGCGCAGTGGGGATGGAGGCTTTGCTGGCGCATTTCCGGAACTCCAAACCAGTTGCGCGGACTATTGTCCGGAACGGGGGTGTTAGATTGTCAAAACAAACATGATACAATGTGTTTCGCTTCCCGGGATGCCGGACTGGATTAAGGGGAAAGTCTGCCGGAATCCTGATTTCATGCAAAAACGAGGTTGGAAATGGATTTTCTTTCGCTTTTGAACCGTCAGGTTGTCTGCCTGGATGGCGCCACCGGCACCATGATCCAGGGGCTCGGCCTGGGTGACGAGTATTTTGGCGGACCGGACTACCGGATGCTTTCGGACATGCTGTGTTTTTCACAGCCGGAGGCGATGATTGGGATACACCTGGCCTTCTACCGGGCGGGCGCCCATGCGGTGGAAACGAACACCTTTGGCGCGTCGGCCTTCCGGCTCGCCGAATATGACTTTTCCGGGCTGGACTTGTCCCGATTCGCGTCCGTCCCCCAAAATCTGGACCTGCGGCGGCTCGGCCATGACGAACTTTCCTATCACCTTTCGCGGCGCGGCGCGGAAATCGCCGCGGAGGCGCGGAACTGTTACCGGGGCGAGTCCGGTTACGACGGCCGCCCCCTTTTTGTGGTCGGCTCCATCGGCCCCTCAAACCGCGTGCTCTCCGGCACAAAGGCGGACCTGAAAACCTCCACCTTCGGTGAAATCATGGAGAATTTCCGCCGCCAGGCGCTGGGCCTGATAGACGGCGGCGCGGACGTGCTCCTTTACGAGACGCAGCAGGACGTGCTGGAGCTGAAGGCGGCCGTCATGGGCGGGCGGCGCGCCATGGCGGAGCGGGGGGTGCGCCTGCCGGTGATGGCCCAGGTGACGGTGGACCAGTTCAGCCGGATGCAGATTTTCAACACCCACATCCACGCGGCACAGGTGACCATGCAGGGCGTCGGCATCGATGTGTTCGGCATCAACTGCTCCATCGGCCCCGACCTGATGGTCAAAACCGTGGAAACCCTCTCCCGCTTCTCGCCGCTGCCCGTCTCGGTGGTGCCCAACGCGGGGCTGCCGGTATCGGAAAACGGGCGCACGGTGTTCAAGTTTGATCCCGCGCGCTTCGCGGGGCACATGCGCGAATTCGTCTCCGAATATGGCGTGCGCGTGGTGGGCGGCTGCTGCGGCACCACGCCCGACCACATCCGCTGCACCGTGGATGCCCTGCGCGGAACCACTCCGAAGGCGCGGGTCCCCGAAAAGGGGCTGTACGTCTCGGGGCCGCAGAACGCGGTGCTGCTGGACGGCTCGAAGTCGCTGATCCGTTTCGGCGAGCGGCTGAACATACGCGGCTCCAAGAAGGTGCGGGACGCGGTGGAGAACGACACCGGCATCAACCATGACGTGCTGGAGGAGGTGGTGCGCGAGCAGGTGGAGGGGCTGGGATGCGAGGTCATCGACGTGTGCATGGACTCCAACGTCGTGGACACGGTGGCCGCGCTCGCCGAGGTGGTGCACACACAGACGGTGGACTTTTCAGGGGCCATGTGCCTCGACTCGTTCCAGGTGGACGCGCTGGAGGAGGCGGTTAAGAGGTATCCCGGCAGGCCGGTGATCAACTCCATCTCCATGGAGGAGGCGTCGCCGGGGCTGCTGAAGATTGACGCCGTCATCAACGCCACAAAGGATCACGATCCGCTGTACGTGGCGCTGTGCACCGGCCCGGCGGGCCCCGCGGCGACGGCGGACGAAAAACTGCTCATCGCCACCCAGATTCTGGAACGCGCGCGGGACATGCACGGCGTGCCGCCCGACCGCGTCTTTGTGGACGTGAACGTGTTCCCCATCGGTTCGGAGTCGGTGGACTGCATGAATTTCGCGGTGGAGACGCTTGAGGGCATCCGCCGCGTGAAGGCGCACTTCCCGGAGACGCACACCATCCTGGGCGTGGGCAACCTCACCAACGGACTGGCGAAGAAACCGTACATGCGCACCGTGCTCACCTCCGTGTTTCTGGACGAGGCGCGCAAGCGCGGGCTGGACGCGGCCATCATCAACCCGAACCACTATGTGTTTGTGCAGGATCTGGATCCCGCGCACTACGCCCTGGGCCTGCGCGCCGTGCTGCGGCGCGACATGGACGCGTACGCGGAGCTGGAGGAGATTGCCGACAAGAAACGGGGCGACACCACGGTCCGCCGCACCTCCTACGACGATCTTTCCGACGAGGAGGCGGTGGTGGAGAAAATCAAGGACGGGTTCAAGGAGCGCGAGGCGGGCGAATTTGAGTTCAACGGGCGCCGCCACGAGTACAAGGACCGCATCGTGCTCCAGGTGGCGCGGGCGCTGGAGCGCCACGCCCCCCTCGACTTCATCAACGCGCACCTGATGCGGGCCATGCAGGATCTCGGCGACGGCTTCGGACGGGGCGAGGTTTCCCTGCCGCACCTGCTCAAGTCGGCCGATGTGATGCGCCAGGCCATGGGCTTCATCGAGCAGCACATGCGCCTTGAGGCGGGCGTGGACATCCACGGCGCGATTGACTACAAGGGCACCGTCGTGGTGGGAACGGTTTACCAGGACGTGCACTCCATCGGCAAGGACCTGGCCCGGACGCTGCTGGAAAACTACGGCTACCGGGTGGTGGACCTCGGCACCATGACGCCGCTCCAGCAGTTCATTGACGCGGCGCGCGAACACAAGGCCGACGCCATAGGCATGTCGGCGCTGCTTGTGCAGACATCGAACCACATGATCACCGTGGCGAAAATGATGCGCGAGCAGGGGCTCGATCTGCCGCTGCTCATCGGCGGCGCGCCCGTGAGCGACCGCCACGCCGCCTTTGTGGCGATGGCGGGCGGCGACGATCCCGCCGAAATGCGCGGCGACGTGTTTTACTGCCGCACCGCCATGGACGGTGTGAATGTGATGAACACCCTCATGACCGCCGCGCCGGAGGCCCGGGCGGAATATTTGGAAAAGAACCGGGACAAACTGGCCAAGCGGCTGGAGCACGCGCGCCAGCGCGCCGCGAGGGAGGAGGAACTCCTCGCCACGCTGCCGCGCCGCGCCGTGTCCTGGGAGGGCGTCAACCTGCCCGGCGCGCCGCGCTTCAGAATCCGCCGCGTGGAGCACAGCCTGCGCGGTTTCGCGCCGCGCATCGACCGGAAGACGCTCTACTCGCTCAACTGGAAGTTTGGCGGCACCCACATGCGTGAAAAGAGCGGCCACACCCGCGGGGAGCTGGACGCCCTTTTCGACGAGTGGATTGCAAAGGCGGACGACGCCGGATGGCTGCGCCCCCAGGGCGTGATGGCCCTGCTCCCCTGCGCCGCGGACGGCGACAGGGTGCGCCTCTTCGATCCGGATTCCCCGGACACCGTCATCGGCGAACTCGACTTCAATGTGGTCATCGGCGCGGGCGGCGAGGACCTCGTCTCCGGCGCGCAGTTTTTCCGCGACGGCAGGGACGGCGTGCCGGGCGTGGCCGGACTGCAAATCAGCACCGGCGGTCCGCGGGTGGACGAGGTCATCGCGGGCATGAAGGCCGACGGCGACTCCGAGTCCGCCCTGTTCCTGCAGGGGCTCTCCGACCGCATCGCCGAGGACATGGCCGACCTGCTCCACGAGACGCAGCGCGAACTGCTGGGCGTGCCCCCCGACGCGGGACAACGCTGGTCGCCCGGCTATCCCGGCATGAGAAACATCCTGAACAACAGGGTCATCATGGAACTGCTCGACGCGGCAAACCAGATAGGCGTGGCCATCACCGACGCCGCCGAATTCAGCCCCACCGGCACCACCGCCGCCGTGGTCAGCTTCCATCCGGACGCCAAATACAGTTGATTCACGGGCGCTTTCGCCGCCGTACGCCGCGCAAAATTTGCATCCGCCGCCGCCAAATCGTATACTATCCGCCGCTTGGAAAGTCCCCAATCACCAGGCGCCCGTGTGGGGCAGTAGCTCAGTTGGGAGAGCGCTTGAATGGCATTCAAGAGGCCAGGAGTTCGATCCTCCTCTGCTCCACCATTTCTTCTTTCCGCGTCTCGGACAAGCACCATCCAAATTTGTCTTGAAGTGCGCCTTCCCCTCTTTGGCCCACACCGCACTCTCCCCCGTATTGGGGCTTCATGGGGTTCGGCACATTATGGCTTCCCCCATGTGGTGCGATGTGCGGGGCGGCTTATCCCTTTGAGCCGCCCGACCAGACGGGTTCGGGGCGGGCTCCGGTTTCCTTGAGCAGGTCCATGAGGGTTTTGTGGAGCTGTTTGAAGGTTTTTCTCACCGGTTCGGGGGCTTTGGCGGAGATAAACCCGTCCAGGGTGCCCGATTCGTGCTTTTGTATCAGCCCGGCAAGCAGGTTGTTCATTTCGTCCGGGTCGTTTTCCAGGTCGTACATCTCATAACAGTCCCACACGCCGTGGTACTGCATGAGCTTGTGGGTGTCGGTGCGCACGCCGAGCACGGTGGGGGTCTGGGGGAAACTGCGCTCCCAGAAGTATTCGTACAGGAAGGCCCCGCGCCAGGGCGTATTCTCCCCCTTAAGCAGTTTCAGGAACGACGCGCCCTGGATGTTTTCCGGCACGGGCAGCCCCGCCGCCTCGATGAAGGTGGGCGCGAAATCAATGTTCAGCACCATCCCGGAACAGCGTGATCCGGCGGGAATCAGCGCCGGACAGTGGGCCAGCAGCGGCACGCGGATGGACGCCTCGTACATGGTGCGCTTGTCGATGAGGCCGTGCTCGCCAAACTGGAACCCGTTGTCCGAGGTGAACACAAAAAGGGTGTTCTCCAGGACGCCCTTTTCCCGGAGCGCGTCCATGATGCGGCCTGCGCTGTCATCAACAGCGCGGAGCGTTTCCGTGTAGCGCCGGGTGAATGTGTCGTAGTCCACGGTGTCGTTGTACATGCCGTCCACGCCGTGCCAGCTTTTCCGCTGCCGCCGCACCCATTCGGGCTTGCCCCGGTAGTTCTCCTCCGTGTCGGCCATGGATTCGGGCCTGGGCCAGGCCTTGTCCTTGTAGCAGTCCCTGTGGCGGTCGGCGGGATGGAACTCGGCGTGCACCGCCTTGTGGGAAACATACAGGAAGAAGGGGCTCGTGCGTTCGCGGCCGATGAACTCCACCGCCCGGTCCGTGATCAGGTCGGTGACATAGCCGCTCTGCTTCTCCTGTTTCCCGTTGATGTTGAACACGGGGTCCACATACACCCCCTGGCCCTTGAAGGAAACCCAGTGGTTGAATCCGGGCTGGGGACCGTCGCTCTCGCCGCCCATGTGCCACTTTCCGGTGAAGCAGGTGTCGTAGCCCGCCTGCTGGAGCACCACGGGAAACAGGGGCGTGTTTTCCGGCATGGGGGTGACGTTGTCAAGCACGCCATGGGTGTGGGCGTACTGCCCGGTCAGAATCGAGGCGCGGCTCGGCGAACAGAGCGACGAGGTTACAAAGGCGTTTTCGCAGATGACGCCGCCGCGCGCGATGGCGTCCAGATGGGGTGTTTCCACAAAGGGATGGCCCAGCACGCCCAAGGCGTCAAAGCGCAAATCATCAATGAGCATGAAGACGATGTTCGGCGCGCCCGCTGCGGCGCTTGGGGATTCCCCCGCCGCACCCGCCGCAACAGCGCCCGCCGCCGCCAGCGCCGCCGTGTCTTTCAGAAAGGACCTGCGGGAAATGGAGCCATGACTCATGACGGCGAACCTCCTTGGGTGGGAAACTCAGTCCTTTGCCTCCGCGCAGAGCGTTTCCCGGCGGCGGATCAGAAGCTCATCATACAACGCCTCGTACTGTCCGACAATTTTGTCCGGGGAGAAATGTTTCAAGGCGTGCTCCCGCCCCCTGATGCCCATTTCGCGGGCGGCCTCCGGATTGGTGAGGATTTCCACGCCGTAACGGGCCATACCCTCAATGTCCCCCACCTCGCAGAGGTAACCGGTCACACCGTGCTCGACAACCTCGGTAATACCGCCGCTGTTGGTCACCAGCACCGGCACCCCGCAGGCCATCGCCTCCAGGGGAACCAGCCCGAAGCTTTCGTGCTCGCTTGGCTGGAACACCAGGTCGGCGGCGGGCAGCAGCTCCTCGATGTTGTCCACATTGCCCAGATAGGTAATCCGGTCGGAGATGCCGAGCTGCTTGGCCACGCCCACCGCGCCGATGCGCTCCGGCCCGTCGCCCGCCATTATCAGCCGCGCATCCACAGAATCAAGCATTTTCCGGAAGGCGCGGACCACGTCGGTGACGCGCTTGACCGGACGGAAGTTCGAGATGTGCATGATGATTTTCTCGCCTTTCGGGGCGAGCAATGTCCGGTTGACGGGGCGGGGCTTGAATTTTTCCGGGTCAAAGAAGTTGTAAATCGTGCGGACCGGCCGGGACAGGTTGAACTCGCGCTGCGTCTCCTCGCTCAGCCATTCGGACACGGCGGTGACCGCGCAACTGTGCTCCATGGCGTGGCGGGTGACCCGGTAAAAGGAGGGGTGGCTGCCCACGAGCGTGATGTCCGTGCCGTGCAGGGTGGTCACAAGGCAGAAGCGCTTCTCGCGGGGCATCATGTCCCGGGCAATCATGGCGGCGGCGGCGTTGGGAATGGCGTAGTGGGCGTGCCACATCTCAATGCCAAACTCCTCGGCCACCTCGTTTATCTTTGCGGCCAGCGCCAGCGAGTAGGGCGGCAGCCGGAACAGCGGGTAGCTGATCTGGTCCACATAATGGGCGAACACGTTTTCCGCATAACGGCCCATGCGGAAGGGCGGCTCCATGGTGACAAAGTGCACCTCGTGGCCGCGCCTCCCCAGCGCCAGCCCGAGTTCCGTGGCGAGGATGCCGCTGCCGCCCGCGCTCGCCTGGCAGGTGATTCCTATTTTCATTCCGTGTCCTCCGCCGCAAAGGGGTCCAGGCCGGGCAGCATGTCCAGCGCAATCGGACCGTCCGCGTAAAAGGCCTCGCCGCAATGGGCGCCGATGCGGCCGCCCCAGTACCTGGCGCGCACCTCAATGCCCTCCCAGAAGGCCTCGGAGGCGATGTAAGTGTCGCCTCCGGAATAATTCTTGTTGAAGAACTGGGAAGCATAGGCCCTGAGCGCCTCCAGTTTCGCGTCAAAGGTTTCGGTGATGTCTATGATGAAGTCCGGTTCGCCGCCCGTGTCCATGTAGGGGTGGAAATAGTACATCCGTTCCGCGCGGTGGGGCGGCTGGCCGGTCTCAATCCTTGCCAGCCCCGCCATGAAATTGGCGTCCCGCACCAGTTCATGCACGGCGGCATGGTCGGGGTGCCGATCGGGACTGTTCAGGGTGAGAATGACCCTGGGCCGGAACCTGCGCAAAAAGGGCACCACCACACAGCGCTGCTGGGTGGAGTTGGCCACTCCGCCGTCCGGCAGGCCCGCGTTCATGCGCACCGCGACACCCAGCGCGGCGGAGGCTTTTTCCGCCTCCCTGGCCCGCTCCTCAGGCGTGCCGCGCGTGCCCAGTTCCGCGCGTGTCAGATCCAGCACCCCCACGCGCCGCCCCTGCCGCGCCAGTTTGGCCAGCAGTCCGCCGCAGCCAATCTCCACATCGTCGGGATGGGCGCCCACCGCCAGCACTTCCACGGTCTCATCCGAGCTCATAGCCATTCCACCTCCTGGGTGCGTGTGTAATCAAGGGACAGTTCGTCCAGCAAACGCGCCACCAGCCCCGGCCCCTGCGAGAACAGGTAGGAGAACGGGGAGAACACCCGCTCCTGCGGCTTCCTCATCGGCGCAAGGCTGCCGCGCAGCCGTTCCAGCTCCTGTGTCGCCCTGCGGAGCCGGTCCTCATCCCCCCGGCGCAACCGCGCCTCAATCCGGTCAAAGCCGCCGTTCAGATGCTCCCGCATCTTCCTGACCATGGCCGCGCCGTCACCCGGGACACCGGCCAGTTCCCCCTCAAGCGCCTCCAGCGCCGTCCCCGCCTCGGCGCGCCGACGCGCCACTTTTTCCAGCACGGGCGGGGCCGCCTCCGCATCCAGCGCCCGATCCAGGCACTCCCGTTCCGGCAGCATCAAATCATCCACCGTCAACCCCGTTTCGTTCAGCCGCCTGCGCTCCTTGGGGGTGATCATGACCGCGCGGGCGCGGGGCCACACGACCGGCATGTCCACGCTGAAACGGGCGAACACCCGCTTTAACTGCGCCCAGTAGGCCACCTCGCCGGGACCGGCCACATAGGCCGCGCAGGGGAACAGCACCTGCTGCACCACCGGGCGCAGCGCCACATTCGGGGAGAACCTGCCCGGCTCCGCGGCCAGCAGCTCCAATAGCTCCGCCTGTCCGTAGGAAAGCCCCTCCTCCTCCGGCAGTTCGAAACGTCCCCGCCGATAAAGCACCTTTCTGCGCCGCCCCCCCACCATCAGAAAGAAATTGCACGCGTCCTCCGCGCGCACAATCGCGGGCTCCTCCCCGGCCGCGCGCATCCCCTCCCCCGCCTCCGCAAGCAGGCGGGTCGTCTCCAGCGGCGACTCAATCTCGCCGCGAATCACCCGCGCGCCCGCCGCCCTCGCCGTCTGCATGTGCGGCGCAAAGATAATCATGTCCGTGTCTTTGAACAGGGCGGCCATGAGCCGGGCAAACCAGTTCGACACCGACGCCGCCTCTGAAAGCGTGTCATGGAGCAGTGCCGCCGTCTCCCCTGTCAGCTCCGAACCGGCGCAGGCCGCGGCAAGCTCGTCAATCCACCCGTGGAGCGACGCATCGGCGGGCACCTTGTGCATGGGCAGCCCGGCCACATCCGCCGCCGCGCCGGAATTGTCCGCCGGGGTGTAGACCCTCTCGATGATTCCCCCCGCGTTGTCACGGAACCAGGCGCGGCGCACCTCCTCAAAATCATGGTCCTCCGAGGCCACCCAGAACACCGGGACACAGGCGCCCCCATGCCGTTCCCGCATTTCCCGCGCCAGCCGCACCGCAGTCACCGCCTTGAGCAGGGTGTACATCGGCCCGAGAAAAAGGCCGGGCTGCTGGCCAGTGATGATGACCGGCTCGTCCCCCCGGAATTCACGGGCAAGCCCCAGCTTGGGCTGGAGGGCGCGGAGCGCCTCCGCCAATGGGAGATCCCAAGACCTGCCTGGGGGTGCGGTTGCCGTCAGGGATTCCGGGGCCGCGGCAAACCATTCCATCACCGCGGGATCACCCGACGCGTAACGCTGCAACAATCCGCTCATTCCGCCTTTATCCTCCGGCACAAAAGCAGCATGCGCGGCGCGTCGGGGCCGAATCCCCCTCCGTCGCACGCGCCGAACACCTTTTCCACAACCATGCCGGCTCCCGCCAGCATGCCCGTCATCTCCCCCAGATTATAACAGCGCACCGACTCGGTGAAACGCCCCGCAAACTGCCCGTCCCTTTCCACCTCCACGGTTTTGTTCACCCGGCCCGCCTCCGCGTCATGCCAGCGGCGCTCGAGAATGCGCCACGGGCCGTTCATCCGCTCCGTGCGCGGCTGGAGGCGGGGCAGTTCCCGCTCCGCGTTCATGTAGTCCATGAACAAACGGCCGCCCGGCCTGAGCACCCGCCCGATTTCGCCCAGGGCCCGCCGGTTGCCCGCATCGTCAAAATAGCCAAAACTGGTGAAAAAATTGAAGACCACGTCAAAGACCGGGGGAAAGGGAATGCGCCGCATGTCCCCCCGCACCAGCACCGCGCGCGGCCCCATCGCCGCGCGGGCAAGCCGCAGCAGCTCCCGCGAATAATCCAGGCCCGCCATGAAACCCGCGCACCCGGCAAGATGGACCATGTGACGCCCCGCGCCGCAGCACAGGTCAAGGGCGCAATCCGACGCCGACAGTCCCGTGACCGCGCGGGCAAACGCCGCCTCGGGGGCCGCCGCCTCGGCGGTGCGGTGGGCGTACACCACGGGATACAGCACGCCGAACGCGTCGGCAAACCAGTTCTCCGGCGCGCCGCGCCCTTCCGTTCCCGTGTCGTCTTTTCCACTCATGGGCCGTCCCCGTGCCGCAAGAAAACCGCCCGGACCGGGCGCGCGCGCCTGGACCGGGCGGAACAAAACCATTCCAGGCGGACGGCTACGCCTCCGCCTCAAAGGCGTTGTAGATGGCGCCCACCGCCGCCTTCAGGTCACCCTCCTCCACGCCGATGATGATGTTCATCTCGGAGGAGCCCTGGTCAATCACGCGGATGTTCACGCCCGCCCCCGACAGGGCGCCGCAGAGCTTTGCCGCCACGCCGATGTGGTGGTTCATGCCCTGGCCCACGGTGGCAATCATCGCCAGCCCCGGGGTGACGGATATCTCGTCCGGGCTCACCCGCCTGCGCACCGCCTCCACAATCGCGTCGCCCCGGCCCTTCAGCTCCTCGTCGCGCACGATGACCGACATGGTGTCAATGCCGGTGGGCATGTGCTCCCAATTCACGTCGAATTCCTCGAAGATGCCCAGCACCTTCACGCCGAAGCCGCGCTCCTTGTTCATCAGCGTCTTTTCAATGTTGAACATGGTGAACCCGGCGCGCCCGGCGATTCCGCACACCGGCGTCTGGGCCGTGCGCGCGGCGACAATCAGGGTGCCCTGCGCCCCCGGATCCTTCGTGTTGCGGATGTGGATCGGGATGCCCGGCTCGCGCACCGGAAAAATGGCCTCGTCATGGAGCACCGTCGCGCCCATGTACGAAAGTTCGCGCAGTTCCGTGTAGGTGATCTCGTCAATCTTGCGCGCGCCCGGCACGATGCGCGGATCGGTCATGCGGAAGCCCGTGACGTCGGTCCAGTTCTCATACATGTCGGACTTGGACGCGCGCGCCACAATGGAACCGGACACGTCGCTGCCGCCGCGGGAGAAGGTTTTCACCGTGCCGTCCGGCATGGCGCCGTAAAAGCCGGGCACCACAAACATGCCTTCCCCCTGGAGCCGCGCGCCCAGCAGTTCGTAGGAGGCGGGATCAAGTTCGCCGGTGGACTTGAACTTGACGCATTCCGCCGGGTCCACAAAGACCGCCCCGAGCACCTCGGCCACCAGGCGCCCGTTCAGGTATTCGCCGCGCGACGCCATAAAGTCCGGGGCCTCATAGGCGCCCGCCTGCGCGCCGATTTCCTCCAGGAGCGGGGCGATGTCAAAGGAGACGCCCAGTTCGCGCGCCAGCTCAAGAAACCGGTCCTCAATCATCTTTTTCGGCTCGGAGGCGTCCAGGCCCTGCCGGGCGATGCCGTGCCAGGCATAGAGCAAATCGGTGATTTTCTTGTCGTCCGGGGTGCGCTTGCCCGGCGCCGAGGGCACGATGAAACGGCGGTCCGGGTTGGATTTGATGATGGCCACGACATCGCGCACGCAGGCGGCGTCGGCGAGGGAGGTTCCCCCGAACTTGCAGGTGATGCGGCTCATGTTCTTTCCCTTGTCCTGTGACATTTGCGTCCGGATTCCCCGTCCCCCGCCATCAGGGGATCAGGTTTTTGACCATTCTGAGCACGTCATTGTACGTGACAAAAATCATCAATGCCACCACGAGCACAATCCCGGCCTGCTGGAACCGCTCCAGGAACTTCTCGTTCAGCGGCTTGCCGCGCATCCACTCAAGCGTGTTGGTCACCACCTGCCCCCCGTCCAGCACGGGCAGCGGCAGCAGGTTGAACACGAAAAGATTGATGCTGATGAACGCGGTGATCTTTATCAGCCAGCCAAACCCGGCCTCGGCGGCCTTGGTGGTCACATCGTAAATCATGAGCGGGCCGCCCAAATCCTTGGCGCGCACATCGCCCACCACCAGGCCCTTGATGGTCTGAATGGTGCGCTCCACGGCAAGATAACTGTCGCTGAACGCCTTGGGCACCGCCTGGGCGACCGAATAGCGCTGGAGCACCGTGAGCGGCTGAAGGGACACGCCCACGGCGCGCACCGGCGTCACCGGCACGGTCACCGACAGGGTGGACGCCTTGCGGATGAGCCCGAACATTATGGCGGGGCGCTCCACATCCAGCAGCAGGCTGCCGCCGGGGTTTTCCTTTTGAATGTCCCGGATGCGTTTTGCCGTCGCGGCCCCGCCGTTCACCTTCAGCACAATGTCCTTCGGCAGCAGGCCCGTCTTTTCGCGCAGCCCCTTCTCCACGGCGTAGACAACCGGATTGGGCGCGTTTTCAGCCTCGTCCACGCTTGCGGCCGTTTCCGGTCCGGCGATGCCCATGCCAAGCACCCGGCCCACCGTTTGCGGACGCACCGCCACGGACAGGGTTTCCCCGCCGCGCCGCACTTCCAGCACCGTTTCGCCGCCCTCGGGGACATTTTCCACATGTTTGATGAAGGTGGACATGGAAACGGGGTTGCCGTCCGCGCGGACAATGATGTCCCCGTCCTTCAGCCCCGCCGCCTCGCCCGCCGAACCCGGCTCCACCCCGGCGGCATGCGCGGTTTCAAAGGGCCCCACACCAAACCGGGGGTACCCGCTTTCGTCCAGCACCTTCGGCGCAATCCGCGTGAAGTACCGTTCCCGCGCGCCGTCCGCGCCCTCCCGCTCCACCACGATGTCGTGCATCCGGTCCGGGCCGCCAAGCATCGCCACCGCCGCCAAATCGCCTATGTTGCCGATGGAGCGCCCGTCCACGGACAGGATCAGGTCGCCTGTGCGCCAGCCCGTCGCGGCGGGAGGCGCGGAAAGGTCCGGGACGGCATCGCCCTCCATCCGGTGAAGCGGCGCCATGGCCGCGGGCGAGGACGGCTCCAGTTCGCCGATGCGCGGCGACATTTCCCATTCCGGCACCATGGACCCCGTCACGGCAATCGCCGCATACAGGACCACCGCGAGTATCAGGTTCATGAGCGGCCCCATGACCAGCACAAAAAGGCGCTGCCAGACGGGCTTGTTCATAAACCAACGGTCCGGCGGAACCTCGCCGTATTCCTTCTCGCGCTCCTCGTCCGAAAGGGGGACGTCCTCCTGGCCGGCCATCATCACAAAGCCGCCGATGGGAAGGGCGCCCAGGCAGTAGTCCGTCTCGCCTATTTTCACCCCGAACACACGCGGCGGCATGCCGATGCTGAAACGCTTGACATATATCCCGCAGAGCTTCGCCGCGGCAAAATGGCCCAGTTCGTGGAAAAAAATAAGCACGCTCAACACCACAAAGAAAATCAGCAAATTAATCAGCATCAGCGATTCACACCTATTCCGGCGATAATTTCCGCCGTTTTTGCCCGCGCGTCCAAATCCGCGGCGAGCACAGCTTCCAGATCATACCTGTCCGACACGGCACAGTTCCCAAGAACAGCGGCCACCACGTCGGCTATGCCCAAAAAGGGCAGTCTGCCCGCGCAAAAAGCGGCAACCGCCTCCTCGTTGGCGGCATTGAGCACCGCGGGGGCGGTGCCGCCCGCCGCAGCGGCCTCCCTGGCCAGGGCCAGACAGGGAAAATCGGCAAAGCACGGCGCGGCGAATGACAACGCGCCAAGGCCGGACAAATCCAGGCGGCGCATGGGTTTATCCATGCGTTCCGGCCATGCCAACGCGTACAAAATGGGCATTTTCATATCCGTAACCCCCAATTGGGCCAGGATATTGCCGTCATAAAACTCGACAAGGCTGTGAATTGTGCTTTGCGGATGGATAACCACCTCAATCCGGTCCTGCGGCAGGCCGAAAAGCCACATGGCCTCGATGATCTCCAAGCCCTTGTTCATCAGCGTGGCGGAATCAACACTGATTTTCGCGCCCATTTTCCATGTGGGGTGACGGGTGGCCTGGGCGGGGGTGATGTCCCGGAGCGCCTCGCGGGGACACCCGTAAAAAGGTCCGCCCGAGGCGGTGAGATGGATGCAGCGCACATCCCGGATGTCGTGCCCCTGAAGGCACTGGAACACCGCGTTGTGCTCGCTGTCCACGGGAAGCACCATCACGCCTTTTTCACGGGCACGCTCCATCACCAGCCGCCCGGCCATGACCAGGGGCTCCTTGTTGGCGAGGGCCACGCGGTTGCCCGCGTCAATCGCCGCCAGCAGCGGGGCGAGCCCCACAGCACCCACCACGGCGCAAAGCACCGTGTCCGCAGGCTCCGCCGCCGCCCGCGCCAAACCACCGGGACCGGCCCAAACCGCGCACCCGGGGTTCATTTTTGCAAGGTTTTCCGCGGCTTCCGTGTCATAAACGGCCACGGTGCGGGGGTGAAATTCACGGATTTGATCCAGCAGCAGCCCCGTGTTGGAGTGGGCGGCGAGCGTTTCCACCCTGAAGCGGTCCGGATAATGGCGCACCACGTCCAGGGCGCTCCGGCCTATGGAGCCCGTGGATCCGAGTATGGTCACCCGGCGCGGCGCATCATTGCAGGGCGCGGCGATCATGCGTTCCGCTCCGGGGCGCGGGCCTCCCGCCTCTGCCGCAACTGCCCGCTGATTTCACCCGCAGTGGGTTTGGTGAGCATTTCCGCCGCAAAAACCCGCGCCTCCCCCAGGTTAATCAAGGCAATCTCCGCCCGCACCACGGGAAGGGAGATGGGGGACATGCTGAGCGAGGTGACCCCGAGCCCGAGCAGAATCTCCGTGTACAGCGGATCGCCCGCCATTTCGCCGCAGATGCCGCAGGGGATCCCCCGGCTCCGCGCCGCCTCCGCCACCCGCGCAATCATGCGCAGCACCGCGGGATGGGCCGGCTCGTACAGGTAGGCGATCTTTTCGTTCTTGCGGTCCACCGCCAGCGAGTACTGGATGAGATCGTTCGTGCCGATGCTGAAGAAATCGCACTCCGCCGCGATGGAATCGGCCATCATGACCGCGGAGGGCACCTCAATCATGGAGCCGATTTTTATGCCGTGATCATAGGCGGTGCCGGCCGCGTCCAGTTCGGCGCAGACCTCCGCCACCACCGCCTTCACCGCGCGCAGCTCGTTCACCCCGCTGATCATGGGGAACATAATCCGGATGTTGCCGCGCACGGAGGCGCGCAGCATGGCGCGGAGCTGGGCCTTGAAAATCTCCGGGCGGGCCAGGCAGAAACGGACCGCGCGCCAGCCAAGCTGGGGGTTTTCCTCCTTGAATATCTGGAGGTGCTCCACCAGCTTGTCGCCGCCGATGTCCATGGTGCGCAGCGTCACCGGAAGCGGGTGCAGCGCCTCCGCCGCCTGGAGGTAGGCCGCGTGCTGCTCCTCCTCCGTGGGCACCTCGTTCCGGTCGAGAAAGAGGTATTCCGTCCGGTAGAGGCCGATGCCCTCCGCGTGGGCCTTGAGGCTGTGCGGGATTTCAATGGGAAGCTCGATGTTGGCCTCAACCGTCACCCGAACCCCGTCGCGGGTGTGCGCCGGCCCCGACTCGGCGCCGAGCAGCACCGCCTGGCGCGCCTCATACTCCAGCTGCGCGCGCCGGTAGCGGGCAAGCGTCTCCTCCGAGGGGTCAAGCACCACCACGCCCTCGGAGCCGTCCACCACCACGGCGGCGCCGGTCGCCGCGCGGGCAAGCGCGTGCTGGACGCCCATCACGGCGGGAATCTCAAGGGCGCGGGCGAGAATGGCGGAATGTGACGTTGCGCTGCCCACCTCAACGGCGATGCCCAGGGTGTTGTCCAGGTCCATGGTCGCCGTGTCGGAGGGGGACAGATCGTGTGCCAGCACCACGCAGGGGCGCGCAAGTGCCTTCAAATCGGGGCGCTGCATGTTCAGCAGGTGGCCGAGCACCCTGTCTGCGACATCCAGCAAATCCGCCGCGCGCTCGCGGAAACGGGCATCCTCCACCGACTCCAGCGCCCTTGCGTAGCGGTCGGCGATTTTTTCCAGGACATGCTCGGCGTTTTTGCGCGTGCCGGCCACCTCCCGGCCCACCTCCTCCAGGAGCACCACATCGTCCAGCACCAGCAGATGGGCCTTGAAAATGTCCGCATGGGAGTCGCCCAGGTTCTCCCGCGCCTGCGCGTGCAGCGTCTTCAGTTCGCGGCGGGCGTTTTCCAGCGCGGCGTTGAACCGTCCCATTTCCGCGCCGGGATCCGTGATTTCATAACACGGCGCCTCCCAGCGGCTCTTGGAAAAGATTAGGGCCGGGCCGATGGCGATGCCGGGGGACACCCCTATGCCGCGCAGGACGCTTTCCAATACGGTTCTCCGTGGGTGGGACGTGGTTATTTCTCGCCGAATCCGGCGTCAAAAAGCTCCCGCACCGCCTTCATGGCCTCGTCGGCGTCCGGCCCCGAGCAGTTCACCATCATCCGGCTGCCCCGCCCGGCGCTCAGGGTAAGAAGGCCCATGATGCTCTTGGCGTTCACCATGTTGCCCTTGAAATGGATGGTGATGTCGCTCTGAAATTTAAGGGTTGTCTGCACCAGCGCCGCCGCCGGGCGCGCATGCATGCCCAACGGGTTCACCACCATGACCTCCTCGCTCAACTCCGCCATGTAAAACTACCCTCCTCCGCGCGTTCCCTGCCGTCGTTCTTCGCCTCAGGCCGGCTCCGGAGCCGGCAGAATCTCCACGCGTATTTTTACGGAAAAAACACCGTCCGGGCCGGGTGTCAGGGGCCAGCACGGCATAACCACGCATCCCTGATGCACCCGCTCCTGGCCGCCCTCTGACTGGCTCACCGTGTCCAGCGGGAAACGGTGCACCAGCGCCGGGGATGAAAAACGCCACCCAAACTCGACACGCTGCCAGTCGTCGCGGACGGCGACGTGGGCGAGCCCGGCGTCGGATCCGCGCGTGCCCAGCATGACACGGCCCATGGGCCGGTCATCCGACCGGTAATACCGGTCCGGCGCGCCGCCGGTGAGCAGGTTCACGGCAAATTCAACGCCAAACAGCACATCTTCCGGCCATTCGCCCCGGGCGCGGATATCATACTGAATTTCAAAGGCTGATGCATCCGGGACGAGGGCGACCCGTTTTTCCAGGGCAAGGGGGAACAACCGGCCGCCTTTGGCCACGCTGCCGGTCCGGCTGAGCGCCACCGCGGCGTCGGGCCCCGTCTCCATGGCGTACACCCCGGTGGAGAAGTCGCCCAGTTCCTCCTCCGCGCAGCGCCAAAGCCCGTCCGCGGCGGTGCCCGGGGCGATAAAACGGTCCCGCAGGGACACGCGCCGGTGGGGATCATAGACAAGATACTGGTCAAGCCCGGCCTCCTTGGCCTTGACCATCTCATGGATGCTCAGATCACCCTGATCGTGGTCGCCCACGCGCACGGCGCCCCTGCGCAGCAGGTCATGGTAGGGCTCGTCGCGGCGGGTCAGTGTGTTGCCGAAGTTGAAGGGCTTGTCCTTGTAGTCAATCTCAAAAAGGGTGCCGCCGTCGGTGGGCGCGAAAAAGAGGGCCAGACGGGAATTCTCCAGGATGGCCTCGGCGTTGCCGTCCCCGTCAAAATCGGCCTGCTCCGCCGAAACAAAACCCGGCCCGCGCCCCTCGACGCCGTCCATCAGCAGCTCCGCCGCGACAAACTGCTCGTAAAGGGCCGTGCGCAGGTGGTTGAGGTACAACCCGCCGAAGACGCCGTGCCAGTAGGCGCAGTTGCACTGGCCCATGTGGAGCAGCCGCTCAGCCTCGGCCAGCCTGGAATCGCCCGGATTCGCCGCGCGCAACCGCTCCAGCCGGTTGCTCACGCGCAGCATCCGCTTCTGTATGTTGTTTGATTCGGCGTATTTGGCAAGAAAATTACGCCAGAATCCCCCGCGCAAAAAGAGCGCGGCCTTCTCCCCCAGTTCAGGCAGGCTGCGCAGTTCCGCGCGCACCCCGTTCAGCAGGCGCTGCCGGGCTGTGGGAAGCGCCCAGGCCATCATCTCCTCGTAGGAGGCGCAGGTAAGATAGGTCCGGCCGAGCGCGGGTGTGCCGTCAATGTGCTCCGAATAGGTCGTGGTGTTCAGCCAGTCGCTGTTGTCGGTCAGCGCCTGGAAGAACTGCTCCAGCCATTTTTCCTTGTACACGCTGCCGAACGTGCCGGGCCACACGCCGAATTTCTCATAGTCGTCATGAAGCACGGCGCAACGGTCACCTTGGGGGGTGGCCAGGCCGCGCAGGTATTCAATGGTTTCCCCCACCTGGTGGAAGGGCACCAGGTAGCGCAGCTTCTCAAGGATGGGGAAGACCTTCACGGACAGCCCCTCGTCCTCGGTCATGTAGTGGCCGTAAAGCTGCTCCGGGACCAGGCCGGAGCAGAGGAAATGGGTGTCGTCCAGCGCGGTGTACTCCACCCCCGCGCGGGCCATGATGCGGGCCATCTGCGGCTCCCACACCCGCTCCGCAAGCCACATGCCCCGGGGGGCGCGCCCGAAGCAACGCCCGCAGAAGGCGCGCATCCGCTCGATTTGGGCAATCGCGTCCCGCTCGGGAATGGCGCAGAGCAGCGGCTCATAATAGGCCCCGCCCATAATCTCCACCTGGCCCGCGTCCACCAGCCGGCCCAGGCGGTCCAGAAAGGCCGGGCGCCGCGCCTCAAACCAGTCAAACAGCGGGCCGGTGAAATGGAGCACTGTTTTCACCTTGGGAAACTGTTCCAGCACCTCAACAAAGGGCTGGTAGGACTGGTCGAACGCCTGCTCGAACACAAAATCAAAGTTGCCGACGGGTTGGTGCGCGTGGCAGCCAAAAATAAGATTGACGCGGTTCATGGGTTGCCTTTCGGAAATTCGCGGATGTTGCGGGACGGCGGTAAATCAAAGGCCCTGGTCGCGGTTGGCCCGCATGATGTCCTCGTTCAACTGGCGGGCGGTGTTGATTCCCATCTCCTTGAGGCGCTGGTTCAGGGCGGCCACCTCGATGATGATGGCCACGTTGCGGCCCGGACGCACCGGAACCTTGATGATGGGCACCTTCACGCCGAGGATGTCCACGTGCCGCTCGTTGAGCCCGGTGCGGTCGTACACGGCCTCCTCGTTCCACTCCTCCAGTTCCACAACCAGGCCGATGCGCTTGAAATTGCGCACCCGCCCGACGCCGAAGACGGATCTGATGTCAATGATGCCCAGGCCCCGGATTTCCATGTGGTGCTTGATCATCCGGTTCGTCTGGGCGTAAAGATAGTCGGCCCGGCGCCGCTTGATCTCCACCATGTCGTCGGCCACCAGCCTGTGGCCCCGCTCCACCAGCTCCATCGCGGTTTCGCTCTTGCCGATGCCGGGCTTGCCCACAATCAGGCAGCCCACGCCGTGCACGTCTATCGCCGTCCCGTGAATCACCGTCTCCGGGGAGAACTCCTGGGTGAGGTACAGGATGATCCTGCTGATCACCTCGTCGGTGCTCATGGTGGAGCGGAGCACGGGCACGCCGCTCCGGTTGCACATGTCCAGGAATATGGTCTGGGGGGTCAGGTTCCGGGAAAGCATGAACGCGGGCACCTCGAAGGAAAACATGCTCCCAAGGCGGTTGGAAAGCTCCGCCGGGCGCATCCGCTCCATGAAGTGGATTTCCGTGTTGCCCAGTATCTGGACCCGGTCGTTGGCAAAATAGTCCAGATAGCCGCTGAGGGCCAGTCCGGGGCGGTTCACGTCCCAGGAAAACACCGGGCGATCCACCCCCTGAAACCCGGCCAGCAGCTCCAAATCAAGATCCTGGGCCATGTTTTGAAGCAGATGGGACACGGGTATGGACTGCTTGCGCTTGATTTGCAGCTTGGAAAAATCCATGCCCTAGACTCCTGTCGCGCCGGACCGGCGTCCGGCGCGGCGCGCCCGTTGCCAATCCCCGGCGTCTGGTCAGGCCTCCGGCTCGATGAGCCCGTAGGTCTTCTCGCCCCGGGAATACAGCGCGTTCACCTGGGAGGTGTCGGCGTTCAAAAACACGAGGAAGGACTCCTCAAGCAGCTCAAGCTGCATCACCGCCTCGTCAACGCTCATCGGCTTGAGCGAGAACTTCTCACGGGTAATCACCCTGTGCCGCTCTTCCGTCTCCCCGTGATCGCCGTCGCCGTTGACGGGCTCCATCGAGATGACGGCGTGCTTGTAGTTGCGTTCCTCCTTGGTCGTGCGGGGCTGGTGGCGGTTGATCCGGTCCTTGTACTTCTTCACCTGCTTTTCGAGCTTCTCGAGCACCGCGTCCACGGACGCGTACATGTCCTGGGACGCCTCCTTGCTGTGAATCCGCACACCGTTGGCGTGCAGGTCAACGTCCACGATGTGGCGGTGCTTTTCCACATCCAAAACCACGTCAACATCAATCACCTTGTCAAAATGGGTTTTGACCTTCCTGATTCCAGTTTCGATGTACGCCTTGAGCGCATCGGACAGTTCCATGTGGCGGCCGGTGATTTTGATGTTCATACGGCTGGTACCTCCCTGATTTATGATGGGTTCAACTGTAACGCCAAGCGGATATTAGCACCGCCTGTTTGGCTCATTCAATTGATGGAACACGGGGGAGCCATCATTTCATGCCAGACTGCTGAAATAATTATAGCCACTTTTTGGAAATCCGGTTGTTTTATCAAAGCTTGCAGATTAGTCAATAATTTAATATACTGTATGTGGTGCTCCATCGGGCATTTATGCCCATATGGAGGATTTTATGGCAACTCTCGGGCCAGAAAAACAGGAACGGATCATCGAATCCGTGCGACGCGGACTGGAGGGCGATGCCGCCTTGGCGTTTGTTCACCAGAGCGGATACGCGCTCACCCCGCTGGGACTGGCAAAACAAATCCGGTCGATGGGCGGCCGGGGACGGTTGCTTGACCTGATTCACGAAGGTAAAACAAACGTGGAAATACTGCAAACGGTGCTGCCCCGTTCTGCGGAGCGGCAATTCAGGGTGCATCCCCCCTCCCAGGAAGAACTTTTCAAAAGTGAGGATTGGTCCCAGGAACCCCTGCGCGTGCCCGGTCTCTGGATAAACGCCGCAGACACCACAAAATTGACCATCCGGCTGCCCAATGACGTATGCCAGGCCCTGACCATCGCCGCCAGAATGGAGGGGGTCAACCGCAACCAGCTGGTGGTTGACCTCTTAACCCGTATTTTATCGCAAACTCCCGACATGGAACAGTTTAAGGACGAAAATCCGGACGGGGAATAGACGCGCCGGCGTGAGGCAAGTTGCGCCGCCCCCCCGTTGTGAACGACAATATCAACCAGCGCATTGCGCCAATTAATGGTCTTCAATTGATGCCTTGGAACCTTTTGCCCGGACTTGGGATAAAAGTTTAAAGGGACAATTGGATACCGGGGATTTAGTTATGGCAAGTGAAATAGTACCGCTGAGCCCCCTGCGGGGCGAAACGCCCCGGCTTCGGCCGGCGACCGAGCCGCTCCCCTACAGCGAGTGGGGCGACGAGGATCTCATGCTTGAGCACGGCCTTGGAAACGAGGCCGCGTTTGAGGAACTGGTGCGCCGTTTCAACCGTCCGGTTTTCAACTACATTTACCGGATGGTGCAGAACCGCCATGTCGCGGAGGAATTGTCCCAGGAAGTGTTCATGGCGCTGGTGAAAAACGCCGGGCGCTACACCCCCACCGCCAAATTCTCCACCTACCTCTACACCATCGCCTCCAATGTGGTTTACAAGGAGTGGGCGCGCCAGAAACGGCGCCCCAAATTCTTCAGCCTCTCCTGGTGGGGCGGCGATCACTCCGACGAGGGCGACAGCCCGATGGATTCCGTGAGCGACGAGAGCGCCTGCGTGCTCACCGCGTTCAAGCGCGGCGAGGTCTCCGAGGCCGTGAACGAAGCGCTTCACCACCTTCCCGAGCATTACCGCGAAGCCTTTGTGCTGCGCCGCTTCCAGGGCCTTTCCTACGACGAGATCGCGGAGATCACCGACTGCCCCCTGGGCACAGTGAAGTCCCGCATCGCCCGGGCGGAGCACGCCCTCAGGCCGTTCCTGGAAAAATACCGCGAATACATCACCGGGGAACTGTGAGCCGCGCCATGATGGCGAACCTTGACAAATCCGTCCTTGGGCATCCGCCACGCCACGAGCTGGTGGCCTATGCGGAGAATTTGGTGGACCGCCGCGCGGCGGTTTCCGCGGCGATGGCGGCGCACCTGGCCGCCTGTCCGCGCTGCGCCGCGGAAGTCAGGGCCATCCGCGCCAGTCTTGAACTGGCCGCCGCCGCCCCGGAGCAGGAGCCCCCGGACGCGCTGGCGAGGCAGATACTCACCGTGGCCCGGCAGGCGCGACAAAGCGCCCCCGCCCAGGGCCAAAACCCCCTTGTCCGGCTGCTGGCCGGCTCGCTGCGCGGCGCGGCCTATGCGGCCACGCTGGCCGTGCTGGCGGCGCTGGTGTTCCAGGCGGCGCTCAGTTCCGCCGCGGGCACGGACACCGCGGCCGCCCCCGGAACGCCGCGCATGGCGCAAGGCGGCGCCGCGGCCCCCGAAAGCCTGTGGCGCAAGGCGGGCGAGGTGGCGCGGCTTTCCGCAGCGGTGACCCGGCAGGAGGCCCCCCCCCGCTCCCCCCGCGAATGGGAGAAGCGCCGGGTGCTCGACGGCATGAACGCCGACCTCAGCGCGGCGCTGGCGGCGCTTGAACGCAACCCCGGCTGCACGCGCGCCAACGCGCTGGTGCAGTCCCGCCTGCACCGCCAGGCGGAAGGGCTCCGCGCCCTGTTCATAGAACGGACACTGTGACCGGAGGTCGTAAAATGCGGCATCCGTCCCCGGTCCGGCTGGCCATCCCTCCCGTTCTTTTTTTTCTCCTTGGCGTTGCCGCGCCCCTTTACGCCCAGGAGGATCTCATACAGAAGCTGCGGTCCGGCATCGAGGGCGTGGCAAGGGGCATGGATTCGGTGGGCAGAAAGGCGGGAAGCCTCATCGGGGCCACCCCACTTTCTGATGATCAGCCGGCGCCCTACACGGAAAAGCGGGAATTTGAGCAGCGGTACCCCACCGGCGCGGCCCCCATGGTCACCGTTTCCAATGAATTCGGTGAGATTCGCGTGGACACATGGAACGAACGGGTCGTCCAGGTGCGCGCGGAGATGGTGACGGGGGCGGACTCCGCGGAAAAGGCCGCGCAACTCTCCAAGGCAATCACCATAAACGTGGCGCCCGCCGAGGACCTTTTTGAAATCCGCACCCTGCTGCCCGAAACCCGGGGGGACATGGGGCATATTTCAATTTCCGTCCGGTACCACATCACCATCCCCAAAGACGCCAGCCTGGTGGCCGACAACTATTTCGGCGACGTGGTGGCGCGCGGCGTGGGCGGACTTCTCGGGCTTGATGTGCAGTACGGCGCGGTGGACATTGCCGACACCACCGGACAGGTGCGGGTGCGCTGCCATGGGGAATTTCCGGTGACCGCACGGAACCTGGCGCAGGGGGGCTCCTTTGAGCTGAAGGGCAGCCAGGCGGAGCTCACCGACGTGCGGGGCCCCCTCAAAATCAGCTCCTTCGGCGGCGGACTCACCCTGTCGCGGCTGGGCCCCGAACTTGAGGCGGACATAACGGTGGACAGCGGCAGGGCGGCGCTGACGCTGGACCCGGGCACGGACCCCGACCTGACGGCAACCGTGGTGTACGGCGCGTTTGAAAGCGATCTCGACGTAACACGCTCCGGACAGGGGGACCGCTTTGTGGCGCGCCACCCCAACGCCGGCGGCAAGCAGCGCGTCACCATGAACGCCTCATTCAGCGACATCACCATCAAGGTTGCCGGAACCGTCGCGGCCTCCCCCGCGCCGGGCGGCGGCAGCCAGGTGTTCAACGACACGAAGACCGAGCGCCTGACCCTTCCGCCGGACGCCACTGTGGCCGTTGAGGCGGCGGCGGGCCATGTGCGTGTGGAGGGCTGGGATGCCGCCGAACTGAAGGTGACCGCCACCCGCGTTGTCTGGGTGGGCACGGCGTCGTCCGCGCCCCAGGCGCTCGAGGCGCTCCAGTTCACCGTGCAGCAGGCACCGGGCACGGTCACGGTGCACACACTGGCGGACGGGGACATGGCCCGGTTCGGCTGCACCTCGCACCGGGTGGATCTGCTGGTGCAGATGCCGAAAACCGCCGTGCTCCGCGTCAACGCGGCCGACGGTGTCACTTCCGTAACCGGGCTCCAGGGCGGCGCGACGGTCAACCAGGCCAGGGGCGAGGCTGCCGTGGACAACACGGACGGCGCACTGGCCGTGTCCAACCAGCAGGGTGCGGTGCGGATCAGCGACTGTTCGGGGCCGGCGGAGGTATCCGCGCGGCAGGGCACCGTCACCCTTGCACGGATTCGGGGCCTCATCAACGCGCAGAATGTGGACGGGCGCACCGTCATTGAGTCGCCCCGAGGCGGGGTGCAGGCGCGCAACAACGGCGGGGATGTGCGCCTCCTTTCGCTGGAACCGCTCGGCGGGGACGTTGACATCCGGGTTGACCGGGGCGCGATAAGCGCGCTGCTCGCGCCGGAATCCAGCGCCACCCTCACCCTGCGGGCCACGGACGGCCGAGTGCAGAGCGGCATACCGCTCACCGGCTCCATCAACGGCGCGCTCCAGGAATTCACGGGCCGCCTGAACGACGGCCAGTTCAACGTGCTGCTGGAGGCGGCCGGCGGCAACATCGTCCTCAACTGACCCCCGCGCGGTGGAACATGAAAGAGCTTGTCACAATAACACTGGTCGCCTGCGTTTACATGGGCGTCGGCATTGGCTGGCGGCTGTGGCAGCGCGCGCGCCTGAAAAAACTCTGGCTGGAGGGCCAGAAGGCGCTCGGCCGGGGGGACATGCGCGGCGCGGCGGAGGTGTTCCGCAAATGCGCCGCGATGAACCCGGCATGGCCCGCCGTGCACCGCCTGCTTGGAATGACCCTCGCCGCCTCCGGAGAGATTGCGGGGGCGGAGGCCGAGGTGAAACTGGCGGCGGACCTCCAGCCCAACGACCCGGAGGGGCAGCAGACGCTGTGCCTGCTGTATGCCGTGTTCATGCCGGAACGGGACCAGGAGGCGCTGGAGGCGCTCGCGCGGCTGCGCGGACTGGATGAAAACGCCGCCTCCGTGCTGGCGAGGGATCCCAGGCTGGCGCGGCTGCGCAACAATCCGGGATTCGCCGCCGCCGCGGGTCTTGCGGAAAAAAGCGCGGGCGTTTGACAGGTTTCGGGCCGTTGCGCTAGTCTTTCAGCGGGGTAAAAGGGTTGTGCCGGAATGAGAGCGGGGAACAGATGCGGCGAAATTTGGGCCGCGGGAGTTTGAGATGATGAAAAAAGCGCTGTTTGCGGCCGCCGCCGCAGCCTGTGTGGTTCTTGTCGCCGGTTGCAACACCCTCTCCGGGCAGCCGCAAATCCAAAGCGCCGCCATGGAGCCGCCGACGCTCAAACCGGGTGACAGCGCGGTCATCACGCTGAAGCTCAACGACAAGCACGGCCTGGTCCGGCGGGTTGAGGGTGTGGTCGTGGAGGACGCGCGCATCACCTTCCGTCTGAACGACGAGGGCCGCGAGCCCGACGCGAAGGCGGGCGATGGAATCTGGTCCATGGCGGTCGATGTGCCCTTTCAGGCGCCGCCGGGCGGCTACGTCCTGCAGCTCACCGCCTATGGTGCGGACGGCATTCCCGTGCCGGTCCGTGACAAAAACGGCACGGTTTCCCCCCTGCAGGCATCCCTGCCCGTCAGCATTCTGAAGCCGGAGTGACATGCCCCGCGCCCTTTGGGGCGCGCTTTGCGCCATGCTGGCAACGGCGGCGGCCTGCGCGTCCCCGGACATGGTCCTTATTTCCGCCGATACCCTGCGGCCCGATTTCCTGGGCGCGTACGGTTGTCCCATGCGGATTTCCCCCTCGCTGGACCGGCTCGCCGGACAAAGCCTGGTGTTTGACGACGCCCTGTGCGACACGCCCCTGACCGGTCCCTCTTTCGCGGCAATGATGACCTCGCTGCCCCCCCGCGCCACGGGTGCCACCCAAAACGGTCTTCCTGTGCGCCCGGACATTCCCGTTGTGGCGGAGCTGCTCCGCGCGGCCGGATACCAGACCCTCTGCGTGCAGAGCACCTGGACGCTGAAGGGGCGGCTCTGCGGGCTGGACCGGGGTTTTGATGTCTACGACGACCATCTCCCCGGCAAACGCTGGGGCGTGGTGCTGGGCGAACGGCCCGCCGACGAGGTGACCGCCGCCGCTCTCAAATTGCTGGAAGAACGGAACCCGCAGCGGCCCTTTTTTCTCTGGGTCCATTACATAGACCCCCATGCACCCTACAAAACCCACAAGGACTTTTCCCCCGCCGGGAACATCCCCCATTGGAAACTGCCCCCACGGGAACGGGTGCGCGCCCGCTACGCCTCCGAGGTGGCCTTCATGGACCATCATATCGGAAAACTGCTCCAAGCCCTTCCGGACGATGCCGTGGTGTTCTTCGTGGCGGACCACGGCGAAAGCCTGTACGACCACGGTTACCTCGGCCACGGCAGGCATGTCTACCAAGACAATCTTCGCATCCCGCTCATGATTAAGTCCCCGGCGCTGTCCCCCGGCCGCAACAACCATCCCGCGCGGGGACTGGACATCGCCCCCACCCTGCTTGGTCTGGCCGGACTGCCCGCCGCCCCCGGCATGAGGGGGGGCAACCTGTTGCAAGACACACCAAAGGAAAACACGCCCCGCTTCTTTGAAACCTACGGCGGGGCGGTGCCCAGGGTTCCGGGGCTGCGCGCACTCATCGCCGGAAAGCCCACCCACCAGGGTGTGGAACTGAACGGCTGGAAATACATCCTCCAGCGCGACGGGGGCGAGGAGCTTTACCGTCTGACCGAAGACCCCGGCGAGCGTGCCAACCGTCTCCGGCGGGAGCCGGAAACAATGGCGAAACTGAAAGCCCTGCTGCGGGATTGGCTCGATGCAAACGCCCCGGCACCCCCCGCCCCGGCCGGACTCACCGGGGAAGATCTCCAGGCGCTCAAAAGTCTCGGGTACACGAATTGATTTCTGAATAAATTTTCAGGCGGGAATCAGGCGAGCCGGGTTTTCCTCCGTGACTTTGTGTGGGGATTTCCCCTGTTTCCGCCATTCCATTTTGGCGTCTTCCCTGTGCTCCACGCCCCCCCGGCACCGGCCCGAAATTACCCCCGCCCCCCGCAGTGTTGTACAATCCAGCCGCTTGAAAGGAGTTTTCATGGACATTAACATCACAGTGAACGGCGAATCCCGCGCCATGCTGCCGGACAGCACGGTGCTTTCGCTGCTGGAGGCGCTGGGCCTGAACCCGCGCGCGGTGGCGGTGGAGCTGAACGGCGAGATTCTCGGCAGGGACGACTTTTCGGGAACGAAACTGTCCGGTGGGGACCGTGTTGAACTGGTGCGTTTTGTGGGGGGCGGATGATGGACCACGGGGAACGCATGGCGATCTTTGACCGGGCCGATCTGTATGTGGTCATCACGGAGGCCTTCTGCGCGGGGCGAAGCGCGCTGGAGGTGCTTGACGCCTGCCTGGAGGCGGGGGTGAAGCTGGTGCAGATGCGCGAAAAAGACCGGCCCGACGCGGAGGTGTACGCGCTGGGCCGCGCCTTCCGGGAGCGGACCCTCGCCGCGGGCGCGCTGATGATAGTGGACGACCGGGTGGATCTGGCGCTGGCGCTGGACGCGGACGGCGCGCACCTTGGTCAGGGCGACCTGCCCGTTGACGCGGCGCGGCGCATCGCCCCGGAACTCATCCTTGGCGCGTCCTCCCACAATCCGGAGGAGGCGCTGACCGCGCAGCGCGACGGCGCGAGTTATGTGAACATAGGCCCCGTGTTCCCCACGCAGACCAAGGCGGTCGCCTCCGGGGTGGTGGGCACGGCCATGATTGACGCGATCCGGCCGCTGCTTGCCATTCCCTTCACCTGCATGGGCGGCATCAAGGCCCACAACGCGGCGGAGGTGGTGCGCCACGGCGCGCGGCGCTGCGCGGTGGTGACGGCGGTGACCGCCGCGCCCGACGCGCGGGCGGCGGCGGCGGAGCTGCGAAACGTTATTTTGGCGGCGCGCGGGGACTGACGCGCGCGGCGGGGGCCGTGCTATACTTTCCGCCGGAAACCGGGGCGCGCAGCCCCGCAAACACGAGGAACACCGCCGTGAAACTGTGGAACTGCCTGATTGCGTTGTGCCTGCTGTCCGCGCTGACCGCCTGCCAGGGCGGCGGCAACGTGGGGCAGAAAGTACTGGCCGACTTCGGCATCGGGGAGCACCCCGAAGGCTACGTGTCCGGTTCGGACAAGGTGTTCGGGCAGCTCGACACCGTGGGCAAGACCGAGATCAAGCGCATGAACGCGGCCGGGCGCAACGGCGAGATTAAGTTTGTGCAGGAGGGGCTCCACGGCAGCTACCACAAGCTGGTCAAGCAGTACGAGAGTTTCTATCCGCTGGATGTGAAGGCCGCCACGGCCAGCCAGGACCGGGGCTACACCGGCCTCATCGAATACACCTACCGGATGTACAAGAGCGAGGACAAGCCGTCCAAGGTAGAGGCGGCGGCCATGAGCGCAAGCATCCCCACCGACGAGCAGGGCAAGGAAACCTACCGTTATTCCTTCTCCGTGGGCGGCACCTGGGACGGCGCGAAGGGCGAACGCTCCAGCCGGTAACAATAAAACGGGAACGGCCGCCTGTTGTTCCAACGGGCGGCCCTTTTGCATGAGCCGCACGGTCCGGCGGACCGCAGTCCGTGTGGTTTTCGGGGGCATGACATGAGTCCAGCCGCGCGACGCCCGCTCATCATCCTGCTGGTGCTCCTGGCCGCGGTGTGGGTGTGCGCCGTGGTGCTGCTGGCGGGGCGCATGCTCGACCCCGTCCCGCCGCACACGCCGGAGGCCGCCGCGCCGCAGCCTGCCCCGCCGCCGCAGCCACCCGCCCCGGAACCGGTCATTGTTCTCTTTGCCCCCGGCGACCCCCGGCATCCCGGAGGCGTGGCCGCGGCCTTCCGCGCGCTGGTGGATGACGCCCGCGTGTCCGTGGCCTGCGCATTTTACGATCTGGAACTTCAGGCGGCGGCGGACGCGCTCATTGCCTGCCACCGGCGCGGGGTGCGCGTGGGCATTGTGTCCGACAGCGACCACAAGGAGAGGGCGGCTGTGAACGCCTGCGTTGCCGCCGGAATCCCGGTGGTGTTCGACAACCGGGGCCCCTTCATGCACAACAAATTCTGTGTGGTGGACGGCCGCTTTGTCTGGACGGGCTCCACCAACATGACGGAAAACTGCACCCTCCGCAACAACAACCATGTGCTGATTTTTGACGCGCCGAAACTGGCGGCCAACTTCACCGCCGAATTCGGGGAAATGTTTGCGGACAGGCTTTTCGGCCCGGATTCACCTCGCAACACCCCCCACCCCGCCGCAAAAGCCGGAGACACGGAGGTGGAATGCTACTTCGCCCCCGAGGACAACGTGGAACGGGAGGTGGTCCGCCTGATCGCCGGCGCGCGGGAGCGGGTGGATTTCATGGCCTTCTCCTTCACCTCGCCGGTGATTGCAAAAGCCATGGCGGAGCGCATCAGCCGGGGCGTGCCGGTGCGGGGACTCTTCGAAAAACGCGGCGCCTCCGGAAAAGACTCACAGTTTGACGAACTGGCCGCGCTTGGCGCGCAGGTTAAAAAAGACGGCAATCCCGCCAACATGCACCACAAGGCTGTCATTGTGGACAACCGGTCCGTGGCGGCGGGCAGCTACAATTTCAGCCGCAACGCCAACGAGCGCAATGATGAGAATCTTGTCATCATTCATGACCCCAAAGTGGCGGGCAGCTTCACTTGGGAATTGAACCGGCTTTTCGGGGCGGCAAATTAAAAGGCAACAAGGAGGTTCCGCGACAGGATGTCCATGCCTGACATTATCCGCCCGGGCAAATGGTGCGACCAATAATCGCGGTTCTTTCTCCTTTTTCATCGTTCCGCCCCCATTTTGATAAAAAAATGGTATGGTAGTAGCAACTCAAGGAAATGGGCCCAACCCCGGTGTTGGGACAACTCAGGGAGATGCGGTCAATGCAATCACGCGGGCTGGGTGTGTGGATCGGTGTGTTTGGATGCGTTTGGGCGCTGCTCCATCCGGCGGCGGGGGCTGCCAACTTTGATGTCACCAACAACAAGGACACCGGCACAGGTTCCTTCCGGGCGGCCATCACCTCGGTGAACAGCCAGTTGCCGAGCATGATCACCCACACCATCACCTTCACGTCCACCCTGACCATCACCCCCCTGTCGGAACTCCCCGCGATATCCGCCAGGGTGAGCATTTCCGGCAACGGCAGCACGATCAAGGGGACTTCGGCGGGGGTGGGGGCGGACGGACTGGTGCTGTCGGGACCGGGCCAGACGGTGACCGCGCTGAACATCAGCGGTTTTGCCGACAGCGGCATCCGCATCACCGGCTCCTCCACCACGGTGACCCAGTGCAAAATCGGGAAATACGACAGGGACTCCTCCGGAAACGGCGCGCACGGCATATATGTGGAATCCTCCGCGTCAAACGTGACCATCGGCCTGGCAGCCACGGGCGGCGGCAACGTCATCTCCGGCAACGGAGGTCACGGAATCGCCCTGGCCAACACGGAAAGCGTCACCATCCAGAACAACATCATCGGCCTGGCCGCGGACGGACTCGCCACCCAGCCCAACGCGAACAACGGTGTTTACGCGGCCAACACGGACAGTGTCACCATCGGCGGCACCGTCCGCAACTCCGGCAACACCATTTCCGGCAACACCATGAACGGCATCCTGCTGGGCTTTTCATCGGGCAGCATCCTGGGCAACCGCATCGGCCTGAACTCCAGCGGCGCCTCCGCCGGCAACGGATGGAACGGTGTGAGCGTTTACAACCCCTCCGCGGCCGTGACCATCGGCGGCGCGTCCAGCACGGCGCGAAACACCATTTCCGGAAACGGCCAGGCCGGCATCCTCGGCGAGGGTGACGCGGCGTTCCAGGTGGCCGTTCTGGGCAACCGTATCGGCACAAACGTTGGCGGCACGGCGGCCATTGGCAACGGGGGCGACGGAATCGAACTCAGGGACTCGGGCAATTACACCATCGGCGACGCGGTGAGCGGCGGAATGAACATCATCTCCGGCAACGACGGCAACGGCGTGCGCATCCACCAGGACAACCTCTCCACCATTCTGAGCAACAACCGCATCGGCACCAACGCCGAGGGCACGGCCGCCGTGCCCAACCAGGGGGACGGGGTGCGCATTGAGCAGGCCGCCTCCGTGGCCTTCGGCGGCGGCGCCGGCTTTGAGAACCTGCTGTCCGGCAACGGCGGCAACGGCATCCACTCGGTGGCGGGCAGCACCGCAGGAGGCGCACTGGTCATCAAAAGCTGCCGGGTCGGGGTGGACGCGGCGGGCACGGCCGCCATTCCAAACGGCCTCGACGGCATCCGGCTGGCGCGCAACAGCACCGGCTGCACCGTGGGCGACACCACGGGCGCGCCCAGCGTGGTCGCCTCCGGGAACGGGGGCAACGGACTGGTGATTTCCGACACGGGCTGCACGCTGGTCGCGGCAACCTATGCGGGCGTCGGCGCCGACGGCACCACAGTGCTTCCCAACGGCGATTCCGGGCTTGTCGCCGGGGGAATTCCCGACATCGACATAGGCGCGACGGGCACCGGCGGGGGGAACATCTTCTCCGGAAACACCACCCACGGCGCGGTGGTCTACAACTGCGCGGCGGTGGCGCTGATCAACTCCAAATTCGGCGTGGACGCGGGGGACGCGGCCGCCGGGAACGGTGTTGACGGCATGGCGATGAGCGCCTGCGCAAATGTCGCCATCGGCGGCGCCGCCGCCAAGGCCTGCACCTTTGCGGGCAACGGCGCGCGCGGCGTCAGTCTGGACGGGGGGGCCTCCGGAGGCATGTCCGTGGTTGCGTCGCACAACCGCTTCGGCCTGCCAGGCGCGGGCAACGGCGCGGCGGGCGTGCTCGTGATGAAGAGCGGCATGGTCAAACTCCCCGCGTCCTTCACCGTGGTGATGCAGGAGAATGTGAACACCGGCAACCAGACAGGGGTGACCGTGGACGCCTCCGCCGCCGGAACCACGGATGTTTATCTCGAAGGGGACAAGATTTACGGCAACGCGGGGAAGGGCATATCGCTCGGAACCAACGTCCACATGGGTGTCACCCCGCCGGTGATCACCCAGTTTCTGCCCTACATCACGGGCACCGCCCCGGCCAACTCGCGGGTGCGGTTGTTTGTGGACAGTGACGACGAGGGTGAAACCGCGGCGGACACGGTTGTGGCAAACGCGGACGGCGTGTTCTTCAGCACGGCAAATCTTGCCGCCCATGCGGGAAAGCACCTGACGGCGCATGCCACGGTGGCCAACGCGCGCACCTCTGAATTCAGCGTGCCCGTCCTGATCCACCAGCAGTTGGCGGAAACCACCATCAGCAAGATCGTGTCCAGAATCAACCAGGCCATCCCGGATCCCACCACCGGTTTCACCCACACCATCATCTCGGACTCTCCGGGAACGATCCAGGACCTTGACGTGGTGCTGGGGCTCACCCATTCCTGGGTGGGCCAGCTCACCGTGAAACTGCGCCACGACGACACCGGCACGGAAGTGGTGCTGCTGGACAACCCCGGCAGCCCGGCGCTGGGTTCAAAGGGCTGCGACAAGGACGACTACAACATCATCCTGGACGACGAGGGCACCGGCGGCGCAATCCATGACCTGTGCGGGGAGGACATGTCCTCGCCCCCGAACTACACCCCCAACGAGGCGCTTTCCGCCTTTGACGGGGAACTGATCGCCGGCTCGTGGACGCTGACCATTGTGGACTTCACCCCCGGCAACACGGGCATGCTGAATGTTTGGGGAATCACGGCCAACAACATGGTGTCCACGCCCGTGGTGTTTGTGGACAAAAGGCGGGGCGGTCCGCGGGAAAACGGCCGCTCCTGGGCCTATGCCTTTGACAATCTCCAGGAGGGCGTTGACGCCGCCGCCGCCATCAACGCCGAGGTGTGGGTGGCCGGCGGGGTCTATGACGAGGAGCGGGTGGACACGGCCCTCGGGGAAAACACCGGCGCCGTTGTCCTGCGGGAATACGCGCGGCTTTATGCCTGCTTTGCCGGAAACGAGCTGCTGCGCGACCATCGGGAGCCCATCTTCAACCCCACCACCATTGACGGAAGCGTCGCGCGCGGCGGACAGCCCGCCACCCATGTTGTCCGGGCCCAAGGCCTGAAAAGCGCCCTGCTGGACGGGTTCACCATCACCGGCGGCCTGAATTCCGGGAACGGCGGCGCGGGCCTGCTGGCGGAAAACGTGGATGAGCTCTCCCTTGCCGGATGCACCTTCACCGGCAACCAAAGCGGCCTGGGGGCGGCCGCACGCATCACCGGGGGAAGCGCCGACCTGCTGTATTGCACTTTTGAGGACAACACGGCCGACGAGGGGCTCAGCGCGCTGAACACCAAAAACACCCTGATCACCATCAGGGAATCCGCCTTCCGCAACAACATCGGCGGCGCGGCGTACATTGATCTTGCGCCGGGCACCGCCACGCCAACCGCCACCCTGCTCCAGTGCTACTTCTCGGAAAACAGCATTCCCACGTTCAGCGGCGGCGCGCTGCGCCTTGGGGCCAACGACGGGGAGGGTTTGGCCAGAATCGAGCGGTGCTGGTTTGGGAACAACAGCGCGGGTTTTGAGGGCGGCGCTTTTTACGCGCATTACAGCGTCTATTCCGAGCTGGTCAACTGCGTTTTTGACGGAAACACGGCGGCCAACTTCGGCAACGCCGTGGCCACCCGGGGCACCGCACTGTTGAATTCCTGCACGCTGAACCGCAACAACGGAGCGGCCTTTTATTCCGTGTGCGAATTGACGGGCGGAAATGTGGCCCTCTTCAATTCCATCCTCTGGTCGGAGGATGAGTCCCAACTGCCGCTGCTGGAGGGGGACGACTTCTTCAGTCTGGTGCGGGGAGTCGACGACCCCTACATGCACGGCATGGATCCCCTCTTTGTTGATTCATCCAACGGAAACCTGGCCCTGCAAAACGCCTCCCCCTGCCGTGACCTGCCTGTGACCCGAACCTGGAGCTGGGCGCTGGGCGCTGTGTCCGTTCCGGACAATGACTTCCAGGGCACGCTCAGGCCGCAGCAGGCGGCCATGGATGTGGGCGCCTTTGAAATGGCCTACAGCGGAACCTGCGGCGGCGGCGCCACCTACTCGCAGGCGAACACGCCCGACACCATCACCGCGGGGCACGGCACCCCCACCGCCGCGGGCTCGGTGGAGGTGAGGCGCAATTTCAACCTGCGCACGGAATTCGGCACGGCCCAGCCGGTGGTCATCCGCTGCGTACGGGTTCCCCTGCGCCAGGCGGTGACCGGCCAGTTTGTCGTGCACGTCACCCTTTCGGGCGGCGGATCGGCGTTCCATGCCTATAAATATGTGAATGCGCCCCTCTCCAACAACGTGCTTGAAATACCCGTGCAGAAATATTTCAAAAACCAAATGGGGGAGGTGCTGATCGTTTCCGCCTCCGTCGAGGTGGACGGCGAGGCGGGCCAAATCTTTGAGTTCGGCGGCAACAACCTCGGGGAAACCGTTCCGGGCTGGTACCGCGACGACACAGGCTGGGTGCAGTTCGGCCCGGCATTCAACCTGGGCCTTTATGTCAAGGGGGACATCCGCGACTGTCTGGTGGAGGATTACGAGGCCCCGGTCGTCACGATCGACGGCGCCACCCCCGAAACGATTGAATGCGGCACCGCATGGATCGATCCCGGCGCGACGGCGGAGGACGACTGTGACGGCGAGGTGGATGTGACCGTGGAGGGCGCGGAGGGACTGGGCGAAACGACCGGCGGCTTCTTCGTCAATTACACGGCTCGGGACAATGCGGGCAATTCCACCTCCGTGTCCCGGCAGGTGTTTGTCGAGGACACCACCGCGCCCCAGATCACCCTGAACGGCGGGGCGGCCGTCAGTGTCGAGTGCGGCACTGTGTGGTCCGATCCGGGCGCAATCGTGGAGGACGCCTGCGACGGCGCGCTGACACCCCAAATTATTGGGACCGTGAACACGGCGGCAAAGGGTGACTACACCCTCATGTACGAGGCGGAGGACGCCGCGGGCAACCTCGCCTCGGTGAAACGCACCGTCACCGTAACCGACACCCAGCCGCCCGTGGTCGTCCTCAACGGCGGCGCGGACATCACCCTGGAGTGCGGCGCGGCATGGACCGACCCCGGCGCGACGGCCACAGACGCATGCGAGGGCGCGCGAAGCGTAACCGTGACCGGGGCGGTTGACCTGCATGAACCCGGCGTGTACAACCTGCTTTACACCGCTTCCGACAGTGCCCTGCGGCAGGGCAGCGCCTCCCGCAAAGTGACCGTCCAGGACACGCAGGCCCCCGTGGTCACCCTCAACGGCGCGGCCGCCCTTACCCTGGAATGCGGCGCGGCGTGGACCGACCCCGGCGCAACCGCCAACGACGCATGCGACGGCATGCGGCGCGGCGTGGACCGACCCCGGCGCAACCGCCAACGACGCATGCGACGGCGCGCTGTCCGTGTCCGTGGTGGGCACGGTGAACACGGCGTCGCCGGGCGCGTACCCCCTGATCTACCGCGCCACCGACCGGGCGGGCAGAATCGGCGAGGCCACCCGCACCGTCACCGTGGCCGACACGCTGGCCCCCGTGGTGACCCTGAACGGGCAGGCGGCGGTGAACATCGCCTGCTCCGCCACCTGGAGCGATCCCGGCGCGGCCGCAAGCGACGCCTGTGAGGGCGCAAAAACACCCACCGTGACCGGAACCGTGTCCAACGGCGTGCCGGGAACCTACACCCTGACCTACACGGCCAAGGACTCCGGCAACCGCACCGGCTCCGCCGTGCGCACCGTCACCGTGCTTCCCTGCGGCACGCCCACCATCGCGCTCAACGGCGCGGCCAGCGTGCAGTTGGAATGCGGCGACGCATGGTCGGACCCCGGCGCGGTGGCGCTGGACGCGGGCGGCGCGCCCCTCACCGTCACCGTCACGGGAACGGTGAACAGATTCCTGCCCGGCGTTTACACCCTGACCTACAAGGCCACGCCGCCGGGCGCGGCGCAAATCTCCGTCACCCGCACCGTCACCGTGGCCGACACGCTGAACCCCGTGGTGTCCCTGAACGGGCCGGCGGAGGTGCTGCTTGAATGCGGCGACGCCTGGTCCGACGCGGGAGCCACCGCCGACGACGCCTGCGACGGCGCGCTGGCGGTGGCCGTGTCCGGAAGCGTGGACCCCTCCGAACCGGGCGTGCACACCCTCACCTACACCGCCACGGACGGCGGCGGGCGCACCGGAAGCGCGGTGCGCGTCGTGGAGGTGGCGGACACGGAACCCCCGCTCATCACGCTGAACGGACCCGCGTCCCTTACCATCGCCTGCGACGGCGTGTACACCGAACAGGGCGCGGCGGTGGATGACACCTGCGACGCGGCGGCGGCGGTGGATGTGGAGGGCGGCGTGAACACCACCGTGTCCGGTGTCTACGAAATCACCTACACCGGCCGCGACGCGGCGGGCAACACCTCCGCGCCGCTGACGCGCACCGTGACGGTGCAGGCCTGCGGCACGGCGCGCATCGGCCTGATCGGCCCGGCGGCGGTCCAGCAGGAATGCGGCGAAATATGGAACGATCCCGGCGCGACGGCCAACAACGCGGACGGCTCGCCCCTGGCGGTGAGCGTGGAGGGCGCGGTGGACCCGTCCGCTCCGGGCGCGTACACCCTGACCTACCGCGCCACCCCGTCGGGCGGCGCGCCCCTCTCCGTCACGCGCACCGTCACCGTGGCCGACACGCAGCCGCCGGTGGTGACACTGAACGGCGCCGCCGAGGTGACCCTCAACTGCGGCACGGACTGGACTGATCCGCACGCGGCGGGCATGGACGCCTGCGCGGGCGCGCTCGCCGTGTCGCGCACCGGCGCGCTGAACACCGGCGCGCCCGGAACCTACACCCTCACCTACACCGCCACGGACGGCGTCCGCTCCGACGCCGCCACCCGCACGGTGATTGTGCGCGACAACTGCGGCGGCCCCTCCGAGGTGACCGTCCCCGCGGTGACGGGCATGACACAGGGCAACGCTGAAAACGCCATCACCAGCGTGGGCCTGGCCGTGGGCGGCGTGGCCGAGCAGTACCACGCCTCCGTGGAGGCCGGCCGCGTCATCAGCCAGTCCCCCGCCTCCGGAACGAACGTGCCCTCCGGCAGCGCCGTTTCGCTGGTCGTCTCCCTCGGCCAGGAACCGGCGGGCGACATCACGGTGCCCAATGTGGCGGGCCTCACCCAGGCGGCCGCCGAGTCGGCCGTCACCACGCTCACCCTTTCCGTGGGCACCGTGACGCAGCAGTACCATCCCACCGTCCCCGCGGGGCGCGTCGTCAGCCAGAGTCCGCTGGCGGGCGCGAAAGTGGCGGCGGGCACCGCCGTGGCGCTTGTGATCTCCCTGGGCCCGGAACCCGCCAAGGTGCAGGTGCCCAGTCTCAACGGGCTGGCCCGCGCGGCGGCGGAAACCGCCATCGTGAACGCCGGACTCGTGGTGGGCGCGGTGTCGGAACAGCACCACGCGACAGTGCCCCTGGGAGGCGTCATCAGCCAGAATCCCGCGGCGGGAACCCTGGTGAACCCCGGTTCCTCCGTGGCGCTCGTGGTCTCCCTCGGCCCGCCCACCGGCAACGTGGCCGTGCCCGCCCTGACCGGCATGACCCGGACTGCGGCGGAGGCCGCCATTGTCAACGCCGGACTGGCCGTGGGCGCGGTGACCGAGCAAAACCATGCCACCGTCCCCGCGGGACGGGTCATCAGCCAGAACCCGGCGGCGGGAACCTCCGTCGCCCCCGGCTCCTCCGTGGCGCTGGTCGTCTCCCTCGGCCCGGCGCCCGCCAATGCGACGGTGCCCACCCTGGCAGGAATGACCCGCGCGGCGGCGGAAGCCGCCATTGTGAACGCCGGGCTCGTGGTGGGCACGGTGACCGAGCAGCGCCATGCCACCATTCCCGCGGGCAGTGTCATCAGCCAGAATCCCGCGGCGGGAACCTCCGTGGCGCGCGGCTCCTCCGTGGCCATGGTGGTGTCCCTCGGACCGGTGAGCGTGCCCGACATCGGCAACGCCACCCGAGAGGCCGCCGAGGCGGCGATAGCGGCGGCGGGCCTGACACTGGGCGGCGTCACCGAGGCCTACAGCGACACCGTTCCGGCGGGCTGGGTCATCAGCCAGAACCCGGCGGCCGGCGCGGGCGTCGCACCAGGCTCGGCGGTTGCCCTTGTCGTGTCCAAAGGACCGCAGCCTGTGACCGTGCCCGACCTTTCGGGCATGACCCGCGAAGACGCCGAAGCGGCCCTGACCGCCGCGGGACTTGCCGTGGGAACCATCACCGAAGCCTTCAGCGAGGAGGTCGGGGCCGGATTCATTCTCACCCAGGATCCCGTCGGCGGCGCTTCCGTCGCGCCGGGAACCGCGGTAAGCCTCACCGTGTCCCTCGGACCGGAGGACACCGGCTGCGGGTGCGGCTGCAAGAAGAGCGACTTCAGCCCGGAGGGCCTGAAGAAACACCTGGGTGACCTCTTCCTTGCGGGGCTGGCGCTGGGCATGCTCGCGGCGGTGAGCCAGCGGCGCGGCGGCATGTAGCCTGAAAAATGGAAAAGGCCGCCGGGACCGATGGTTCCGGCGGCCTTGTTTTTTCTGCTGGTGTCAGTTTGCCGGGGGTGCCGGGGCGCTTTCAGCGGGTGCGGCCGGCGGCGGCGCGACCACGGGCTCTGAAACCGTGGTCGGCGGGGTGTACCCCTGCACCAGCGGCTCCTCGGGCGCGTCCCTGCGCAACTGGTCAAACCCCTCAACCAGGTGCACCTTGTGGTCCTTGCCGATGTTCTGCTGGGTGATGGCCTCGTCCTTGACCGCCTCGTTCCATTTGGCGTCCTTGATGGTGTAGAAGAACATCTGCTTGGGTCCCTCGTGCAGTTCAAGGCGTCCGCCGATCAGCACGGGCTCGTTGACCATGTCCGCGGGTTTCTGCAGCCGCACCCGGACGATGTCGCGCATGGGCGGGGCGTCGCAGAAGTAGCAGGACATGGGCACGGGCAGCAGCATGAACTCGGTCACGTTCTTGAACTGGTCAATGGGGCTCATGAAGCCGCACAGGTTGACCAGCCGGCCGTTTTTCTCCTTGAGCGATTCGGGAAAGTTGGCGCCCGTGGCGCGGCGGCCCGTCACCTCGTGGAGCTCCTTCCAATCGACAAGCGCCACGCCCTGCTCCCGGTGCTTCGCCTCAAAGGCGGCCCGCAGGCGCTCATAATGGCCGCGCAGGCCCTCCCTGCGCAGGTACATGTTCACCAGCACAATCGAGGCCACCACCACCACCACCCCCGCGAGGGTGAACAAATCGCGTTTTGCCCGTTTTCTCATGTCGGTAAAACCTTTTGGATGCCCGTCACAATTCCGCCAAATCCCGCGCCACGTCGGTGCGGTAGGCCTGCCACGCGGGCAGCATGCCCGCCAGCAGGCCCATCAGCACCACCGCGGAATAGGCCGTCACCAAATCGGCGCTGAAACTGACCGCCGATATCTGGAACCCGAGCCGCGTGGTCAGGTACACGCCCAGCGCCCAGCAAACCAGCGAACCCACCGCCCAGCCCACGGCCAGGCCCAGCAGGGTCACCCAGAGCGCCTCGATGAGCACCGCGCCGAAAATCTCGCCCCGCGTCGCGCCCAGCGCGCGCATCACCGCCAAATCGCGGCGGCGCTGCAGGATGGACATGTACAGCCCGATCAGGATGGACATGGACGAGATGACCACCACCAGGTAGCCGATGGCCAGCAGCACCGTCTTCGCCGTGCCCAGAAGCTGCTCGTAGAGCTTCTGCACCTCGTTCACCGGCACCGCCGCCATGACATTAAAGTTTTTGTTGATGTTGTCCTTGTACTCAAAACGAAGCGCGGGCGACGCAAGTTTGACAAGCGCCGCCGTGATTTCCTCGTGCGCGTGGCCGTGCTCATGCTCATGCTCATGGTCGTGCCCCTCCTCCGCCTCCTCCCCGCCATGGCTGTGGGCGTCCCACACGGACTCGATGTCGCAAAAGATTGCCCGGTCGTTGGGCGTGCCCGAAAGGGCCATGATGCCCACCACCGTGTAGGGTTTGTCCGCATGGTCGTCGTCCGCGCCGGGGGCGGCGACAAAACCGTGGGTGCCGGTGAAGGTGTCGCCCACCTTCAGCCGGGAATCCCTCGCCGCCGCCGCGCCGAGCACCGCCTCGAAGGGTTTCTCGAAATACCGCCCCTCCGCCAGCGCGTAGGGCTTCCGTTCGCCCCAGGTGAAGTCCATCAGGCCGCGCTCCGTGCCGACTATCCGGTAGCCCTTGTAGGTGTCGCCCATGGCGACGGGGAAGGCCGCCGTCACATCCTCCATCGCCCGGATTTCCTCAAACTCGTGGGCGTCCATGTTGCCCGTGGGCATGTCAAGGAAGTACACCGTGCTCAGCACAAGCTGCAGCGGGTTGCCCTTCGCGCCGATGACCAGGTCAAAGGCCTGGCCCTCCTCCTCGAAGCGGCGCTGCGTCTCCTCGCGCAGGGTGAGCACCGTGGAAATGAGGCCCGCGCCCAGCGCCACGGAGATGATGGTCATCACCGTGGTGAGTTTCCGGTTCCAAAGATAGCTCCATGCGATGCGCCAAAGGCTCATGACACCGTCTCCCTCACCAGCCCGGTGCAGTCAAAAATGACGGGAAGCCGCTCGGCGATGCCCCGGTCGTGGGTCACCAGCAGCAGGGTGACCCCCTCCTGCTCGCAAAGCTCCAGCAGCAGGTTCATCACCGAATCCGCCGTCTTCGGGTCCAGGCTGCCCGTGGGCTCGTCGGCCACAATCAGCTTGGGACGGTTCACCAGCGCACGCGCGATGGCCACCCGCTGGCGCTCGCCCACGCTCAGCGTGGCGGGCCTGCTGTGCATCCGGTGCTCCAGGCGCACCCGCGCAAGCATGGCGGCGGCCCGCTCCTTCCACTCCTTTTCGGGCACCACGTCGGCGAAGCGCATGCCCAGCAGCACATTCTGCATCGCCGTGAAGGGCGCCAGCAGGTTGAACGTCTGGAAGATGAACCCGTAACGCTCCCCGCGAAACTCGTCCAGGCGGCTCTCGGAAATATCCTGAATTTCCGTGCCATCCACCCGCACCACCCCCGCATGGGGGCGCAACAGGCCGGAAACCAGATTCAGCATGGTGGATTTGCCGCAGCCGCTGGGTCCCCACAGGGCCACGCGCGCCCCCGCTTCGGCGTGGAACTGATCGCACCAGAAATCCACACCGGGACCCAGGGTCCGCCTAACTTTGTCCAGCACAACCATGCGCGCGCCTCCACAAACCGGCAACAGCCGCCCAAGGGGGTGGATCGTAACACATTCCCGGCGTGTTCCGCCCCAAAACGGTTCAAAACACGCAGGATACGGAATGAGTATGCCTTATTGATAACGGATTATCAAGCCGGGTTGTCAACCGCCCGCCTTGCGGGCCTTGATAATCAGTTCGGCGCGGCAGATCGCGTCCTCGTCCAGAATCTCCCCGCCCCGCTCGCGCACGGCGCGGAGCAGCTGCTCGCGGGTGTAGGGGTTCACATGCTCGTGGGCGTAGGCGCCGGGGGCCACCTTTCCGTAAACCCACTCAATGAGGGGCCACTGCCAGCCGCCGTAGTCGGGCGTGCCAAGAATGAGCGTGCCGCCGGGCCTGAGCACCCGCATCAGCTCGTCAATGTGCCGTCCCTGCTCGTCGGGGATGTGCTCCAGTATCTCGGAGGAGATGACCGCATCAAGCGACCCGTCCGCAAAGGGCAGGCGCATGCCGTCGCCCCGCACCAGCAGGGGGTGGCGGCGGCGCATGAAGCGCAGCTTGTCCATGCGCAGGTCCAGTCCTACGGCGTGGGGCAGGTCGGCCAGAATCCGGCTGCTGCCGCAGCCAATGTCGCACACGCGCCCCTCCCTGGGGGTGAAGCGCAGGATGATGTCGTGCCGTTTCCGCTGCCAGTAGCGCTGAAACCAGATGCGGCTGTCATAGGCCCGCCAGTCATAGTCCGGGAAGTCTATGGAATTGCGGATGGCCCACATTTTCCGGAACAGGCGCAGGTAGTCCAGGCCAAAGGCGATGATGCGCGCATGGGAGCGGCCCGTGCCCCGGGGCCGGTAGTGAAAGGGTGTTTCCGCCACGGTGGCGCCCTTTGCCAGCGACCGCAGCAGGATTTCAATGAGCACCACAAAGGTGGTGTGCTCCAGTTTCAGGTCGCGCAGGATGCTTTTCCGGTAGAGCCGGAATCCGCTCGACAGGTCCTGCGGCTCCAGGGACATCATCCGCCGGAACCACTGGTTCAGGATTTTGCTGAGCATCAGCCGGGTCCAGGGCTGGTCGGCGCGCCCCCCCGTAACGTAGCGGGACGCTATGACAATGTCCCCCTGGTCACGCGCCGCCCAAAGGCTGGCGATGAACGCGCTCGGGTGGGACTGATCGGCGTCCATGGTGGCCACATACTCCCCCCGCGCCTCGGCAAAGCCCCGCTGGATGGCCGCGCCGTAGCCCTTCCGGGGTTCGTTCACATACCGCGCCCCCTCCCCTTCGGCCACCGCCCGCGTGTCGTCGGTGGAATCGCCGTCCACCACCACAATCTCCCAGCGGATCCCCAGCGAATCCAGCACCCCCCGCAGCTCGGGCAGCAGCGCCCGCAGGTTCCCCGCCTCGTTCAGGCAGGGAAGCACCACCGAAAGGTCGATAAAACCGGGTACGCTCTGAACTGCCACGAAACCACCTCCGCATTATTTCTTGCCTTGTTTGGACAGGCTAATTCTGGCATAATGTCGCGTCCCAAACAAACTGTAGTGGCAATAAATCCGCATATAACACCGTAGGGGAATGCCTTATGGAAATTGTCGGTCTTCATCCCATAGACATTTTTATTGTCTTTGTGTACATGGTCGGTTCGCTGGCCCTGGGCACCTACTGCACCCGTTTCGTGGGCAGCGCCGAGGACTTTTTCATCGCCGGAAAAGCCCTTCCTTTCTGGGCCATCGGCTTCTCCATTGTCACCTCGGACATCGGCGCCACCGATTTCGTGGCTGTGGCGGGCGCGGCGTACACCAACGGCGTGTCGGCGGCCAACTTTGACTGGATGGGCTCCATGCCCGCCATGGTGATTGCCGCCTTCGTCTTTGTCCCCTACTTCTGGCGGTCCGGCGTGTTCACCATCCCCGAATTCCTGGGACGCCGCTACAACACCGCCGTGCAGTTCATCAACGGGCTCATTTGGGCGGTGGTCCTCTTCTTCATGCTGGCCATCATGCAGTGGCTCTCCGCGGACAAGCTGATGCACACCATCCTTGGCTGGAACCCCTACCTGACGCTTTGGCTCACCGCCATCATCACCGGCATATACACCTTCTCCGGCGGTCTGACCGCCGTGGTTTTCACCGACGTGGTGCAGTTGATCGTCATGTACGTGGGCGGCTTCGGCCTCCTTGCCCTGAGCCTCTGGGAGGTCGGCGGCTGGTCCGCGCTCCAGACCAAGATTCTCGCCATGGGCCCCGAGTACCAGGACCACTTCAAGCTGCTCCTGCCCCATGACACCACCGGCCCCTTCCCGTGGACCGGCATTGTGTTCGGTCTGGCACTGGTGATGGCCGTGGCCTACATGAGCGGCAACCAGGTCATCGTGCAGCGCACCCTGGGCGCGCGCTCCGAATGGGACGCCAAGGGCGGCATGCTCTTCGGCGGACTGCTCAAGGCCATGATCCCCCTCATGGTGGCGCTGCCCGGCCTGTGCGCCATTGTGCTGATACCCAATCTTGGCAGTGAAAACGCCGACCGCGCCGTGCCCGAAATGATTCGGCTCCTCATGCCCGCCGGCCTGCGCGGGCTCATGTTTGCGGCCCTGTTTGCGGCCATGATGTCGCATATTTCCGCCACGCTCAACTCAACCACGACCATTTTCATCACCGACATCTTCGGCCAGCTCCGTTCCTGGATGGGCAAGGGGCCGATGAAGGAAAAAACCGCGCTCATGATGGGCCGGGTCATCACTCTCGCGCTCATCGTGTCCACCGCCCTCCTGGCCGAACCCATCGCCAACCGCGAGCATATTTACGTCTTCATGCAGACCATCCTCTCCCTCTTCCAGGGGCCGCTGCTGGCCATCCTGCTGCTGGGCATCATCTGGCCCCGCGCCACCGGCTACGGCGGGCTGGCCGGGCTCGTCCTGGGCGTGATGTGCTGCTTCGTCCTGAAATACACCCCCGGTCTTTTCTCCTCCGAGGATCCCTTCCTCTTCGTGGCATGGTGGTCCTTTGTGTTCGCGCTCATCGTCACCATCGTGGTCAGCCTGCTGACCAAGCCCGAATCCGAGGAGAAACTGCGCGGGCTGTGCTGGAGTTCGGTCGTGAGCGATGAGGACGCCCAAGAGGCGCTGCAGGAAAGGGTCTCCTGATGGAAGACATGATAACCACCTTCTGCGACAAGGTTTTTGGCGACGCGCTCCGCGCAATTTTTGTGCCCATCAACAACCTGCTCAACCAGGTGCCCGACGGCGTGGCCGGGTGGTGCGGCGTGGGCATATTCGTGCTGGCCATGGTCTGGGTGGGGCTGATCCTCAACCCGAAATACGTGAACCGGGGCCGTCCCTACAAATCCATCTGGACGGATCTGCGCCTTTGGACGGTCATCTCCATGACCCCCCATGTCCTGGTTTATTTCTACTTCAGATAGGGTGTGCGACGATGAGCGAACAACCAAAAGTATCCGACTCCGACAAGAACGTCAACATCCGCATGGAAAAACGGGACGGTGAAACCTATGTGGCCCTGGGCCTCTTCATCGTCGCCGTCGGCGTGCCGGTCCTGGCCGGAACCTACTTTGCGGCCCAAACCAACGTCCGCGCCGCAACGGTCAACGTCGTGTGCGCCATTGTGCTGCTCATGATTGGTTTGGGATCGGTCGCCTACGGAAGACTCCTGCTGTCCCGTAACAAGGGGCGCGATTGAGTTCCCTTTGCCTTCCGGCCCATCTTGACGGCAAAGCAGCGGAACGCTTCTTCCAGCGGCCCCGCTTTGGCAATTTCTTCGGGCTCTTCGCCCTGAAGGCGCGGGTCGCGGCCCCGGACACCCCGGCGGCATCCCGCTCCCTTCCTTTTTTGGAGCGTCTTTGGCTGCCCGCCTATGCCGTGCGCGTTCACACCACCTCCCCCAAGGGCGAACGTTCCGTTTGGACCGCCGTTGAGGGGATAAACGGGGAGTTCTCCCTGCTCGAATGCGACAACGAACTGGCCACCCGCGACTTGGACGGGGAGATCTTCCCCCCCGCCATTGATGAGAACCGGGCGGGGGAACTCGCCCGCAAGGGCATGATGCAATACATCCTCAGCCAGCGCGGCCAAATGAACAAGCCCATCGCCGACGGCATCGAGGAAATCCTGCCCTACCACTACCCCGTCTGGGTCTGCTACTACCGGCGCAGGGGCGTCTTCCTCGACATCAAGGTGCTCGACGCCCGCACCGGAAACTCCGGCGGCGCCAAAATGCGCATCTCCGTACTTCAGGCGCTTGTCGCGGCGAAAAATGCGCGCAAAGCAAGAATTGACTGAATTCGAATTTATGACTGGGGATGGAGAAATGCCCGGTTCGCCTTTTATTCCGTTCCCCCATATTCAATTTCCCCTCCCTTTCCCCTTCGCGGGCTTCGCGCTTTCGCGTGAGCATTTCCGAAAGTCCCGCACGGAGCCGTAGAAAATCCATCCCATACCGCCGCCCTACAAAAGCCATCCTGTCCGTATTTTTTCACCGGTGCCCTTGGGTGAGAATTTCCGCAAATGACCCCACGGGAACGCAAATCGGGCCATTGCACACCATGGGAGAAAAAGGGGGGGATTGGAAGGGGGCGGGGGAAATGAAACTGGCGGAGAGGGTGGGATTTGAACCCACGGTACCCTTTTGGGGTACAACGCCTTAGCAGGGCGCCACCTTCGGCCACTCGGTCACCTCTCCGCAGCCGGGGAAATCTTAGCATGATCCCCGCGCATGGAGCAAACCCGCCGAAAACCGGCCCTTTTCAGGCGCGCCTTCTGGTATAGTTTTCCCGACGCCGCCGGGACCGGCGCGCGCCCGAAAGGAACGGCATGAAGACGGAAATCATGATGATTGGCACGGAGTTGCTGCTGGGGCAGATTACGGACACGAACGCGGTGTTTATCGGGCAAATCCTCGCGGAAAACGGCGTGAACCTGCACCAAAAGACGACGGTGGGCGACAACCAGGCCCGGATTGTGGCGGCGCTGGACGCGGCGCTGGACCGGGCGGATGTAATCCTGTGCAGCGGCGGGCTGGGACCGACGGAGGACGACATCACCCGGGAATGCGTGGCGGAGGTGACCGGCCGGCCGCTGGAGTTCCACCCGGAGGTGTGGGAAACGATCCGGGCGCGCTTCGCCCATTTCAAGCGGCCCGTCACGGACAACAACAAACGCCAGGCCATGGCGCCGCGCGGCGCGGAGGTCATTGAAAACCCGAACGGCACCGCGCCGGGCCTCATCGCGGAATGCGCGCGCGGCGCGGTTGTGTGCATGCCGGGCGTGCCCCACGAGCTCAAGCCCATGATGGCCGACAGCGTCATTCCCTGGCTCCGGCGGCGTTACGGCATCAGCGGCGTGCTGCGCCACCGCTCGCTGAAGGTGTGCGGCATGGGCGAGTCGCGGGTGGACGCGCTCATGGGCGACCTTATATTAAAGGGCGCCAACCCCACCGTGGGCCTGCTCGCCGGACCGGACGGGGTGGTGGTGCGGATTGCGGCGTGCGCGGAGAGCGCGGAGGCGGCGGACGCCCTGATGGACCCGGTGGAGGCGGAGGTGCAGCGGCGGCTGGGCGGCATCGCCTTTGGCCGCGACAACGAGCCGGTGGAGCGCGCGCTGGACGCGCTGCTCACGGCGCGGGGCTGGCGGATGGCCCTGGGCGAGGTGTGCACGGGCGGCGTGATCGCCGCGAAGATGACCGCCATCGGCGCGGCGTCCTTCGGCTGCGGCGTGGTTTTCACCCCCGAAGAGGCCGCCCAATGGGCCGGAAACCCACCGGACGGTGGGAATCATTTCAGCGGAGGGGGGGTTGACCTGACAGCCCGTTTGTTGGTAGACTGGCCGTTCGCCTGCGCGCTGGCCGTGACGCCAATGCCGGGCGGCGGGTCTTCATTGGCCGTTTTTGCCTGCCCGGAGGGCGTGCACCGGTGCGAGTTGGGCCGCTACGGCGGCGGCGCGCTGGGGCAGAACCGGCTGGCGGTGATGGCCATGGAGCAGGCGCGGCGGTTTTTGGCAGGACTGCCGCTGGAATGACAAACGCAGATGGTTTTACCCCGCCCCGGGCGGGTTTAAGGAGAAATAGCCGCGGAACCATAAGCGAGCCGCGGGTATTATAGGCAAGGCGCCTGGAATCAACAGGCCGATGAGCGCGTGTTTGGGAATTGTGTGAGGTTCCAGACGCCAAAAGGGCATACGCTGTGCTGATTGGGCTGGCCGGACGGGCTGGGCGGTTCCCGAAGAACCGCCGGAAACAAGGTCCGGCGTTTATGTGATGAACCTGCGGTTCAACACCAGGCGAAACATAAGGACATCCACAACGCATGTTTGAGATTATGGCGCTGGTGCTGCTGTCCCAGCAGCCCTTCCAGCCTGTGGCTGAGGGCGTGGCGTCGTTTTACACACGACGGGAAAGCAGCTCCATCACCGCATCCGGCGAAGTGTTGCGGGACGATTACTACTCCTGTGCCATGCGCAGCGGCCAGTTCGGGGATTATTTCCTCGTGGTGGCCGACAACGGGCGGTCCGTGGTGTGCCGGTTGAACGACCGGGGCCCCTATGTGAAGGGAAGGATTATTGACCTTTCCAAGGCCGCCATGCGCGAATTGCACGCCTCCAAGGGCCTGATGCACGTCAAGGTCTACCATCTCGGCAAGGAGCCCCCGCCGCGGGCGCGGCACCTTCCAAGACGCAACTGACCCCGCGGACGCGCGAACGCACCGTCCGGACGGCCCCCGCACGCGGAATTCCCAGGGAACATGCCGCAGGGGCGGCGTGTTTCCACGGGAAACGCCCCCCGTTTGACTCGGCCCCGCGGACGGGCCTAAAATGAGCCCGGCGGATTGGTTTTTTACTGCTTTTGGAGATATGAATGAAGCCTTCGGTGGTCAAAGTGGTGAACGCCCTGTTGCGCCGCTTCCAGGAAGCCCCCGAGGCCGTGGCCAGCGAGAACAAAATGCGCCACTGGCTCGCGGATCAGGGGTACAAGCAGAACGACATTGAGGCGGCCATCAAGTATTTTGTGCCCAATTTCCTCCAGCCCAAGGTGCGTGAGGAGGTGTTTCCCCGCGCCATGCGCCAGTTCGCCCTGTATGAGCACGCCAAAATGACCCCGGAGGCGCGCAGCGCCCTCATGCGCCTGGATGTGAACGACCTCATCGAGCCCATGGAGCGGGAAATGATCCTGGACCGCCTCATGATGATGGAGGGCGAGGTGGACGTGGAGGCGCTGGACTACCTGCTCACGTCCATTTTCAGCACCACCCGCGACGCCGAAACCCAGAACGTGATGTTCAACACCTTCGAGGGCTTCGGCCCCACCCGTCACTGATCCCCGTTTCCGGGGAGTCCGCTCAGTTGCGCGCGCGGGACTCCGCAATGAACTTTTCCGGGATTTCGCCCCGGAAGGTGTCCCTGCGCAGGCCGGTTTCCCCGAAGGGAAGGGGCGCGAAGCCGTCCTTTTCCACCACGGACGCGGACGGTTTCACCGTGAAATCCCCCCGCGACGGCGACACAAATATGTCATCCGGCGGGTCCATGATGTTCCCCTCGCAGACCGCCGCCCCCTTGTCGCGGTGCAAAAACCTGCCGCATTTCCAGATGATGTTGCGCCGCAGGGTGTTCACATCCACATTTTCATTCAGTTGCGCCAGTTCTGGATAGCGGCGCAGGTACAGTTCGGGGTCTATCTGCGGGGATTCAAGCGCCTTGCCCGTGAACTCTTTCCACCGTTTTTCGCCCCAGGGGGAGAAACTCACCGCCTGCGCGCAGTCGGCGAAGATGTTGTTCTCTATCAGGTTGTCCTTGCCTCCGTGGATTTGCACGCCGCCGAAGCCGAGTTTTCCGGCGGCGCATTTGTAAAAGATGTTTCCATGGATGAGCACGCCGGAGATGGCGTCGTCGAGGCGGATGCCCGCCTGGCCGCAGGACAGTTCCTCGCCGGTGCGGCGCCAGTTGCCGATGTGGTGCCAGTAGTTGAAGCGGTACACGTTGCCCCGGTAGGTGGGGTCGCCCCACATGTCCGCGCCGCCCTGGTCGTCGGACTCCAGCAGCACGTCGCACACCTCGTTGTATTCCACCAGGTGATCGTTGCCGTTCACCCGCAGCGCGCTGCTGTTGACGTGGTGCATGAGGTTGTGGGACGCCCGGTTGCCGACGCCGTTGATCAGCGCGGCGGGGGTGTAGGTGTGGTCAATCCGCGACAGATGGTGGATGTGGCAGTTTTCCACAAAATGCCCGCCGGGGGCGAGGGTCTTCCGGTCGCCGCCGGTGAGGGTCACACCGCCCCGGCCCATGGAAAAGATGTCGCAGGAAAGCACGCCGTGGTTTTGCCCCCCCTGCACCACAATCCCGTCGCCGCCGCACCGGCGCACGGCGCACCCGGCAAAAAGGCACCCCTCCCCGTCCTTCACATGCACCGCGTCCGCGCCGCCCAGTTCCCAGCAAATCCGCTCAAAGCGCACATGGGACACGCCGGACAGTTCCACCATTGTTTTGGGGAGGAGCGACAGCTCCACCACGGCCTTTTCGGGATCGGAGGGCGGCAGCAAATAAAGCATCCCGCTTTCGCGGTCCAGATGCCACTCCCCCGGCGCGTCCATTTCGGCAAACAGGTTCACGGCGTAATACCGGGCGCCCTTGCGGTAGCCGTAGCCGTGCCAGGGCTCGGCCAGGGTAATTTCCCTTTTGTCCGTGTCAATGGCGGCGATGCGCTCATAGGAGTCGGCCCAGTCGAAAAACCAGTAGCCGTAGAGCAACGCGTCCTTCTCCCCCTTCCAGCGGGCGGGCCGGTCGCCCTCATACACAAAACGGCCGGTCTTGCTGCCGGTCATGCCGTGGATGCTGTGGCCGTCCTGAACGCAAATGTCCCCGACATGAAGCATCCCCTCGTTGGGATAGCGCGCCATGGGCAGCGCCTCGCCGTCAAAAAACAGCTCAATCACCGGGTGCGTCTTGAACCCGTTGCCGCTGGAAACGCCCCCCAGCACCAGCGGGCCGGGGTTTTCATAGCCGAACGCCTTCAAATCACACTGGACCGCCGCGCCGCGCGCCTCCTCCGGAATCCGTGCCAGCACCGCCGCGTCCGTGACGGGCGCGAACCCGGAAAGGCGTCTGCCGCCGCTGAACACGGGGGTCTTCCCGTCACCGGCGCGGTAGACCACGGGCGCGTCCGGGGTGCCGGAATCCTGTGCCTCCAGCATGAAGGTTTGCGTGACCGCATACACGCCCCCGCCCAACTCCACCGCCACGCCGCCCTTGGGGAGATCCCCGTTCCTCCTCATCGCCCTGATCTCATCGCGGGCGCGTTCCAGCGAGGCAAAAGGCGCTGTTTTCGTGCCGGGGTTGGCGTCGTTTCCGTCCGGTGCGACATGGAGCGACACGGCGGGCTTTGGAAACTCCGGGAGGGATGAGCCGCCGCCGTCGCCGCACCGCGCAACGGGCGCGGCCGCAAGCAGCGCGGCGAGAAGAAGACCGGAAAAAAGCGGGTGTCTCATGGGGTGTCCTTTCATGGAAGCGTCACGCATCCAAACGAGCGCCCTTGTGTTCCCCCGCGGGCAGCGCCACGGCAAACCAGACCAGAAAGGCGAATATGGCATAGATGGAAAGGTTTTCCCACAGGGGGAAGGCGTTTATCGTGTTCAGCGACTCCCCCCAGGAGCTGCCGATGGAGCGGCCCGCCGCCTCAGCCGCGGCCTTGCGCCGCTCATACTCAACGGCCCAGTTCACCTGGTTGACCACGCCCGCCCCTGTCACCCCCGCCCAGAACAGGTAGGGCAGGGCAAGGCGCGCAATCGAAAAAAGGCTGGGCCGCCCGGAAAAACGCGCGCGGGCCCATTCAAAAAGCAGCAACGCGCCGTGCCAGAGAATGCCCAGCCCGTAGCCTATGGCCACAAGCACCGCCACCTTCTCATGGATCTCGGTCCACTCCCACGAGCCGATGACGTTGCCCCGCGCATCCGGAAAGAGCGCCACACCAAACACGCCCGCGCAGCCCGCAAGCATGAACAAAAGCCCCACCCCCGCGCCCATGCGGGAGATTAGCGAAAACCGGCGGTGCACATAAAAGGCCACGGGCACCATGCCCCACGCCCACACCGACATGGCCAAAGTGAAAATCCACCACCAGTCCGGGTTGTGCTTGGGCTCAAAACTCCCAAGAAAACTGAAGGTGTGGCTCATGATCGAATAATGGTGATCCGCGGGATAGGAGAGCCATGCGAGAAAAATCAGTCCCCAGAAAAGCATGGACATGGCCGCAAGCCAGTTCCGCAGCTCCTTGTGGGTGAACCCGCCCGACACCATCCGACACGCCTTTTCCCTGCCCATGATTGACTCCAAACTTTGGATACCCGCACTGACCGTCCGTCCCGCCACGGGACGCCGCAAAATATACCCGCCGCGCTCCGGCCAACACAAGACCACGGATTCAGCCCCAAAGATTCAATTCCGTTTTGACCCTGAAAAAGGGAATGGGGCCAACGTCAGGTGCTGATGAAGAAGGCCATGCTGCTTGCTCAGGCAATGATGGATAGAATTTTAAACCAACGTTTCCAGACCCGAAAAAGTATTGACAGAAAAATACAATTCCTGTAAAATTACTACAGTTTTGCGAAACGCGCATACATAAAATATATCAAGAGGGATAAAAACAAATGAAAGACACAGAGCAAGAGTCCGTTTCAAAAGTAGAAAGAAAAAATAACAACCTATTTAAAAACTCTCTTTTTTTGTCCCTTTTGTCATATGCAACTTTTGCGTGGTGGTATCCGATCTTTTTTCTGATCACATTTGCTTCAAGAGATAGCTGGAGTGATGTTTTTTATTTGCTGGATCCCATTATTCTTTTTCCAGTTCATTTTCTCGCATGTTTTTTAGTTATAGCAATGATTGGGAATATCCGTAATGTGCATTGGCTGGGAAGCCTCTGGATTCTGTTTGCTCTCCATTTAGTTTATATTTTTGAACAAATTGCATATCTTGAAATATTAAATAATCATGGGATTAGTTATTTAAAAAGGAACAATATTGAGCCAGAAGCTTCTCATTACATGATTTATACTGTGTTATGGTATATTTATTTTTTGTTACTCACAACAATAACTATAATCAAGCTTGTGACTGCGCGTTTTCTAAAAAATATTTATCTTTCAAAATAACTATTTACTGTTTGAAATTTTAAGTTTTTATAAAATTCTTTGTAAGCAGAAAGGAGCTTTCAATGAAGAATAATCTTAGATATTCATGGTGGATTGCTTTGTTTTTCGTTGTTTTCGGCAATGCCATCTTCACCCTATCCCCCTTTGCGGGGGCGGACACGGTGCGGTTCACCAAGGATGTCATCTTTGGCAACGCGGGCGGGGTGGACTTGAAGCTGGACCTGGCGGAACCGGCCGGGGAAGGCCCCTTCCCCGCCGTGCTCTGCATCCACGGCGGCGCCTGGCAGGTGGGCGACAAGTCGGGCCACGAGGATTTCCTGCGCAGGCTGGCGGCCAACGGCTATGTGGCGGCGTCGGCGAACTACCGCATGCTGCCGGATTACAAGTGGCCCGCCCAGATAGAGGACGTGAAATGCGCGGTGCGCTGGCTCCGCGCCAATGCGGAAAAACTGAAGGCTGATCCCGGCAGGATTGGCGTGACGGGCGAATCGGCGGGCGGTCATCTGGCGCTGCTCGTGGGGCTGACGGGCCCCGGGGACGGGCTGGAGGGAAGCGGCGGCAACCCGGAACAGTCCAGCCGGGCGCAGGCCGTGGTGAACTATTTCGGCCCGGCGGACTTCACCACCTGGCGCATGTGGCCCGAGGGGGACGAGGGCATCGCGAAAGTTTCCGGGGGCGGCTGTGATCACATCCTGGAAAACCTTCTGGGCACCTCCGACCGGGGCGCGGCGGTGGTCAAACAGGCGTCACCCGCCGCCTACGCCAGCAAGGACGATCCGCCCGTGCTCACCTTCCAGGGCATGGAGGATCCCCTCGTCCCGGCGGATCAGGCGGGGCGGCTCCACCTCGCCCTGCGCAACGCCGGGGTTGTGGAGGAGCTGGTGGTGCTCACCCGGCAGGGCCACGGCTGGGGCGGCAAAACGCTCCGCGAAACCCAGAAACAAACCATCGCGTTTTTCGACCAGCACCTTAAACCGGCCGGGACGGAAAAGAAGCGCTGACCGGACCGGGTCATTTTCTCCTGCTTCCGGCTGGAAATGAAAACAACATAAGCGTCAGGCCCACAAACGCCAGCGTTGTCTGATCGCCTTTTTGGTTTTCCGGGGGCTTTCCGCTCTTTTTGCATCCCCGGCAACCACCCTCATCCTCCGCCCCGCCCTCGCCTTCCGGTTCCCCCTCAGACTCACCCTCCACCTGGGGTTCGCCCTCCTGCTCCCCCTCCACCGCCTGCCCAACCACCCTGACCACGGCCTGCGCCCCGGCAGGCGCAGCCTGCTCGTTCCCGGCGGCGTCCTCCGCAATGCTGTAGAAGCCGTAACTGTGCCCCGCCGCCCCCCGGAAATCCAGCACCGCCTGTTCCGCCCCGTCCGTCAGGGGGACAAACGGGCCTCCGTCCGTGGACACATGAAGGGTGCACGCCGCCAGTCCGGCGTGGGCGTCTGAACCGGACCAGGCCACCTGGAAGCCGGTCTGCGTGGTTTCGGCGGGCAGCGCGGCCACCGTGCTGTGCGGCGCTTCCCTGTCGATGGTGTTTGTCCATACCGGCGTGTCAATCGGCTCGTTCACGTCAAAGCGGATGGACGCACGGGTGGAAATTTCCCGGTCCGTCTCCAGATCAGGGCGCGGCAGCACGCTGAAGGAAACCGCGCCCTGACCCTCCGGCGGGATCTGGTTTGGCGGCAGCAACCCCGCGGCGTAATCCTCCGGGACATCCATGGTGTCCGGGTCCAGCGCGAGGAAGGTCCAGCACACTGCGGCCCGTTCATAGTCCACCCAGACGCGGGCCCGCGCGATGATGTTCAGCGCCGGACGCAAATCAATGTCCAAGCCGGCATCCTGCGCGTCCCCGGAAAGCGCGGTGCGTTTTTCACCGATTAGGATTTCCCCCAGCCGCACCGTGGCGGGATCCACAACCATGGGATCCAAAAAGCACTCCACCCGGACTTCCGCCGCCGCAATGTCCGCCGTTTCAACGTTCTCAAAACGCACCGTGTAACCGAGGCGCGTGTCCGGGCCGACGTACCGCCGGGGTCCCGCCCCGGAGGGGCCGGTGATGTCGTTGGGATCCTGCGAAAGGCGGAACTCTATGCCCGCGTGGGCGCCCGCTTTCTTCAATGTTCCGGACTTGTCGTAAAGATAGGGGTCGAAATAAAAATTAACATCGTCGGCCACGGCCTTCCAGGTGTTGCGGGAGTTTCCAAAAAGCTGCACATAGCCCTTGGTTGCGAAAAGATGGTTGGCCTCGGCGGGCCGGTAGCAGACTTCGGGGCCGTTTGGGCCTTCCTCGGTGTACCGGCTCATCTTCATGATTTCCGCGTCATAAAAATAGGAGTCCATCAGGTAGGCGCTCTCCCCGTCCGGCGCCTCAAGCACATAAACGGTGTGCGCGGTCCCGTTCTCGAGATTGGTGACATCCATCGAATTCGCGCGGAGAACCCGCCAGCCCTGGGGAAGCAGCCCGGACTCCCTGATGGCCTCCGTCATTTTTGTGGCGCTGTTGCCGCAGGACACGTCAGACCCGTCCACGCACGGGTAACCGGCGGGAATGCGCATGAACTGGTAGCCGAAAGCCTTTGTCTGCAGCAGGTTGATTACCGGCCTCAGCACATTCTCGTGCTCCTCGGAATAGCCGCACTCCTTTTCACCAACCGCCCAGCCGGTCAGCTTGGTGTCAAAGGCATGGCGCACAAGTTTGCCGTCATTAACCCTCACCGTCACCGGCGCCGCGGAGGCTCCCAGGCAAACCAGCACCGCAAAAAACAGCCCTGTCCCAAAAATCACTGTTTTTGCGCCCATTAGCGTTCTCCCTGCCGGTGCACACCCACCCATTCCGGCTCCACGGTGACCAAACCGCCCCTGTCCCTTCGCACAACCACTCCGACCTCGAGTTCGGTTCCGGCGGCTGCCATCAACTCCCCGAACCGCACCAAACTGCCATTGCCGTCCGCCTCGGGGGATTTAACAACCACCCCCTGGCTGCCTGCGCCCTCACTGGTAAAGTCGCAGGAGGCGTCCGTCGGAATGTGGCGCAGCGCCAAATATCCGAACGCGTCCACATTGCCCTGGTTCTGGACAACCACCTTTCCCCTGGCCTCCCGCCCCGCGCGCTCATTCGCGGGCATCACGGTTGCCAGCGTTATTTTCGGCGCCATGTCCTCCACGGTGAATGCGCCCGGAAGCCCGGTTTGCGCGCCTTCCACCGGCTGAAAAACGAAATCGTAGAGGCCCGGCTCCGCGTCGGTGAGGTCAAACACGGCTTTCGCGGTCCATTCCCCGTCGCCCTGCCCGGTGAGGAAAAGGTCCGCCCCCGCAATCTCCAGGGCGCCTTTCTTCAGGCGCATCCATTGCGGCGGGCCCATATCCTCCCCATAAACGGTGACGGTCGCCATGCCGCCCCGGCCGCCTCGCTGCGTGCTCAGGCTCAGTCGCGACACACCCTCCCCAATGAGCAGATACCGCCCGGAACCTATTCCAAAACGGCTGGACACGACATCCCGCCCATTTGGCCCGAGCGCATGGGGTGTCCAGGTGCCGGCGGGAAGCCCGCCCGAAAACGCCGCGAGCAGTGTGTTGGATGAGACAACCGTAACGGTCGAGGCGTCAATGCGCGCCCCCGAGCCCGTTTCAACAAAATAAACGGCGCAACCCTCCACAAACCCCTCCCCTGACAAATTCAGGCCGCTTTCACCCCCAAGGCGGACATCCCCCAATCCGGCCACAATGCGCACCTCCTTCGAGGCCACCTGCACCCCGCCCTGCTCCAGCACAATTTTGGCGGAGCCCGGGGGGGTGTCGGGCGGGATGGTGAAAACTGCCCCCACCACGTCCGCCTTGTCCACCGACACCGGCGCAAGCACCCGGTCGGCGCAGTACAGCATGGGTGACGCGCCTGTGTGAAGCGCGGCACTGGCGATATCCAGCCGCACCTGTCCCGCAAAGCCGCTTATCATCTGAGGCGTCACGGAGGGGGCCGACGCCTGTGAATCGTAAACTGTCAACAAATGGGGGCATTCAAGGCGTTCCCCCGTGGCCCGCAGCACTTGAATCCCCCAGACACCCGCGTTGGCCGGCGCGTCATCGGCAAGATCAAAGGCCACCGTCATGCTGCCGCCGTCTTCCGCCACGGATTGGACGGCCCCCGTAATGGTGCCGGAACCCGGCCTGACCAGACGGACAATGTCGCCGGCTAGGAACCCGGCCCCGTTTAGCGTAAACAGCGATGTCTGCCCGGTCAGGGCCGCAGGAGGGGTCACCCCGGCCAAGTCAAGCACTGACCGCACGTCCACCGACTGGGGAAGTTCCCCCGGTGTGCGGCCCGGCCTGGAAAGTTCCAGTGTGCGCGGGCCGGGGTACACTCCGGTCAGGTTAAAGGTGATGGTCGCGCCGGTGCCGTCCGGGGTGACCGAAACAGCCTCCGCTGAAACGGCGGGATAGCGCCCCCCCTGCGTCAACCGGGCCGTCATGTCCGGACCGAAACCGCTGCCCGCCACAGTGAAGGTTGCGGTTCCCCAGGCGTCCGCCATTGCCGGGGACGCGGAAGTGATGAAAATGGCGGGGCCGGCGCTCAGGCTCACCGGCAACTCCTGCGGCACGCCTTCCGAAGGGGTCACACGCAATGCCCACTGCCCCGGTGCCGCCTGGGAAAGATCAAATTGTGCGGTCAGCCCCAATCCGGAGGGGTCCAGGGTGATTGGTCCCGGTGTCAACACCTGTTCCCCGGACACCAAAGCCACCGTGACACCCCCGGAAAAACCGAAACCCGCCACGTTAAAAACAACCGTTCCGCCCACCCCGGCTTCCCCGGGACTGACACTGTAAACGCTAAACCCGCCGCCCAGGGCGGGGCGGCGGAACAATACCAGCCTGTCGGACTTTAACGCCGCGATATGATCGTTCAAAAATGCCGCGTCATTGAAGGCGTCCAGGAAAATCCCCCTGGTTAAGGGAAGGGTTGGGTCTGAAATGTCCAAAAAGGCGAGTCCGTCCGCAAAGACAAACACCGCCCCGCCCCTTTCCGCCACAGGAATGGCGTACAACACATTTGCGTTGTTTCCCAATTCGGCCACATCCCAGTCCATGTCAACGCCAAACACCGGCGCGGAGGGGGCGGCCACATCCAAAAGGGTGGCCCCCTTGTTCAGGGAGTCATCCCCGCCCATGCCGAAAAAGCAGGGAAATATGAGGGAATCACCGTCGGTGGCATCGGCGTAATAATTTTTCTTCACTGTCGGCACGGGTAACGCGCTCAATTCAACGGGTTCCGCCGGGTCAGTGGCATCCCAAACAACAAGCTGGGGAAGCACCGGGCCGCCGGGCGCGTCCTGCCAGCCGGTTCCAAAGCGCGTAAACACATGGGTGCCGTGCACGGCCAAGCCGCACACAGACCCTTCAACCGTGGACATCCCTCCTGCTGCAAGGGGCAACGGCCGGGAATTCACCGAGAAAACCACCTGGGGGCTGGCCGGACTGGAAACATCATAAACCCTGAAAGAGGGGTTGGCCGCAGTGGCAACGTACAAATATTCCCCCACAAGCGCCATCTGGACACAGCTCAACTCCCAGGACGATGCCAGTTGCGGCGCTGATGGATTTGTCACGTCCACAAGATAGACGCGTTCCCTGCCGCCACCGGCGGGGTACGCCGTCAACGCCACCAGGGAATCCGAAACCGCCATGCTTGCCTGCATTCCAACGGCTGTGGTTGCCAGGGAAAGGGAACCCAAGAGCTGCGGTGCCTCCAAATTTGCCATGCCATAAATGGCAAGGCTGTTATTGCGCTGGATGTGCAGCCTGTTCCCGTGGACCGTCATGCGTTCCCCGCCCAGACCGGCAAATTCGTGTTCCCGCGCCAGGGTAAGATACCCGGCCCCCCGCGCCGGGGGCATAAAAATAATCGCGCACAGAAGCGCGCACAGAAAACACTGTTTTTGAAAAGCGGCAAAACCACCCATGCCTAATCCTCCAAAGGCCCCCGGAGGCCGGTGTGAATTATAGCACCGTCCTCAAAAAACAGCCATCACCCAAAACACAATGCGGCCCGGACGGATTGTCCGGGCCGCACATAAAAACCGCCCACCGGTCGTGGAGGCCCTTAAAGGTTGTACCCCTGCTCGCCGTGCTGGGCCACATCAAGGCCCTCGGTCTCCTCCTGGGCGCTCACGCGCAGGCCGATGGTCTTGTCGAGCACCTTGAGGAGCACAAAGGAAACCACGCCGGACCAGGCCAGGGTGATGAGAATGCCCTTGACCTGCGCCAGCATCTGGGCGGCAATGCCCAGATCGTTGGGACTGTACCCGCCGAGCGCCTTTGAGGCGAACACACCGGTCAGCAGCGCGCCAAGCACCCCGCCCACGCCGTGGACACCAAAGGCGTCCAGCGAGTCGTCGTACCCGAAGGCGCGCTTGACCGAGGTTGCCATGAGAAAGCAGACCACTCCGGCGGCCAGGCCGATGCAGATCGCGCCCATCGGGCCGACAAAGCCCGAGGCGGGGGTGATGGTGGCGAGTCCGGCGACGGCGCCGGTGCAGATGCCGAGCACGCTGGGTTTGCCGTGCTTGAGCCATTCGATGGCCATCCAGGTCATGGCGGCGGTGGCCGCGGCAAGCTGGGTCACGAGCATGGCCATGGCCGCCGTCTTGTTCGCCGCCACGGCGCTGCCCGCGTTGAACCCGAACCAGCCCACCCAGAGCATGCCCGTGCCCACAACGGCAAGCGTGAGGCTGTGGGGCGGCATGGGCGTGGAGGGATACCCCCGGCGGCGGCCCAGCATCAGCGCGGCGACAAGCGCGGCGACACCCGCGTTCAGGTGGACCACGATGCCCCCGGCGAAATCAAGGACGTTGCGGTCGGCAAGGAAAGCGCCGGGACCGCCCCACACCATGTGCGCCACGGGGTTGTACACCAGCAGCGACCACAGCCCCATGAACCAGAGCATGGCGGAAAACTTCATGCGCTCCGCGAACGCGCCGATGATCAGCGCGGGCGTGATGATCGCAAAAGTGAGCTGGTAGCAGAAGAAGAGCGTCTCGGGAATGGTCTGCGAGCCGTAGACGCTGTCCGCCGTGAGGCCGAGACAGAAAATCCTGTCAAAGGAGCCCACAAAGGCCCGGATGCCCGACGCGCCCGGCGTCATGCCCGAGGGGCTGAAGGCCATGCTGTAGCCGGCCACCGCCCAAAGCACCGTGACCATCCCGGTGATGGCCATGCACTGCATCAGCACGGAAAGCACGTTTTTGGCGCGCACCAGCCCGCCGTAAAACAGCGCCAGGCCGGGGAGGGTCATGAACAGCACAAGCGCCATCGAGGTGAGCATCCAGGCCGTGTCGCCCGAGTCAACCACCGGCGCCGCGCCGGTCTGGGCGAAGGCGCTCACCGTCCCGGTCACCAACAACAGCCCCGTCAAACCCACAATCCGCCCTTTCCGGCACACAGACGAATTCTTCATGACCAATCCTTCCAGGCTCCTTGCCAGCAGTTCCGCACACCTTGTGAACATGACCGAAGTCAACGCCCAAGCCAGCCCGAATTACCTACAAAGATGTAGGATAATTTCCGTTGCCTACCGGCCTGTAGGCGCAGTTTTACCTTTCCCTGCGGACGGCACCGGTTTCGCACCGCGTAAAACCGGGCGCATCACCTTTGTTTCCGGCGTCCGAACACATCGCCGCCGGCCGCCAACAACGGTTGTTTAGCAAAGGCCGTGCCTGGGCGCGCATGAAACGCTCCAAGGCCTCCCCCCAAAAAATTGGCGTAATTGAATTTCTGGAATTGCATCCTGATTGGCAAATCAATTAGATTAGCCCCCTTGAGAAAGATCACCCCGTGGCCGCGCCGTTGACGGCACGGTGTGTCGTGGCAGGGTTTCCGTCCTTCCAAGGGTGGTGTTTATGTGCGGCGTCGTTCTTTCTCCGGAATTGAATGAAACGCGAAGCGCCGCCGTCCGGCGCGGGGCGGGCGAAGAGTCAAACAACAGGATTCAAGGAGCGAGCAGTCATGGAAAAGTCCCCAGTGATTAAGTTTTTTAACGGCGAAAACATCCCGGTTGAGCTGCACAAGGTGCGCATGGTGCAGAAGCTGTACCTCAACCCCATCGAGGAGCGCCTGGAGGCCATCAAGGAGGCCGGCTACAACTCGTTCCTGCTGAGCACGCGCAACGTTTTCCTGGACATGCTCACCGACAGCGGCACGAACGCCATGAGCGACCAGCAGATATCGTCCATGCTGGTGGCGGACGACGCCTACGCCGGCTCGCAGAGTTTCGAGCGGCTCCAGGCGGCGGTGGAGGAGGTGTTCGGCCTGAAGTATTTCCTGCCGGTGCACCAGGGCCGCGCGGCGGAGCACATCGTGTTCCAGGCCTTCGTGAAGCCGGGCGACATCATCCCGATGAACTACCACTTCACCACGACCAAGGCCCACATCGAAATCCCGGGCGGCACCATCCTCGAGATTTACCGCGACGACGCCGTGCAGATCAAGAGCACCGTCCCCTTCAAGGGCAACATCGACATTGACAAGCTGAAGGCCGTCATCGCGCAGCACGGCGCCGAGCATGTCCCGCTTGTGCGCATGGAGGCGTCCACCAACCTCATCGGCGGGCAGCCCTTCTCCATCGCGAACATGCGCGAGGTGCGGGCCATATGCGACCAGCACAACATCCCGCTCGTGATGGACGCCAGCCTCATCGGCGAGAATGCCTACTTCGTGAAGCAGCGCGAGGACGAGTTCAAAAACACGTCCATCAAGGACATCCTCCTGACCATGTGCGGCCTCGCCGACATCGTCTACTTCTCCAGCCGCAAGGTCAGCTCGACCCGCGGCGGCGGCATCGGCTCCAGTAACATCAAGTACTTTGACAAGCTGAAGGATCTGGTCATCCTGTACGAGGGCTTCCTCACCTACGGCGGCATGTCCGTCCGCGAGATTGAGGCCATGGCCGTCGGCCTGCGCGAAACCCAGGACGAGACCGTCATCAGCCAGTCCCCCTCCTTCATCAAGTACCTCGTGGAAACGCTGGACGCGGCGGGCGTGCCCGTGGTGACACCCCCCGGCGCGCTCGGCTGCCATGTGGACGCCATGGGCTTCCTGCCCCACGTGCCGCAGACCGAATACCCGGCCGGCGCGCTGGTCGCGGCGTTCTACCTGATTTCCGGCGTGCGCGGCATGGAGCGCGGCACCGTGTCCAGCGTGCGCAACCCCGACGGCACCGACCTGCTGGCCGATCTGGAGCTGATGCGCCTCGCCCTGCCCCGCCGCGTCTTCACCCTCTCCCAGGTCAAGTACGTCGCGGACCGGCTCATCTGGCTGTTCAAGAACCGCGACCTCGTCGGCGGTCTCCGCTTCTACTACGAACCGAAGATCCTCCGCTTCTTCATGGGCAAGATGGAGCCCACCTCCCCGTGGCCCGAAAAGCTCATCGCCAAGTTCCGCGAGGACTTCGGCGACAGCCTGTAACACCCCGCGCAGACAACAGGCCCCCGCAGCCGGAAACCGGTTGCGGGGGCTTTTGTTTTGTAATTCATGCGCCGCCCGGCGGGGGCAACGCCTCAGCCGTGCGGGTGGATGACCACCTTCATGCCCTCGCGGGATTCCATGGCGGCGAAGGCGTCGTGGATTTGGGACAGGGGGAAGCGGTGGGTGATGAGCGGGTCCACGCGCACGATGCCGCGCGCGATGAGCTCCACCGCCATCCGGTGGTGGCGCGGGGTGCTGCCGTGGGAGCCGGTGACAAAGCACTCCTTGTAGTGGATGGTGTTTGAGGGGACGGTCATGGGCCGGGCATCCTTGGGCAGGCCGCCGAAGAGGTTAACCACGCCCCGATGGGCCACCATGTCGATGGCCTGCTCGTGGGTCTCCACGGAGCCGCAGGTGGTGACCACCACGTCGGGCCCCTCGCCGCCGGTCTCCTCCAGGCAGCGGGCCACGATGTCCTCCGCGGAGGAGTCTATATACACGTCCGCGCCGTAGGTCTTCGCCAGCTCCATGCGGCGGCGGCTGCGCTGCACGGTGATGACCTTTACCGCGCCCATGGCGCGGGCGAGATCGATCATCATGCAGCCGATGGGGCCGAGGCCGATGATGGCGACGGTCTTGCCGAGGGACATGCCCGCGAGCTCCAGACCGTTCACGGCGCAGGCCAGCGGTTCGGCGAGCGCGGCCTGATCGAAGGTCATCGCCCCGCCGAAGGGGGTGACGGGACCCTCCGCCAGCAGCAGCGGCGTGAGTTCCATGTACTGGGTGAAGGCGCCGGGGATCTGGTAGCCCACGGCATAGTTGACGGAACAGTTGTTGCCCTTGCCGTCGCGGCACCAGCGGCACTGGCCGCAGGGCACGTCCGCGCCCAGGGCCACGCGGTCGCCCTCGCGGACGCGGGTGACATTCGCGCCTGTTTTCACCACGACACCTGAGGCCTCATGGCCCATGACGGCGGGATAGGCCACGCGCGGGTTCCCGTGGTGCAGGATGCGGACGTCGGAACCGCATATCGCCACTGACTCCACCTTGAGCAGGGCCGAATCAGGACCGATCTCCGGCGTTTCCGCCTCCACCAGGGCCAGTCTGTCAATACCCTCAACAACCGCCTTGATCATTCAAGCAATCCTTCAGGTTAAAACCACAGGCGACCTATTTCGCCTGCTCGAACTGCAACTCGTATTTCCCGTCCGCCGCGGGGAAGACCACCCATTTGTCGTCGGCGGCATAGCGCACCTTGCCGCCGCCCGCCTTCACGGATTTCACCTTCCAGCCCGGGGTCAGCGCGACATACGCCTGGGTGTCGCCGTCCAGGGGTGCGGCCACAGTGCAGGTCAGCACGCCCTTGTCGCCGTTCCATGACAGCTCAGTGACCTTGTCCAGCCCGAAGGTATAGCCCTTGGAAACGCCCATAAAGGTCGGGCGCTCCAGCTTCGGGCAGAGCCCGTAGGTCGTGAACCGGGCGGACGGGGGAATCTCACCGTTTTCGGGCACCACCACCTTGCCGCCCTCGGGCCGCCACGCAAAGAGCGCCGTCTCGTTGTCGCCGGCCTCAACACTGCCGCACTTCCACGCGGGCGCGCCGGAAAAGGCGAGCAGGCTGGAGCCCATGGAGCCCACCGCCGGGGAGTGCAGCTTCACGGACCAAAGCAGCGGGCTCTGCAGATGCGCGTCCTGGGCCTTGCCCTTGATCACTGGCGCCTTGAGCGCCTCCGCCAGTTTGGCCCGGCCCCCGGACGCGGGACGGCCCAGCACCTCAACCGGCCCCTGCCAAAGGCGGATGGCCGCCATCGTCTCCTCGTCCAGCGCGGACAGGCCGTCCGCCTGGAAACGCACCGGCGCGAGCGCCACCCCGTAGGTGGACATGCGGCTGCCCGCGGCGGCGGCCTCAAGCCAGGCGTCCCGCTCCGCCTTCAGCGTGGTCGCGGCGGCGGGGTACACGGCGGCCTTGCCCGCCGCGGCGGCGCACACCGCGCCGATGGCGCGCCAGTCCGCCTCCATCCGCGAGACGCCAAACTGCGCCAGCACCTCGTCCGGAACGCCGGAGGGCTCCACCACCACAAAACCAAATCCCCCGCCAACCAGCCCGGCCATGCGCTTGCGGATGAACTCCGCGCCCTCGGGGGTGGCAGGATTCGCCCAGGTCCGGCCGTCGGCCGACTTGGCGGTGAACGCGCCGCCGCCGTCAACACACAGGGGGTCCACCGTGATGCCCGGCGTGCCCCCCTGGTTCCTCAGCTCCCTGGCGGCCTTGCCGATATCCTTGGGGTAGCGCGGCGCCGCACCCTCCAGCGAACCCGGCCTGCCCTCCCAATGGGACGGAATCAGCGCGTGAAAAATACCGTTCGCCATGGCGTCCTGCGCCAGGGCCTTCAGCGCGGCGAAGTCCTCAGTGTCCGGCACGGTCACCCAGGCGCGGGGGCCGTTTTCGGGCTTGGCGGGCCATTTAAGGCTGTTCATCGCCCATGAATACTGCAGGTCCTGCTGGGCGGAAATCCGGCCGTAGGTCACCCACACGGGGTCTGCGGCCAGCGTTTCGCCGGGCTGGAGCACCAAACCGGGGGCGTAGTCGCACACAATGCTCCCCTGCCACGCACCGCCCGAGGACTGGAGGTCCACGCCGGACCGCGAGCGGCCCGAGGGCAGCACGCCAAAACCGAAGTCAAAACCCTTCGCCGGGTCATGGAAAAGCACGTTGGCGGGCGGCGCATCCTTTGCGAAAACGGGGAACCCGCCCCGCACCTCAAGGAAGCGGCGGCGCACCTGGGTGTCGGCGGAAAGTCCCGAAATGGAGCCGGGACCGAAGGCGGCGCACACCACCTTTTTCACGGTGACGGGTGAGGGCGAATCGTTGCGCAGGGTGATGTTCATGCTCAGGAAGGGCCACTGCTCAAAGGTGTCGAAGCGGTGGTTCACGGAAAGCCCGTCCACCGGGGCGAACTGGACCGAATAATGGGTGCCGCCGCCCAGCGCCTCCTCCGAGGTGTACTTGTCCCGGCTCATCACCGTTTCCCTGCGGCCCAGCTCGTCATGCCGCAACACCCGGCCGTCGCCCAGTTCGATTGAAAAACCCACATCCCTCACCAGCACCTCCGGGTTCTGAATGTCCACCACCTCGCTCTTTACCCGGATGCGCCATTCGGCGTTCACCTTGCAATAGTCCACATGCAGATTGCCCTCGGTGTAGGTGTAGTGCTCGCGGAGCGACCAGGGCAGTTTGTCCGGCGCGGCCTCCTCGGTCTTTTTCGGGGCTGCGGCCTTCTTTTTCGGGGTGGGGGATTTTTTCTTCTCCGCGCCAAAAACGGGCGTCGCCGGCAGCGCCAGCGCCGCCAGCACCGTCAAGGCAAAAAAAAGAAACAGGGCATTTCCACGCTTCCGCATGATTTTTCTCCGGAGTTGCAGCTTCAAGGAATGGTTGTTTCGTGGGTTAACACCCGAAACAGGCCCGTGATGCCCGTTATTACGTGGTATCACCGGCGGAATTATACACAAGCCACCGGCACAATTGCTCCACCAACCCTCACCCACAAAAAAAATCAAACGCTTGACTTAAACAAATGTTTGATGTATGCTGTCGCTGGTTTTTCCAGCAATGTGTTGAGAACCCCGTGCCTTGGCAGTGAAACGTTCCGACACACAGGAGGCCCGTCATGACAAAACCAGCCCTTACCGGAACAAAACTGGCCCTTTTGGAGGCGGCGGGGGAATTGTTCGCGGAGCACGGGTTGGAGGGGACAAGCATCCGGGCGATTGCGGAAAAAGCGCAGGCCAACATCGCCGCGGTCAATTACCACTTCGGCACCAAGGAAAACCTGTACACGGAGGCGTTGCGGCATGTCGCGACCTGTGCGCCCGTCATTCCTCCGGAAGTATTCTTGGCCCGCCTCAGGGGGGGCGGTGTGGAAAACAGTCCCGAGGCGGTCATTCGGGACCTTGTGCAGGACAGGGTCAGCAATTACCTGTCGAAAAAAAGCCCCGAATGGCACACAAAGCTGTTGATGCGGAGCCTGCCGGAGCCGAACCAGGCGCTTGAGCAGCTCATACAGCAAATTTTCACCCCCGATCAGGACGGGCTGATGGAGCTTGTCCTCGAAATTAACCCAAAATTAAGCCCATCGCAGGCGCGCATACTGGTTTTCTCAATGATTGGCCAGTGCGTCTTTTATGTGTTCGCCAAAGCACCCATTCTGATTCTGCTGAAAAAGGAAGGGTATGACGACGCGTTCACAAGGGAAATCGGTGAAACCGTGTCCCGGATCATGATGTCCGCCCTGTATTCATTCCCCTGAGCACAACCACGCGAACCCACCCCCAACCACGCCCGAGGCATCCATATGAACCTGTTGAAAAGCATCATAAAAAACATTCTGACGCTCCTTGTGCTGGCCGGACTGGTCTGGCTCGGCTATAAGTCCTTTGCCGGGGGCGAGAAAAAGCGGGACGAGGCGGCGGCGGTGGAAAAAGTGGCCGTCCCCGTTGCCATGGTTCCCGCCGAAAAACGCGACTTTGAGGATCATGTGCTGGTCCAGGGCAATGTGCGCGCCAAGAACTTCGCCATGGTGGGCCCGGTCATCGGCGGCACGATAGAGGCCATCCACGTCAGCGAGGGGGATTCCGTTGTTGCCGGTGAGACAAAACTCTTCGAGGTGGACTCGGTGACCCTGACGAAGGCTTTGGAGGTGCGGCGGCAGGATCTGGCCGTGGCCATGAACGCCCGCCTCCAGAAGGAGGCAAGCCTGGAGCAGGTGCAGGCGGATTTCCACAAGGCGGAGGTGGATCTGCGGCGCTACGAACTCCTTTACGAGGACAATGTGGTCTCCATAGACGTGCTGGAGCAGCAGCAGTCGCGCCACAAGCAGCTCAAGGCGGCCATCCGCCTTTCAGAATCGGTGGTGCAGCTGGGCGTGGAGCAGGAAAAACAGGCGGCCATCGCCGTGGAAATCGCCGAAAAGAACCTGCGGGACGCGGTCACCGTGGCCCCCATCAGCGGCCTGGTCACGGCCAAACTGGCCGAGGTGGGGGAGATGGGCAGCGCCGGAACCCCCGTGCTCCGCATTGAGGATCCCTCGGAACTTGAGGTGACGGCGTTCCTTCCGGCGCAGTACTACGACCGGGTGCGGGAGGGTGAAACAACCGCGCGAATCAGCGTGTACGGCATTGACGCGGGGACGCTTCCGGTGACCTACAAGAGCCCGGCAATCAACCCGAAACTGCGCTCCTTTGAGGTCCGCCTGGCACTTCCCGCGCCGCCGGCCGGCGTGGCCACCGGCGCCATCGGCGAGCTTGCCCTGGTGCTGGAGCGCCGCTCCGGTGTTGCCGTGCCCTCCGCCGCGGTGGTGACCAGGGACATGAAAAAACTGGTGTTCACCGTGGAAAACGACACCGCCAGGTCCCTTGAGGTGAAAACCGGCCTTGAAAACGGCGGCTGGATCGAAATCATGTCCGGCGTGGCGGAGGCGACCCCGGTGGTGACCATGGGCCAGACGCTGATAGAGGACGGCGGCCCGGTCAAGCCGCAGAGCGGGGTGAAGTAATGTTTCTTTCAAACGCCTCCATACGCCGCCCGGTGGCGATGGCCTCCCTGCTGATCGGCCTCTCCTTTCTGGGCTTCAACGCCTACCGCACCATCCAGCTCGAGTTCCTGCCCAAGCTGGACATCCCCTACGTGACGGTTGTCACGGTCTATCCGGGCGGCAGCCCGGAGGAAATCGAGACGGACATCGCCAAGCGCATCGAGGACGTGGTCATTTCCATCGAGGGGCTCAAGCACATCACCTCCATCGCGATGGAGGACATGTGCCAGACCACGCTTGAATTCACCAAGGAGGTGGATCTGGACATCGCCGCGAACGATGTGCGCGAGAAGATCGACCTGATCATGAACGACTTCCCCCTCGGCACGGAGAAGCCGAAGGTGCTGAAGTTTGACGTGAACGCGCTGCCCGTGGTGACCATGGCGCTCACCGGCGAGGCCCCCGTGGAGGAGCTCTACGACTACGCCGACAACCAGCTCCGCGACCGCCTCTCCACCATCGGAGGAGTGGCGGAGGTGCAGTTGATCGGCGGCGCGAAGCGTGAGGTGCACGTGCTCCTGGACCGGGAAAAGCTGGCCGCGCGGGGCCTTGCGAGCACCCAGGTGGTGGAGGCGCTCCAGCGCGGCATGCGCACCATCCCCTCGGGCAAGGTGCGCGAGGAGGGCTCCGAGTATGTGGTGAAATACGACGCCGAATACAAGAGCGTGGGGGAAATCGGCGGCCTTGAGCTGGTGAACGAAAACGGCGCGCGCACCTACCTGCGCGACATTGCGCGGGTGGAGATGACCACCGAGGAGGTCCGGCAGAATTCGGACCTGGACGGGAAGCCCGCCATCACGGTCAAGGTGGTGAAAAAGTCGGACGCCAACGCGGTGGAGGTGGTCAACGAGGTGCGCGGCCGGCTTGCGGAGCTCCGCGCCGCGCTCCCCGGCGGGATGCGCCTCGAGTGGATATCCGACGACGGCGTGTTCATCCAGGCCGCGGCGGACAGCGCCACGAGCAACATCCTGCAGGGCGTGCTGCTGACGGCGCTCATCCTATTCCTGTTCCTCTATAACGTGCGCACCACCATCATCGTCGGCGTGACGATGCCGCTCACCATCGTCATCGGCCTGTTCTTCATGGCGCTCATCGGCTACACGCTGAACATGTCCACCCTGCTGGCCATCGGCCTGTCGGTGGGCATACTCGTGACGAATTCCATCGTGGTGCTGGAAAGCATCCTCACCCGTTTCCAGGAGACCAACGACCCGGTCCGGGCGTCGCGCGTCGGCGCTTCGGAGGTGGGCATCGCGGTGCTGGCCAGCGCGGGCACAAACGTGGTGGTGCTGTTTCCCATCGCCATGATGCGCTCCCAGGTGGGCGCGTTCTTCGCGCCCTTCGCCTGGTCCATGGTCATCATGACCCTCTCCTCGCTCTTCATCTCCTTCACCCTCACCCCGCTCCTCTGTTCGGTGTTCCTGAAGCCCGTGGACAAGTCGCGGCGGACGCTGCTGTCCGCGGCGGAGGGGGTGTGGAACGCCGTTTTCGACCGGTGCACCGGCGTCTTCGTGTGGCTGCTCCGCTTTTTCGAGCACAACCGCCCCGCGGCGGCGGTGTTCATGGTCTTCACCTTCCTGGTGCTGGCGCACGCCTTCAAGCTCGCGGGGGGGCTGGGTTTCAATTTCTTCCCCGACTCGGACCGGGGCAACGTCTTCGTCAAGCTGGAGTATCCGACGCGGTACGACCTGGCGAACACCACCAGGCGGGTGCGCGAGGTGCAGGACCGGCTCCGGGACGTTCCGGGACTGAAACACACCCTGACCACCATCGGCAAGGTGGAAGGCATGGTGGGCCAGTCCTCGGAGGGCGTATACCTTGCCCAGCTCCTGCTCTGCTTCCCCCAGCGCGACGAGCGCCCCGAGGAGATTGACTTCTTTTTGGACGAGGTGCGCAGGCGCATGGAGGGCTACACCGACGCCATTGTGACCATCACGACCCCGTCCACCATCGGCGGCCAGGGCGCCGACATCGAGGTGGAAATCGCGGGCGACGACCTGAACCGTCTTGACAACCTGGCCCTCGCCCTCCAAAAAGTGCTGAAGGACCGGGCCGGCTTTGTGGATCCCGACACAAACGTGCGCGTGGGCAAGCCGGAACTGCGCGTCACCCCCGCGCGGCCGGTGCTCTCCGACCTCGGCATCCCCGCAACGGGCGTGGGCATGATGCTCCGCGCGAACCTGGAGGGCTTGGAGGCGGGTGTCTACAAGGAGGGCGCGCGCAACTATGACATTGTGGTCAAGCTCGACGAAATCCCAGGCAAGGACCAGGTGAGGGAATTCCTCTTTCCCGGCCCCCCCGGCCAGCCGCTGCTGATGACCAACCTGGGCGACATCAGGGAGGGCGTGGCCCCGGTGAAGATCCTGCGCAAGGACAAGATGCGCATCTCCAAGTTGTACATCAACCGCGCGCCGGAAAAACCGCTCGGCGACGCCGTGGCCGAAATCCAGCAAATCCTCCAGACGGAGGTTCCCCTGCCCGCGGGGTACAAGGTCATGTTCCCGGGCGAGTATGAGATGATGGGCGAGGCGGGCGTTGCCTTCGCGGAGGCGGGGCTGATCGCCATCATCCTGGTCTACCTGACCCTTGCCGCGATCATGGAGTCGTTCCTGCGCCCGTTCCTCATCCTGCTCACCCTGCCCCTCGGCCTTGTGGGGGTAATCTGGTCGCTATGGATCACCGGGGAAACCTTCACCATGATGGTCATGCTCGGCGTGGTCATGCTCATCGGCATCGTGGTGAACAACGCCATCCTCATCATGGACTCGGTGGGGGTGCACCGGTCAAAGGGAATGACCCCGCACGAGGCGATGATTCTTTCCGCGCGGGAGCAGTTCCGGCCCATTGTGATGATCACCGCCGCCGCCATCCTCGGCATGCTCCCGCTGGCGCTGGACAAGGGCATCGGCGCGGAGCCCCGCACCGGCATCGGCATCGCGTCCGTGGGCGGCATCGCCATATCCGCCGTGATGACCCTGCTGGTCATCCCCATCACCTATTCGTTCTTCACCCGGGACCGCGCGAAGGGAAAAAACACGGTGGCACCCGGGGAACCCGCAGAATAAGCAAAAAAAAACAAACGCGGCCCGGCGGTCCTTTTCGGACGCCGGGCCGCGCATTTTTTCCTGAAGTCCTATTCAGCGCGGGCGGGCACCTGGGCGACAAGCTCCTTGATCTGGTCGCAGGGGACCACTATCGCCAGGATGTTTTCACCCGAGTCGTCATCCCCGGAGTTGACCGCGCGGAAGGCGCCAATGCCCACAAAACGGTTGTCCAGGGTGAACACCGGGGAGCACACCACCTGGCGCGCCCGGTGCTCGCCGAGAATGTAGAACCGCCGCGGCTTCTCCACCACCCCCTCCACACGGTCAAGGAAGCCGATGTGGGTGCGCTGCGCCACCGCGCCAAGCTGCCCCACCACCACCACCGGATCAAACATCTCCGGCTGGCCGGCCGTTTCCAGGTTGACAAAGGGGAAGGGCTGTTCGGGCTTGGCCGTGGGCCGGATGAAGGCCAAATCCAGATCCTTGTCCCGGAGCACGACCTCCGCGTCGATTTCCCTGCCGTCGGCGGCCAGCATCTTCAGCGAATTGAGCTTGGTGCTAAACCCCTCGGACATGTCCCGGAAGCTCTCTATCAGCGCCGTGGGATCCACGGCCGAAAGGGCAAGCACCGCCAGCCCGTCGGGGGAAATAACCGTGGCGTTGCCCTCGTTTTTGTTCTCATTCTCCTCCTGCCCGTCGGAGAAACTGATCACCGCCTTCACCGTTATCACCGCCGGACGGGCGGCATCCATCACAGCCCGGCCCGACTGGGCCGTCTCATCCGCCGCGACCGCCCCCATGGCCAGCACACCCAGCACAGCAACGCCCAACCACCGCATGCGCATCATGAAAAATCTCGCTTTCGATTGTTTTTTCGGGAGACCACCGCCCGATCCGGGGGCAATATACGCCACGAATCCCAGGCAATTCCACCGGAACGGAAAAAAAGGCGCGCAAGCGCTGGAATTACCCCCGAATCCGCGCTACACTGCCACAAATCCGCACCGGAGCCGCCACGGCGGCAACGCGGCCCGCAGGGAGAGAAAAAATGCGCCTGATCACCTTGTCCTGCCTGCTTTTCACGCCCCTTGCGGCGGTGGCCGGAACGACAGCCCATGTCATCGCGGACTTTGAGTCCCCGCCGGAACTCGCCCGCTGGTCCGGGCTTGACCGGGCACCGGACAACACCTTCCACTCCTCCGGCACGGCCTCCATGCGCTTCAACATCCCCCAGTGGCGGGAGGGTTGTGAGGAACGGCCCGGAATAGTGCTGCCCTGCACCGTGGAAAACGGGTTTCCCTCCGGAACGGACCTTTCCGGATGGGACGCGATTGCCGTTGATGTCCGGGTGGTTGGGGACAAAGCCGGAAAACTGGGACTGAAGGTCCGCGATGTTCACGGTGAAAACAGTTGGACAACGCACATCACCGTGGAGCCGGGCAGGACCAACACGGCGGTGCTCACCATGGCCGACGCGGGTTCGGACTGCGACATCCGGCAAACACGGGAGGTGGTGCTTTACGCACTGCGCCCGGACACGGCATTCACGCTGCTGGTGGACAACCTGCGGCTGCTGCCCAAAAAGGAGTTTCCGCCAACCTGCGCCTTCGCGCTGGTTTACCCCAACTACCGGGACATGATTTTCCCCGGCGGCGGCAGGGTGGCCGTGGCCTGCGACCTGGCACTCAAGGCACGGGGCATTGACGCCCGTGAAACGGTGCTGACCGCCTCGCTGTCCGACGGCGGACAAACGGTAAAGACGGCTGCCCGCCCGAAAAACGGACGCCAAACAATCGAACTGTCGCCCGCATCCCTCGCGCACGGCGACCTCACCCTGCGGGTGGCGCTGCGCCGGTCCGGCAACAACCGCATGCTCGCCTCACGGGAATGGCAGCTTCGGAAAATCACCCCGGAGGAGCGGGACGCGCTGCGCGTGTGGTATGACCGGAGGAACGTGCTCCACGCCGACGGCAAGCCCTTCTTTCCCCTGGGCTGGTACGGGAAACCGGACGCGGCCCAGCTCGCCGAAGTGGCGGAGGGGCCGTTCAACTGCATGCTGATGTACGGGACAAACCACGCCAGCCGGGACACGATGACGGGGCTGCTCGATGACATGCACGCGCGGGGCATGAAGCTCGTCTACTGCCTCAACGACGTCTACCCGACCGCGAAATACTTTGAGGAAAAAGGCTGGAACGGCGTCACGGGAAACGATGCCATCGCCGCCGCGGTGCTTGACGCCTACAAGGAACACCCGGCGGTGCTGGCGTGGTACCTGAACGACGAGCTGCCCCGCGAAATCAAGCCGCAACTGCTGGACTACTACCGGCGCGTGCGGGAGGGGGACCCCTCGCGCCCGTCCTTCATCGTGCTTTGCAACCGCCGCGACTTCCCCGTTTTCCATGACACCACCGACATCCTGGGCGTGGACCCGTACCCTGTTCCCAACGATCCCATCACCCGCGTGAGCGGTTTCGTGGACTTCGGACGGGAGGCCGTGAACAACGCCAAGCCGGTGTGGCTGGTGCCGCAGGCCTTCGCCTGGTACCAGTACAAATCAAAGGACAAGGACCGGGGCCACACGCCCACGGCGGAGGAACTGCGCACGGGGCGCGCGCCCACGCGGGAGGAGGAGCGGTGCATGACCTGGCTCGGCATCGCCCACGGCGCGACCGGGCTGATCTATTACTGTTATTACGACATGCGGGTGCTTCCCCAGTACGCCGAGATGTGGGGATGGATGAGGGAGATTGCGGGGGAGGTGAGGGAATTCAGCCCCGTGCTGCTGGAGGGTGAGGACGCGCCCGGACTTGAGGTCAGGCGGGCGGGACGGGATTTGCACACCCGGCTCATCAGCCACGGGGGCGCGCTTTACCTGATCGCGGTCAACACATCCCCGGAACCTGCGGCGGCGGAAATGCGCCTCCCACGCAGGGTGTTCCACGCGACAGCGTTGTTCGGCGACAGCAACCCCGTGGAATGCCGGGGAAGGACGCTCCGTCTTCCGCTGGCCCCGCTTGAGGCGCGCGTGATAATGCTGGACACCGGCAAAACGCTTTAACCTTCCGGAGGGCATGTCCCCTTGGCTTATTTAAACGCAATACTGCTGGCGGTGGTGGAGGGGGTGACCGAATTCCTGCCCGTAAGCAGCACCGGCCATCTGATTCTGCTGGAACAATGGCTGCCCCTCGGCGGCGATCCCGAATTTGAAAAGGCGTTCATGGTCATCATCCAACTGCCGGCGATTCTGGCGGTGGTGCTTTATTTCTGGCCCAGGCTCTGGCCCTTTCATGCGAAGGCGGACGCCGCCGCCGTTGTCATGCTGTGGCTGAAGGTTGCGGCCGCGTTTTTCCCCGCGGCGGTGCTGGGCTTTCTGCTGGACGACTTCATCGAGGAGAGGCTTTTCAACCCGCTGACCGTGGCTTCGGCGCTTATTGCCGGGGGTGTCGTGCTTTATGCGCTGGAGCGGCTGAAACTGCGGGTGCGCTTCGGAGACGCGGCCTCCTTTGGTTTCAAAACGGCCATCATCATCGGTTTTTTCCAGTGCCTGGCCATGATTCCGGGCACCTCGCGGTCGGCGGCCACCATCATCGGCGCGATGGCGCTTGGCGCGGGCCGCGCGGCGGCGGCGGAGTTTTCCTTTTTTCTGGCCATTCCAACGATGCTGGGGGCCACCACGCTGAAAATTCTCAAGGGCGGGCTGGGTTTCTCCGGCCGGGAATGGGCGCTGCTGGCGGTGGGCTCGGTGGTCTCCTTTGCGGTGGCATATGCGGTGATCGCCCTTTTCATGGGCTATATCCGCAACCGCAGCTTCGTCCCCTTTGCCTGGTACCGCGTCGCGCTGGGCCTGCTGGTGCTGCTTTTCTACCTCACTTGATCCCGGAAAACACGCCGGCACGGCGCTTTTTCCCCCGCATCCTGTTTATTTTGGCGGCCAGACGCTTTTTTGCCAGGAGGTGATGCGCTCTTCCAGGGGGGAGTCCGGGGGGGCCGGGGCGCACAATTCCCCGGGAAGCGCCCGCAGCAGCAGCGGAAACTGCGTTTCCGGCGCGGTCATGGTCATGAGGAAACGGCTCTCAGGATCAAAAGCAACCGTGTCGGGGGAGGCGTTCTGGCCGGAAACACTGGCCACGGAGGCCAGGGTCAGTATCTCCCTGCCGTCCGCGGTGTCCCAAAGCTTGAATGCGCCGTCCCGGCCCGCCGTGGCCATGCGCGTTCCCGCGCTGTTGAAGGCAATCCCGTGCACGTCGGCGGCGTGGCCGGTGATGCGCCTGCGCGCGCCGCCGGAGGCGGTGTCCCACAGCACCAGCCGGCCGTTTTTGTCACCCGTTGCAATGAGCTTCCCGTCCTTTGAAAACGCGACGGCGGTGACCAGCGAATCATGGCCCTGCAGCCAGGCGGGGGTGGCGGGGTTGTCCAGCGTCCACACATACGCGCCGCCGCGCCAGTTTTTCTCCTCCAGCAGGGCGGCCCCCGCGGCAAGACGGGCGCTGTCGGGGGAATAGGCCAGCGCGGCGGTGAAGGAGGTGGGCACGGTGAGATCCGCCGTTTTCTGCCAGCCGCCCGTCTCATGAAGCGCGATGTTCATCCGGTCGCGCATCGCCGTGGCGTCGCCGGGAACGGAGCACACCGCAATCTGGCCGCCGTCAGGACGGAAACACACGTCAACCACGGAGGCGGCCTCCCAGACGCGGTTGCCCTCGCCGTCAAGCACGGCCAGGCGCGAGCCCTGCCGGGCGGCCAGCAGCGCATGCCCCGGCCCGGTGAAGGCCAGCAGGTCCGCCCGCTCATCCAGGGGCGTCTCCAGGATGCGGACGCCGTCCGTGAGGTTCCACACAACGGCGATGTGGGTCCGCGGCTCGGACCGGGTGAAGAGGGCGGTCGCCAGCCGCCCCCCGTCCGGGCTCATCACGATAAATTCAGTTTCCGCGTCCACCGTGTCAAGGGTCACGGTCCTGCGGCCCGTGGAGGTGTCCCAAACAGCCACGCCGCCCGCGACCGTCCCCGCCAAACGCCGCCCATCCGCCGACAGCACGGGATGACCGGGAAGGACCCGGTCAAGTTCCCGGCGGAGATCCCACAACCGCGCGGCACCGTCAAAGGAACCCGTGGCCGCCATGTTGCCGTCCGGGGAGAATGCCACGGAAAACATGGACTGGTCATGGCCGCGCAGCACGCCCGCTGGCCGGGCGTCCGGCATTTCCCACAGGCGGGCGGTGCGGTCAAACCCGGCGGTTGCCAGCATTTTGCCGTCCGGGGAAAACGCCACAACCCGTATGCCGTCCTTGTGCGCCCCGGCAATGCGCCGCTCCTTTTCCGCGCCCACCGGCCAGACCAGCAGGGAACCGTCTGTTGTGGCGGCGGCAAACGTCCTGTTGTCGGGGGAAAAGGCCAGCGCCTCGGAATACCCCGCCCTGCCGGGCAATTTTTGCCTTTCCTTCCATTCCCCGGTGTCCCAGATTTCCACCCGGTCATCCAGAGCAAGCGCCACCAGGACGCCGTCGGGGCTGAAAGCGGCCCCGTGCAGGGACTGGACATCATCCAGCGCAAGATGCCCGGCGGATTCCCCCGAGGGCAGGCGCAACAGGTCCACATTGCGGACCATGCCGGTTTCACCCATCCGGGCCGTGGCCAGCAGCATCAGGGAGCCATCCCTGTTCAGGAACACCCCAAAGCCCTGGTGGGTGGCGACAATGCTTTCATACAGCACTTCGCCGCCCGGCAGGGCCCATACCCGCATCTTCTTGTCCGTGTTCAGCGCGGCGAGCCGGCTGCCGTCCGCGGAAAGGGCCAAAAAGGCCCTGGGAAACGCCTGGCCGGGTTCGTCAAAATGGAAGATTTCCGCGCCGTCGGAAGTGTTCCACACGGAAATGCTTTTCTGCACCGCCGCCGCCAGTCTTGCCCCGGCGGCGTCCACGGCGAAGGCCCCGCCAAAACCGGCCTTGTCAAGATACACGCGCACCTGCCCCCCGTCCGCCGTGCCGCTGCCGGTGAGGGTGCCGTTGGGCTGCGCGGTGATGAGCTGGCGGCCCTGGTCGGCAAAGGCGGTGAAAACGCCGCCCGCCTTGAGCAGGAGCCCCTCAGGCCGGGTTTCCCCGGCCAGCCAGGCCCATTCCCAGTCCCGGTGGGCTGCGGGGGCCGCGTCCACCAGCGCGCGGGCCTGCTCCATGCGCGTCTCCTGGATGGATCGCTGCGCGAGGGCGATGTTGGCAAAATACAGTTCCCGCTCCGCGCGGGCGCGCTGCTCGTCCGATGCGGCCTGTGCCTGCCTGGCCTCGTCCCGCGCGGCTTCGGCGCGGCCCCGCTCGGCCACCGCCGCCGCCTGCTGCTCCAGCGCGAAGTCACGCTCGTTGCTCACCCGGAGGTAGGAATAAACCCCCAGCACCAGCAATGCCGCCGCCGCCGCGCCCGCCGTGGCGAGAATGGCCCGGTGGCGGCGCACAAAGCGGCGGAACAACTCGGAGACATGATATTCGTAGGCGCTCACAAGGCCGCCGGAAAGGTAGCGGTCCACCTCCTCCGCCAGTTCGGCGGCGGTGGCGTAGCGGTCCTCCGGCCTGCGCGCCATGGCGCGGGCGCACACCGCCGCGAGTTCTTTCGGGGCGCGCGGCTCGACGGAAACAACCGGTTTGGGATCAAATGAACCAACCCGCTCCAGAAACTCCCTGACCGTGATGCCGTGATAGGGCGGCCTGCCCGCAAGGATGGCGTAGAGCGTCGCCCCAAGGGCGTACACGTCGGAGCGGGCGTCCACCAGATCCGGGTCCCCCCCCGATTGCTCGGGCGGCATGTAATAAGGGGAGCCAAGGGTCTGTCCGTAGGCCGTCTTCACCGTCGCCTCGGGTCCGCCCGCGCGGTACATGTCCACCTGCTCGCGGAATTCCCGGGCGTGGATGTCATGCCCCTTCCCCACCTTGGCTATGCCCCAGTCAATCACCACGGTTTCGCCGAACTCACCGATCATCACATTGAGCGGCTTCAGATCCCGGTGAATGATGTCGCGGCTGTGGGCGAAGGCCACCGCCTGGCACAGATCCAAGAAGTGCGGCAGCAGGCGCAGCCGGTCCGCAAGGTCGCCGCGCGCGGCGATTTCCTCCTCCAGCGAGCGGCCCTTCACCAGGCGCATGGTGTAATAGAGAGCGCCGTCCTTGCGCGTGCCCAGCTCGTACACGGGCACGATGGCGGGATGCTCCAACTGGCCGGTGACCCGCGCCTCCTGTAGAAACCGGGCCGCCAGGGGCGTGGTGAGCATGTCCGCCGTGGCCGCGCCGGGCGCCGCAGAGGCGCCGGGAAGGCCGGGAAGCAGCTGCTTCATCGCCACTTCGCGGTGCAGCACCGAATCGCGCACCAGCAGGATGCGGCCCATGCCGCCCTTGGCCACCGTGCGCAGCTCCTCGTAGCGCCCCTCCGACTCGCGCATGCCCGGCATGGACAAAACGGAGGCGGGGGCGGGTTCGTTCGCAAACGTGTCCGCGGAAGGCACGCCGCCCTGAATTGTGGGCGTGCCTGCGTCGCTGAAAAGGGAGCCGGAGAAGGTGGGGAGCTCCCCCGTCCCGCCGGAAACCGTTTTTGGGGGGGTGGACCGGGTGTGTCCCTTGGAAAAGGCCGCTATGGTGGCGGTGACATCCCCCTCCCGCGCCTCAAGCTCCATGTCCACCATTTCATCAATGGCGCGCCGGTCCTCCTCGGACAGCGCCCCCTCGGCAACAAGCCGCCCACCCAAATCCGCCGCCCCCTCCTGCTGGCTTTGCTGCGCCAAAAAAGCCACCCGGTCGGGGGACACTTTCCCGGATCGGATGGCGGCCAGCCCAAAAAGAAGGTTGCGGTTTTTCTTCATGCCTAATCTCACCCAGAAACCTGCACACTACGGTCAGGGTAAGATTGTCGCCAAGATTTGCCGGAATGTCAATAATTTTGCGTGCCGGGAAGGAGACCGGTTGCCGTCCCGAAAGCGGCGGCCTGCGGCGTTTATTCCTGAAGCGCCATGTTTGGTAGAATGACCGGAGTCCTACTTGGAGTGCTATGAATGAAAAAGGCGGTGTTGGTCATGGCAGGAATGCTGCTGTTTTCCCGGCTGCTGGCGGCGCAGCCCGACGACATTGAGGCGCTGATGGGGGAAAACTGGTACGGCCTGTACATGAACGGCCAGAAGGCCGGCTATTCCCTCAACAAGGTTTCCCGGGATGAGAAGCGGCGCGTGCATGTGGTGGAGGACGCCCGGTTCATGGTGAACATGGCGGGGGTGAAACAGGACATGCACATCTTTTCCGACCGGGTTTACGGGGAGGACGGCGCGCTCATTGAGATTATCAGCGAGGTGGTGGACCCCGCCCAGAAATCCCGGTTTCACGCGGTGGTTTCGGGGGAGGAACTGCTGCTGACAAGCCTGGTGGGCGCCAACACCACGGAAACCCGGCTGCCCAAACCGGCGGAGTCGCTGCTGGACGCGGTGCGCAACGCCCACTGGGCGCGGCAGAAGCCGCAGGTGGGCGACGCAATCAATTTTTCCGTCTTTGAGCCCCTCTACCAGCAGGACGTGACGGGCATGAGCCGGATCATTGACGCGGAGGAGCGGGTGTTCAACGGGGTGGCCACGAAGGTGTTCAAAATCCGCACGGCCATTGATCTTATGGCGATAGACACGGTTTCCTATGTCACAGAGACGGGGGTGACCCTGGAGGAGCAGGTGGCGGGGAGCATCACCATGCGGCTGGAGCCCAAGGAGGTGGCGAAGGATGTCACCTACAGCAACGATGTGATCATTTCAAACGCCGCCATGGTGGCCGGGCCGATTGACAATCCGAGGGCGCGCCAGTCCCTGCGCCTTGCCCTGCGGGGGCCGCTGAACGAAAACCTGCTCATCAACGACGAGCGCCAGCGCATGACGCCCAAGGAGGATCATGTTGACTTCCAGTCCAGGCTGCTCGATTTGGAGGCCGTGCCCGCCGCGCAACTCCCCGTCACGGACGGCGAACTCCTCCGCTATGTGAAACCAACCCAGTTCATCCAGAGCGACCATCCGAAACTTGTGGAAAAGGCGCGGGAGATCGTGGGCGAGGAGAAGGACAGCCTGATCATCGCGCGCAAACTGTGCTCATGGGTGTACAGCCACATGACCAACCTTTATTCGGCCCAGTTGTCCAACGCGCTGGAGGCGCTGGACAGCCTGGAGGGCGACTGCACCGAGCACAGCGTCCTTTTTGTGGGGCTGGCCCGGGCGGCCGGACTGCCCGCGCGCGAGGTGGCGGGACTGATATACATCAACAAGGAGCCGGGGTTCTATTTCCACCAGTGGGCCACGGTGTGGGTGGGGCGCTGGGTGGACATGGACCCAACCTTCAACCAGCCCTCGGCGGACACAACCCACATCAAGCTGGTGGAGGGGGATCTCATCCGCCAGGCGCGCATCATCCCCGTCATCGGCAACCTGAAGATTGAGGTGCTTCCCGATGCGGATGGCGATCCTTTCGCCGTGCCGGAAAAAACGGTGGAAACAAACTCGAACACGGGCGAAAAGGAACCGGCTGAAGAAGCTGCGCAGCAACCTGAGGCAACGCCCGCGCCTTAGGCGCGCGCGGACCGTTTTACCCCAACCGGACCCCGGGACACATGGCAAAAACGGACAAAGATCGCACGGTGCCGGAACACGGGCGCCCAAAACGCCGGAAACTACGGCTGTTTCTTTTGGGGGGCCTTTTTGCGCTGACGGTGGTGCTCCTCCTTGCCTTTGCCGCCGCGCCCCGCTCCTGGCTCCTCCGCAAGGCGGCGGGGGGCTTTTTGGGTGCGCGGGTGGGGGGAAGCATAACATCCGTGGCGGGCACGCTCCGGATTAAGCGCCTCTCCCTGGCGGACAACAGCGGCTCCGGAGAGGTGGCCACCCTGCTCCTGGTGGATGAAATCGCCCTGCCCTGGTCGCCAAAACCGGGTGATGGGCGCTATTTCCCCGAATTGTCCATCACGGGGCCCATGATAACCATCAGCGACCAGCCGGACCGGAATTACCGGTTCCTGGACAAATTGACCGCCCCCGGCACCCCTGAAAAAAGCAACACCAGTGACGGCAACGCCTCCTCCCCCCTGCCTTTTGTGCCAAAAACTATCCGGGTGCGCGATCTCTCCTTTTCCCATGAACAGGGGGGGCTTAACCTCCATCTGTACCGGATGGATATGGACGCAACCGTGGACTCCCTTGAACGGTTCAGCCTGCGCGCGCACGGCAGGGGAATGCACGCCGACTGGTCCCTCGCGGGCATGGTGGCGGCCCGTTCCCCACTCGGCGGGGGTGTGTCGGATTTTACCCTGGCCCGAAACGGCGGGGAATGGTCCGCCAACGGGAGCCTGGACTTTGGTGACGCGGGCATGCTTGAGGGAACTGTCAAGGCGGTCGTTTCAGCCGAAGGCGTCCATGCGGAGGGGGGCATCCTTTCGGGGGCCTTCGCGCCGGACCCGATGCCGGACAGTATGCTTCCCCGCTTCACCTCACTGCGCCTCGAAAACCTCGGGTTCCGCTACACCGGCGACAACGCCGGGATTCAAGACCTGGGAATTACGGGCAAAATTGCGCTGGACGGGTTGGAGGCCGGTCCGGCCGACGCCCCCTGGGTGCGTGCGAATCTGGCGGTCGAAGGCTTGGAGACGGGCAATCCTGAAAAGCTCCGTTTTTCCGCAACGGCAAACGACGCCCCGCTTGGGGAGATTATCCTGCAAAATTCTCCCGGAGAAGGCTGGGGGGGGAGGCTCACCTCCACGCCCCTCACCCCGGCGGCGCTTGTCCGGCTCATTCCCGCCGCATCCGCCGTTCCATTTCCGAAAACCCTTAAAACGTTCTCACTGGAAGTGGGCAACAGTCCAAAAGCCGGGGGCGGCGCGGAAATCCACGCCGGGATAACCGCGCAAATGGGCAGCGGCACCGCGCCCGTGCTGGGAGTGCGCTGGTCCAGGGACGATGAAAACTCCTGGGGCCGCGCGGAACTGACGGTGGAGGCGGAAGGGGGCACCCTGAACACCGACTGCACAATCAACACGGGGGGCGCGCGGCAAACACTGGGGTTGGCATTCAACGGAGTTTCCCCCGGCTGGTGGCTTCAGACGGTGGCCGGGCTGGACATGCTTGCCCCCCTGTCCCTGGTGCTGGACGGCACTGGTGTGGTTGAATGGCTGGTGCCCTCGGAGGCGCGGTTCGAGTGGAAAGCCGCCGCCCCCGCGCCCGGCTGGAACGGGGTAAAACTCTCCGAAGAGCAGACGATCACCACCACCGGCGCAATAAAGTACGCCGGAGGGCGCGCGGCTGGGAACATGGAACTCCTGCTGGGGGAGGACTCCCGGTTCGCCCTGTCGAAACTTGTTTACGCCTCAGACACCGGAAACGCATCGGGGGAAGTTTCCGGAACGGTTGCGCTGGCTCCTCCGGCGCAACTGGCGGGATACCCGGATGTCTGGGGAACCCTCAGAATCGACAAGGCCGCCTTCAAGTGGCTTTCGGGAAACGAGTTGCGGCTTGAAACGCTCCTGCTGGCCTTCGAGGGCCTCGGTTACGGGAACTGGTCGCTGCCCTACGGCATGGAACTAACCCTCTCCGGTCCGGTTTGGGGCACCAAAGCCCCCTTTGCCGCCGGGGCGGGACCGGTTGACGCCTCCCTTGGGGGGGACACCCGGTTGCGTTTCGACAAGGCGGCTTGGAATCCGGAAAAGATGCTGCTGGAAAACCTGAGGCTGGAAACCGGATTCGCCCCGCTGGTGTCCAAGGGCTGGCTTGTTTCCGCGGAAGGGAATGCGGCAGTTTCGTGTTCCTCTTTAAGTTACGGTCCTGATCAAAGCGCGGGCACAATTGAATATTCCTGCGAGGCGGCCAGTCTGGTTTTTCCGAATGGTTACGGTGAAATACACGGCCTGGATTCAACCGGTTCCGCGACGGTCAACAACGGGCTCTCCGGAACGGGCGCGCTAAAAATTGAATCCTGCAAGCTGCCGGGCATGGCGGCCAGGGACGTGACTGCGGGGCTCCGCTTTGAGGGCATGACGGCACGCCTTGAGGATCTTGCCATGAACCTCTTCGGCGGCGCGGTGAACGGGGCGGCGTCGGTGCGGCTGAATGAACCCGGACTGCCCGCCGAGGCGACCCTTTCGGTGGACGGGGCCGACCTGTCGGTGTTCACCGAAGAGTTCAAGCCGCCCTCCGTGGTGCTGACCGGCAGGCTCGGCGGCACCCTCAGCATTGCCGCGGGCCTGGACGGCCTGCGCGACTTCCGGCTGGAGATGACGGCGTCCGACGGGTTTTCCATCAACAAGGACCTCGTGGAGCAGTTGCTGGTGAGCCAGTACATGGAGGGGATGTCCGGTGGCAGGCAAATAGGCGACGTGCTCCGGGACGTGCTCGGCGACCAGCCGCAGCGCCCCTTTGACGCGGGACGCGCCGACCTGCGGCTTGAGGACGGGCGCATTGCGGGCGTGATACGCCTTGAAAGCAAAAGCCTGAACCTGACGGTGGATGTGAAGGCCGATCCGGCGGCGCTGCTTGAGGCGCTGCGCATCGGCAGGGATTCCGGCGCGGAGACAACGAACACCCCGCCGCGGTAAACGCGGCCCAAAAAGGAGTATTTTCACAATGAAAAAGATTATCGCCCCGGCCGCGCTGGCCGTCATGCTGACGGCGCTTGGCTGCGTCATCCGCACCGAGCACAAGATCGACGCGCACATCACCCTCGACATACGGCACATCGCCGCGCAGGCGGAGAACGTGCTGGACTACGTGGAGGGAAAAACAGACTCCCTCCCCGGCCTGGAACCCGCCCCGGACACGGCGGCTGCGCCGGGGCCGCAGTCGCGGCTGTACCGGGCGCTGGACCTGATGCGCCCCATCCAGGTGGCGCACGCGGACACCCTGAAAAACACCGCCTCGCCGCTGGTGACTGAAATCGCCACGCGCATGCGCGAAAGAAACAGCGCGGTAAACGCCCTGAAGGCGACGGCCTGCCTCGGCGAGAACAACCGGGGCTACCTTGACCTGCGCGACTGCGACGAGCTGAAGGACGCGGCGAAGCGCAACGACGCGCAGAAACTGCTTGCCGAGGAAAACAAGGACCGCAAGGCCCTCTACAACGAGGTGGCCCGCCTGAACAAGGACCAGGGCGTGAGCGTTTCCACGGTGGAGGCGGTCTACGCGCTGGAGCGGCTGCGCCGCGCGGGCGCCGGCGAGGCGGTGCAGATGCCGCCCGCGGGCCAGGAATTTGACGCGGTCAAGCAGTCGCCCCTCGGTCAGAAACTGGGCGCGCAGTGCGTCCCCGGCGCGTGGGTGCTGATCCCGTAGCGCCGCGCCAGGCAAGTCCCGGACCCACGGACGGAAGAGAACCGCCTCTTCCGTCCTTTTTTCTGCTCACACTTCCCGCAGGGTGGCAAGAATGCCGTCCAGCCTTTCCCGCCAATGCGGGTAAGGTTCCGGCATCACGCCGTAAGTGTGCTCAAAGGTGGTGGTGACCGCCCGGACCACCGCCGGCCCGTCCGGCCTGCCCGGCCCGCAGGGCAGGTAATAAAGCATCATGGGCAGCAGCCCGTCCCCCTCAGGCAGGAGGGCATAATCCAGGGGCAGCGGAAACGCGCCCATCCGTTTGTAAAAACGCACACGCTTTTGCTGGTCCGGGGTTTCGGGAAACTCTATTTCCAGAAACATGCCCCGCATGGGCAGCACCCGGGGCAAATTTCTCAGGAACCATTCCCCCAGCCCGGCACCGCGCCTTTCCGGAACCACGGCGAAAAAATCCAGCCAGAAGCAGCGACCCCCGTCCACGGGGTAACCCATCGCGTAAGCGACCAGGGAGGCTCCGTCCCGGTGCCGCGCCGTGACGATCCGGTAGTGCCCCCGATGCAGCAATTCCCCCACAAGCGCCCGCGACTTGCGTTCCGGCGCTGGAAAGTCCCGCAGATAATGCGGGTAAATTTCACCAAACGCGGCCGGTGGTTCCAGGGCCATGGTCCAGGGGCTGCCGGTCATGACACCCCCGCTTCGGCGGCGTCCTCCAGCAGGGGAAGGAGGTGCCTCATGATTACACGGGCCTTTTTTTCTATGCCCCGGTTTTTCATGTGGCAGATGTCGCCAAACACGGCGGTGCCGCCGGTGACCTCCGCCGCGACGGGTATGCATGGCGCGCCAAGTTCCCGGGCAAGCCCCTCTATCTCCCGGTTAAACACCCGCAGCGCGCGAAGATAGGAGTCAAATCCGGCATAGCGCCCCCCCCACTCCAGCCGCGTGTAGTACTCGTAATAATTCCGCTCATCCCGGCTGAGCACGCCGGGATCGGGCGCGGCGAAAGTGCAAAAAACCACTTCCACACCGGCCCCGCGCAGAATTTCCGCGATGGCGCGCAGGCTGGAAATCTTGGAGGCGCGGATGTCCGCCGCCATTTGGGCTTCGTCCGGCATAAGCCGCCCGTTGAACCACATGTTCACAAACCGGGACTCGCGCAGGCGTTTCTTGAGGGGCGGCGCGTCCTTGATCCACATGGGGAACAGATCATGGCAGATGTCGTTCACCGCGTTGTAAATCACCGCCACATCCGGCTGGAGCGCGAGATAATCGGCGGTTTTGAACTTGTGCTTGAGGGAGTTCATGCCGGAAACGCCCGCGTTCACCACGTCATACCGGTTCGTCCCGTCGTGTTCGTTCAGCAGCGCCTCAAGGATGTTGGGATAAGTCACATCGTTGGTGGGCCCCTCCTCGGTGGTGGACGCGCCGATGCACACAATCCGGCGCACCCCCGCGGGCTTGGGAAGGATCACGTCATCGTCACGGAAGCCGAGGTTGTTTACCTGGAAATCCTCAAGCACCCCCAGCACGTTCCGCTGATCAGCACGGCGCGTGTGCGGCTTGTAGGAATAGAAGTCCACATCCCACAGGCTCTCCGGGGAGGCCTCCGTGGCGGGCGCAGGACGGGGTGCAAGCACCAGCGCGTAGGGCGGCTCCCCTTTCGCCCCCGCCATCTTTTCCCCCGGATCATCACACTGCGCCACATAATACCAGGGCGGCCCCTGGGCGGGATTCCCCGCCTCCACAAAGGCCGGCGCCCCCCCCGCCGCAACAGACTGGACAAGCCCCGTCAGCCGGTACGCGTCGGCGGCGGGGGCAAAGGCGTCCAGCACTTTTCCTCCCGTGTAATCGCTTTCGGAATACGCCTTGTCCACATTGCCCCGCCCGTCCGTGAGCCACGCGGAAACCCGGTAGATGTCGCATACGATGAACCGCTCCCAATGGGCGAGGCGCTGGAAATGGGCGGCGCGGTTCGCCAGAAAAACCCGGTCGTCGGGGACGGGCTGGTCCGGCTGCGCGGACTGGCCCGCGCCGCGCCGCGCCGCGCGCAGTGCGGGCTCGGTAAGCTCCGGGGAAAAGTCATCCGGCGCGGCAAGGGGCCAGCCCGTCTGCCGCACCCGGGAAAGGACAAAGGGATTGGTCTTTCCCACCCGCTCCCAGCGCCACCGCTCCCACACCTCAAGCCCCAGTGCCAGCACAACCAGCCAGAACACCAGCGCCACCGCCGCGAAACCAACACGGAACAGCCTTTTCATGGCGTTGCCGACGGGGCGGCGGCCTTGGCGGCCCGCGCCTTTTCCAGTTCCGCCCGGGACCGGGGATCGTTCGGATCCAGCGAAACCGCCTTCTCCAGGGCGGCCAGCGCCTCGTCCACCTGGCCCAGTCCCAGCCGGGCCTTGCCCAAATTGGTGTACGCCCAGCCGTCATTGGGGAGCAGTTCCAGCGCGCGCATGCTCGCGTCCACCGCCTCGGCATACCTGCCCAAATCGATGAGGAGCATGGCGATGTTCACATGGGACCATGGGTAGTCGGCGAAATCAAGGCGGACGGCCTCGCTGAAGGCGGCCAGTGCCTCCTCTTTCCGGTCAAGCTCCTTGAGGGCCATGCCCGCATAGGAAAAGGCGCGGGAATAGTTCGGGTTGATGGAGGATGCCTTGCGCGCCGCGTCCACGGCGCGCTCGTACTCGTTCGCCCGCCAGAACTCCAGCGACAGATCGCTGAATTCGCGGGCGGCGTCGCCCTCGAACTTCTCCGCCCTGTACGGCGGGGGGACGGTGCCGGGTTCGCGCCACACCTTGTAAAGCATCACATGCTGGATGCCGCCATACTCCCAGGAGTCAAATGACAACCCGCGCAGGCGCAGTTCCCGCTCAAACCCCGCAATGGGACCCTTGGTGAAATATTCGGTCTGGATGAGCACCCAGGGGATGCGGCGGCGGGCGGGGTCCGCCCTGGACGGAAGGTTCAAACCGGTGAAAAAGGCGCACTGCTCCGCCAGAATGTCATTAAACCCGCCATAACCGACCACATTCGGCACCGGCCCGAGGTTGTAGGCAAAGACCCGCTTCCAAAGCCAGTGGTGGCCCAAAATCAAATCGTCCGGGGCGGCCTCCGCCTTGAGCCGCGCCACCGCGCTCCGCCAGTCGGGATGCTGCGGATCCCCCGCCGTCATGCTGAGCTGGTACCCGAAGAAAAGCACCAGCAGGGCAACCGCGGCACCGCGCAGCCATGCGCGGCGCGGCATGAAGACCACCCCGGCCAGTATGAGATAGAGCCCAATGGAACTGTGCAGGGTGTAGCGCGGCATGATGCAGGGCCGCCACACCAGCGAGGCGGCGTAAAGCACCAGCGGCGGCGCAAGGAACCACAGGACGGGCAGGAGCATCCAGCGCCCGTCCGCGCCGTCGCGCACACCGCGCGGCCCCCCGCGCAGCAGGCGATACAAACCCGCCGCCGCGAAGACCAGCGTGGAGAAAACCACAGCGGCCGCCCACCACCGGCCCACGGTCCAGCGCATGCGGATGATTTCCAGCGCTTTCTCCGGGGAAACCACCGCCTCCCAGAGGGTGGGCGTGGCGTTCAACTGGTAGGTCATGCCCACGGCCTCGTCGGCGAAAAGGTCCCCGGCCAGCTCGGTCAGGTTGGGTGTCTTCATCCAGTTGTCGGTGCTGCCGGAATCCCAAAAGCGGATTGTGGCGATATATATCAGCGCGGGCGCCACCGCCACCGCCATCAGCAGGCCCCAGCGCAGCAAACGCCGCCAGTCGCGGGGGAAACAGCACAGCCAAAACAGCCCCTCCACAAAGGGGGCCAGCACCGCGAAGGGATGCACCCAGAAGAGCAGCGCGTTGGTGACGCCGTGGGCGGCCCACCAGCGGCGGCCCCCGCCGCGCATGAGACGGACCAGGGTGTACACCGAAATCACAATGAGCAGGGTTTTCAGCCCGTACATGCGGATTTCCCGGGCAAACTGGATATGAAGGGGGGAAAGAGCCGCGCAGCACATCACCAGCAGCGCCGGATTCCGGCCCAGCAGCACCCGCCCGAGGGCATACACGGCGGGCAGCAGCAGCATGCCGATGAGCACCGTCAAATACCGCTGGGTTTCATATCGGGCGTCAACATACTTGTTCCAGGCGTATTCAAAGACGTAATAGAGGGGCATCGTCGCCGGGTCCATGGACCGGTTCTGCCTGAGAAAGCCGAGCAGGCTGGGCGCGGTGTCCCGGATGACAATCTGGTTCCAGCGGTTGTAGTCGGGCGAGGACTGCCACTCCTGGGGCGGCTGAAGATGCACCACGCTGGTGAACTCATCCCACCAGATGGACTCCCGGTCCATGCCCCAGCACCGCAAAAACAGCCCCGCCAGCAGAATCAGCGCAAAAAGCGCCCAATGCGCCCGGTTGCGCCCGGTTTTGGGGGCCGGCGCGCTTTGTTCAGGACGGGGGGAGGGGGATTCCAGGGTGGTGTCTCCTCGTTGCGGGCGGATTGAAACCGCCTGTTTATGCGTTGCCTTGGATCATGTCATTTGACATAATGGCGATGCAACCACGCGCGCGGCGCGGGGTGTCCAAGAGGTCCTGCAACACACTGCGAGGCATGATGGGTTCCGGAAAAGGATGGCTGAAAAATATCTCCCTGGCGCTGGGCTCGGTGCTGCTGGTGGTGGTGGCGAGCCTGGCTGCGGACCGGATTTACGGGCAGATGATGGAAAGACCGGCGCCGCCGGGAAGCATGGAGCTGATTTTTCCGCCCAACGCGGAGCAGACCTTCGGTTCCATTGACTTCACCTACACGGCGCGCATCAACTCCCTCGGCCTGCGCGAGCGGGAACTTTCGAGGGACCCGAAGGTTTTCCGCATCGTCGCGCTGGGCGACTCCTACACCTACGGCTGGGGAATCGAATCGGAGCAAACCTGGCTGCGCCTGCTGGAAACCCATCTGCGCGATGCGGGCTACAACGTGGAAACCGTGAACCTGGGCAAACCCGGCAGCGGGCCGCCCTTTTACGCCGAACTGGCGGAGAAGGCCTTCCCGGTGCTCCAGCCGGATCTCGTGCTGGTGGGCATGCTGCAGGGCAACGACCTCGCCGCCTCGGGGCCGGAGGGGCTGGAGGAGAAGCCCGCGCCGCCGTCCGCGGAGCGGCTGCGGGGGATTGTGCGCGCCCTCTACCCCAACCTCACCCGCATGGCCCGGGACGCGCGCATGGCCCGGATGAGCGAGACCCGCAAGCAGGAGATGCCCCCCCAGAAAACCACCGCCGAGGACAACCGCCGCTGGACGGAAAACACCGCGAAGGACTTCTTGGCGAAAATGAGCCCGGAGGAGCGCGCCAAATTTGACACGCTTGAGCCGAAGGTGCGCGAGGCCTTCACCACGGGCAACTTCAACCCATACATGATTGATCTGGCGCTCAAAAACCCCCGCATCTACCTCATGCCCATGAACACGGACGATCCGTGGATTAAAACCTGCATCGGCAACATGGCGGGGCACCTCAGGCGCATCAAACGCGCGGCGGCGGAATACGGCGCGCCCGTGCTGGTGCTGTCCGTGCCGGACGGCCCCTATGTGAACGACTCCGCCCTGGCCAACCTGCGCCGTGTGGGCTTTGAGACCGACCCGGCGCTCATGAACGAGACAAACGCGGACATGGGCATCCAGCTCGCCTGCCGCCAGGCGGAGCTTCCCTTCTTCTCGGTCAGTGCGGGATTCCGGGAGCATGCCGCGGACGGTTCCCTGTTTTTTGAGCTGGACGGACACCTCACCGCCAACGGCCACAAACTGTACGCGGACCTCATGGCACCCGTGCTGGCCCGTGAAATCGGCCCGCTCGCCCCGGAACTCCCCGGAAAATGAGAAAAGAATCCGGCGCAATGGGAAATCCCCCTGCCACCGCCGTTCAGCATTCGGGGGCGCGCCACTGGGCGGTTATGCTGGCGGCGCTGCTGCTGACCATGGCGTTTTTTTTCGGCGTGCTGGAGGGGGCGGCGCGCCTGTATGAGATGTGGAACCCGCCCATGCGCGTGGACCTTGGGCAGGGCTTTGACGATTCCAGCCGCCTCTTCATCCCGGACCCCGAAAACCCTGCAATGATGGTCACGAATCCAAACAAGACCATCTCCTTCAAAAGGCAGTCTTTTGGGCGAATCAAGCCACCGCGCACCCTGCGCATCTTTGTGCTGGGTGGTTCGTCGGTGAACTTTATTTCCGAGGATTTCCCCCTGCATGCGATGGTGCTCGAAAGCGATCTGCCGGACGGTTACCGTGTCGAATCCGTCAACTGTGGCGGACTCGCATACGGATCCCACCGGCTGGTAATGATAACAAGGGAGATTCTTAATTACGAACCGGACTTTGTGGTGATCTACTCCGGTCATAATGAGTTCGAGGAACTACAGCAGTTACACCTGTCCCATGTTTCCCTCGCCCCCGTCCACCGCCTGCTGTCCCGGTCCGCGCTTTACCGGCTATTGCGCGACTTGGCGGCGGACAGACAGCTCTCCGGGCTTAAAAATGCGGCACAACAGCGCAAACTCGCCGGGACCGAACCACAAATCGCAAAGGGATGGACACACCCTTTCACCCCGGAGGAACTGGCCGGACGCATGCCCGCCTATCGCGCAAACCTTGAGGCCATCATCCGCATGTGCCGCAGTCGAAACGTGGAAGTGGTTTTGGGCACTGTCGCCTCCAATCTCGTTAATCCCAACTTAATTGGCGACGCCGCCGAACGTTACGAACGCGAAGTCCGCCCGCTCTTTGACCGTGGGGATTACGCCGGGGCAATGGCGCGCGGAAGGCAAATCCTGGCCGACACAACGCCCCGCCACCAGTCCTCGGATTTGGAGAACGGCATTATTCGGGATCTTAGTCGTGAGTTGAATGTCCCGCTGGCCGATGTGGAGACTATTGTGGCGGCCGCAGAACCGCATGGCGTGCCCGGAGAAACACTCTTTGGCGACCACTGCCATCTTAACCAAAATGGAAACTGGTTTTTGCTGTTCACGTATGAAACCACGTTGCGGGAACTCATTCATAAACACCTGGAAAAGACTGGGCAACCATGGACGGAACTGGGAAACAGTCAATAGAGGCAAACATACCGGACAACGCTGACCTGAAGCCCACCGGTCCGCCGTCTTCCCCGGGAGCGCGCCAGTGGCTGGTCACGCTGGCGGCGTTGTTGCTGCCCGTGGTCTTCTTCTTTGGCCTGCTGGAGGGGGCGGCGCGCCTGTATGAGATGTGGAACCCGCCGATGCGCGTGGATCTCGGCCAGGGCTTTGACGACTCCAGCCGCCTTTTCATTCCCGATCCCGCTGACCGGAGGATGATGGTCACCAACCCCGACAAGGCGGTGTCCTTCAAGAAGCAGTCCTTTGAGCGGGTAAAACCGCCGCGCACCCTGCGCGTCTTCGCCCTGGGCGGCTCATCGGTGAACTACCTCGACTATGAGTTTCCGCTCCTTGCCGAACGCCTGCAAAAGGAAAGCGGATGGGAACGGGTGGAAATCATCAACTGCGGCGGGCTCTCCTACGGCAGCCACCGGCTGGTGCTGATTGCGCGGGAGATTCTTCATTACGAGCCGGACATGGTGATGATCTACTCCGGCCACAACGAGTTCGAGGAAATGCAGCAGATGGGGCTGGCAAGGGTGCCCTTCGCCCCGGCGCAGCGGCTGCTGGCCCGGTCCGCGCTGTACCGGTTCCTGCGCGACTGGTCGGCGCGGCGGCAGATCGCGGGGCTTGAGGCGGCGGCGCGGCAGCGCGCCCTGGCCAATTCCATCCCCGACTCGTCCAAGTCATGGGCGCATGTGTTCACCCCGGAGGAAATCGCCGGGCGCATGCGCGACTACCGCGAAAACCTCACCGCCATCATCACCCTGTGCCGGGAACGGAACGTGCCCGTGGTCATCGGCACCGTGCCCTCCAACCTCGTCAAGCCGAGCCTTCCCGGCAGGGAGGGCGAACGCTACGAGCAGGAGGTGCGGCCCCTGTTTGAGAGGGGTGATTTCGCCGCCGCCGCCGCGCTGGGCCGGGAAATCCTGCGCAACGCCTCGCCGCGCCACCAGTCCTCCGATGTGGAAAACGGCATCCTCCGCGAATTGAGCCGCGAACTTTCCGTGCCCCTGGCGGATGTGGAGGCGGCGGTGATTGCGGCGGAACCCCACGGCGTGCCCGGGGAAACCCTTTTCAACGACCACTGCCACCTCAATCCCGAGGGGAACAAACTCCTCATCCGGGAATACGAGGCCCGGCTTCTGGAACTGATGAAAGGCCTTCCCGCAAAACCCTGAGTACCGGCGCGTTCAGGCCGGAGCCCCCGCGGATTATCAGGGGGGTAAATGTTGTTATCATATGGGAACCATGGATGCCCGGCATCCGTGAGACGACTCCAAACAATGGACTCCAGCCGCGTTCAATCCGGTGGAAAGGGTGGTTGAGACAATGGCAGACAAGGGCAGGGAGGGAATTTCTCCCCTCGCAGGCAAAAAGGCCCCGAAGGAATTGCTGACGGATCCGGCGCGCCTCGCGCATGAGTACAAGCACCGCATGCCGGACATGGGAAACAAGGACCAACTGGTCAGTTTCGGCACGAGCGGCCACCGGGGCACCCCCTTCAACGGCACCTTCACGGAGGCGCACATCCTTGCGGTCGCCCAGGCCGTCTGCGATTACCGCCGTGAACAGGGCATTGACGGGCCGCTCCATCTCGGCAAGGACACCCACGCCCTTTCCGAAGAGGCGCAAAACACCGTGCTGGAGGTCTTCGCCGCCAACGGTGTGGAAACCCTTTTGCAGGACGGCGGCGGCGTCACGCCCACCCCGGTGATTTCCCGGGCCATCCTCACATACAACAAAGACCGCCGGGGGCATCTGGCGGACGGTGTGATCATCACCCCCTCGCACAACCCGCCGGAGGACGGGGGCATCAAGTACAACCCGCCCACCGGCGGCCCGGCGGACACTTCCATCACCCGGCGCATCCAGGAGCTCGCCAACATCCTGCTCAAGGGGGCGAACAAGGATGTGCGGCGCGTTCCCATTGAACGGGCGCTCAAGGCGGACACCATCCACCGGCGGGATTTTGTGGCGTCCTACGTGGAGGATCTCCGGAACGTGGTGGACATGGAGGCGATCCGCTCCGCCGGGCTGAAGCTCGGGGTGGACCCGCTCGGGGGCGCCTCCCAGCCCTACTGGGAACCCATTAACCGCGCATACGGGCTCGACATTGACATCGTCAATCCGGAACTTGATCCGTCCTTCTCCTTCATGTCCGTGGACCATGACGGCAAAATCCGCATGGACTGCTCCAGCCCCCACGCCATGGCGGGGCTGGTCGGGTTGAAGGACCATTACAAGGTGGCCTTTGCCACCGACCCCGACGCGGACCGGCACGGCATCGTCACCCCCTCCGCCGGGCTGATGAACCCGAACCACTACCTCGCGGTGGCCATCCGCTACCTGCTGGCGCACCGCCCGGAATGGCCCGCCAACGCCGCCATCGGAAAAACCCTTGTCAGCAGCGGCATGATAGACCTTGTGGCCGCCGACTGCGGACGCCGCCTCTCCGAGGTGCCCGTGGGCTTCAAATGGTTTGCCCCGGGGCTGCACGACGGCTCCATCTGCTTCGGCGGCGAGGAAAGCGCGGGCGCGAGTTTTCTCCGGCGCGACGGAACGGTGTGGACCACGGACAAGGACGGGCTCATCCTGTGCCTGCTCGCCGCGGAAATCACCGCGCGCACCGGCAGGGAGCCGGGGGAGCATTTCGCCGAACTGGCGGCCAGGTTCGGCCTGCCCTGCTACAGGCGCGTGGACGCGCCCGCCACTCCGGAGCAAAAGGAGAAACTCAAGCGGCTCTCCCCGGAAAATGTGGCGGCGGCGGAACTGGCGGGGGAGCCCGTCACAGGGAAAATCACCCGCGCGCCGGGCAACGGCGAACCCATAGACGGACTCAAGGTTTCCACCAAAAACGGCTGGTTCGCCGCGCGCCCCTCCGGCACGGAGAACGTCTACAAAATATACGCCGAGAGCTTCAAGGACGAGGCGCACCTGGAAACGCTGCTCGCCGAGGCCAAGGCCATCGTGGACGCGGCGCTGAACGCCGGGGGCTGACAACAACTCAGCCGCAGACCGCCTCCATGGCAACCTTGGCCCACTGGTCGAGGCGCTCGGGATGGTAGAGGACGGTGCTGATGTCCTTGAGGATGATTTCCAGGGGGCAGCCGTTCTTTTCGCAGACGCGCACCGTCTCCAGCAGATCCGCCCGGACCGCCTCCGGGTCAAAGGTGTTGTGGGCCAGCAGCGCGGGGTTGGGCTTGCGGGAGTACACATAGTCCCGGCCAATCTCCGCCGCGCCGCGCTCCTGGTTGACCCAGGGGCTCATGGACACCTTGCGGACGTTGGGGATCATGCGCACCTCGTTCATCTTGCCGTCCAGCGGATCGCAGCACCCGTAGTACACCAGCCCGAAGCGGGCGCAGATGCGGGTGGCGTAGTCCACCTCGAACTCCCTGAACATCTGCGGCGACACGGTTGAGAACATCTGGGCGAGGCCGAACATCCAGAGGTCCCGGGTGCGGGGCTTCGCCGGGTCGTAGCCGGGCGCGGGCAGCTCGTCGGTGTAGGCGCCCGTGCAGTGGATGAGGCTCTGCGGGCCGCAGAGCAGCCCCTGCGTTTCCAACTGGTATAGCATGGAGAGGTAGCCCTCCGTCATGCGGTTCACCAGCGCGTGCATGAAATCGGGCTTCTCAATGAGGGCGTAAAGGGCGTTCTGCACGCCCATCCAGGTGCTGATGGGATCCCAGAGGGACAGGTAGGGGTCCACGCCCTCGGGGCGCACCTCCAGCAGGCCGTCAAACAGTTCACGGGCGACCGTTGCTCGGCGGGCCGTCTCGTCGGCGTCGTGGGATATGCGCGGCGTCTGGATTTTCTCCAGATCATCCTCCGTCTCAAACTGGTTGAAGAAGAGATGCCCCACAATGCCGTTGACGGAGTTGGTGGCCACCGTCTCCTCCCGCACCGCGACGCCGAAACCGGTGTTGTGAACCGCCTTGGGAACGCGCACGAAGGGCTCCACCACCATGTCCACGGGAAAGTGTTTCCACTGGTATAGGGTGCGGCGCAGGAATTCCTCGTGCATGCGGCAGTCGGGATCGGCGCAGCGCGGGGCCAGTTCGGCGCGGTCCTCAAACTCGTTCCAGCACACCTGGTCCATCATCACCATGGGCCGTGACGGCTTCAGCGCGTTCAGTCCGCGCCACAGGGCCCGCTTTTCCTCCTGCGCGGGCAGCGCGGCGATTTCCGCCACCCGCGCCGCCAGTTCCCTGATTACCGCAACCTCTTCCCTGCTGGGCATGGTCGAACCCTCCTTGCGTCCCGTTGCGTGTTGGTGGGGGCGCACCATCTTGTAGCACATCCCCCCGGCAGGAGCAAACGGCGGGGCGGCCCATGACAGCTTTGGATAATCCCAATCTTGGGCTGTGTTTGGTTAACGGGCAACAATACGCGCACGGCGGCCAATTGCGGAACTAGCCGTGGAGAAAACAATAATTTGGGAAGCTCCCATGATTTCTTCTACTTCCTTGCCGCAAGGCAAGTCGAAGGATTCATCTTAATCCGCGTGTATCTTTCTGAAAACAAGCTTGTCGTCCTTTCCATAGACCAGCCAGCCTGTTTTGAGCCAATATCCTCCGTTCACATAATCGCTGGCATAGTTACATTGGTCGATCTCGGCGACAAACTCGCCCGTTATTGCGATTATTTGGATGAAGCAGGTGTTTTCACCGCAATCCGCATCATTGGAATCGTTTGGGCAATGGAAGAACATTGCCAGCCACTTTCCATCCGGAGAAAAGCAACCCCCACTGTGATACCAACTAACACTGATGCGCCCGTTTCCAGGACGAATAGGCTGCGTTTTCCCGTCAGGTGTCCGAATCGCATGGCCCTGGCCTTCGGAAGAAAACAAGATGGCGCCGGATTCGTGTGTGTCCCAGAGGGTATACTGCTTATCCGCCATCAATTCGGACAACGCCACCCATTTTGCATCTCCCGATTGGAGCAACTTTTCAGCTTTCGGCTGGTATGAAGGCAACTCCGCCGCTGGAAAATCTGTTTTTGTTATTTTTCCATCAATATCTTGCAGCGCAGTTGTCCCACCCACACAAAGGAAATAGCGCTCAGTATTGCTTTGAGGATGAACATCCCAGAACGGCACCGCCTTTAACGCCGGAGAACTGCCCGCCTCTTTTGCAAGACGTGCCTTGCACTTACGCGCAGATTCCGGATAAACCACCGGGCCTTCCCATGAATCACTCGAACCTAACGCATAAAAACAGGTCACATCCCGAAGGTCAATCGCCACTGTTTTTCCGCCGGGCGCGGGAAAAATCATGCCTGCTCCGGGCTTTTGCGGTAAGTTAAGATGTATTGCGGAACCAATAATCGGTGCTGTCGGAACAGCATTTATTGTTTCTTGTACCCCTAAAAGGGCAAAGAACACTACAGACATAATCATGGTTAGCTATCTCCAAAGTAATCAATGATGAAATCAGCATTTATCACTATATTTGTTTATGACACAAGTTCTATTCTGACAAATGCGCAAATACTATTCGCGTTCCATTTCCGTAAACCAACCAATTGTTCGGTAATGGATGACAACCAATCACGGTTGTGTCGGCGGCTATGTCATCAATTTGTGCCATGAATTTCCCCTTTTCATCGAACAATTGATAAACCACGTTGTTTGCACAAGTCGTTTTTTCCGCATCAAAGGCAAACTTGACAAGAATGCCATTGGGCAGGAATTCTGCACCACTTTTCATGGCAATTCCAGGACATGGATAGTCGTGAATAGTTAATGCATAAATGCTTAGATCTGAAAAGCAAATTAAATCTATTCCAACGTCATCAAAGGAGACAATCGCTTTATCTTCTGATTCGGAAATCGCCAATATTCGGTATGGACGTGCGGTGACAAATTCATTCTGAATTTTGTTCGGATTATTAACAAGGGCCTTGCTTATGAGTTCGTTGTAATTGTTTATTGTTGGCAAGGTTTTGGATTTATTTGTTACGGAGGTCTTATCGGCACTTGAGTGTAATTGGCCATCTTCGATATAGAAACATTCTTCCCCTTGATCATCGAAGCAATATACCGGCTTTCCAAATTTTGTCACGCCCCATCCCAAGCGGGATGGGATATTCTTCTGAATAGAATATATATTTCTCTTCAGACACCCTTTTTCCTGCTTTGGAAGTTTTTGCCACGTTCCTTCTTTGAATTCGAAGAAATAGGTTGCGTCTGCATACGCCACAGAGACCAAAGTTCCGTCATGGGAACAGGATAACTGCCCGGTGAACATATATGACGCGCCCTTTTGATGAACGCCTAAATCGTATTCAATTTTCTCTGATTTGGGATCAAGAGCAACTGCTGAACATATCGAAAAGATGATGATTCCGCATGTTGTGCGAAAGATAGTATTGAACATTGATTAAACTCCTTAATAAGATAATACATTTCTAAAATAATGGATATTTCCTTGAGTCACATATATCTTTTTTGGATATTTAACCATTATCTCTCCTCTCAGCATTACTCAATAATCTTAGACCGCCTAAGATATCCAGAACCATGTATTCATGCTATATCGCTTTTGCGCATAAGTCAAGCATTATTTTCTATGCGGTTGCAGAATGCCCCAAAAAATATGGAAAGGACCGATACCCATAATTTTCTTGAAGTTATTCCCCGCCCAGCAGTTTGGCGAGGGTGCGCATGGCGCGGAGCGCTTCGGCGAGGGGATCGCCGCCGGCGGGCAGATCAATCTCCACGCCGGCGCGCTCCTTGAAGGAGAAACGCAGGCTGTCGCCGAAGGCGCGCGCCAGCCTTGACTGGAGGGCGGAATCAAGGCCCCCCGCCCGCTCAAAGGTGACCAGCAGCACCCCCCTGCCCAGGACCACGCCGTGCCCCCCCGCCTCAAGCGCCAGCGCGCGCAGCTCCATCACGTCGAGCAGGCGCACGACGGGTTTGGGCGGCGCGCCGAAGCGGTCCTTGAGTTCCGCGCGCAGATCGCGCACCTCGTCGGCGGAGGCCACGGCGGCCATGCGCCGGTACATGGCCATTTTCTGCTGGGCCGTGGGGATGTACTCGTCGGGGATGAAGGCGTCCACGGCGCCCTCGAAGGGGGGCAGGCGGCGGCGGCCCGACGGCACCCCCCGCGCCTCGGCCACGGCCTCGGCGATGAGTTCGCGGTAGGTTTCGTAGCCGACGGCGGCAATCTGGCCCGCCTGCTCCGCGCCGAGCAGGTCGCCCGCGCCGCGGATTTCCAGGTCGCGCATGGCGATGCGGAAGCCCGCGCCGAGGGACGAGAAGTCCTCCAGCGCCTTGAGGCGCTGCTGCGCGTCCTCGCTGAGGGCGCGGTCGCCGGGGATGAGCAGGTAGGCGAAGGCGCGGTGCTTGTAGCGGCCCACGCGCCCCCGTATCTGGTAGAGCTGGCTGAGGCCGAACTGGTCCGCCCGGTCCACGATGATGGTGTTCGCGTTGGGGATGTCGATGCCGGAGCCGATGATGGTGGTGCACACCAGGATGTCGAGCTCGCGGTTCACAAAGGCGGCCATCACCGCCTCCAGCTCGTGCTTTTCCATCTGGCCGTGGCCGATGCCGACGCGCGCGCGGGGCAGCATCTTGTTGATGAACGAGGCCACCTTGCCGATGGTCTGCACGCGGTTGTGCAGGAAGAAGACCTGCCCCTGGCGGCCCAGCTCGCGCTCGATGGCCTCGCGGATCAGGTTCTGGTCCCACGCCTCGATGCAGGTGTGGATGGGCAGCCGGTCGTTGGGCGCGGTGTTGATGACGCTCATGTCGCGCACGCCGATGAGCGACATGTGGAGCGTGCGCGGGATGGGCGTGGCCGACATGGTCAGCACGTCCACGTTGTTGCGCATCTGCTTCAGCTTCTCCTTGTGCGCCACGCCGAAGCGCTGCTCCTCGTCAATCACGACCAGCCCGAGGTTCTTGATGGACACGTCCTTCGAAAGCAGCCGGTGCGTGCCGATCACGATGTCCACCGTCCCGTCGCGCAGCTGGCCCAGGGTTTCCTTCTGCTGGGCGGGGGTGCGGAAGCGGTTCAGCAGGCCGACCCTGATCGGATAATCCGCCAGGCGCTCGCGGAAGGTGGCGTAGTGCTGCTGCGCGAGCACGGTGGTCGGCGCGAGCAGCACCGCCTGCCTGCCGTCCATGACGGTCTTGAACGCGGCCCGCAGGGCCACCTCGGTTTTTCCGTAGCCCACGTCGCCGCAGAGCAGCCGGTCCATGGGCTTGGCCGACTCCATGTCGCGCTTGACCTCGTCGATGGCGCGCGCCTGGTCCGGCGTCTCCTCGTATTCAAAGGCGTCCTCGAACTCGCGCTGCCACGGCGTGTCCGGGCTGTGGGTGAAGCCCGTGGCCGTTTCCCGCGCTGCGTAGAGCCGCACAAGCTGCTCCGTCAGCTCGCGCACCGCCTTCCTCACCTTGTCGCGGGTGCGCGCCCAGGTGGCCCCGCCGAGGCGGTCCACCTTCGGGAGCACGCCCTCGCCGCCCAGGTATTTCTGGAGCTGGTCCAGGCTGGTGACGGGCACGTAGATGGTGTCGCCGCCCGCGTACTGCACGGCCATGAAGTCGCCCGCCTTGCCCTCGAAGCGGCGCAGGCCCAGGTAGCGGCCTATGCCGTGGGTCAGGTGCACCACGTAGTCGCCGGACTTCAAATCGCCGAACTGGGTGATGCCCGTGCCCGCCTCGAAGCGGCGGCGCTTGCGCCGGACATAGTGGCGGCCGAAGATCTCCCCCTCGCTGAGCACGGCCAGCCGGTCCGCCGGGGAGACGAAGCCGCCCCGGACCCGGCCGATTTCCACGCGCAGGTCGAAGGCCTCGCGCCCCGGCATCCAGCCCTGCTCCTCGATCAGCTCCAGCAGCCGCCTGCGCTCGCCCGTGTTCACGCAGAAAACGCGCACGGCGCAGCCGTCCCTCTCCCAGTCCTTCAACTGCTCCCAGAACTCGTGGGCGCGGCCGCCGTAGTTGTCCACCGCCAGGGTGCCCATGCGCAGCGCGCGCGCGCCCTGCGGCGCGTCAAAGGGCGACTGGGACACCAGCGCCGACGGAAAAGCGTCCAGCCGGTGCCGCGCCTGCGGCCAGTCCATGTAAAAGTCGTTGCCCTTCGCCTGGGCGGCCACCACCTCCGCCGCCTCCGCCGTGGACAGGGGCTCGTCCAGCACCACCAGCGTGTTTTTGGGGAAATAGTCCGTGAGCGGGGTCAGCTTGTGCCGCGCGCGCGCCGTGGCCGCCAGCAGCGACTTCTCGGAGCGGGGCAGGATGTGCACCTCGTCGGAGCCGGTGATGCTGCGCTGCGTCTCCGGCTCAAAGCGGCGGATGGACTCTATCTCGTCGCCGAAAAACTCAATGCGGTAGGGAAGCTCGCTGGATATGGGAAACACGTCGAGGATGCCGCCGCGCAGGCTGAATTCGCCGCGCTGCTCCACCATCACCCCGCGCTCGTAGCCCAGTTTCACCAGCCGCTCCAGCAGCAGGTCCAGGGAGTGCTCCGTGCCCTCGCGCAACAGGATGCTGTCGTCCCGGAGCTGCTTCGGCTGGATCACATACTGCATCACCGACCGCACCGGGCAGACCACGCACAGGAATTTGTTTTCCGAGAACGCGGCAAGGACGCGCTTGAGCGTGTTCATGCGCTCCGCCACGATGTCGTCGGCGGGGCTCATGGAGTCGGTGGGCAGCACCTCCCACGCGGGGAACAGGGCGCACCGGTCCTCGCCCAGGAAGGTGGACAGGTCGTCGTAGGCGGCCTCCGCCTCCAGCCGACCCGCGGTCACCACCAGCAGCGGCGCGGCCAGCTTTTCCGCCGTCTGCGCGGCGAAAAGGCTTTTGGCCGAACCCCACGCGCCGGAAAGCGCCACGGCGCGCGCGCCGCCGCGCAGCGCGTCCGCCGCCGTTTCCGCCAGTTTCAGTGTGGGCAGGGTCGCCGCCATGTTCCTTTTGCGCCTTTTCCGGCCCTCAAAGGGCCGTTTTCAAACACGGGCAAACCGCCGGAATCTTCCCCCACCCGGGGGGACTCCGGCGGTGTGCCGCAAACTCCCGCCTGCGCCGGCGCGCAGGACTGCTGTCGCGTCTTACGCGCGGACGATGAGCGCCTCGCGCTCGGGGCCCACCGAAACGTACTGCACCGGGCATTCGATGAGCTCTTCAATCTTTTCCACGTAGTCCCGCGCGGCCTTGGGCAGATCCTCAAAACGGCGGACCCCGCCGATGTCCTCGGACCAGCCCGGCATCTCGATGTAGACGGGCGTCGCCTCCTCCAGCACCGCGTTCAGCGGGAAGCTGTCGAAGCGTTGCCCGCGCCACTCGTAATGCGTGCAGATTTTCAGCGTCTTCTGGCCGCTCAGGCTGTCCAGCTTGGTCAGCGCCACGCCCGTGGCGCCCTGCATCCTCGCGCCGTAGCGCGTGGCCAGCGCGTCAAAGTGGCCGATGGTGCGCGGGCGGCCCGTCGCCGCGCCGTATTCCTTGGCGGAAACGCGCAGCGCGTCGGCGGCCTCCTTCTCCATCAGCGTCACAAAGGGGCCCTCGCCCACGCAGGTGGAGAAGGCCTTCACCACCGCCACCACGCGGTCGGGCGCGTGGCCGAAAAGACCGCCGCCGATGGGCGCGAAGGCCGCCAGCGTGCAGGACGACGTGGTGTAGGGGTAAATGCCGAAGTTGAGGTCGCGCAGGGTGCCGAGCTGCGCCTCGAAGAGGATCTTTTTGCCCGCCTTCGCGCCCTCGTCGAGCAGCGCGGAGGTGTCGCAGATCATGTCCCGCAGCGCGCCGCCGTTCTTCTCCACCCAGCCGAGCATCTCCTCAAAGGTGAAGGGCGCGGTCTTGCCGTAAATCCGCTCGGCCATGAGCAGCTTCCAGTCGCAGACGGCGCGCAGCCGCTCGCTGAGGCGCTCCGGGTAGAGCACCTCGCCCACCTGGATGGCCTTCTTGATGGTGCGGTCGCCGTAGGCCGGCGCGATGCCGCGGCGCGTGGATCCGTAGGCGTTCTTGCCCAGCCGCTCCTCCTCCCAGCCGTCCTCCATCCGGTGGAAGGGGAAGCAGATGGTGGCCCGGTCGGAGATGCGGATGTTCGGGTTCACGCCCCGCGAGCGCAAATCCCCCAGCTCGGTCACCAGAGCCTCAAGGTCTATCACCATGCCGGGGCCGAGGATGTTCACCACATTCGGGTTGAACACGCCCGACGGCAGCAGGTGCAGCTTGAACTCGCCCTCGTCGATGACCACCGTGTGGCCCGCGTTGTTGCCGCCCTGGTAGCGGACCACAAAATCGGCGTCCTGGGCGAAATAGTCCACCATGCGCCCCTTGCCCTCGTCGCCCCAGTTCGCGCCAACCACAATCTCTATCGTCATAGCCTGTTGCCTCCGGCGGACGGACCATGCCGGGTCCGTACTGTGTGCCTGAAAATAAAACTGGCGGGCCGCCTATGGGAACGGTCCGCCAGGGGGGTAGCTGCGCTAGCTCGGTTACCGGGAGTAGAAACCGATGATGCTGTTCGTGTCCACCTGGAACGGAATCGATTCCGGGCCCGGAAGCGCGACCATTTTGCCCTCGAAGGACTTCGCGGCGCGCTCAAGGTAATCCGGAATCTGAATCGGCGGATGCTCCGCGCCCTCGACAACCATCGGGATCTTGCGGCTCTTCTCGCGGATGGCGATGGCCATGCCCGGCTTCACATGGTAGGAGGGCACGTTGACCTTCGCGCCGTTCACCAGCACGTGGCAGTGCGTCACAAGCTGGCGCGCCGCGAAAATCGTCGGCGCGAAGCCAAGACGCCACACCACGCAGTCCAGCCGCGACTCAAGAAGCTGCATGAGATTGGAGCCGGTGTTCCCCTCCATGCGCTTGGCCTCGGCGAAGATGCGGCGCATCTGGCGCTCCATGATGCCGCCGTAGTACATGCGGAGCTTCTGCTTTTCCAGAAGCTGCGTGCCGTACACGGACATCTTGCGGCGGATGTTCTCGCCGTGCTGGCCCGCCGGGAACGGACGCCGCAGCGCGGGGCTGTTCGGGCGGCCCCAGACGCATTTGCCAATTCGCCGACTCAACTTGTGCTTAGGTCCAACGTATCTGGCCATAAAACCGTCTCTATCCTTTTCGCTTGCAGGGGCTGAACACGCACACCCTGCGGTTGCCGCCGCCGCGCAGACCACACTCCCCCTTTTTTCGGGATTGCGGGGCGCGTAAGCGCGGACACACAAACACTTTCTGCCATTGACAGGAGCGATATACTATCTGTTGACGCCCCGCAGTGTCAAATTCTTTTTGCCATCCCCTTGCGGCTGTTGGGCTTGATTGGTATTGGCGGAGGAAACGGTTTGCGCACGGCGGGCATGGCGCGGGACTTCATCGTGCCTCTCCCTCCTTGCTGTGCAAGGATGCCTGGCCCGGGGCGGATTCCGCGGCGCTCTTCCTCCTCTCTTCTTCTTGCTTCTCTTTGATAATCTGGGCTTTGATGGGTGCGGCCAACTGCGGATCCGTGGGCAGACTCGCACTGTACCAGTTTCCTTCGTCGTCCCAAAAGAAATATTCCCGGTAAGGTCTCTCGCTACCTGTGCTCACCAAAGACAGCCCGCCACCGGCGTGTTGGGTGATAATCCAACCGCTATTCTGGTCGGCTTCCTCGCCCGGTGAGGGGGCGGGTGAATGCAATCCGGCTGGCAATGGGAGAGGCTCGCCCTTCTCATTGACCACATGCCAGAATCCGCAGGGTTTGTCAGGCTTGTCGGCCAGCACAATCCGGCGGTCGGGCCGGACGGTGGCGTATAGCTGTCCCTTTTTCCTGGGTCCGCTTCGTATGAATTCAATCCCCCCATCCTTGCGCCGAACCCACAACACGTTGGGTTGGGGCGGCGTTTCCAGCGCGGGGGCCGCAAACCCGCCGTCCGCCAACAGAAACACCCATCCGATGACATCCGCCGGCGGCGTTGCCTCCTTCATCGGTTGTTTTCCTACGACCGCCCCCGGTGGCGGGGCGCATACTTTTCCATTGGAATCCGCGAAGGGCCATTTCGTTGGCGCCTCATTCTTGTCCACCTCGTTTGGCGCCTGATGCATGACAATTCTTCCATGCTGGGGGATTTCGGCGTAGGTGCCACTCCAGGCCGGTCCGCTGTGGACCAGGCTGAGACCAGCCCCGTTTCGCGCAACATACAGGATGTTGCCCGGCGGCGCCGCATTTTCCGCAGGAGCGATCAGCTCGCCGTTCTCTCCAAGGTACAGCCATTTCGCGGCCCCCCGCTGCTCCGCAACCAAAGGGCCCCTGCTGAAGACTATCTTCTTTCCGTCGGGCGACCATGAAGGCATGGTGGCCCAGATTCTGCCCGGGGCGTCTGGTATGTCAGGGACCCCGGCCACGCCATGCAAGTCGCCGCCGTCCGTGTTCATGACCCAGATTCCCGTGGTTCGGGCGAAGACGATCCGGCTGCCATCGGGCGACCATGCGGGGAAACAGTCCGCAAGCTTGTTTTCGGTCAGTTGGCGCCGGTCGGTTCCATCCGCCGCGACAACCGAAATCTCCCATGGATCGAAATCGCGTATGCTCATGAACGCAATATGCCCGCCGTCGGGCGACCACGACGGCGCCATCTCGCCAGAGTCGGGTGTCTGGGTGAGATTGTGCGGGTTCGTTCCGTCCGCGTTCATAATGTGGATGTCATCAATGTCGTCATGGCGGCATGTGAAGGCGATGCGCAATCCGTCCGGGGACCAGCTTGGATAGGAGCTGGAGGCGGTGTCGTCCGTGAGTTTCGCCGTCGTCCCTGTTTCCAAATCCATGACGGAAATGCCCGCCTTCCCATCCCGCGAGGAGGTAAAAGCGATCTTTTTCCCATCCGGCGACCAGGCCGGCATGCATGCCACATCAAGATAACTCTGGGCCAGGTCCGGCGTCGTAATGTCGTGAATGTTGCCCCCGTCCGCATCCATGACAGCAATCACAAAATGACCGCCGCGCCGTGCCGCAAAGGCAATCTTTCCACCGTCAGACGACCATGCGGGGGAGACTTCGTTTTCCTCCGTGGAAGTGAGGGCCGTCAAGTCGCCGCCGTCGGCGTTAACAACGTATATGTCCTGGCTGGCCCGAAAATTGGCAAACGGCATGTAGACGTTCCCTATGGCCCGCATCGTGCTCAAGGTGGTTTGGACATCCGCCGCCACTGTCGCGTGGAGACACAAAGCCGCCACGATCTGACTTAAAAACAACACCGGCTTGAGGGGAAGGCACCGGCAGGAACGCGGCTGCTTTTGATGGCTCTCGGCATGTTGGCTAAACATGATCACGATCCTTTGAATTTGGGGCTTTTCAAAAAAACGGCATCACGGGTCACGCGTCTGCGGGCGGCGGGCATCACTGATTACGGCTTTGAGGACTGAATCCCGCCCGAAGCCCATCCGGGGTTGCTCACGCTTTACATAAAAACTTCCTCCGTTCATGAAACCCACTAAGTGAAATCTAGCACAAGCAGTCCCGCCTGGCAAGATCAGTTTGTGCTGGCCGCCGGTTCCGGCCCCCTGTAATCCTTCCCCCCCCAAAAATTATGCTTGACAAAAAGCCCCAAACCGTATTAACGTATTAATACAATCTTATGGAGGCGACACAGAATGCAACTGCACATCGCGCCAAAGGACGGCACACCGATTTACCTGCAAATTCTGCGGCAGGTGAAACGGCTGGTGGCCGCGGGGCGGCTGAGGCCCCACGAGGAACTGCCCCCCGTGCGGGTGCTGGCCGCGCAACTGCTGGTGAACCCCAACACGGTGGCCCGCGCCTACCGCGAGCTGGAAAGCGCCGGGGTGGTCTACACCCGGCCCGGCGCGGGCACCTATGTGGCGGAGGGGGGCTCGCCCCTGGCGGACGGCGAGCGCCGCCGCCTGCTGACGGAAAAAACCGACGCCCTGCTGGTGGAGGCGGACCATCTGGGCTATTCACTGAACGAGACGGTCAACCTGGTGCGCGAGCGTCACGCCGCGCTGATGAACGAAAGGGAGGATGATCATGCGGACAAATCCTGAAGCGACGGCCCCGGAGGCCCCCGTGGCGGAAGTGCGCGAACTGGCGCACCACTACGGCAAAAAGGCGGCCCTGGACGGGGTGACCCTTGCCGTGCCCAAGGGCCGGGTTTCCGGCCTGGTGGGCGAGAACGGCGCGGGCAAGACCACGCTCATCCGGCATTTGCTGGGCCTGCTGCGGCCCGACGCGGGAACGGTGCGCGTTTTCGGCATGGACCCGGTGGCGGATCCGGTGGGGGTGCTGTCGCGGGTGGGCTGCCTGTCGGAGGACCGGGATCTGCCCGACTGGATGCGCGTGGACGAGCTGCTGCGCTACACGGCGGCCTTTTACCCCGGCTGGGACCACCACTACGCCGAGGAGCTGCGGGCGCTTTTCGCGCTGGAGCCGCGCGCGAAGGTGAAGCACCTGAGCCGGGGCGAGCGCGCCAAGGCGGCGCTGCTCTGCGCGCTGGCCTACCGTCCGGAGCTGCTCCTGCTGGACGAGCCCTCGTCGGGCCTTGATCCGGCGGTGCGCCAGGACATTCTGGAGGCCATCCTGCGCGACGTGGTGGCCGAGGGCCGCACGGTGCTCTTCTCCTCGCACCTGCTCGACGAGGTGGAGCGCGTGTCCGACGCGGTGGCGATGGTCCACCACGGCAGGGTGGTGCTCTGCGGGCCGCTGGACGACATCAAGGCGGCGCACCGCCGGGTGACGGTCCACTTCACGGAGGCGCGCTCCGCCGTGCCGCAGAACGACCGCGTGCTGGGCGCGCGCGGCGGGGGCCGGGAATGGACCCTCCTCTGCGCCGGGGACGGGAACGCGGCCGGGGCCGCGGCGGCGGCCCTCGGCGGTGCCGTGGTGGAGGAGGAGATCCCCTCGCTGGAGGAGATATTCGTGGCGCGCGTGCACCACGGGCGCGCAACCAACGGGGAGGCATGACCATGAAACAGGGATGGAACCCCCCGGCGCTCCGCGCGCTGGCGTGGGAACAGTGGCGCGTGTTCCGCTTCTATATGGCGGCGCTGGTCGTCATGGGCGCGTGCGGTGTCATCGGGCTGCGCGTCAACGTCGCCCGGGGCAGCGTTCACCTCAACGAGGCAATATACCTCTCGGACGCACTCCGGCTTTGGTTCACTTTGATCATCCCGGCGGCGCTGACTTTCGCGGGCTCCAACGGCAAATTCGGATTCCCCACCCGGCTTTACAAGCTGCCCGTGGCCACCCGCGCCATGACGCTGGCGCTCTTCGGCTCCCGCGCCGTGCTGGGCCTTGCCGCCTGGTGCGCCCTGCTGGGGGTGCGCGGGGTCTGCTTCGGCGCGCCGGACTGGGCGGTCGAGGCCAGGATGCTCCTCAGCGGAGGCGGTGTCTTCATCGCCGCGCTGGCGCTGGTGTGGACCCTGGGGCCGGTGAGCGAATGGCTGGCCTTTTTCGCCGTCGCCGTCGCGGGAAGCGTCGTGTGGCCGCTGAACCAGTGGGCGGAAAGCCTGCACAAGGTGCGGCATGCCGGTTTCTGGGTGGGGCCGGATCTGGTGCTTCCCCCGCTGGGCATTCTCCTGACGGTGCTCTTCGCGCTCCTCCTCGCCGCGCCGGACCGGTGGCGCGGCGGACGCTTCGGCCTGCGGATGCCGCGCGCCGGCGGAAGCGCGCCCGCGCCGCGGATCACGGCAAAGACGCGCCGCCTGAAACCCTTTGCCTCGCCGCTGGAGGCGCAGATTTGGTATGAGCGGCGCACACGGGGCCACGCGGGCATGCTGTACGGTTTCCTCCTGATCACCCTGATCATCGTGGCTTTCGTCTCGCCCCGGCTGTGGTTTGCCCTTTTCCCCGGCGAAGCGTTCGGAAATGCCATTTTCTTTGTTATCCTGCTCAATCTGGGGACTATGGCCCTGGCGGCCTGTCTGGTGGTGACCGCCATCCGGCGGCTGATGGAACTGTCCCGTGTGCGCCGGGGGCACTTCCGCTTCGTGGCGGTGAAACCCGTCAGCACCGGCGATCTTGCCCGGGCGCGGCTCTATTCCTCAGTGCGCGGCGCCGAGGCGGCGGCGCTCTTTGTGCTGGCCCTTCTGGCGCTGCTGATGCTGACGCCGCCCAAACCGGTGCTGCTGTCGCCCGAAATATGGCCGCTCTGGCTGTCGGAGGCATACCAGGCCCTCACCCCGGCAGTAGTGCTTTGGGGCGCGCTGTGGCTGCTCGGCCTGTGGATTGCCGCCAGCATGAACACCCACAGTTCCATCAGGGTGATTGGCGTGCTGTGCGTGTGGCCCCTGCTGCAACTGCTGAAAACCTACGCGCCGGTGGAGTGGCTGGCCCGCCACGGGCTGGAGTGGGCCCTTGCCTTCGGCTGCGCCGCCGGGCTGCTGGCCTATGTGGTTGTCCTGTTCTTCCAGTCGCGCAGGAAGGGGTTCCTCTCCCCAGTCACTGGCCTGCTCTGCCTCGCCGTCTTTGCCCTGGCGGGAATGGCCTTTTTCAAGCCGCTCATTGGCTGGGTGACAAGCTCCTTCGGGCACAGCGCCCATGTCGCCCTGAACAATCCAACCGTGTCGGAAATAAGTTTCTATAGTGGCAACAAGGCTTTCCTGCCTTGGGAATACCCAATGGCAACCCTGATCGTCTTCGGCGTGCTGGCGCTGGCACTGGCCCCCATGGCCGCGCTGCCGCTGCAGTATGACCGCTGGCGTCACGGCGGAAAATGAGGGGAGACACCACCATGAACACCATGCACACCACCATGACCGCCTGGACGGGGGAAACGGGTCCCCTGGCAAAACGGCTGCTGCGCCGGTACTCGGCCTGGGTACTGGCGACGCTGGCCTTCTACGCCGCCGGGGCGCACTTCAATTCCCGCCACGAGTCACTCCAGCCCAAAACCATCACCACGCCGATGGACTTGAACGCCCTGATCAAGACGGGCAGGGGCATCCAGGAGGAGGCAAACGCGGCAAATGTCTACCTCCGAATAGACGAACGCCTTTCAGAAATGGACGACTTCAACAAAGTATCCGGCCAGTCACCCCTAATCCTTGCCCACTTAGTGGAACAGGATGAGATCAAAGATGACCGCCTGGCGGAATTGTCCGCATGGGTGGACGCCACGGACTCCCTTGCGGGGCAGTTGCGCACGGAAACCGCGGGGATGCGGGAATGCCTGTTCAGCTATCGCTTCAGATACTACGAGAGCGGACGGTACACACACTATTTCAACACCCCCCGCCTTTCCGGATGGATGGGATCACGGGCGGTGGTGGCGGCGCAAAGGGGGGATGCGGCCCGCTGGCAGGCGGCCATGGAGGACATGCTGCGATACACAGAACGCCTGGATCGGGACCCCGTCCCCCTGACAATGAAGGAAAACCGCCTCATGACCGGCGCCATGCTTGCGGGACTGGCCGCCGGATGCCGGTCAGGCGTCGCGCGGGACGGGGCCTTTCTTGACGCGTTCTCCGAGCGCGCCAAAGAATTGCAACCGTTGCGCGCCGTGGAACCCCTGGTGGCTTATGCCATAGCGCAGGGGGAGTCTTGCGGCTATTTGGGTTGGAACCTGTATTCCGATCACATCCTGTCCAAAAGCATGTATTTCGAGTACCGGGGCGCTGACTGGGTGCAGGCACCTTCTTATATCACAGGATTCTCGGCCCGCGACAAAACATTGTTTACCGGATACCTGAACACCCTTGTTGAACGGCTGCGCGGCGGCCAACCGCACACGGCCTTCCAGTGGATCACCGAAAACGCGATCCGCCTGGAACAGGATTCCCTGTGGCGGGCCGGCGAACTGCTAAGCCCCTCCCACAGCGCGCTGGTGTACACAACGGCGGAGGCGGGCAACTATCGCAACACCCCCGTGAATGCCTTCCTGGCGGAGGGAAACCTGCGGCTGCTGCGGGCGGGCCTTTCCCTGATGCAAACGGCGCGGCAAACGGGGGCGTTCCCGGCGGTGGACTCGCCGGAGGCCGCCGCGCTGGGGAAAGAGTTTCCAAGCCCCTTCAACGGCGGGGAAATGAGGATCACCAAAAAAGGAAACCACCTCACCCTTCTGTATCCCATAGACCGCCTCATGCGGCGCAACATGCGTAACCCTATGGAAGGCTTCGTGGGGGTACAACTGCGGCTGACCCTGCCGGGGGCGGCGTCCTGACAAAAACCGAACTCCCCGGCGCGCGCGGGGCGCGCCGGGGAGCCGGGGGTTCCACGTCAGTCCTTCGCCCTATTCGAATACCGCCTTGAAATACTCCCTGTTGTCCAGCAGCTTCAGCTCCACCCGCACGAAGGTGTCCATCTCCTGGTCGGAGATGGTGTCCGCCTTCGCGCCCATGGCGGGGCCGTACTGGGGCATCGCGTCGCCGGGAAGCTTGTCCGGATCGGGCATCGCCTCAAGCGTTTCCTCCATGGCGGCGGTCTCTTCGGTTGGTTTTTCGCTCGTGGAGGGGGGCTCGCTGTCCTTGAGAAGACGGTTGACGCGATCAGACAAAAACTCACCCAGCACCTGCATCATATGAAGACGTTTCTCGTCAATGGAACCCTGGAGCATGATTTCATTGCTCAACGGCATTGCCTGGCCCGCGAACACCGCCACAATGTTGTGGCACTGCGGACAGGGCCCGACAATGATCGACACCGTGGGGGGCAGCATTATCTGACCCCGGGCGCCGCAGTGGGGGCACTTCACTTCTACCATGGATAGCATGACCGTGTTCCTTCTCAAGACCGCCGTCATTCAAATTTTACCATCCAAATTCAGAGATGGCAATTCTTGTAAGCAGTTTTCATCGGCTTCAAAAGGGTAAACAAAGCGCCCATCGGTAATATTCACCTGTCCAACCGGCAGGGATTTGTGTTTAGGCGCAGATTGCGGCGTTTGCCGTCAATAATTGACCCGCCGCTAAACGCGCCAGTCGAGCAGCACATCCACCGCGTTGGGGGGCAGCACGGTGAAACCGTGCCCCCGCCCGAAGGACTCCAGTTCCGGATCAGACGTGAGAAGCAGGCTGCCGGAGGGGGCGGAAACCTGGCCGGGACGGCGCGCATCCCCCAGCCAGGAGGACAGGCCCAGCGCGTCCATGCGGCCCCGCGCCCTTTCCGGATCCGCCGCAACCGCGGCAACCGGCAGGCGGTTGTTTTTGCACTGGCACAGAAAGGCCATCACCCAGGGGCTGGCCCGGTCCCCGTCCAGCAGCGCGGTTTCCACATCCACCAGCACCGCGCCGAACTCGAGACCCGTCCGGAAGCGGCATTCCAACGCGCGGTCCATGCGCGCGGAAACCGCCAGGGGGCGCGGCTCCCCCGCGCCGCCGCCCATCCTGTCCAAAACCGTCAGCAGGGGAAGGTTGACGCCGAGCGCGCGGGAAAGGCCCATGGAACCGCCCACGCGCGGCGCGATCTCCAGCAGGGCCGGCCGGCCGTTTCCATCCTCCTTCACCTGGAAAAACCATGCGCCGCGCATGGGGAGCGCGTTCTGAATGATCCGCGCCATGTGCCCGAAAGGGTCCCGATGCGGCGCGGGACGGGTGTCCACGGCGATGCCGTTCATCACCCGGACCCGCTCGCGGGGCAGCACGTGGAGAAGCCGCCCTTCAGCGTCGGTGAAACAGTCCACCGTGTGCTCCGGTCCGGGCAGGTGCTCCATCACCAGCAGCGACGGATCCCGCCGCAGAAACACCGCCAGCTCGGCCTGATCGGCGCATTTCCACACCCCGCGCGAACCCTGGCCGCGGTCGGGCTTGAGAAACACGGGAAAGGCGGTCACCGCTCCGGGTTCGTAAAGCTGCGGCATGGGCAGCTTTCCTGAAAACACTTCGTGGGTGCGGCGCTTGCTGCGGCACACGGCACACACCGCGGCGTCCGGCGCGGCCACCTCCGCCTCCAGCCCGCCTCTTGCCTCCGCAAGGCGCAACACCACATCGTCGTGGGCGGGAAAGACCAGATCGATGCGCCACTCCCGGAGCAGGGCGTTGAACTTTTCAAGAAAATCCGGGGCATCCACAAAGGGCAGACCCGCCCGGTACCGGCGGAGCACATAGGGGCCGTGGTTGGATTCGACACTGGACGCGCCGAACAGTTCGATTCCCCTGACATCCCGCAGCGAACGGATGATTTCCAGGCCGATTTCCGACCCGCAGGGGAAAACCAGCACACGCACGGTTTCCAGGCTCATGACCGCGCCGCCCCGTGCAGGACACGGATGATTTCCACGATTCGCGCCGCATCCTCCAGGGCCAGCGACCCATAGACCGGCAGGCAGAGCACCCGGCCTGCCGTCCGGTTGGCCACCGGCAGGTTTTCGGGCGCGGCGGAGGGCAGTTCCCGGTTCCATTCGTGGGTGGAGGTGAGGGGGTAAAAATATTTGCGCGCAACCACGTTGAAGCGGCGCAGGGCCGTGTACAGTCCGTCACGGTCCAGGCCGAACTCCGCCCCGTCCACCAGCAGGGGAAAATAGGCGTGGTTTGGTGTGACGCGGGGCGGCGGCGCGGGCAGGGTGAGGCCCGGCACTCCTGCAAGGCCGTCGCGGTACACCCCGGCCACCCGGCCGCGCGCGGCGCTTTCCCCGGCGGTTTCCGGCAGCCGCAGCAGGCCGAAGGCGGCCTGAAGCTCGCTCATCTTGGCGTTGATGCCCGGCGCGAGCACTGTTTCCTCGTCGGCGATGCCGAAGTTTTTCAGGGAGCGGATGCGCCGGTCCAGGGCGGGGTCGGAACACGCCAGCGCGCCGCCCTCGGCGGTGGTGAAGAGCTTTGTGGCGTGAAAACTCAGCGAGGACACCGCCCCCCACCCCAAAACGGAACGCCCGTCAACCCGCACGCCGAAGGCGTGGGCCGCGTCGTAAATCACGGGGATGCCGTGCCGGTTGCCGATGGCCTCCAGCGCCTCCACGTCACAGGGGATCCCGTAGACATGCACGGCCAAGATTGCCTTGGTGCGCGGGGTTATGGCGGCGGCGACCCGCCCTGGGTCAATGTTGAAGGTGGCGGGGTCTATGTCGCAGAAAACCGGCTCCAGCCGGTTCCAGTGGAGCACGTTGGTGGTGGCGGGAAAGGTGAAGGGGGTGGTGACCACCTCGCCGCCGCCCAGGTCGAGGGCCTGCAGCGCCACCAGCAGGGACAGGGTGCCGTTGCAGAAGAGGCTCACATGGCGCACCCCCAGATGCTCCTGAAGCGCCGCCTCCAGCCGCTGGTGCAGTTCCCCGTCGTTGGTCAGCCAGCGCCGGTCCCAGACCCCCTCCAGCAGCCGGGTGTAGTCCCCCAGTGACGGCAGGGCGGGCCGGGTGACATACACCGGCTCGGAAAAACCAAGCCGGACTGCCAGCCCGTCCAAACCGGGGACACGCGCCGCCAATGACTTTTCAGCGTCCATGAATGCCGTTTTTCCTTGTCGCCGGTCCAATGGTAAACCACGGCGGCGGCGGGGTTCCAGCGGATTTTGCGCAAATTTTGGAAGCATGTGGTAAAATAAAGGTGCTCAACGCCCTGACGGGCGTTTCTCCTTCCGCGGAGGCCTGGTGCGGCAACGTGTCAGGCCTCTTATCTTTTTTGTTCACCTGTGTTTGCGCATGAAAAAGCCCCGGACGGGGGAACCCGTCCGGGGCGGTTTTTCAACCGGTTTGCGGTGGTGGTTATTTGCGCCTGCGGAGGGTGGCCGCGCCGCCCAATCCGAGAACCGCAGCCAGCAATCCAAGGCCGGCAAACCCGGCCAGCGGCACACCGGAACCAACCGTGACGGAGAATTCCGGGGATTCCACCACAGTCACCGCGTCGTTCACCTCGCAAACGTAGACGCCGCTGTCCGTTTCAGAGGCGGGATCCGCCACAAACGCCGCGTCCGTCGCGCCGGAAAGGGGAGTGAACGCCTTGCCGGAGGCCTCAAACTTCCACTGGTACCCCGGAGCGCCCACCGCGCCCGAAACAAGCACCGCCAGCTCAAGGCGGCCGCCCGGTTCGAGGCTGATGTCAGTGACGCCCGCCGCCGCGACATCCAGGGTGCAATTGTCCCGCACGGTCACGGTCCGGGTCACCTCGACGGCCTGGTTCCCCGCCGCGTCGGACACGTTGTAGGCCACCGTGTATGCGCCCGGCGCAAGGGGCGTCGCCGCCGGAGGAAGCCCGGTGACCACAACCGCCGCGCTCAGATCGCCGTCCACATTGTCCAGCGCCGTCGCGCCCGCGTCCGCGTAAACCGCGCCGCAGTCCAGCGTCACCACGGCGTCACCCAGCAGCGTGATCTCCGGCGGCACAACCTCGTTCACCACATTGACGTCGAGCACCGCCGTGGAGGGGTTGCCCGCGCCGTCCTGGGCGGCGTAGGTCACCTGGTAGGCGCCCGCCGAGGCCGTGTTCACCGTGTTGCCCGTCACCGGCGCAACGCCGAGATCGCCCTCGCAGGCGTCCAGCACCGTGGCTTCGGGCGCGGAAAACACGCTGCCCACCTCCACGTTGAGCGGATTGGCGCCCGCTATCGTGATGACCGGACCCGTGGTGTCGTCCACCTGGAAGTCCGCCGCCACGGACGCCGTGTTGCCCGCGTCGTCCGCCACGGTCAGCGTCACCACCGTCACACCGGGAGCCGCCGGGGTGCCCGCCGCCGGAAGCTGGGTCACCGTGAGGCTGCCGTCGCAGTTGTCCGAGGCGGTCACCTCGGCCGTGAAGTCGGGCACCGCCGCCTGGCAGTTTTCATCGGCGGAGGCCGTCTTGAGGCTGTTGTGGCCCGTGATCACCGGGTCCGACTGGTCCGCGACGGTCAGCACCACCGTGCAGGTGTCGGAAAGGCCCGCGTCATCCGTCACCGTCACGGTGATGGTGTTCGGCCCCAGGCCGGCAGTGCCCCCCGCGGGCGGAGACTGCGTCACCGTCAGGGAGGAGTCGCACGCGTCCGACGCCGTGACACCCGCCGTGAAGTCGGGAACAAGCGCCTGGCACGCGCCGTCCGCCGCAACCGTCTGGTCAGCAGCGCACACCGTGATCTCCGGCGCGGCAGCGTCCTCCACGGTCAGCACCGCCGTGCAGGTTTCAATGTTGCCCGCATCGTCCGCCACCGAAATGGTGACGGTGTTCGGCCCCAGGCCGGCCGAGGCCCCCGCGGGCGGAGACTGCGTCACCGCCAGGGAGGAGTCGCACGCGTCCGACGCCGTGACGCCCGCCGTGAAGTCGGGAACAAGCGCCTGGCACGCGCCGTCCGCCGCAACCGTCTGATCAGCCGCGCACACCGTGATCACGGGCTTGGCCGTGTCGGAGACAACCACCTCGCGCGTGACCTGGACCGCCGCGTTGCCGGCGGCGTCCGTCACGTTGTACGTCACCGTGTAGGTGGCGGGAACCAGCGGATTCACCGGGTTCACCCGGACTATCGCGCCCGTCATGTTTCCGTTCACATTGTCCAGGGCCGTCGCCCCGGCGTCGGAATAGGAGCCGCCACAGGAGACCACGACCGAGGGCGCCCCCTGAAGGGAAATCACCGGGGGGGTGCCGTCAAGCTGCGTCGGGCCCCAGGTGCTAATCCCCGACCAGTTGCCCGCCACGTCCCGCGCCTTCACCCGGAAATACCAGTTTCCGTCCGCGAGGGTTGCGCTCGTGATGGTGTGCGGATCGGCGGTGTGCGGCGTGTCCACCGTGTCGTCCACCGCGGCCGACGCGCTCGTCGAGAACACCCACGAATAGCCGGACACGCCCGAACCCGAGTCCGTCGCGTTGTTCACGCGCATGTCTATCGTCATGTCGTTTGAAAGCTCGCCGAGGAAATGGGAGGTGCTCGACACCGACGGGCTCGACGGGGCGGTGCCGTCGGCGATGGTCAGCGCGAAACTTTCATCGTCGCTGCCCTGGGCGTTGGTGGCCCGCACCGTCACCGTGTAGGCCGAGGCGCTGTACACGGGGGAGGGCCAGGAAATGAGGCCGGAGCCGGAGTTGATGGTCATCCCGGCGGGCGGAGTGCCCACCAGGCTCCAGGTGACCCCCGTGCCCGCGGCCAGGGTCATTGTCCTGCCATAGGCCGAGGCGGTGCTGCCCGCCTCCGTGTCAACAAAATTAATCTGCGGCGGCGCCGCGGGAAGCAGCCCGGCGTTGGACACCTTCACCCAGGACAGGTCCGCGTCGCCCGTGCCGAACTGGAAAAGCAGGCCGTGGGGGTAGCCGCCCCATGCGCCGTTGAAGGGCGATGCCTGGGCGGTGCCCAGGTCAAACACATAGCGGTTGACACCCTGCTTGGTCCGGATGGAGGTGTACTGGCGCTGGCGGTTGCCCGTCGCGAAGTCCTCGCCGTCCGCCGCCCACATGACGCGCAGCTCAAGATTGTTGCGCGCCGCCGTGGTGTCCGCCTCGATGTCCATGTACAGGTAGCGGTTGGCCGCGTTGACCACGAAGTCCTGGTTCATCATCGCCATGGGCTGGCCGCCCGTGCCCTGGGTGAGCGTGGCCACGCCGCCCGCCAGGCCCACCGCGCTGCCGGCGTAGGGGCTGTGCTTTGCCGCGATCCACGCGCCCGCGCCGGACATGCCCGTCCACTGCACCGCCGCGGAGCCCAAATCCGCCGCCGTGCGCAGGCCGATGATGTCATAACTGTACAGGGCGCCGTTGGTGTCCGTGCTCTGGTAGGGATCGACGCGCAGGCTGGAGATGCTGCCGCTGGCGCCCGCCCAGGAGGCGTTCGTGGTGCGGGTGTGCATGTCCAGCAGGACGGTGGACCAGCCGTTGTTGGGGTAATGCCGCCAGTCCTTGTTCACAAACCCGGTGCCGCCCGTCCCCGGAAAGGCGAAGGTCTGCGCGGAGGCGGGATTGTTGGAGGGGAACCCGGTGTGGTTTTGGCGCACGTACATGTACCGGAACGCGTTCGGATCAAAGGTCAGCGGGTCAACCTGCATGTGCGGGTCCGTGCCGGTGATGTTCATGTTGAGCGTGCCGGCCGCGGTCACCACAAAATTGGAGAGCTGGTTCGCCACATACCAGCCGGAGGCGTGGCCGGGGGCGACTCCGGGGGGGATGTTGAAGTCCCAGAAGGGGTGGGGCAGCGCCTCCACGGCAAAGTTGTGGATTTTCACCGTGCCGATGCCGTCCTGGAAGTCAAAACGGAACTGCTTGATGCTCCGGGCCGACCAGAGGTCCGCGCCGTTCTTGCCCTGCTCGTTGAGGCGGCGGGGCACATGAATCTGGTACAGCTGGCGGCCCGCGGTCACACGGAAGAAAAAGGAGTCCTCCTCGCCGATGCCGCGGTCCGTGCGGATGAAGAAAATCTGGTAGTCGCCGGTGACCGTCGCCTCCAGGTCAATTTTGATCCACGGCAGCGAACCGCCCGCCACCGGGCTGGCGGTCATGTCCGGCGAGTAGATGTTTGGGTCCGAGGTGTTGTGGCCCACGTTCAGCGAACCGCCGGAGGTGGCAAAACTTGTGATGCCCGATCCCTGGGTCCACCCCTCGTTGTTGCCGGCCGTTTCAAAGCTCCACACTTTCTGCGCCTGCGCCGCCCCCGCGGCGAGCAGCAGCGCGCAAACCAGCACACAGATGTTTCTCATGGGAATGACTCCTTTGTTGTTACGGCAAAATACAGTTGTCGCGGGAAGAAATCACCCCGCATAGTTCCTGCAAAGAAGAAAACGGCAACTGCCTGCGCTCCTGTCACGTCACAGGTTGATTATAAAGGCTAAGGGCAATGCTTACAAGCAAAAAATGACTGTCAACTGTTGACGCAATTCAATTAAACTGAAGCTATTATTAATTGGGAAAAACACTGTTTCTCCCGTGATGAACAAGAAGCATAAAAATGTTTTTGTCCGTGCTCTGCCCGTGGGGTATGCTCTGCGGGGCGGTCGCATGGCGGCGGCCGGCGGCAAACACCGGAAGGATTTATGACCATACCGTTTTATCTGATAAGCCTTGGGCTGGCGGGGGGGCTTTTGGGGGTGTGGGCCCGGCGCGTGCTGGTGTCGGCCGGACTGCTGTCGGGTTTCGAGTCCGGCCTGCTTGCCGTGGCGGTGGTGGCCTTTGCCTACATGGCCCTGGAACTCGGCTTCATGGGACTGGTCCGCCTGAGCAAGCCGACCCGGTCCCCCCTGCCGCTTCTGTTTGACATGGCCGCGCAGTGCGCCGCGCTGCTGCTGCTGCCCTGGCTGCTGCACACCGAGGTGCCCTGGCCCTGGCAGGTGCTGCACAAAATCGAGCCGCTGATCTGGCTGGGGGCCTTTGCCGGGGTCCACGGATTCCTCAAGCTGGTAGTGTTCTTTTCCGCCATGCAAAGCCGTCCGGGGGGCCGCGCGGGCGCGCTGGGCTTCCTGGCCCTGGCCGCGGCGGCGGGCATGGGCGCGTTCACGGCGCAGCAGGTCCTCGCCGCCACGGCGATGCGCTCCCTGTCCGTGGCGGGCGGCGAGGCGCGCGCCCGCGAGGCCGGCGGGGCCTGGGTTGCGGCGAGGGAACTGCGGGAGGGGCTGGGCGCGCACATCACCACCGGGTCCGGACCGGCGGGCGACATGATGCTGCTCGCGGCGCTGCCCGAAGGGGCGGAGCCCCTGGAAACGGCGCATCTGACGGTGGTGGTTCACGCGGCGGACGCGGTGAATGCGCTCCCGGCGCGCCACCAGCTTGAGGCGGATCTTTCCGGGGACGGCTGGGCGGAGACGCGCATTCCCGCGGCGCTGCTCCCGGAAAAGGTTGAGTCGGTGGAGGTGTTCTGGACCTCCCGGCCCGCGCCGCCATGGCTCCAAAAAACGGGACTCCAGCCCCTGGCTTCGGGCAGCCGCGTCCTGTTGCTGGGCGGGCCGTGGTTCGTCTCGCCGGAAGGCGGGGAACGCGGCGCGCCGCAGGTGGTGATGGTGGCCGTGGACGGGTTGTCCGCGGAAAACATGAGCCTCCACGGATACCAGCGTGAAACCACCCCCCTGCTGAAGGCATGGGCGCAGGGCGTGTCCGTTTTTGAGCAGGCGTACACCCCGGCGCCGGAGGCCCCCGCCGCGATCATGTCGCTGTTCACAGGGCTCAACCCGTTGCGCCACGGATATTTTGAGGGAAGGCAGGGCCCCCTTCCCGGCGACGCCGTCCTCCTCCCGGAACTCTTCCGGAAACAGGGCTTTTTGACGGCGGCCTTCACCGAGGGAAGGGGCGTTGACACCGGGGATCTGACGGCGGATTCCGGCATCAACCGGGGATTCATGCTTTTCGACGACACCGCCCCGGTGGACGCCGCGCCCCCGGCGGCCTCCGCCGGAAGCGTGAAGGAACCGCCCAAGCCGCTACCGGGAAGTTCCAAGGCGACCCTGGACCGGGCCTCGGCCTGGCTTGCCGCGCACCCGAAGGAGCCCTGCCTCCTTTTTGTGCGGCTCAGGGAACTGGAAAAGCCCCTGCCCCTGGCGCGCTACGGCGAGGGGTTCCTGGGACGGGGCCGGAAACCCGAACCCGTGGACGTGTACGACACGGTGCTGCTGGATCTGGACCGGCACCTGGGCGCGTTTCTGGAGCAAATCAATTCGATGCCGGGCGGCGAAAACAGGATTGTTGTTCTCACCGCCCCCCACGGCGCGGACTTTTCGGAACCGGGCCGCGCCTCGTGGCGGCGCGGCGGCGCGGGCAAAAAGAGCCTCCACGAATCGTGCCTGCACGTGCCCCTGCTCATGCGGCTGCCGGGGCAGGCGCCGCGCGCGCGGAAAAGCGCCGCCACCCTGTGCGATGTGGCGCCCACCCTGCTCGCGGCCTCGGGCATGGCCGTGCCCGCCGGAATGGACGGCATGGACCTCATGCGGCTGGCGGACTCCCGGGACTGCGTTTCCATGCTGGGCAACCCCGTGGCGCTTTCCGTGCGCACGGGCCGCTGGCGGCTCACCTGGGAGTCGGGCATGGACCCCTTCACCCTCGAAAAGACGGGCACCGATTTGGTGAGCGACTTCACCGACATCATCCGGTACCGGAATGATCAGGCGCCCCAGAACAATCTCGCCAAGGAACCCGAGCTGGCGGCCCGGCTGCGCCTTGAGCTGCGGGACTACCTCACGCGCCGGGGCGCGCCCGCCAAATAAAAAGGGAGGCCGGCGCGGGGCCGGCCTCCGGATTCAACGGCAACTGGAAGTTCCAGTCGGTGTTTTTGGGGTTACTTCTTGGCGGGGCAGGAGCCTTCCTTGGGGCAGCAGCCCTTCTTGGCCTCCTTGTCGCACTTGGCTCCGTCCTTGGCGCAGCAGCCGTCCTTGGCCTTGTCGCACTTGCCGTCCTTGGCGCAGCCGTCCTTGGCGCACTTGCAGTTGTCGCCGCAGGTGCATTTACCGTCCTTGGCGCAGCAGGTGCAGTCCTTGGCGCAGCCGCACTTCTCACAGCCGGCCTTGGGGCACTTGCAGGAGTCGGCGGTGCACTCGCACTTGCCCTCGGGGCAGGAGCACTTCGCGCCGCAGGCGCACTTGTCGCAGCCGGCCTTGGCGGCGTCGGCCGCCTGCGCGAGGGGCGCGGAAAGGGCCAGGCCAAGGGTCAGGGCAAGGATCGCCAGAACGGAAAAGATTTTCGTGTGTTTCATTTTCTTGTCTCCAGTAAGCCGCACTCGGGCGGCATGGGTTTCTTTTCATTCGCAGTTTTCGTCCGCCACGGCCAGCCGGGCCGGGCAAGACCGGGCAAATCAGGCCCCCTCAGCAGCGCCAGACACACCCCATGAGCCGGTGGGAGGGGAACAAACCCGGCGGGCCGTCAAAAGACCGTATTCCGGGGAGGGAAAACAACGAATCAGCCGCAAGCACCAGTTCCGCCGCCTGGGCGCCGTCATTCGGCTGGAACAGTTGGGGACCGCCGCTTAAAGGCGCCCAAGGCTGGTGGTCCGTGGGAAAAAGATTGCAGGAACAGCCCTTTTGGTGGGACGGGCCGGACGTGGCCGGAGCCTCCGCAACGCAACAGTCACCATCCTCGGGCAAATTTTCGTCAACACAACAGGAGGTTTCCCCCTTCTCCCCGCAGCAAGCCGCCTCCGTCTCCCGCTCATGGGCGCATGCCTGCTGCTGACTGTGGCAACAGTGGCCCCCGGCAGGGCACCAACAGGCCATGTTTGGCAGCGCGGCCGCACCAATCATCATCAGCGCGACAAGCAAAAACGCTTTTTTTTCAAAACCAAGTCTCATGCGCATTTACCCATGTGCGTATAGTGTACCGTAAAATTGAACGCAGGAAAAACCGCAATAATTCCTTAGAAGAAAACGGATAAAAACGCCCGCCGGGTGACAGCGCCTAGCGGCGCAGCGTTTCCCGCAGCCGGGGATAGGCGGCGGCAAGGCCGGGGGGCGGTTCTGGGGTGGGCAGGCCGAGGCCCGCCTGAATTTCGAGGGCATTTGCCACGGCCTGGCCCCGGTAGTGGTTGTTGGTGATGACAAAGAGGCCGCGGGTGTTTTTGGTCATCTCCCCGATGCGTTCCAGCCATTCCCCCACCTGTTCAGGAGTGTAGAGGTAATTGTAGCGGTCATTCCTCCCCGACCCCTCGCGGAACCAGTGCTCGCTGTTGCGTCCGTGGAGCCGCGCATAGGCCACGGGAGCGGTGACGCGCGGGGAGGGCTTCAGGCAGTCGTGCAAAAGGGGCTGATCCACGGCGCAGAAGGTAATGCCCCGCGCGGCAAGCCCTCCATAAAAGTCGGGATGGTCCCAGGAGGCATGGCGCACCTCCACCGCCAGGGGCCATCCGTCGAAGGCATCGGCGAGCCGCGCCAGCCGCACCCGGTTTTCCGGGGTGCGCCGGAAACTCCAGGGAAACTGGGCGAGGAGCATGCCCAGCCGCCCCGTCACGCGCAACGGCGCAACCGCCGCCTGGAAGGCCGCCGCCGCCTCTTTCAGGGAATCCCCGGCGGGGTCGTCGTGGGTGAAGCCCCGCCACAGTTTCATGGTGAACAGGAACCGGGGATTTTCCGCCACATGGCGCAGCCAGGCCCCGCCGTTGCGCGGATTGGGCATGTGGTAGAAGGAGGAATTCACCTCCACGGTGTCGAACCAGCGGGAAATGAGGGTGAGCGGATGGCGCGATTTGGGCATGCCGGGCGGGTAGACTATGCCCGCCCAGTCGTCGTAGGCCCATCCGGCGGGGCCCACGCGTACCGCGCAGTGTTTGGGTTCAGTGGGCATATCCCAAATCGCGGAGCTGTTCGACAATTTCCGGGTTCAACTCCACCACCTCGCGCTCCGTGCGGCGCGCCTTCACGTTGCGCTCCTCCTGCTCCTTCAGCGCCTTTTTGAACAGGTCCACCACGGCGGGGAATTCCGCCGAAAGATCATGCAACTCGCCCGAATCGGCCTCCACGTCAAAGAGGGCGGATTTTTCACGGGTCACATCCACGGTCAGCTTGTATTTCCCGCGCCGCACCGCCTCGGAATGCACCTTCCACACGGGCCACGGCGCGAGGGACTTCACAAAGACCATCTGGTCCGTGCCGGGTGTGAAAAGGTCGCGGCCCTGCCACACGGGGCGGGCGGGCAGCCCCAGTTTTGCCGAAAGGGTCGGGAGCAGGTCAATGAGCGCGGCCACGGTCTTTTGGGTTCCCTGCGGGATGCCGGGCCCGGCGATGATGAGCGGCACCCGCGCCTCGGCGTCGTAGGTGGTGAGGCCGTGGCCCAGTCCGTCGTGATCCCAGAACTGCTCGCCGTGGTCGGCGGCAACGATGATGAGGGTGTTTGGGTGCCGCTTTCGGAGCGTTTCCACCAGCCGTTTGACCTCCGTGTCGGCGTAGCGCACCTCGCCGTCATAGAGGAGCCTCACCGCGTCCTTTCCCGTGTCGGACAGGGCCGGGAATTCGCGGGCGGGCTTCAGCCCGGTGGCGGTGTCGCAGGTGTCCCAGAAAAAGTCCATGAAATCTTCGGCGATTTTCCGCTCTTCATCGGTCAACCCGGCGGGCGGCCAGCCCATCATCGCCTTGTACTCCTCCGGCGGCGCATAGGTCAGGTGCGGCTCCATGTAGTGGGCGTAGAGGAAGAAGGGCGGCTTGAGCGCGTCCAGTTGCCGCAGCGCCAAATCGGTCATCTGGGCGGCCACGGCGTAGTTGATGAACTCGTACTGGTCGAAGCCCTGCTCAAACTGGAAGTCCTTGATGAGGTTCGGGTTCGACTGCGCCCCCGCGGTGGAGAAGCCCGCCGCCTTGAAGTACTCGGCCATGGTCTCAAACTCTTTGGAGAGGGCGTCGCCCGTGACCGCGTTGGGCCGGGAGGGGTCGTTTCCATAGTAGACCTGGTGCACACCCACGCGGGTGGAGGTGAAAAGGGAGGCCATGGAGGGCCGCGTCCAGGTGCACTGCGCGAGGGTGTGGGGGAAGTGGGCCCCCTCCGCCGCGAGGCTGTCCAGGAAGGGGGTCAGCGGCTGGCCGTTGCGCGACGCACCCAGCCGGTCCGCGCGCATGGCGTCAATGATGACCAGCAGCACGTTGGGCATGCCCTCCGGCGCGGGCACGGATGCCACCCCCGCCTTTGGGGCTTCCCCGGCGGCGCCGGGACGGGTGGCGTAGAGGTACCAGCCCGCGCCCAGAAAAAGCGCCCCCAGCACAAAAACTCCGGCAAGGGCCGCCATGACGGCCGTTCTGCTGTTCACCAAGCCAACCTCCCCGGGTTATTGCGCCGGCCGGACCACCGGCGCGTCCGATTTTGTCCTGAAAATGTGATAGGCCCATCCGCCCGCGGGCCCCTGCTCAAGCACCCTGATGTCGGTGCGGGCGTAGCCGGGGCTGACGGTGACGCTCCAAACTTTTTTCACGCCCGGCTTCAGCGTGTCCATCCCGTTCCAGGCGGGCGGGGTGGCGGCGTTTGCCGGATTGTCCATCCGGCGCAGCAGCACCCCGTCGGCAAAGGCGTATCCGCCCTTTTCAGGGAACGGCGTGCCGTCCAACCGGAGGCTGATCGTCCCGGCGGCGTCGGCGGGCACGGATTCCCCGCTTTTGCGCCAGCCCCACACGGGCGGCGGGGCCTCCTGTGAATCCATCGGCGTGATCACGGCGGCACCGCCCGCCGACCAGGTCAGCGGCGCGAGCATGTACTGCGGCGCGTTGTCCGGAATGACCATGCCGCCCCAAAACTCATAGGCGCCCGCCCCGGCGGCAACGGCCCCGAAAAGGGACGCCTCCCCCCGGCTGAAATCGGCGCACATGGCATACTGCGGCCACTTGCGGTCCGGATTCGACGGGTCCTGCCTGGGTGCGGCGTGCCACACGTCCAGCTTTGACGGGGTCTTCCACAGGGACAGGGCGGGGATGAACACATCGGAGGCGATCACCTCCAGCGACACGGAGACCGTGTCCGTTGGGGAGGTGTTTTCCAGCGAGAAGGACAGGGGCGCGCCGCCCTGCGCGGCGGGGGTGAGCTCCACCGTCTCCCCCGCCGGCCCTTCGGCGAAGGCCAGCCGCAGCCGCTGCCTGCGCTGTTCCACCGGCACGGGCACAAGGCCGCTGTCGGGCTTTTCCATGCGGTATTCGCCGCCGCCCTGCGCGCGCAGTTGCGTCGCGCCGTCGTCCTCAAGCTGGGCGGTGACGGGGGTCATGGCGCGGGGCTCGTACAGGCGGACCTCGATGCCGGAGAAGACAACGCGCCGCACCTCGGTGTAGTGCGCGTCCATCCAGCGCCAGATGTAGTCGGCGTTGCCCGGCAGGTATTTGCGCTCCCACTCGGCGTAGACCAGCCACACGCGGGTGGTCCCGTCCAGCAGCTCGTCCACCACGTGGGGGTAGTAGTAGTCCATGATCGCGTCGGGCGTGTTGCGCGGGTTGGCCGTGCTGATGATCTTCACATACTCGTTGTTCAGCCCCGCCAGCTTGTGCGATTTGCCCCGGAATCCGTACCAGTCGAAGGGGAACCAGGTGGCGTCGCTGGTGTGGATGACCTCGTCGCCCGCCTTCATGTTCTCCAGGATGTACGCGGCGCTTTTGTCATAGTCGCGGGGCGGGTGGGTGCCGGGCCGGTGCGGAAAGTCCAGGGGCGGATAGTCGCGCTGGTAATACTGGACCAGTCCCACGGCGGGAAAGGCGAGCAGCAGCGCCAGCGCCGCGGCGCGCGCCGCCGGACTGCGCAGCGCGGCCACCCCGGCGGCGGCCAGCACGTACACCGCCATGGCATAGGGCAGCATCGCCCGGATCAGGAAAATGCTCTGGGCGATGTAGGACAGGGCGAACACCATCGCCACGGGCAGGACGAACCACGCCACCAGCAGCGCGGCGGCGGATCGGTTCCGCCGGAACGCCGCAAGGATCCCCCAGGCCAGCGCGGCAAAGAGCACCATCGAGGCGATATAAAACCAGGGCTTGCCCGCCATGTAGCCGTAGGCGATGGCCTTGAAATAGAAATAAACGTGGACCCAGGTGGGGTGGGGCACCCACCAGTCGTCCGCGTCAATCATGGTGGCGCGCACCTTGAAGAGCATGATGGAGAGCCAGGGCAGGAACATGAGCGCGCCGATGGCGTTGGCCGTGAACCAGCGGATCCACTGCTTTTTGTCGCGGCCCAGCATGAAGAGGCACCACAGGTTCATCGCCGCCAGCAGCGGCACCACAAAGGCCTCGGCGAAACAGCCCAGCCCCGCCGTGACACCGTAGGCAATCCAGTCGCGCCAGGCCCCGCCGCGCGCGGCGCGGTAAAGGAAGGCGCCCATCACCAGCCCGAAAAAGGGAAGGTAGATGTATTCCTTGAGATCCTGGGAGTGGACGATGTGCAGCGGGGACACCGCCAGTAGCAGCGCGGCAATCAGCCCGGTGCGGTGGTCAAAAAGCGTCTTCCCCAGGAACCATGCCGCCCACACCGCCAGCACCCCGAAGGTCACCGGCAGCAACCGCAGCATCCATTCGTCCGTGCCGGGGCCGTAGTCGCGCCAGGCGCGCAGCAGGATGTAGGGCAGGGGCGGGTGGTTGGAGGCCCAATGCCCCCTGGTCAGCAGGTTCCACAGGTTCTCCGCGCACAGCAGATTGTGCACCTCGTCGTGCCAGAAGGGGTAGGCGTCCAGTTTCACACAGCGCAGGGCCAGCGCAAGCAGCAGCACGGCCCCGAGTTTTAAGCCCGCGCCGCGCCGCGCGGCCTGGGGTGCCTTGTCCCGATCGACCACTCCCATGTGAACTCCCGGTTTGTCATGTCCGCCCCCCGCGCGGACGGCCTGTGTCCGGGGCCGATTGTACCACAGCGCCCCGCGCGCGCGCAGACTTCGCGGGCGTCCATTGCCATGGGGGCCGTTCATGACATGGACAGGAAAGGGACGCCCCATGCCATTGCTTGACAGCCCCCTCCAGTCCTGCTAGATTATCCCCATGTCACGAAGGGCACGGCAGGTGACCGGCGCGCCTTTCCGGCGGAGGGTGAAGCGGGAGAAAAAATGCCGGGTGTGGGAGATATGTCCGCAATGACCGACCCTTGGGTGATGAAATGTGCCTGAACGGGTTGGAAACCCGGCTGAACCGAACGCTCCGGCCCAGACGTGGTGGCTGAAAAAAACAACCGTGGCTGAGATGATGATATGGGAGTTGGACCCATATTCAACAAGATCGGGTCAATAATCTATGGAAGACCTTGGAACGTTATTAGCCACACACCGTGGGCCGTTGCTTTCATTAGCGCTGTTTCTGCTTACCCAAGGAATTAACTTGGTTAAAGGCCAGCAATCGGCCAATAATCGCGAAGCGGACAACACCATACGCGATTACCTGGAATGGCTTAGGAAACAAGACAATGAAAAACTCCTAAAAACGCTACACGATCACCGCAACCAGTTGCTGATGATTTTGTTCGGTATTGATGAGCTTGGCGGCGTTCTTGGCTCTATTCAGAAAGCGCTTGAAAATAATTACACCGACCTCAAAGAAAAGTTGAACCAGATTTCACAGGCAATTCATAAGCCAGTCCTTTCGCCCGTGCCTCTTCATTGTCGCTCAATCCTTGGAAGAGCAATGCTCTGCCGTGAACAAGAGATGGACAGACTGCGTAATTCAGTGTCAGACGTGATCGTAAGTGGACAGCCGGGCGTGGGCAAGTCATTTCTCTTGTACCACTATGCTACTGAAATCGGGGCTCAATTCGTCATATCTGATGATGCGGATGACGTACTGGCCGAATTGCACATGAATTGTCCATCGGTACTAATTGTTGATGATGCCGTTGACCGAATAATGCTGTTGGAGAGGCTTATCCACAACAGAGTGGTAACCGGGATGGCGTATCGAATTATCTCGGTGTGCTGGACCCATGAAGAGCCCTCTCTATCGAAGGTTATGGGATCTGCGCCAATACAGACCGTTGAACTGTTCACTGCGGACTATATGGCCTCCCTTGTGTCCAGAGATTTCGAGGCTAGAAGCCTGAAGCCAAGCAACGGCCTAATACGGGAAATCCGAAAGCAGGCTGACGGACGACCGGGATTGGCGATACGGCTCATCGAGTTAATTGTTTCGTCCAATGACATGAAGCATCTCTTTGATGGAACCGTGCATTATGAACTCCTTGACAGAGCGTTTAAGGACCTTGTGGCGGAGGATCCACATGAGATTCTTGGCGCATTCGCAGTTGGTGGTCGCGGCGGTATGAGGAAGGAAGATGTTGCAGAGCGATTGGGAAGGCCTTCACGTCAGATATCAAAAATGCTTCAAGAACTTTCCACCGGCGGTATTGTAGCCACGATTAGTGGCGAAATAATCGTCACACGGCCTGGTTCTTTTCGGCATGCTTTAATCAAGAAGGAATTTTTGACTGGAGATGCCTTTGGTGACATGGCGTCATACAAGGCGCTTTATGAACTAGCCCCCAACAATAAAGAAGCCCTGCACACTCTTATTCGTTCAGTGGCAAAAGGGGCTTGCATTGACGACGAATGGCTTCTAGATGAGGTTAGAGAGCACAATGACTCCGATCTATGGATAACTCTAGCCTATTTGAGTAAAATCTGGTCTGAACGTGTTCTTCAAAGCTATCAAGGTCCAATAGAGAATATCGCCAATGCCTTGTTGCGTTACATTCCTGACAAAGCTATTCCTAAACTATTGGATCGTATGGTTGAAGACGGACGATTTGCAGTTTCCCATCCTATGTGTCCAGAACAGCGCCTTAATGACTGGATAGAAGAGTTCCCAGGAGAAGGTAATGGAATCAAACGGCGTTTGATCCTATTCAATTCCACAAGACAATGGATGGAGTCCGGAGGTGACCCGGAGATCGGTTGGCGTTCACTTTCCAAATGTGTCTCTCTATCGTATTCAAGTTATGAATGTGACCCAGGATCCGGTCGTACTATTTCATGGTCAACGGCGATTATGGCGATTCATGAAATCAACTCACTTATCCCACTTTGGCATGATTTCATCGACATAGCAAGCATCTTTCCACCACCGGATTGGAAAGCTCTTTCTTCTGCAATGCACCAGTGGATATATCCACAGATTGCCACCGTCAAGACTGATAGTGACGTTACATTTGTGACACGGAAAACCGTAAAGTCGTTTATAGACAAGCTTCTGGCGCTGGAAAATATGAGAGGATGGGGGCTGTTAAAATGGGCTATTGAAAATAATTTGCAGGATATGCCATCTAAAAATACTGATTTCTTGACATGCCATCCTCCTGCAATCCATAGGGACCCAATAGAGCGAAGAAATACGGAACGTAATATGTGGGAAGCTGCACATGTATTGGGTCACAAATGGTCACAACATACGACTGATGTCATATTAACTAAATTATTGGAATTTCAGGATGAACGCAAAAAATGGGGAATTACTTACGAATATTACGAAGATGTGGCCTGTTCGACTCTCGCAGATTTGGTTGAAGATCCGATGAAATGGCTTGAAAAGGCTTATTCATGTCATTTGGGTGCGCATGTATTGGTTCCATTCCTTTCACGGTTAATCAAGGAAGGACATACCAAGTCAGACCAGTGGATAATAGAACTTTTACAGTTGCCTGAATACTCGGCAGCTATTTTGGAACTTGTTCTCGGTCTTGATGCGGTTTCAACAACAGTTCTTGAAGCCGTTACGCCGTTGTTAAGTCAGCATGTTGATTGGATAGATTTATGGCTTCTTCGTAAGCGCATTTCCCCGGTCTGGATGAGTTGGCTCACAGACAACGCACAAGGTGAACTTGCGCTGACAGTAGCGATGCGAGATTTTCGCTCTGACAAACAAGCGCTTCTTTCCACATCCAGAAACCAATGGCTTGACGTGTTCTGTCGCGGTATCAAAGAGTTGAAGGAGCTCCAACCGGGCTTTTTCTACGATATCAAAAAACTTGTGACAACCGTTCCGGAAGTGCGAATGTTATTGATGCATGAACTTCTTTCCGATGGTAATTTTATCGATTGCATTAACGAATCTCCTTATTTACATTTGACTAACAGCCTTTCCCAAGGCGAGAAAATCAGCCTAATACCCAAGTTCGCAGATATTAAGGCGACTGGATTTACTGGCATCTTCGTGGGTGATGACCCAGCCGTCTACGCAGCCCTCCTTGCCGATGATGGTCTCAGTTCACACCACTTACTACCGCTCCAAGGCTCACCCTCCTGCCAACAGTGGCAGGATAAAGCCATTCTAGCGCTCCGTAAAGGTTATGGTGTGGATAAAATTGCACGGTCAGTACTTGGCACACACTGGTCATGGTCTGGCAGCGAAACTTCCTTTTATCAAGGTTGGGTAGATCAGTTTTTGGCCCTCAAGGACAAAGGCGATCCTGAATTAGCCGAAGTTGCTGTATGTGGAATCGATATGTTTACGAGAATTGTTCAAAGCGCAAGCCATAGAGAGCATGTGGAGTCTGTTCATGGGATTGATAATGATGAGTAAAGGAGGTTTTGAAAACCGTTGACAGGGAGCTATATACATGAAATACAAAGCGATACTTCAAAGCGAAAACGACAGACTTTTGATTGTTGAGGTTGGAGTGGCTTCTTGTGGAGAACCTATATGTGTCTACTTCGACACACTCAACAACACCGTCATAGGAAACGCAAGGTATTTAGGCACTATTCTTTCGATGCCAAAGGCAATGTTGGATTGGAAAAAAAAAGATACCACAGTAGACATTGATTTACCAGAAAGTGCTGTTGATTACATTAAACGTCATTCTTGATGGACGGAGCCTCTGCCTGAACCGCCGGACAAACTCTCTCGTCCCCAAGTTGTACTTGGGGACGCCCGTGCCCGCGAAGTTACACTTCGCAACCAACCGTGTCCCGGCAGTACCCCGCCACACGGAAAAGGCGAAGTAAAACTTCGAAGACACACCCGTCACCAAGTGCAACTTGGTGACGAGAAGTGGCACATGCCCAGCTTCCGGGCAACCGCCATGCCCTCCGGCAAAGCGGTGTCGCCGCTGCGCTCTGCCACCGCACTCCACATGTGACGGATGCGGTATCAGCCAGAACACGTCACACCTTTTTTGGAGTGCGGCGGCAACGACGCCGCTTTCCCGCGTCGGACAGGCACGGCCCCGTTACCGTCCGCCCCCCGCGCATACGGCTGATCTCTCCGGCGCTTTGCGGGCGTATTGGGATGCCCGGGGAAATGTGGTATCATCCCCGGCAAAACCGCCGGGGATGGAATGGCTGTTTCCGGGGTTCCCCAAACAAGCAAAGGAGTGGTCATGTCCAAGCGGCCCATCGGCGCGGTCACCTTCGATTTGTGGGACTGCCTTTTTCACGATGATTCGGACGAGCCCAAGCGGGCGGCGGCGGGGCTGCCCTCCAAGGCGGTGGCTCGCCGGGATCTGCTGTTCCAGTACCTTTCAAAACAGGCGCCCATCGACCGGGCGATGTCGGATCTGGCCTTTGACGTGACCGACGCGGCCTTCCGCAAGGTGTGGCACGACGAGCATGTGACCTGGCCGGTGAACCAGCGCATGCGCGTGCTGCTGGAGGGGCTGAAGCGCGACATCCCCGAGCCGGATTTTTCGGCCTTTGTGGACGCCCTTGAGCGGATGGAGCTGGAATACCAGCCCAACCCCGCGCCGGGCGCGGTGGAGGCGCTGGCCCGGCTGCACGGAAAGTACAAGCTGGCCATCGTGTCCGACGCGATTGTCACGCCGGGGCGCAACCTGCGCCTGCTGCTCCAGGACGCGGGCATGCTCCAGTACTTCGACTTTTTCGCCTTCTCCGACGAGGTGGGCCATTCCAAGCCGCACCCCTCGGTCTTCGAGGCGGTGGCGGGGCACTACGGCATCCCCATTGAAAGCATCGTCCACATCGGCGACCGGCCCCACAACGACCTGGGCGGCCCCCATGCCGTGGGCGCGCGGGGCGTGCTGCTCACGGTGGTGAAGGACCGCCCGCTGGAGGGGCACGTCCCCGACGCGGTGTGCGCCGACTACGCGCAACTGCCGGAAATCCTGGCAGGAATGGAATAGGAAGCCGCCGCCATGCCGATGATAGACATGCCCCTGGACGAGCTGCGGAACTATCAGGGAACCAACCCGCGCCCGGCGGATTTTGACGCCTTCTGGGACGAGGCCCTCGCGGAGAACCACAACACGGACCCGGAGCCGGAGCTGGTCCCCGCGCCGTTCCAGACGCCCTTCGCGGAATGCTTTGACCTGTGGTTCACCGGCGTGGGCGGCGCGCGCATCCACGCGAAGTACCTGCGCCCGGCGCGGTCCGCCGCGCCCCACCCCGCGCTGCTCCAGTTCCACGGCTACACGGGCAGTTCCGGCGACTGGCACGACAAGCTGGGCTGGGTGGCCCGGGGCTTTTCCGTGGCGGCGCTGGACGCGCGCGGCCAGGGCGGCCAGTCGGAGGACGTGGGCGGCGTGAAGGGCAACACCCACCACGGCCAGATCATCCGGGGGCTGGCGGAGGGCCCCGAAAAGCTGCTCTTCCGTTCCATCTTCCTCGACACGGCGCAGCTTGCGCGGGTGGTGGCGGCGATGCCGGAGGTGGACGGGGACCGGATGGGCGCCATCGGCGGCTCCCAGGGCGGCGCGCTCACCCTGGCCTGCGCCGCGCTCGAACCGCGCATCGCCCGGCTCGCCCCCATGTGCCCCTTCCTCTGCGACTACCGGCGCGTGTGGGAGATGGACCTGGCAAAGCAGGCCTACGAGGAACTACGCGCCTTCTTCCGCCTCTACGATCCGCGCCACGAGCGCGAGGACGAGTATTTCACCCGGCTCGGCTACATTGACTGCCAGCACCTGGCCCCGCGCATCCGCGGCGAGGTGCTCATGGCCGTCGGGCTGATGGACGAAATCTGCCCGCCGTCGAGCCAGTTCGCCGCGTACAACAAGATCACCGCGCCCAAGAGCATGGTGGTTTATCCCGATTTCGCGCACGAGGGTTATCCCGGATTCATGGACCAGGCGTTCCAGTTCATGGCCGGCATGTGACACACAAGGAAGGACCGTAAAATGAGCGACAAGCCGCGTTTCCTCATCCCCGACGGCTACACCATCGAAAGCCGCAACCAGTTTGACTCGGTGGGCATGACCCTGGCCGGGCAGTTGTACGCCGACCTGCTGGTGAGGCGGCTGCCGGGCGCGGAGTATGACATCTGGTATTCGAGCGATCCCGGCGCCACGCCGCCGACCGACGAGGCCCTTTCGAAGTATGCGGGCGTGATCTGGCCGGGCTGCAACCTGACCATTTACCACAACGACGACCCGCGCGTGCAGGCCCACAAGGACCTGGCGCTGCGCGCCTACGAGGCGGGCGTGCCCCAGTTCGGAAGCTGCTGGGGCGTCCAGCTCGCCTGCTTCGTGGCGGGCGGCACCGTGGAGCCCCACCCGAAAGGCCGGGAAATGGGCATCGCCACCAAAATCATGCTCACCGACCAGGGCCGGAAGCACCCGATGATGGAGGGCAAGCCCGTGGTCTACTCCCACTTCGTGAGCCACGACGACCAGGTGGTGGAGCTGCCCGAGGGCGCGACGCTGCTCGCGGGGAATGACTGGAGCGTGGTGCAGGCCGTCGCCATCGAGTTCAAGAAGGGCGTCTTCTGGGCCACCCAGTACCACCCCGAATACAACCTGCACGAGGTGGCCCGGCTCATCCTCGCCCGCGAGGAGCGGCTCATCAAGCAGGGCTGGTTCAGGGACCACGACGACATGGTGGCCTATGTGGAAAACTTCGAGGCGGTGCACGCCGACCCGACGCTCAAGCACATCCGCTGGCAGTTGAAGATTGACGACGGCATCGTCGAGGACGACATCCGCGAATGCGAGTTCGTCAACTGGCTGAAGCACGCCGTCCTGCCCCGGCTGGGCTAGGGGAAACAACCGAAAGGGGAGGAGCAATGCCGGAGTGGCTGGATTACAGTCATAGTTATGTTGTGTACGCCGTCTCAGGGATGGGTTATCTCTGGGGCGGCTTTATTTGTTACCTCCACATCAGGCAGTTTGCAAACCAACTCACCGGGGGAAGGCTCGACAGGTGGCTGGCCGCCGGATACACGCTGCACAAGGCGGCTGAAATGGAGTCGCTGGGCCGGATATGCGAACTGCTGGCCGGGGGCGCGGACATCAACCTGCGCGACGGCAAGGGCGACACCCCCCTCCACAAGGCCGCTTTTCTTGACTCCTACACAAGCGTCTCCTTCCTGCTCCAGAACGGCGCGGATCCGAACCTGCAAAACAAGGATGGTGACACCCCGCTGCACATCGCGTGTGAATGGGGCTGCTATCCAACCATTGAGTATCTGATGCGCCACGGGGCAAACCCTGACATCCGTAACAACGCCGGAAAACTTGCCGCGCAACTGCTGGAGGGGGAACGGATGGAAGAGCTTGAACCTGAGGTGTTGAAGAGGCATCTCGCATTGCTGAAACGCGGCGAGAGGGCGTGCTGATGGCGGGACATCTCCTGTTGTTTTTACAGATTTTCGGGGTATTTCTTTTTCTCTCAACAAGCCTGATTCGCCTTGGCAAAACCATCATCGGGAAAATAAAATCCCTGGGGCAGGGCCATGAACAGGGCATGGTCCGGGACATGATTGAAGCCGCCTCGGAGGGAAGCCTTTCCACACTCAGGACGCTGCTTGACGGCGGCGCGGATGTCAACGCCCGGAACACCGCGGGGGAGACACCGCTCCACCACGCCGTGTGGTCGACACAGCATGTGTGCATCCTTCACCTGCTGGAGTCCGGGGCTGATCCCAACGCCGCGGACAAGAATGGCGACACGCCGCTGCATCTGGCCTGCCGGGAACCCGAGCTTCCCATGATTGAATATCTCCTGCGCTTCGGGGCGGACGCCACCCTCCGCAACAAGAAGGGCGAAACAGCACAGGAGGCTTTGTGCAGGGAGCACCGTCTCGATCTTGACGGTGCCACCATCGCATATCTATTGAAGCCTTTTGGCGAAGCAAAGGCTGCCGCCAACTCCTGAGGCAACACTTCAAGCCTCACTTGCCGTTGGCAACCTGTTCAGCGATCACGCGTCAACGGTGGTTCAGGTTACTTGTTCACGGTCCCCGCCAATTCGGCGCCCGCCTTGAACCTGACCTTCCTGGTTTTTTCCGCGGACAAATCCGTTCCGGGATCAATGACGCTGAGAACGCGCTCGGAGGTCACGTAAAACACGCCGAGCCCGTCAATGTCCACGGCATACCCGGCGGCCACCGTTTCCATCACGGTCTCCTTGGCAACCTGCAGGGCGAGCAGCGCCGACTCGTAACGGAGGCCGGAGAGTTTGGCGGCCCCGGCCGCAATCTGCCCATCAAAGAGATAGGGGAAGCACGGGCTTGCCGGCGGCCCCGGTTCCCTGTGGGCGGGCTTCTTTATGATGACCATGCCGCGCTTTATGTCCTTCTTCTCTATGCCCCGCAGCAGCAGGGAGGCGTCCTGGCCGGAGCCCGCCTCGTCCACGGCAACCCCGTCCACCCAGACGCCCGCAACCTCAACCTCGACCCCGGCGGGGGCGTCCGGCGTGTCCTGCAGCACCACGATGTCCCCCAGGAACACCTCGCCGGTCTGCACGGGGCCCGTGACAACCGGCTCCTTGTCGGTGCCGCCCACGGACCGGACGCGGAACCGGAGTCCCTTGTCCATGGCTACCGGATTGATGAGCGCGGCAAAGGCGTCCGCGGGCTCAAAGTCCACATCCGCCACCGGCACGCAGGTGTCACTGTCGGAGGGAACCCGTTCCGACACGGAGAAGGTGCCGAAGCCCACCAGGCTGATTCTGTCGCCCTTCTGCCGGGCCTCGTTGGCCAGGGCGCTGGACAGGGTTTCCACGATGGCGTTCACGGCGCGGCCCGCGTCAGCCTTTGTCAGTTTTGAACCATTCGCAACGGCGTCCACAAGCCCGTCGGTGTTCATGCCAAAGGCGGAAATTCCGCCCGAGAGGACAAGCAGGGTGGACAGCATCAATGTGTGTTTCCAGGGAATGCGCACGGTCTTCATAAAACAAACTCCTTGGTCTGAAACGTCTTCCAGTCAATATTTCACGTATTGAAAATGCTGTTGAAAGCATCAGATTTTTACGTTACTGCAACGTCACCAAAATAGGATTGATTCCCGCTAAGGTTTTGGCGAGGCGGGGAAAGGATAAAAGCAAAGAAATCCGGGGCAATCCCGACCTTTCTGGTGGTGGATTGCCCCGGATTATACGGCAAGTTTTTATGGAATATGTCAGCCGCGCAGGGCTGTGGTGATGCGTTCTACTCCATCAAGCCCCGGTCACCCTTTGGGGTCTGGCCTTCGGGCACGGGCGGCGGGGTTTCGACGCGTCCGCCCATGGCGCGCACCTCGTTCCGCCAGGTTTCGGGGATGGTGGCCACGCACACCGCCGGTTCGCCCAGCATGTGGGAGTTGAAGATGACCTGCTCGCCGCGCCTGTCCCAGCCCACCTCGGGATGGGCGCCCCTGCCGTAGGTGCGGTGCCCGGTGGTGAGGAGCCGTGGCCGGGCGGCGGGCCCCTCAAAGAGCATGATGTCGCCGTGCCAGTTGTCGCCCGCGGCCCAGCAGCCGTCGGGGCTGCCCGAGGCGTGCCACCAGTTGCGCTTTGCCAGCTCCTCCGGGGTGGCGCCGGGCCACCAGGCACCCTCGCCAATGATGCGCACCACGCCCGTGCGCGGATCGAGCAGCTTGACGTGGGAATCCTCGTGGGGTGCGGCGTGGACGCCGCCGCAGAACATGAGCTGGTCGTTCACCCACCACGACTCGTGGGTCACCAGTTCGCCGGGCCTCTGGACATAGGGGCAGAAGGGCTTTCCCTCCCGTATGTCCACCATCCAGAGGCGCTCGGGGCGGCCCGCGAAACTGATCCAGTTCGGGTTGGTGGTGCTCCACTGCACATGCCCGCCGTAGGCCAGCCCTTCGGGCAGTGCGCAGGCCAGCCGCGTGGAGCCGTCGGCCTCGTCCACCAGCATGATGCCGGGTTTGCCGTCCGCCATGGCCGCGCCGCCCGCCGCCAGGTACCGCGCGTCGCAGCTTTCATTCAGGTACACGTCCACCCCCGGCAGCACGCACAACTGCCGCTCCACCGCCGTGACCACGGCGCGGGGAACGCCGCGCCTGGTCTTCACCTCCACCGACAGGGCAATCTCCAGGCACCGGTCACCGGACATGGCAAAGACGCTGTTGCGGTTCACCGCCGCCGTGGGGCGGTTCACCGGCGCGCCGTCGGACGCGGTGATGCGCGCCAGTTCGCCCGTCGCCGCCACATAGCCCATCAGGCCGCCCTTTTCCCGCTGGGAGGAGAACAGGATGACGGAGCCGTCCGCCAGCCACGAGCGCTGGTGAAAATAGAGGTTGCCGTCCTTCTCCTTACCGTTGGTGAGAAACAGCAGCGCCGCGCCCGTTTCCGGATCGGTCCGGGTGCTGTCCTCGCGGGGGAGCAGTTCCAGCCGGTAGGGCTTGCCGGTGACGGGTTCCGCCTGAACCGCGGCGGAGCCCAGCACGCACAACAACACCACCGCAGCCGCGGCCGCACGGGAACTCTTGCGGAAAGTCATTTGTCCATTCTCCTGTTTTCACGCCGATCCCGGCCATTATCACCCGCGGCGGGGAGAAAAAAAAACAGCGCGCGGGATTTTTGACACGCCCCGGCGTTTGGGTTACAATGAGGAAAATTTTCCTTATATTGAGGAGCGCAGCCCATGAGCATGAACCTGAAATGCCGCCCCATCCCGGAACCCACCCTCCGGCGGCTCCCGGTGTACCACCACATGCTGCAGCAGTGCCTGGCGGGCGGGCTCGAAACGATATCGTGCAGCCAGATCGCCGACGAGCTGCACTTTGATCCCACGCAAATCCGCAAGGATCTCGCGGTGACGGGCATCAAGGGCCGGCCGAAGGTGGGCTACGACCTTCCGGCGCTCATCACGGCCATCGAGGAGTTCCTGGGCTGGAACAACGTGCGCAAGGCCTTCCTGGCGGGCACGGGCAACCTGGGTTCGGCGCTGCTGGGCTACAACCGCTTCAACCACTACGGCCTCGACATCGTGGCCGCCTTCGACAAGGACCCCGGCCGCATCGGGCTGCGGGTGCACGGCAAGGAAATCCTTCCCGTGTCCAAGCTGCCGAACCTTGCCCGGCGGATGCATGTGCTCGTGGGCGTCATCACCGTTCCGGCGGGCGAGGCGCAGGAGGTGGCGAACCTGATGGTGGAGGGCGGCATCCGCGCCATCTGGAATTTCGCGCCGGTTTCCATCAACGCGCCGGCGGACGTGATCGTGCAGAACGAGGACCTGTACTCGTCGCTGGCGGTGCTGCTCCAAAAGCTCGCCTCCGCGATCAAGCCGGGGTGAGGCCGCCCATGGAACGCGGGCACTGGAGGCGCAAACCCGGCCAGGTCGTCTACACCCACGACGCCCGGTGCCGCGACTGCTACCGCTGCCTGCGCGCCTGCCCGATCAAGGCCATCCGCGTGGTGGACGGGCAGGCCTACGTGGACAGCGACCGCTGCATCGCCTGCGGCACCTGCATCCGCGAATGCCCGCAAAAAGCCAAGGCCTTCCGCAACGACATTGAGAAGGCGCAGCGCCTCATCGGGTCGGGCGCGCCCGTGGCGGCCAGCGTGGCCCCCTCCTTTGCCGCGCTGCTGGACGCGGACGGCCGGGGCCGCCTTCCCGCCGCGCTCCGGCGGATGGGTTTCACCTTCGTGGCGGAAACGGCGGTGGGCGCCTTTGAGGTGGCGCGGCGCACGGCGGAAATCGCCGCGGAGCACCCCGGCGGGACGCTGATATGCACCGCGTGCCCCGCGGTGACGGCCTACATCGAGCAGTACGAGCCGGACCTCGCGCCGCTGCTCGCGCCGCTGGTCTCGCCCATGATCGCCCACGCGCGCCGCATCAAAAAACGCCTGGGGCCGGAGGCGCGCGTGATCTTTCTCGGCCCGTGCGTCACCAAAAAGGCGGAGGCGGAGCGGCCCGAACTGGCGGGCGATGTGGACTGCGTGCTCACCTTCGCGGAGATGGCGGACTGGATGGACACGCGGGGCGTGTCCCTGGCGGACTGCCCGGTGGAGCCCTTCGACGAGGAGCCCGGCGGCGACGCCCGTTTCTTTCCCCTGCCCGGCGGGCTCACCCGCACCGCGGGGCTGGGCGCGGACGCGCTCGACCCGGGGGTGGTGGCGGTGAGCGGGGTGGACGAGCTGCGCCAGGCGCTGGACAACGCGCGCGCCTCCGGCGCGCCGATGCTGCTGGAGCCGCTTTTCTGCGCGCAGGGATGCGTGAACGGCGCGGGCATGCCGGAGCGGGGAAACCTCTTCGGACGGCGCGGCGGCGTGCTCGAATTCGCGCGGACCCATCCGGGCGCGGCGGATGCCCGGCCCCCGGAGGGGGGGGCGGCGCTGCTCGCGGCGGAGTACCGCGTCCGGAGCGCGGCGGACGGGGACTTTCCGGAGGAGCGCATCCGGGAGGTGCTCGAAAAAACCGGCAAGGGCGGCGACGCCGACCAGCTCAACTGCGGCGCCTGCGGCTACGCCTCCTGCCGGGACCAGGCGGTGGCGGTGCTCAACGGCATGGCCACGCCGGAGATGTGCATCCCCCACATGCGCCGACTCGCGGAGCAGCGCGGCGACAAAATCATCGAAACCACGCCGAACGGCGTGGTCATCCTCGACGGAGAACTGAACCTGCTCGCAATGAACCCGGCCTTCCGCGCCATGTTCCAGTGCGGCGACGCGGTGCTGGGCAAGCGTGTTTCCCTGCTGATGGACGCGGACCCCTTTGAGCGCGTGCTTTCCGGCGCGGCGGAACGGTTTGAGGCGACGGTGCGCCATGAGCGGTACCGGGTGGTGTGCCACCAGATCATCTACCTCATGCCGGACGTGCGCCAGGTGGTGGGCGTCTTTGTGGACATCACGAACACAGTGGAGTCGGAGGAGACGCTGGAGCGGCTGCGCGCAGAGACGGCCCGCAAGGCGCAGGAGCTGCTGGACCACCAAGTCCAGATGGCCCAGGAAATGGCCCGCTTCCTCGGGCAGAGCACCGCGCAGAGCGAGGAGCTGGTGGCGAACATGATGCGCCTGGCGCGGGCGCGCCGGGAACGGCCCGAAGAGGGGTGACCGCCGTGGGCTACCGCCACTTCGACATCACGGCGCGCAGCCTCCCCAAGCACCCCGGAGCCGTCTGCGGCGACGTGGTGGAGACGCGCCGCCTTCCCGACGCCACCTGGGTGGTCTGCGCCGACGGCATCGGCTCGGGCATCCGGGCGAACGTGGCGGCCACACTGTGCGCCGCGCGGCTCCTCGCGCTGGCGGAGGGCGGGCGGCCCATGCGCGCCCTCTTCCGCGGCGCGGCCAAATCCATGGCCCGCGTGCGCGCGCCCGGCCAGCCCTACGCGGCCTTCACCATGGCGCGGTTCCTCCCCGACGGCAACGCCACCATCCTGTCCTATGACGCGCCGCCCCCCCTGCTCCTTTCCCCGGTCGACGCCCAGCCCCTGCCGCAACTGCGGACGGAGGAGGACGGCGCGGTCCTCTGCGAGGCCAACTGCCGCCTCGATCCCGGCGCGGCGCTGGTGCTGGTGAGCGACGGGGTGACGGAGGCGGGCCGGGGAAACCGCATGCCGGGGGGATGGGGGGCCAGGGGGCTGTGCGGCTTTCTCACCGACGCCGTGGTCCGGGGCGCGGACCCCGCCGCCATGCCCGACATGGTGAACGCGCGCGCCGACGCGCTCTGCGGCGACGGCCCCCGCGACGACAGCACAACCGTGCTGATCCGCTGCCGGCGCGGGGTGGTCCTCAACATACTGACCGGCCCGCCGGTGGACTCCCGCAACGACCGGGCGCTGGTGGAACGGTTCATGGCCATGGAGGGGCTCAAGGTGGTCAGCGGCGGCACCACCGCCTCGGTGGTCGAACGGGTGACGGGCGCGGAAATCCGGCTCACCCCCCAATCCATGGGCACCCTCGCGCCGCCCGCCCACCGGATGGACGGGGTGGATCTGGTCACCGAGGGCGCCGTGACCATGAACCACGCCCACAACATTCTCGACGCGCCCCCCGAACGCTACGAGCCGAACTCCGCGGCCACGGAACTGGTCACGCTGATGCGCAACGCGGACCGGATCAACTTCATCGTGGGTTGCGCCGCCAACCAGGCCAGCAACGACATCCGCTTCACCCAGCAGCACATCCTGCCCCGCACAACGGTGGTGCCCCTGCTCAAGGAACGGCTTGAGAAGGACGGACGGCTCGTGGTGGTGGAGTACGTTTGAACAGGGCGGGGGCGGGGCGGGTCACTTTTTGCGGAACACGATGAACCGGCTCGCCAGGTAGTTGAAGACCAGCCCGGAAAGGATGCCAAGGATGGAGGCCGCCTGGGGGGCGCGCTCCAGCACGGGCCACAGCCGGATGACGCCGAGCGTCACGCCGTAGTTGACCACCGCGCCGAAGGCGCACGCGCCGCAAAAGCCCAGCAGTTGCCGGAGGAAGGGGCCCTTCGGCGCGTCGGAAAAGGTGACCTGCCGGTTGAGCACGAAGTTGAACACCATGGCAATGAGAATGGCGGCGGCCACGGAAATTTTGAGCGGCACGCCAATCCCGTCGAGCAGGGTGAGCGCGGCAAGATTGACCAGCGTGCCCAGGAACCCCACCAGCGAGAACTGGGCGAAATGGGCCAGGTGGCCGTACTTGAACACGGCCAGCCGCCGCAGGTGGCGCAGGTAGCGGAGCTGCTCCCGGAGGCTGAGCTTGCTCTCGCCGTGCTTGCGCTGGCTGAAAAAAATGGGCACTTCCGCCGCCTTTTTGCAGCGGCCCTTCACCAGCACCTCCAGCCCGATCTTGTAGCCGATGGGGTTGAGCGGCGCGGCGTTGTCCAAAAGCGCGCGGCGGAAGGCGAAAAAGCCGCTCATGGGGTCCATCACGGTGGTGAAGGGCCGGGCCAGCAGCGTGGCGGCGCGGCTGTTGATCCAGCGCAGGAAACCCCAGTCCTCGGCGGTGGCGCCGCCGGAGACATACCGCGAGCCGATCACAAAATCCGCGCCGCCGTCCAGCGCGTCCAGCATCGCGGGGATCACCTCCGGGGGGTGGCTGAGGTCGGCGTCCATCACCACCACCGTGCCGCCGCCCGCAAGGGCGAATCCGTCCGCCACGGCGGGGCTGAGCCCGCGGTTCCCGGTGCGCACCACAAGCCGCACCCACGGCAGCGCCAGCGCCGCCACCGCCTCCTCGGTGCCGTCGTTGCTGGCGTCGTCCATAATCAGCACTTCAAGGTCAAGATGGTGCTCCCCGCGCACCCGGCCCAGGCGGGCGAGGAGTTCGGGGATGTTGGCCGCCTCGCGGTAGGTGGGCACCACCACGGAAACGGAACGCGCGGCGCCTGAAAGGCCGGGGGCGGATGTTGTCGGCTCGTTTGTCATGTGTTCACCAAGGCTATGATGGCACGGATGGGGCGGAGGGATGCAAGCCGGAGGCGCTATTCCCGAAGAAGCACGTCGCAGGCAAGCCGCGCCTTTTTCAGTGTTTTTTGGAGGAACCCGCCCCTTTTCGCGCGGGCGCGCAGAATCATGATCATCCTGCGCTCAAGGCGGTACCGGTCCAGCTTCGGTTTTTTCGGCGCGGGCACCCCCTCCCCCGCCTCCTCCAGCGGCTTCCAGAGCTTGTCCGGCGGATAACCCAGGGTCTCCAGATCGGCGGGGTCCAGCTGCGCGACGACCCGCTCCATGAGGGCGCGGCGGGCGGGGTTGTGGGCCAGTTCGGCCACCCATTTTTTCACCGAGGCGGTGGTGGGCCGGGTGTGCTGTTTCACGCCGATGGGATCGCCCAGGCCCTGTTTCGGGCCGTCGTCCCCGGCCTTGCCGTACTCGATGGCCTCCGGCTCGAAGGGCACGCCGATGTGTCCGCAGATGCGCTCAAACCAGTCTTCCGGATTTTTGACCAAATCCTCGTAGCGGACATGGATGCGGGGCGTTTCGGTCTGCCGGATGAAGGCCGCAAGCGCGGGAACGTAGCGGTTGATGATCGGATTGTAGTCGTTCGCCGCCTGGTAGTCGCCGTCGAAGAAGGAATTGGCGAAGGAAGAAAACATCGCCAGCGGGTGGCGCGTGAGCACCACGTATTTGCCGTCGGGGAACACCTTTTGCATGAAGGGCAGAATCAGGCCGTAGGCCGGGGTCTTGTCCAGGCACAGTTTCTTCCCCGCGCCGTTCGCCTCCATGAAGCGCCCGTAGAGCACGTCGCAGTACGCGCGGCACGCGTCCCAGTAGTCCCCCTCGCCCCCGGGCAGGCGGGACACGAACAGTTTCTGCGATTCCGCGGCGAGCACGTGATCATAGGGGGCCTTGTCCACCTTGTCCCACACGCCGAGGTGGGCGAGCGGCGTGAGCAGGTGCGGCTCCGGACCGCCCTGAATCATGGAGTGCGCCGAGAGCATGCGCTCCAGCATGGTGGTCCCGGAACGGGGCGCGCCAATCACAAACAGCATGTCGGGTTTCATGGTCCATCCTTCCACGACGCGCCGCGCACGGAAGCCCACCCCCCGTGCCGCGCGGCCTCCCATGAGGATAGGGTTTTCCCACCTTTCCTTGCAAACAGGGGGGCGGCGGGCAAAATGAAAGTATGCACGGATTTTACATCCGTGATACAATTCGTGCAGATGGTTTATTTTTCAGTTTAAGCAGAAACGCAGGATACTTGAAAAGGGGGCGTATACTGCAGGGAGGGCTGTCATGGCCTACTCGCAGCACGCCAAATTGATTCAGGACGGGGTGGAGACGTGGAACGCCTGGCGGGCGGCCAATCCGGGCGCGATGCCGGATTTGAGCGGGATAGATCTGTCCGGCTGGGATCTTTCCCGCGCTTTTCTGAAGCAGGTCAATTTTGCGAACGCCAACCTCATCAAGGCCGATCTTTCGGGCGTCAACCTTGAGCACGCCAATTTTTTCGGCGCAAAACTGCTGAACACCAACCTGCGCGAGGCGAATCTCAAGGGCGCCGAATTGAGCCGCGCGGACTTCAAGGGGGCGAACCTGGAGGGGGCCTGCCTTCAGGAGGCCACCATGGGCAACGTTTCGCTGCGGGAAATGCTGCTCAGGGGCATCAACATGCGGGGCGCAAACCTGTTCGGCTCCGATCTCACCCAGGCCGACCTGAGCTGCTCCGATCTGACGGGGGCGGTGCTGGCCGACACCATTCTGGAGCTGGTCAATTTCTACGGCGCCTCGCTGCGCAACGCGAACCTGACCGGGGCGGTGGTGCGTTTCGCTAATTTCAAAAACGCGGACCTGACCGGGGCGGTGCTGGCCAAGGTGAACCTGAAGGAGGCGCAGCTCACACTGGGGCAGCGGATGGGGCTGATGCTCCGGGGGAAGGCGGGCGCCTGATTCCCCGGCGTCAGGGCAAAATTTCCAGCAGCAGAATTTCCGCCCGGAGGGATTCCCCCGCCAGGGGATGGTTGCCGTCCAGCACCACCCTGTCCCCGTCCACCGCGGCCACCACAAGCCCCATGGACCGGCCGGCGCTGTTGAATGTGTACCGGCGTCCCGGCCCGGGGGGATCGTCCGGCGGAAACAGGTCCATGCCCACCTCCTGCACGAGGTCGCCGATATGGTGCCCGAAGGCCCCCTCCGGGGGTATCACCACCGACTTCCTCTCGCCCGGAACCATGCCCCCAATGGCCGCCTCAAAGCCGGGGAGATACCTCCCCACGCCCAGGACAAGCTCAAGGGGCTCGTCGTCGGGTGACAGGTCCACCGTGTCACCGCCCATTGTGGTGATGCGGTAATGCACGCGCACCGTGTCGCCGTTTTTTGCCGGGTTCATTTTCGCGGTTCCGCCCAAGGGTTGGAAGAAAGAACCCGGCCGGAGGCCCGAAGGCGCCCCGGCCGGGGAAAATCAGCACGTCAAACCGTGCGGCTTAGTAACGGCGGGAGGAATAGCCGCCGCGATCACCGCCACGGTCGCCGCCGCGGAAACCGCCGCCGCCCCGTCCGCCGCGGTCACCCTCGGCCTTCGGGCGGGCTTCATTGACCTTGATCGGACGGCCGTCAATCGACTTGCCGTCAAGGGCCGTGATGGCGGCCTGTCCTTCGGCGGCAACCGGCATCTCCACGAAACCAAAACCGCGCGAACGGCCGGTTTCACGGTCCATGATGACCCGCGCGGAGTCAACCTGGCCAAAGGCCTCAAAAGCCTCGCGAAGGTTGTCTTCCTGGGTGTTGTAGGAAAGGTTGCCCACAAAAATGTTCATCGACTCAACTCCTTTTCTTCGGGCCTGCGGCCCAGGTGTCAATTATACGGTCGTCTCAGCACAAACACGGGGTCGGGTCTCTTCGGCACTGACACCTGAGGAGCTGATCGACTCACACCACGCCTGAAACCACTCCAAGCATGGAACCAACAGGGTAAATAATAGCACAGGGTGCTAAAATTTTCAATAGCATGATTCTGGATAATAATCCGTTACCTTGTGGCAAAACGGGGGATGCCTCGGGCTTTCCCGGGGTGGCGGCGGCGTTTTCACGGGCCGCCCCCCCAAATTCCACAGAAACGCATCCGCCATTTCATGCCCCACCCCCTCCCCGTCCCTGCGGCAAAGACGCCGCGCCGCGCCCAAAAACTATTGACATACCGGCGCAAAGCGAATACAATGTAAACAAGGAACAGGTGGTTGAGAGTATTCATGGGCAGTGTTTGCCTCAGCCTTGTTGCCGTCCGGATGCTAGGGCTGTTTGCAGCCGGACGGGTTGACAGTTCCAGAGCGGCATTAAAATCCATGCGGGATGTGTGACTATGGAAACTCTTGAAGGACGTCGCGAGAGTTCGACGGGCTCGGCAAGGGCGGCCGACAAGCCGGGACGGTTGAGCCACGGGGCAAAGGTGAAGCGCGGCCAGTTGACGGCTGTGCAGCAGGGGCGCTACGGCACCGGCCCCGCGCCCTACGGCTACCGCCGCGGCCCCGATGAAAGCAAGCCCCTGGTCATTGATGACCGCGAGGCGGAGGTGGTTCGCCTCATCTTCCGCGAATACCTCAACACCAAGAGCACCGGCAAGGTGGTCAACTACCTGCACACCAAGGGCATCTTCACGCGCAAGGGCAACAAGTGGTCGCGCCAGGCCATCGCCATCATCCTCTCCAACCGCACCTACCGCGGCCGGGTGAGCTACGGCGATGTCGAGACGGAGGGGCTGCACGAGCCCATCATCGAACCGGCGCTTTTCTACAAGGCGAACGCGCTCAAGGAGCGCAAGCGCCGCCGCCGCCACGGCGAGGACGGCGACGACGAATAGGCCCGAAGCAATCGGCTGAAAATACGCACTAATAAACCAACGGCCCCGGAACGAAGCAGTTTGTTCCGGGGTCTGCGGTTTTCACAGGCGGTTCATGTCACAGCCGCACGCGCAGTGTGACGATCTTTTTGGGGCCCGCGGTGAAGGCGACGCTGTTCTTTTTCACCGGTAGTTCCCGCTCCATGATTTCCTCCAGGCTGACCTTTTCGGCGGAGAGCAGGGGCTTCCCAAAGACCAGTTTCCCCTTCACCGTGCCGGTCGTGGGGTTTGAGAGGCGGACGATCCAGCCGTCGCCGTCCTCGGCGCGCTTGAGCGCGCTCAGGGTGAGCGGGCCGGGGCTCAACTCCAGGAATCCGGCGCGCGCAGGCAGGCCGCCGGGGTGCGCCTTGGCCTGCGCGGGTTCCAGCGGGGTGACAAAGCGTTCCGCCTCGTCCAGCACGCCGCCCGACGCATAGTCGCCCGCATGGGGATAAACAAGGTAGGTAAAGCTGTGCGCGCCGGGCGCCTGGGCGAGTTTCATTTCGGGGTGCGCGTCCCAGCGGCAGCTCACGGTGGTGAGGTTCACCTCGTAGGCCCGCATCAGCGTCACCGCAATGGCGCGCGCGTCGTCCTGGGTGACCTCGTACTCGCGCAGGCCCTCGCCGATGAAGGCCAGCCCCGCCTCCCCGTCGCCCACATCCACAAAACGCTGCATGGGGAAGGTGACGCCCTGGCAGTTGTGCCACGGGCTTCCCTCCGCGAAAACCGTGTCGCGTTCCACCACGTCGAAGGCGCTTTCCGCGTGGCAGACCGTGCCCGCGCGGCGCGTGGGGAAGAAGACGCGCAGGCGGTGGTCCTCCGCCGTGTTGTCGAAGGCGACGGCCACCTCCACGCTCTTTGCGCCGCGCCGCAGGGTGACGCGCGAGACGATGCGCAGCTCCCGCGCCTGCGCGGAGCGGGACGCGCTGTTTCCAATGCCGTCCAGGCGCTGCCACGGGTCGCCGCCGTTCTCCTCCAGTTTCACCGGCACGTCCATCACCACCTCCACGCGGTACCGCGCCAGCAGCGGCCCGTCCTCCTCCAGGGCGACGCGGACGGGGAACCCCCGGCTGTCGAGGGCCGCGTCGCGGGCGGGGTTGTGGTGCATCCACGCGTGGCCCGCCTCGCCGTTGTCCACGAAATAATTCAGGTCGTCATAGGTGACGCCGGTTTCCTTGTGGGTCACACTGAGCGTGCCGTCGCCCGCGATGCGCACGCGCAGGTGCTCGTTCTCCATGGCGTTCGCGCCGCACACGAGGCTGCCCCGCGAAAAGGCGCCGGTGCGGTCCGCGCGAAGCGTGGCGTAGCCGAGGCCGGGCACGTCCTCCGCCGGGAAGTGGACGGTGAAGCGCTCGGTGCGCACCATGGCGGGCGCGTCCCACGCGTGGTTCACCACGGACCAGTGGGGCTTGCGCGCCGACGCCTGCACGGGGAAGACCTTTCCGGTCTTCATGTCCACCAGCGAGAACTCGCCGCGCGGACCCCGGTAGGGCAGGTCCAGCACCGCCGTGACCACCTCGCTCCGGCCGCGGGGCTGGGCGTTGAACACGGTCACCAGCACATCCTCCGGCGCGGCGGCAACGGTGTTGATTTGCAACTGCACCGCGCCCAGCGACCGGGTGATCAGGCCCTCGGAAAGATTGACCACCTGTTTCAGGCGGTTCATCATGTCCTCCTCGATGGCGTCCACGCCGCTGCCGGAGATGCTGTCGTGGGCGTGGCACTTGAGCAGGGTCTTCCACGCGAGATCGAGGTACGCGCCGGGCCAGTCCGCGCCCAGCCAGGAAGCCAGCACCGCCAGCGGCTCGGCGCGGCGCTGGAGCAGGTACTCCGCCCTGGAGCACAGCGCCTTCATGCGCGTGCGGCTCGAAAGCACGTCGCTGTAAAGGTGCATCGTCACGGGCATGGGCTTGGGCACGCGCTGCTCGCCGCGCATCACCGCGAGCTTTTTCCAGTCCGCCTCCGCCTTCACCGCCTCCAGCAGGTCGGGATAGTACCCGTGTTTCACCTCGTCCTCCGGAAGCGCCTCGCGCGCCAGCCGGATCAGTTCGGTCTCCACCTCGTCGGGCAGGCTGCTGTCGTGGCCCATCATGAAGGCCAGATGGCGCGTGGTGGCCACGGCCCGCTCGCTCTCCCGCAGCATTTTGATCTGCTCCACGGCGCGCTCCCGGTCGAAGCCGCGCGCGGGGTCGAGCATGAAATGGTGCTCCATGGCGCGATCCGGCGAGCAGCGGTGGAAGGGCAGGCCGCACTCCTCCCAGACATACTCGCGGTCGGCGATGCGCTTGCCGAACACGGCGGCGCGGTAGACGTGGTGGTAGAAGTTGTAGCGCGCGCCGCTGCTCATCTGGCTGCCCAGCGCGCGGGTGCCGTCGGCCCCCTCGAAGATGAATTCGTTCCTCGCCTCGTCATGGCTCACGCCGTGGTAGAAGAGGATCGTGTCGATGCCGAAGCCCGCGTAAATCTGGGGCATCTGCGAATTCTGGCCGTAGGAGAAGGGCGTGTGCCCCACCTTCATCACCGCGCCGAAGCCGCGCGCCGTGCGGTGGCCGTAGGTCAGGTTGCGCACGAGCGACTCGCCGTTCACCTCGAAGCCCTCCGGGCAGGTGTACCACGGCCCGACCAGCAGCCGCCCCGCGCGCACCGCCTTCTCGATGCGCTTACGGTTTTCCGGGCGGATTTCCAGGTAGTCCTCCACCGGCACCGACTGGGAGTCCATCACAAAGGAGCGGTATTTCGGGTTCTTGTCGAAGATCTCCAGCATCTTGTCAAAGAGATCCACCAGCATCATCCGGGTTTCCTGGAAATTAAAGAGCCATTCCCGGTCCCAGTGCGTGTTCGAAATGACATGAATCACATGTTTCTTGTCCATGAAAGTGTTCCCTGGTTGTTGGCCGCGCGCGGCGACGCCTATTGTCGCACAGGCGCGGGACGGGGAAAAAGATTCGGTGTCCCGGCTCAGGACCGGGCCACGGCGATGCCCCTGATCTCCCCGGTCTTCACGTTTCCGGTGGATTTGCCCTCCGACGGGGAAACGGCGCAGTAGTAATGGTGCAGGACGCCGTCGTGGAAGATCACCGCAGGCTTGTGGGCGTAGCGGGAGTCGATGGAACCGGCGGGCCCCACGTCAATGAGCACCTCGTTGGACTTTTCCCAATGGAGCAGGTCGTCCGAAAAGGCCGCGCTGTCTCGGGCGAAACCGTCGCTGGAAAGGGTGTAGAAGAACATGACCCACACGCCGTCCGCGCGCAGCACGCAGGGATCGCTGCAGAAGATGTCGTCCACCGCGCCCGCCGGCCCGTTGGCGACGACGGGGTTGCCCCCGTGCCGCTCCCATGTTTTCAGGTCGCGCGACACGGCCACACCGGTCTGCTCGCGCCATCCGTTCCCGTCAGTCTTGGCGTTGTAAAACATGTAATACGTGCCGTCATGCTCCAGCAGGCAGGATTTGTACAGCCCGCCCCGCTCCCAGTCCCCCGCGCCCGTGTCCGAGGCGCGCAGCATGGGCTCCTCCAGGGACCAGTGGCGCAGGTCATCACTCCGGCACAGGCCGATCACGGCGGGCCCGGCCTCATAACCGGGTTTCGGGTAGGCGTGGTAGGTGCCCAGAAAGCGGCCGTCCACCTTTTTAAGCTCACCGGAGCCGAAAAGGTTGTTGTCCCGGAGAATCCAGGTCAGGGCCACGTTGTATTCGGTGACGGACCCCTTGGGGCCGCGATCGATGATCATGCCCTCTTTTTTCCAATGGAGCAGATCCTCCGACACGGCAAGCCCCGTGCGGTAACCCGTGCCGTCGAAGCCGATGAAGGTCATCCAGAAACGCCCGTCATGGCGGAACACAAAGGGCGCGTCCACCGCAAGGGCGTCAAAGGCCCCCTTTTCAAAGGACGGGGGCAGCACCAGTTCCGGGTGCTTGCGCGGGGTGCGCAGCCGCGCCAGCAATGCGGTCCGGTCCGGCGCGGCGCCCGGCGCATGCCCCGCGCCCAGTGCCGCGCCCAGCGCCAGCGCGCCGCCGCGCGCCATAAACCCCCGCCGTGTCATTGATTGGGCCGTGTCTTTCATGTCCCGCAGGGTCTCCTTTGCCGAAGCCCCAGCATATCCCGCAGGCGTGCCATAAGTCGAATGTGAGTTAAAGGTTATGGAAAACCGAGTTTACACATTCTTGCAGCAATTTCATACAACCCTTGACATTCTAAATTAACCGCGTTATAAAGGAATTGGGAGATCATCACCATGTTCAATTTTAGCACTGCAATAAACGCCCTTATCATTTTTACTTGTTTGACCGGTTTTATACAGTGTGATGCATCTGCGGAGTGCCCGCTGAAGGCACCAAAGTATCCGGACGAGAGCGTTAAAGTGCCCGTGTATTTTGACCAAGCAGAGGTGCCGCAGGATCAAAAAGAGCCTTATGTCTTGTATGACAAGACGGCAGGCAGGCTTCGGGCGTTTGAGTTCAATCCCGATCATGGATACTGGCATGAATGGCACCAGCAAATATGCTGGCTTGTGGACGTGACCGTTGACGGCCGGGCGGAAGAGGCGGGGGCACCCGCTGGATGGTATAAATATGAAATGAACCTGGCCGTTGCGGTAGATTCCAGGCTTCCGTTGGATTCATTCATGGTAACATCCGGTCCTGGCGACAAAATGGAAGTCAATACACAGGACAATAAAATTAGAACCAAACTCAAAAATCTTCAGAAAGACGGACTTCGGTTAAGAATTTTTCATGACGGCAACCCCTTGGCGCCACTGGTCGCCTCAGGAGGGAACCGTCTTGTCCGGTACTCTTCGCCGATGTTACCCGGTCCGGCCCTCTGTTATGCCGGCGGTAGTGACTGTTGCATCTATCCCGTCAAGGAAAACCGCCGCATTCCATTTGAGGGGGAGGATGAAATGCTAAACGGGGAAAAACTTTTCAGTGCATTGCCCCGACTTGTCCCTGGAAGCGCCCGGGGGGTCTCTGTAACGCCTGTGTACGAACCCGGATGGGACTCCTGGGATCACCTGCGGCGCATGCTGGAGGATCTCCCCCTTTTCAGGGAGGGTTGCTGGGTGGATGACATGGCGGTGTTGGAGCCGGTGCGGGCGGCGCTGTCGGAAGCGCTGACGGCGCGCACCACCAGGCCCTCCATCCCCGCAGCGGTTGCCGCGCTTGAGAAGGCGCTGGCGGCAGCCGGTGAAATGCACGAGAACAACACCCTCCGCCCCGGGGGCTGGGACATCATGCGGCTGAACATCAACCATCTGCTGTCCAAACTGAAAAAGCTGGACTCCTGACGCGCCACCCCGCCGCCGTTACCCCCCGAAGCCGTGATTGGCCTATAATATCCGCGCCCGGCCGGAAGCATCCGGACCGGGCGGATGTTTTTTAAGGCGGGACGCGCGCGCGTCTGTGACATTTCTTCAGGAACCCCAGTCATGACGGCAATTCCACAGCAGGACGACGCACTGGTCATTGCGGGCCGGCGCTTCAACTCCCGGCTGATGATCGGCACGGGCAAATTCCCCTCGGCGGCGGCGCTGCGCGCGGCCATCGGGCACAGCGGATCGGAAATCATCACGGTGGCCCTGCGCCGGGTGGATCTGGCCAACCCCGAAGAGGGGGGCATCCTTTCGGCGATTGATCCGGAAAAACAGCTTATCCTGCCCAACACGAGCGGCGCGCGCGACGCGGACGAGGCGGTGCGCCTGGCGCGGCTGGCCCGCGCGGCGGGGCTGGCGCCGTGGGTGAAGCTGGAACTGACCCCCGAGCCGCGCTACCTGCTGCCGGACCCGGTGGAAACACTGCGGGCCGCCGAGATTCTGGTGAGGGACGGTTTTGTGGTGCTTCCCTACATCCAGGCCGATCCCATGCTGGCGAAGCGGCTTGAGGAGCTGGGCACGGCCACGGTCATGCCGCTGGGCGCGCCCATCGGCAGCAACCGGGGCCTGCGCACCCGCGACATGATCCGCATCATCATCGAGCAGGCGACCGTGCCGGTGGTGGTGGACGCCGGGCTGGGCGCGCCGTCCCACGCGGCGGACGCCATGGAAATGGGCGCGGACGCGGTGCTGGTGAACACGGCCATGGCCGACGCGTCGGACCACGGCGCGATGGCACGGGCCTTCGCGCTGGCTGTGGAGGCGGGCCGCATGGCATGGCGCGCCGGACTCGGCCCGGAGCGGGACACCGCCGATGCATCTTCGCCGCTGACCGGTTTCCTCTCCGAAGGCTGACCGCGCGGCGCGGGAGACGACAAGCAATGCCTTTTTCAGACGACATCAGGGCCTGGACCCGGGAACGGATTCAGGGCCTTTACGCGAACCCCACCGACGCGGACGTTACCGCCGCGCTGGCGCGGGAGGAGCGGACCCCGCGCGACCTTGCGGCGCTCCTCTCCCCCGCCGCGCGGCCGCGCCTTGAGGACATGGCACGCGAGGCGCAGCGCCTCACCCGCCGCCATTTCGGCCGCACCATCAGCCTCTACGCGCCCGTGTACATCTCCAACCTGTGCGCCGCCGACTGTGTCTACTGCGGCTTCGCGGCGCGGTCCCACCTGCGGGACAAGCGGGTGACCCTGCGCCCGGAGCAGGTGGACCGGGAATGCGCGGCGCTGGCCGCGATGGGCTACGACAGCGTGCTGCTGCTCACGGGCGAGTCCCCGAAGATCGTGTCCCCCGCGCACATCGCGGAGGCGGTGGCCGCGGCGCGGAAACACTTTTCCAGCGTGGCCGTCGAGGTGTACGCCATGGACACGCCCGACTACGCGCTCCTGTGCGAAAAAGGCCTCGACGGCATGACCATCTACCAGGAGACCTACGACCGGGAGCTTTACCCGAAGCTGCACCTGCTCGGAAAAAAAACGGACTATGACTACCGCATTGACGCGCCGGAGCGGGCGGGCACGGCGGGGGTGCGCCGCATCAGCATCGGCGCGCTCCTCGGCCTGGGCGACTGGCGGCTCGACGTGGTCTGGACCGCGCTGCACGCGCGGCACCTGCAGAAGCACTGCTGGCGCAGCGCCGTGTCCGTGTCCTTCCCCAGGCTGCGCCACACGCCGCCGCGCTTCACCATGGAGCATCCCGTGTCCGACGCGGAGCTGGTGCAGATTATCCTCGCCATGCGCCTCTTTTTGCCGGAGGCGGGCTTCAACCTGTCCACCCGCGAACCCGCCGCGCTGCGCGACCGCCTGGTCCGCCTCGGCGTCACCTCCATGAGCGCGGGCTCCAGCACGCGCCCCGGCGGCTACGCCACCAAGGGCAGCGAGGTGCTGGAGCAGTTCGAAATCGAGGATTCCCGCAGCCCCGCCGAGGTGGTCGCCATGATCCGCGCCGCCGGATATGATCCCGTCTGGAAGGACTTCGACCGCGCCTTCCACGGGTGAAAAAAAGCCGGCCGCCGGGGAAACCGGCGGCCGACGGATGCGTGCCGTTATAGCCTTTTCGGCGGTGTCATTCCCCCAGAATCCGCACGGGCCCGAGGAGTCCGGCGGGTTTAAGGCGCGTGCCGGGCTTGACGATGTTCTGGCTGGTGAAGGTGGTGCGGTCTTTGGCGTTGGCCCGGGCGTCGCCGACGAGGCGGTTGATCCACGGATTCACGACGGTGATCCCGATCTCGTTCTTCCCGGACCGGAGGGCGGAGGAGATGTCGATGCGGTAAGGCTCCTTCCACAGGGTGCCCACCTCGCTGCCGTTGACGCTCACCACGGCGGTGTCATTGACCCTGCCGAGATCGAGGACCACGCCTTTCGTCTCGCTGGTCTTGAAGCTGGCCCGGTAGACGGCCCCGCCGGAGAAGTATTTGACGTCGTCGTTTTTGCTCTCGGTCCAGGAGGCGAGGGTCTTGAAGGTCTCCTCGCCGAAGGGGAACGCCACGGTCCAGGGTCCGTCGAGGGTGGCAAGGACTTTGGGCTCCTTCGGCGCGGGGGCGGGGCGTCCGTTCCCCTGGGCGGGGGTGCGGAAGAGGACAAAGACGGAGCTGTGGGCGTCGAAGTGCACCGGCACGTCCACGCGGCCGTTGGCGATGGTGTGGGGGGGCTCGCGGTCAATGCGGCCGGTCTCGGCGTCCCAAAGTTCCGGAGCCCTGCCGTCCACGCGGAAGGAGAGGGTCTCGTCGCGGGCGGCGTCCTTCTGGTTGGAGACGAAGTAGATATCCGTCTCGCCGTCGCGGCGGTGCTTCCAGAGCATTTCCGCCGGACAGGCCAGGTCGGGCGTGAGGCCGAGTTTGGCAAAGGCGGCGTCGAGGCTGTCGCCGGTCATGACGCGTCCGGAACCCCATAGTTCACCGGCCATCTTTTTCACCTCGGCGTCGCAGGCCGGGAAATTCTCCATGCTCGGGGAGCGCTCCGGCGCGGGGCCGAAGACCGCTCCGCCCGCGGCCGCCAGCTCGCCGATCTTTTTCAGGAGCGCGGGCCGCATGGTCTGGGAGGGCGGCAGCACGAGGATGCCGTAGGACACGCCGTCGGGCAGGACGAAACGCCCGTCCCTCACCGCGAGGCGCGTCTCGATGACCTCAGCGTTGATGTAGTCAAAGTCATACCCCGCGGGCAGTTCGGGACGGCGCACGCCCGCCATCTTGGGGGCGTCCTCGCCGATGAAGTAGGCGGCGTCGGCCACGGGCAGGCCGCGCTGAAGCAGGACGGTGCAGCGGCGCAGGTAGTCCACCCACGGCCCGGCGTGGTCATGCCACGTGTTGTGGCGGTTGAACTCCGTGCCAAACCACGCATTGACACCGGGGCGCTTGTCCTCCCAGGGCTGGTGGATGACGAGGTGCAGGACGAACTGGTTGATGCCCTCGGAGAAGGCCCAGTCGCCCCGGGCCTTGAGGTCGCGGGGGGAGTTGGCGAAGGGGATGCCGCCGGTGAAGGCCTCGGCCCATACCACGTTCTTGCCGTAAATGTGCGCGCACGACGCGGCGTCGCGCAGCTCAACGCTGCCCAGGTCGCCGTTCACCCAGAATTCGCCGCTGATCTCGTCGCACTGGCCACCGTACTGGAGGAACTCGCCGGGATAGCCCCAGTGGCCGTAGTTCTCCAGCCACATCTTGAGCCCCTGGGCGTTGCACAGATCGCGCAGGCCGCCGACATACTCCGTCGAGACGCGGTCGGCCACGAGACGGCGCAGGTCCCACAGGAAGCGGTCGGTGCGGTCGGCGCCGCCGACCACGCGCCCGGACAGGGCGGGCAGCCAGGGCAGCGGATCATAGCCGTAGCGCGCCTGGAAAAGTTCGGCGAAACCGTCGGTCCAGTTCTGCGGCCCCATCTCATAGCTGTCCGCCACGACATGCTTGAAGGACTTCCGCTCCTCCGGCGTCAGGCGGCGGAGCAGGTCGCCGATGTAGGTGTTGAAGTGGACCGCCAGCGGCGCGCGGTTCATCTTGTCCACCTCCAGCCCCGTGGCCTCCTCCGGCGAGGGGCTGTTCTTGGTGCCCGTGGGCGACATGACGGCGCGCTGGATGATCCACTCGCCCGCGGGCACGTCCCACCGCAGCGTGCCGTCGGCGTCCATCTTCGCGGAGAGGTTGAGCACGGCGTCCGGCGCAACGGCCAGACCCGCCGCGTCCGGCTCCGCCTGGGGCGGCCAGGTGTAGAAGTCAAAGGGCGGCAGCGGGTCCTGGAACATCTTGAGCAGGGACTTCTCCGCGTGGGACTCCACCCGCGCGGCGGGCGACACCCGCACCTCGCCCACCTCGCAGTCCGCCGAGAAGGCAAGCCGGAAGAAGCGCGCCGTCACGGCGGGAAAGGACGCCACCACCGGCGCGAGCGGCACGGGCCCCACGTTGACGTTGAGGTTGTGGCGATCCACGGTGATGGTCTTCACGGGGCGGAAGTCTTTGCCGTCGTCCGACGCGAGCAGCTCCGCCGTCACGTTCACCTCCTTCACGGGCACGATGGTCACACTGCGGGCCGTGAAGGGTTCGGAACACGCAAACTCCACCGCGCGGGCGGTGCGGGACTTCTCCGGCGCGGCCACGTCCTCGCCCTGCGGCACCGGGAATGCCAGCACGGCCACGTCCTGGAAGGGCCCCTCCGGCGCGGGCAGTTTTCCCTCGAAGCGCTGCGGTCCGGTCAGGCGCGTCTCCGGCAGGGAAACGTAGCGCATGGCCTTGTCCGGCGTCACCCACGGCCCGCCCGACTGGCTCCAGCCGGGGGAGTTGAAGAACCCAAGGTCCACGCCCAGGCGGCTGCCCTCGCGGAAGGCGTGGACAACGGCGTCCCACCACCCGTCCGAAAGCGCCAGGGGCTCCGGTTTCGGGTCCAGGCCGCTCTGGCCGCTGATGATGCCGATGTAGGCCTCGCCGATGCCGAATTCCCGCATCGCCTCAAGGTCCTTCGTGAGGCCCTCCTTGGTGATGTGCCCGTCCATCCAGTACCAGTAGCAGCGCAGTTTTGTCGCATCGGGGGGATTCGCAAAAAGGTTTTCCAAATCGTCGGCGGCGGCCATGCCCGCCACCGCGAGAAGCACCAGCGTCAAGAGTGCCCGTTTGATCGTCATGTGCGGTTTCCTTATTGGGGGGTTGCTGTACTGCGGCGCATGCCGGAGGAACATCGTACTGGTTTTCCGGGGCCGCAGACAACCGGAGGGCGGGGAATAAAGCGCGCACGTGAAACCTTTTTCCATGCAACGGCATATATAGGACGGGCGGACGCATGCCGCACCACATGTTGGGTGAATGACATTGAGAAAGGACGGACAACCATGACAAAAACGGGGAAATATCTGGCCCTGATGCTGTGTGCGGGCCTCGTGCTGGGAATGACGGCGGGCTGCAAGCGCAAAGCGCCGCCCCTCAACACGGCCTTCTCCGGCGGGGCCGGGTCGGACACGGGCTTTGGCAGCGGCGGCGGCGGCGCAAGCGACGGCGAACTGCCCTGGACGGATCCAAACACGCAGTGGGAGTCGGGCGAGAAGTACGGGCTGCAGACGGTCTACTTCGACTATGACAGCTCCACCCTCAACACGGACGCCATGGCGGTGCTGCGCGAGAACGCCGCGAAGATCAAGCAGGTGCCGGGCAAGATGGTGCAGGTGGCGGGGCACTGCGACGACCGGGGCACGCAGGAGTACAATCTGGCCCTCGGCGAGCGGCGCGCGCTGGCGGTGCGCACCTACCTCATCCAGACCGGCGTGCCCGGCGAGCGCCTGCTCACCATCAGCTACGGCAAGGAGGCCCCCGCCGTGCCCGGCAGCGGCGAGGCCGCCTGGGCCAAGAACCGCCGCGCCGAATTCAGCGTGGCGCGGTAGCCATTCCACCCGCGACACGGGCGGGCCCGTCCTCATGGCGGACCCGCCCGTTGTGTTTCTTCTTGATCGCGCGCCGCCCGGCGGGGTAGATCATACAAACGGCCACGCGGCGGGCGCGGGGGCCGGGAAAGGAGGCCGGAATGGCCGCACACACCAGTTTCCGGGCCGCCGCGCTGGCGGCGCTTCTTGTTGCGCTGGCGGCGCCGGTGCGGGCGGGGGACGCGCCGGGGCTGCGGCTCGCAACCTTTGACGTGGACGCCACGCCGCCGGTTGGTGCGCACCTGGCCTACAATCCCTGCGAAAACCGGGGCGAACTGGGGCTCCGCGCCCGGGGCGTTGTCCTGACGGGCGCGGACCGGCCCGTCGTCCTGTGCGCGGTGGACTGGGTCGGCATCGGCGGCGGCGGGCATGACGCGTTCCGGCGGGCCCTCGCCGACGCGGCGGGCACCACGGCCGAACGGGTCGCCGTCCACACGGTGCACCAGCACGACGCGCCGGGCTGTGACTTCACGGCGGAACGGCTCCTGAAGGACCATGGCATCACCCCCCGGCGCTACGAGGGCGCCTTTCACCGGGAACTGCTCGCGCGCCTGGCGGACGCGGTGCGCGCCGCGACGGACAGGACCCGGCCCGTCACCCATCTAGGGATTGGCGTCGCGGAGGTGAAAGAGGTGGCGTCCAACCGGCGAATCATGGGCCCCGACGGCAAGGCGGGGCTCATGCGCGGTTCGGCCTGCAAGGACCCGGCCCTGCGCGCCGCACCCGGGGGCCTGATTGATCCGGAACTGACCCTCGTCAGCTTCTGGGACGGCGGCGCGCCCCTGGCGGTGCTGAGCTATTACGCGGTCCATCCGCAAAGCTATTACCGGACGGGCGTGGCCAATCCGGACTTTCCGGGCATTGCGCGGTTCCTCCGGCAGCTCGCCGTGCCGGAGGCGCTGCACATCCACTTCAACGGCGCGGGCGGCAACGTGGCCGCCGGAAAATACAACGACGGCGCCCATGAAAACCGGCGCGTGCTGGCGGACCGTCTGGCGGACGCCATGCGCCGTGCCTGGGAGGCAACCCGCCGCGTCCCCGTCGGCGCGGGGGAGGTGCGCTGGACTGTGGCGCCCGTGGCCCTGCCGCCCGGCCCCCATCTGGACAAGGCGGCCCTGGAGGCGCGCATGACCTCGGAAAAAGACATGGTTGTCGTCGAGGACTGCGCGAGAAAGTTGGGTTGGCTGGAATTCTGCTCCTCAGGAAGGCGGATTGAGCTGGCCTGCCTGGCCATGGGTCCCATCCGCATCCTCCACCTGCCCGGCGAGCCCTTCGTCGAGTACCAGCTCGCCGCAAAGGCGGCGGCGCGCCCCGGCATCCTCGCCGCCGTGGCCGGATACGGCGACTACGCCCCCGGTTACATCGGCACCGCCGCCGCCTACAGGGAAGGCGGATACGAGACCGAGCCCCGTTCCAGCAACGTCGCGCCGGAGGTGGAGTCCGTGCTCATGGGGGGCATCAAAAAACTTCTCGCGGAATGACCGGCAGATCCCGTCCATAAACAAAAAAGCGCGGCCGGAAACGTGCTGGTTCCCGGCCGCGCGAGGCTGTGGCTGAATTACAGGATTTCGGCGATCTGCACGGCGTTGGAGGCGGCGCCCTTCAGCAGGTTGTCCGCCACGACCCACATCTCCAGCGCGCTGGGGTGGGACACGTCCTCGCGGATGCGGCCGACGAAGGTTTCATACCTGCCCGTGGCGTTGACGGCCAGCGGATACAACTGCGCGGCGGGATCGTCCTGCACGACGACGCCGGGAGCCTTCTCCAGCAGGGTGCGCGCCTCGGCGGCGCTGAGCTTCTTTTCCGTTTCCACGTTCACCGACTCGCTGTGGCCGTTGAACACGGGCACGCGCACGGTGGTGGCCGTGACCATCACGCTCTGGTCGCCGAGAATTTTCTTGGTCTCGTTGACCATCTTCATTTCCTCGCTGGTGTAGCCGTTGCCCGTGAAGGCGTCGCTCTGCGGGATCTGGGGGATCACGTTGAAGGCGATCTGGTGCGGGAACACCTTCGACGGATAGGCCTCGTCGTTCACCAGCGCGCGGGTCTGCTCGCGCAGCTCGCCGATGGCCGCGATGCCCGCGCCGGAAACGGCCTGGTAGGTGGCCACGACAACGCGCTTGATTTTCGCCGCGTCGTGCAGGGGCTTCAGCACCACCACCATCTGGATGGTGGAGCAGTTCGGGTTGGCGATGATGCCCTTGTGCCATTTCAGGTCGCCGGGGTTCACCTCGGGCACCACGAGCGGCACCTCCGGGTCCATGCGCCACGCGCTGGAGTTGTCAATCACCACGCAGCCGGCCTTCGCCGCCGCAGGCGCGAATTTCTTGCTCGTGCCGCCGCCCGCGCTGAACAGCGCCACGTCGACGCCCGCGAAGGAGTCCTCGCACAGCACCTCGACGGGAATCTCCTCGCCCTTGAACTTCAAAGTTCGACCCTTGGAGCGCTCCGACGCAAGCAGTTTGATGGATTTCACCGGATAATTCCGGTCTTCCAGCACCCGCAACATTTCCCGGCCGACCACACCCGTGGCCCCGGCCACCGCAACAACCTTGCCGCTCATCTTGGCGCTCCTTTGATTTGGCGGACACTTGGGCGGCATGCACCAATCCCCCTGCGCTCTCCGCGCCACGTCCGGGGGAATTGCATCAGAACCGCCGTAAAATGGCGCGTATTATACCGCGCATCCGGACAAAATGTCACCTTTTACACCCGCACCGGAAAAGAAAACCGGAACCAGGGTTCCGGTTTCGCGCGGCAGGCACGAGAATTATGAAAAGTCTGTGAAACGTATGCGGCAGTTGTGCCTTAACGCCACCGTCGCGCCTCAACCAACAGGGCTTCTGTTACTCTTGGGTTTCGCGGAGAAGCCTCCCGGTAACTGATTCGTCTTCTTGTTTCGGAAATATGGACATTGTTTCATTTTTCTTTGACAGGATAACGGGATTGACGGGATTGGTTTAACGCACGGGCCGCTCATCTGACCCCGACGGTCTCTCTTGCAGGTTCCTCTCGATCCATCCTGTTCATCCTGTTATCCCGTCCAATTCTTCCTTGATAGGATAACGGGATTGACGGGATTGGCTTAAAACACGGGCCGTTCACCTGACATCAACGGTCTCTCTTGCAGGTTCCTCTCGACCCATCCTGTTCATCCTGTTATCCCGTCCAATTCTTCCTTGACAGGATAACGGGATTGACAGGATTCGCTAAAAACACGGGCCGTTCATCTGACCCCGACGGTCCTACTTACAGATCCCTCACGACCCATCCTGTTCATCCTGTTATCCCGTCCAACTCTTCTTTGACAAAATGGCGGGGCTAACGGAATTGGCTTAAAACGCGAACCTTTCTCTTGACCTCGACCCTCTCTTCACCGAAGTTGATGAGCAACCCGAGGGGCTTCCCGGTTATCACAAGGTAGTTAACCAACTGCGCCTCGTGGATATGATTGAGCCGCCGGATGGACTTGAGTTCGACAATCAACGCGTCCTCAACCACAATATCGGCGATGAAATCGCCAACAACGATTCCTTCATACTCTGCCTTGACGGGCTGTTGCGAGACTGCCCGCAAACCGTTCCTCTCAAGCTCAATCATCATGCACTTTTCATAAACGGATTCGAGAAATCCGAAGCCCATGTGGTTGTAAACGCGGAACGCGCAACCGATGATTTTCTCCGTCAGTTCTTCAAATTCCATCCTATTAATCCCGTTATCCTGTCCAGATCATTAGAGCACAACCGCAACAGTGTTGCCGGGCCGCGCCGGAGCTTTCCGCCCCCCCAGCCGATCAGTCCGCTTTTCCCCCCGGCAGCGCCCGCATGAAGGCGCGGCAGGGCGCGCCGTCGGCGGCCTCAACGGGCATGGGCAGGACGATGAATTCCCACAGCCCCGCGCCGAAGGCTTCGAGGCGGAGCCCCTCCACCACAAAGACCCCGGAGGAGAGGAGGGTGACATGGGTGGGGCCGGAGCGCTTGTAGGGCGCGACGGACAGGCCGTCCACGCCGAGCAGTTTCACCCCGTCGGCGGCGATGCGCTCCGCCGCGTCGTTTTCCACCGCCACGAAGGCCTTGTCGAAGGGCGCGTTTGCGGGGCGCAGCGAGTTGCGGGTCTTGATGAGCACCCTGGGCGGCAGGGGCGCGGCGGGCAGGTCCGCGGCGCGGACGGTGTCCACGCCGGTGAGGTCCAGCAGTAGCGCCGCGCCGAAGAAGAGGCCGGTGTCCACCTGGTGCAGTTTCGCGCCGTCCTCCACAAAGTGCCAGGGCGCGTCGCAGTGGGTGCCCGTGTGGGTGGACAGGGTCATGACGGAGAGGTTGCACGAGTCGCCCGCCGCGGTGCGGCTGAAGGGGGCGAAAAGGAATTCCGGATCGCCCGGCCAGCCGGTCATGCCGGGTTTGACGGGGATGCTGACGTCCACCCATTCATTTGCCATTATTCTTCCCCCCGCCGACGGCGTTGACCGCCTCCGCCAGCGCTTTGATCCACACCGCATAACCCTTGTCACCCAGGTGGACGCCGTCGCCCACATGGTGCTCCGGGGCCAGGTTGCCCGTGCCGTCCGCCAATCCGGCGGTCACGTCCACGAGGCGGCAGTTTCTCGTTGCGGCGCAAATCTCCGCGAGGCCCCTGTTCAGTTCAAGGATGCGGGCGTTCATGCCGGGCGACTCCGGCTTCACCCGCTCGTCCACCGGCAGCACGGCGCTGAAGATGAGCGGCGCGCGGGGCGTGATGAGCTCCGCAATCTTCCGGTAATTCGCCAGTATTTCGGCGTTGTCCCTGCGGCGCAGGTCGTTCACACCGATGGCCACGACCACCGCCGCCGCCCGGTCCATGGAGGCGTACTTCGGCAGCCGCCCCAGCACACCCACGGTGGTGTCGCTGCCGATGCCGTAGTTCACGCCCGCGCCGCAGACCGCCGCCGTGCACAGCCCCTGGGTGATGCTGTCGCCCACGAAGAGCACGGCCCCCGCCGGGACGCTGCCGTCCATGTACTCGTGGTACCGCATCATGCGGGTGTAATGCTCGGAGATTTCCGGGGGCAGATCGGCCTTGTCCGCCGCCACGGCGGCGGCGGCAAAGACCACCGCCAGCACCGCCATTGTTCCATGAATGCGCCGCATGTTTGCGCCTCCCTGCGAGTTCAGTCCTTGAGGAACAGTTCCACCACGGGAACGACCACGCCGGGTTTGACCACCGGCAGTTCCAGCGTGATCGCGCCGGGGGCGCGGGTGAATCCCAGGTTCTCGTGGGCGGCGGGCGCGGTCATGCGCACCTCCGAGGCGTCGTTGAGCAGTTGCGCGTACTCCACGCGCCCCTCCAGTCCGGGCAGGTGGACGTGGCGGAAGGGCCACTCGTAAAGATGCAGGTAGAGCCGGTTGCCGTTCTGGGTGTAACGGCAGCCGGAGGGCGCGGTGAATTCACTCTGGGTGCATCCGTGCACCGCGCGGCCGTGCAGCGCCATCCATTCCGCATAGGCCCCGAGGGCGGCGTTGGCGCGGCTGTCGAAGTTGCCCCGCGCCGTGGGCCCCACGTTCATGAGCAGGTTGCCGCCGAGGGACACGCAGTTCACCAGCATCTGGACAAGCTGTTCCGGGCTTTTCCAGGTGGCCTCGTCGCGGTGGTAGCCCCAGGAACCGCTGAAGGTCTGGCAGGCCTCCCAGTACACGGGCGCGCCGTCGATGCGGGGCCATTCGGTGGGCTGGTACTGCTCCGGCGTGTGGATGTCGGCCATGCGCGCGGGCAGGTCGAGGCGGTTGTCCACGATGATGCCCGGCTGGAGCTCCCGCACCATTTGGAGCAGATCCTCGCTGCCCCAGTCTTCGCGCCCCTTGCCCTTCAGTCCCTTCGCCTCCATGTCCGGGTAGGAGAAGTCGAACCACAGCACGTCCACCTTACTGTAGCGGGTGAGCAGCTCGCGCACCTGCCGCCGCATGTATTCGCGGTACCTGGCCATGTCGCGGGTTTCATTCATTTTCGCCGCGTCGGGATGGTTGCGCAGGGGGTGGAGCGGGTCGATGGGGAAGTCGGGGTGGTGCCAGTCGATAAGCGAATAGTAAAAGCCCACGCGGATGCCCTCTGCCCGGAATGCGTCCACCACCTCCCGGATCAAATCGCGGCCGCAGGGCGTGTTGGTCGCCTTGTAGTCCGTCTCGTCCGTGTCCCAGAGGCAGAAGCCCTCATGGTGCTTGGCGGTGATGACGAAATATTTCATGCCCGCCGCGCGCGCCTTTTGCGCCCACTCGCGGGGGGTGAAGAGGTCGGGGTTGAAAAACCTGAAGTATTTTTCATATTCCGCGTCGGGGGTTTCCTCATGGTGGCGCACCCACTCATGGCGCGCGGCGGCGGAATAAAGCCCCCAGTGGATGAACATGCCGAAACGGTCGCGTACAAACCAGTCCATGTCGCCGGACACGGGCGCGGGCTGCGGAACGGGGGCCATGGCCTCATCTCCTTGTTGGGCCGCGCCCCAAGCGGCGCGGCGCGTTATTTTCCCTTATTTTCGGCGGTGACGCACGCCCGCTCAGGGCTTCAGGCGGAACAGCCGCACCGGCCCCCGCAGGCCGCCGCCCCGCGACTCCTGCTCGAAGGCCAGGGTGCGGACGTGGTAGGGGCTGGGCCAGCCGGGGCCGGACTTCGCGGCCCATGCGTCGGTGACGCGCCGCGAGGTCAGCTCGTTGGCCAGGGTGTTCACCACCCGGATGGTCAATTCGTGGCGACCAGGGCTGAGGGGCGGCAGGTCAACCGTCCAGGGCGCCCAGAGCAGGAAGCCCGCCTCCTTACCGTCCACCAGCACCGTGGCGGCGTATTCCACCGGACCGGTCTCCAGCCGCAGCGGGCAGCCCGCCCAGTCCTGCGGGATCTCCACGGCGGCGGTGTAGTCCGCCTCTCCGGAAAAGTCCGCCGTGAGCCAGTCCTTCCATGAGGCGGCCTGGTCGAAGGGCACGCCGGGCAGGGAAAGTGGCCGCACCTCAAAATCATGTTCTCCGGCCACCCACTGGCGGCGGGGTGTCGCGGTGACGGACGCATCCAGCACCAGCGGTTCGCCCGCGGGCGCGGGCCGGGGCGCAACCCCCTCCGGCGGGGTGTCCGCGGAAAAGATCACCACCGACTCCCAGGGCGCCAGGGAGACGGGCACGGTCTTGTCCGTGACGGGCAGCAGCCAGCGCGCGCCGGTAAGCGTGTCCAGTTGAACCGCCGCTTTTTTGGGCACCGCCACCCTTCCCTCGTAGGGGGTGTCCCCCTCGTTGAAGAGCATCAGCAGTTCGCCGGAGCCCGCCCGCCGCGCGGCGGCGCGGATGCCGCCGCAGGGCGGGGACAATTCGGCTGTTTGGGGGACGTTTTCCACCAGCGCGGCGGCGTCGGCAAAAACCTCAAACTCCGGCGCGGCTATCTCCTCAGTGGTGCCGTTGAACACGGGCACGCGCCCCAGGCAGAGCACCCGGCCGCCGGACATGGCAAAAGTCCGCAGCGAGGCGTACACACGGGCGTCCATCCAGTCCGTTGCGCCACAGACAATGGTGGTGTAGAACATCTCCCCGGCGGCGGCCACCCCGGCCATGGTGAACACGTCCGGGCCCAGCAGGATGTCGTCGTCCACCAGATCAAAGTCGCACTGGCGCGCGAGCAGCTCACGGGCGAGCAGGTCATGGGTTTCCACGGCCTCCCCCGCTCCCTCCGCCCCGCGCGCCCACAGATCGCGGACGGGATAATACAGGGCGGTGTGGATTTTGGGCTTGCCAGCGCTCATGAGAAAGCCCAGCCGCCCCGTGTGCGCCGCGTAGCCCGCGAGGGGCCCCCAGAGGGGGTTGGAAACGCCGAAGTGGGGGCGCTCGCCGGTCATGTGGTGGTCTTGCGTGCTCAGCGGATAGCAGCCCGCCACCATCAGGTTGAGCCCGCGCGCGTACTGGTAGTCGGTGAGCCATTTCATCTGCGCCGGGGTGACACCGTTGCCGTAGACGCAGAAGGTCTCGGTGAAGGCGAAACGGGTGCCGTTCTGGTGCGCCGCCGTGGAGGCGTACTTGGGGAAATGGTGCTGCCCCTCCCTTCCGGGAAAGAGCTGCCGCCAGATCACGTCCACGCCGGGCACGTCCATCGCGCGGAGCTGGCGCAGGGCGTGGCCGAACCCGTGGACCACCGCGTTCTCCGTGGCCTCCTCGCCGTTGAGGTGGCCGCCCGAGGCCAGGCCCGCGCCGCGGCACCAGTCGCGCAGTTGGAGGAAATAGGCGTCGCGGAAGCGGCCCGTCCAAAGGTCATAATAGTCCACCCGCGCCTGGGCATGCTCACGGGGCATGTCCGGGCCGGGGGGGGTGAAGAGCGCCGGAAGAACCGGGAGCAAATTTCCCCTGTGCTTTTCCAAATAGAGGGCGTCCATGCCCGTGGTCCAGGGGATGGACTCGGGCGGATGCAGGTTGGCGCAGTTCGGCTCGTCGGTGAAGGTGAAACTCACCGCGCCGCCCACCATGCCCGCCAGCGCGTTCTTATAAGGCTCATGGGTGAGTTCGATGAACCGGCGCGTCACCTCCGGGTTCATCAGATCCACATAGCCGCCGTTTTTCACCCGGTACAGCCACGCGCCGGATTCGCCGGGCTGGGGCGTCCAGGTGTCCCCGGGACGGTACACCACCACACCGGGCTTCTCCACCACCAGCGCCAGCGCGTCGGCGGGCACCTTGAAGGGGCCGGAGGCGGAAGCCTCCTCGCGGACCAGGGTCTGCCGCTCCCAGTCGGGGCGTCCCTCCGCCACTTTTCCCAGCGCCTTGCCCGAGGGCCAGCCGCCCTCGTCGTAGACCCACCAGTTCATGCCCAGCGCGGCGGCCTCCCCGGCGGCCAGGGCGGCCCGCCCAAAAAATTCCGGCGTGAGGTAGTCGGGGTCCATGTGGTTGTTGGTGCTGTCGGGGCGGAAGGCGCGGGGCATGGGCAGCATGCACACGCTGCGGAACCCGTGGGCGGCCATGTCGTTCAACTGCGCCTTGATCACCGCCGGGTCCAGCGCCTCGTTCCACAGCCACAGCACGGCGGGGGTGTTCACCCCGTCCGGCTGTTGAAACTTTGCCCAGTCCACCTCCGGCACCAGCGCCACGGAGGCGGAGGGGCCGGAAACAGCGGACGCGCAGGGCGCAACCAGGGCGCACAACACCAGACAGCCCGTCGCAAAACGCATCTGTGCTCTCTCCCGTTCTGGCGGATTAAAAAACGCCTGAGCGGCATTGTAACCCATTCAGGCCGGGGATGCCCGCCGTTGGACCGTCCTATCGTGTGTTTCCGCGCGCCCGGATGTTCAGTATTGGCGTTTCTTGTAAACAGTATTCCGCGCATCTCCTTCCCCGACAGGTGGTTAGGAAAAAATAATCCTCCGATTTTCATCGCCCCGTGATAAAATAATGTTAACTTTTGGTGATGCCAACACTGTCCGGCCGCCGGGGGGCAACCAGGCGCGCCGGACACACGGAGGTCGGGCCATGAACACACATGGCGCGGTGTCGTTTCCGTTGCTGCATACCTCGTCGGGACTGAAGGCGTGGTGGCTCTGCACCCTGAGGGGATACCACGTGGTGGAGGTGCGGCGACGGCCGAAACTTGGGATGCTGGGCGGCATCAAATACGACAGCGTCTGGTTCATCGAACCGGACGAACCGTCAAATTAACCCGCGCCGCATCCCCGCGCAGAAGCACCCGGCGCTCCCGCACAAAAGGGAACGCCGGGAAGGTGCCGGGAGGGGCGCAAAACAGACGCGCGGCCGCCTTTTCAAACAGCCGCGCGCCATTCCCGGGAATCTTCGGCCCCGACTCAGGTGGAGGTCAGGCCGAAGCCGAAATAATTGTTGGCGTTGTTGAAGCAGATGTCGCGGATGATGCGGCGGCACACCTCCATTTCCATGGGCAGCAGCCCCCGGACCATGTCCGAGCCGATCATGTTGCACAGGATGCGGCGGAAATAGTCATGGCGCGGGTAGCTGAGGAAGCTGCGGCTGTCGGTGAGCATCCCCACAAAGCGCGAGAGCAGCCCCGTCTGGGACAGCATCTCCATCTGCTCCTCCATGCCCGCGCGCTGGTCGTTGAACCACCAGCCAGCGCCGAACTGCATCTTGCCGGGGACGGAGCCGTCCTGAAAATTGCCGATCATGGTGGAGAGCACCATGTTCGCCGCCGGGTTGATGGTGTAAAGGATGGTGCGCGTGAGCTGGCCGGTCTGGTCGAGGCGGTCAAGATACCTTGCCAGGGCCTTGGCCATGGGCGCGTCGCCCACGGAGTCAAAGCCCGTGTCCGGGCCGAGGGAGTTGAACATGCGGGTGCTGTTGTTGCGGATGGGGCCGATGTGCAGCTGCTGCGCCCAGCCCAGCTCGTGGTTCATCCGCCCGAATTCCACCATCATGGCGGAGCGGAACTGGAGCGCCTCCTCCGGGGTGGGCGTTTTTCCGTCCCGCACGCGGGCGTACACGGCCGCCACGCCGGATTCGGTGTACTCCTCCGCATAGGGCGTCTCAATGCCGTGGTCCGACACGACGCAGCCGCGCTCATGGAAGAAACGCTGGCGTTTCCGCAGCGCCGCCAGAAAATCCTGCCAGGTGCGGCATTCACAGTCCGCCGCCGCCTCCAGCCGGGCCGTCCACGCGTTGAACGCCTCCGGTTCCTCCACGGCCATGGCCCGGTCGGGCCGCCATGTGGGCAGCATGCGCACGCCGAAGGCCGTGTCCGCGTTGACCGTGCGGTGCGCCTCCAAATCGTCGCAGGGATCGTCGGTGGTGCACACCAGCGCCACGTGGAACTGTTTCATGATGCCCCGGGCGGTGAATTCCGGCTGCGCCAGCTTCTCGTTGCACTCGTTCCAGATGCCGGGCGCGGTTTCCGGGTTGAACATGCGGTCGCAGATCCCGAAGGGCTTCTTCAGCTCCATGTGCGCCCAGTGGTGCAGCGGGTTGCGGATGAGGGCGGGCACCGTTTCCGCCCATTTCATGTACTTCTCATAGTCGTCCGCGTCGCCGGTGCAGAAGCGCTCCGCGACGCCGTTGCTCCGCATGGCCCGCCACTTGTAGTGATCCCCGGCCAGCCAGACCTCTGTCATGTTGCGGAAACGCCGGTCCTCCGCCACCTGGCCCGGCACCAGATGGCAGTGGTAGTCAATGATGGGCAGGTTTTTGGCCGCGGTGTGGTAGAGGTCCCTGGCGGGCTCGTTCTCCAGCAGGAAATCCTCCTTGATGAACACACTGTTTGGCATGGTGATGGTCCTCCTTTGCCGGTTTGGACGCCCCGTCAGCGCAGCGCGTCCCAAATGGGTGAAAGGCTCCATTCGCTGATTCCCTCGACGCACACGCCCATGCACGCCCCCTGGCAGACCAGGGAGACGGGATCACGGAAGCGCGCCCAGGGCACGAAAAAGCCGAACAGAAAATAATGGTGCACGTGGATGGTGTGGCTTTCGCGCAGCAGCCAGGTGGCCAGCGCGATGGCGGCGACCGCCCCCGCAAGGGAACCCAGCCACGCGGCAAGGATGCCCTCCCGCCGCGCCAGCCGGACGTGCCACAGGGCAAGCGCCGCAATCAGCAGCCCGCCGCCGCCGAACACCACCCGGCCAATCCAGTGCATGCGGCGGAAGTCCTCCACCGTCAGGGAATAGTTAATCTGGGGGATGCCCTGGAGATAGAAAAAATGGAGGGCAATGAAAAAAGGCAGGGCATACCCCAGCAGGTTCCAGCAAAGTGCCCGCCGGGACGGCGGGGCAAAGGGCATCAGCGAGTGGCGCGGTGCCGCCAGATACAGAAAGGGGGCCACCATGAGCAGTTTTGCCAGTTCCCAATAGCCCCCCTGGCGGTCCGCAAGGGGATTCTCCCGGCCGCACAGCACTCCCGACACATAGGCAAAACCGGCGACCACCAGGACCATCCAGAACAGAAAGGCCCAAAAATCTGCTTTTTTTGCGCCTGGGGATAATTCCGGCGTGTCATTTTTCTCAATATTCACGTTTCACAACCCCGTCTTGGCCTAACGTTTAATTATAGGGACGGGGAAATGAAAGCACAACCCCGGCGCGGATTCACATTTCGCCGGGAAGCGCCTCCTCGTCCGGGCCGGACCGGGGGATCTCGATGCGGATATGCGCCCAGTCCTCCGTGCGAAACTTGGCCCAGGTCATGACGAAGCGCGACGCCTGCGCGATGAATATGGCCATCCACACCCGCTCCGCGGTGAGCAGGCCCGCCATTTGAAGGGCCTGGCAAATCCCCAGCAGAACCACAATCTGGCTGATAAAGGCGATGTACATGGGCGACTTGGTCTCCCCCGCCCCCTGAAGCCCTCCGGTGAGCGCCAGCGTGGACGCCAGCACCACCCCGGAAATGCTCAGCCAGCGCAGAAGCGACAGGCCGAAGGCCCTGCTTGGCTCCTCAGTCACGTTGAAAAGCAGCAGCAGCGCCCCCGGCGCGGCCCAGAAGGCCAGCCCGACGGCCAGCCCCCAGCCCGCGCCAATCCACGCCGACAGCCGCACGGCCGCACGGCCCCGCGCGGGGTTGCCCGCGCCAATGTTCTGGCCCATGAGCGTGCCCGAAGCGGCGCGCAGGCCGAAGGAGGCCCAGGTGACCAGGGAAAACAGCTGGGCGTAGCAGATGGTGTAGGCGGCCTGCGCCGCCGCGCCGTTTTCCAGCCCGCCGATGTACTTGATGAGGAAGACCCCGCCGATGTTGAGCAGCACGCCCTGCACGCCGGTGGGCACGCCGATGCGCACCACCGCCGCCATCACCCGGAAATCGGGAAAGAAGGTGTAGCGCCGGGGCGGCTGGATGATCATTTTCCCCCGCAGCACCAGCCCCGCGGCGATGCACACGCTGACCATGGGCGCGATGACCGTGCCCAGCGCCGCGCCCGTCACGCCCAGTTTCGGGAAAGGCCCCAGCCCGGGCACCAGCACCAGGCTGATGAGCACGTTCAGGGTGGTGGCGAGCACGCCCAGCTTCAGCGGCGTTTTGGGGTCGCCCGAGGCGTTGAACGCGCCGGTGAACATGATGATCAGAAAGAGCGGCGCGCCCAGGGTGAAAAGGATGCGCAGGTAGGGCAGCGCGTGGGCCGTCACCTCCGGCGACGCCTCCACAAAGCGCAGCAGCCACGGCGCGGCAAACCAGCCCGCGGGCGCCATGACAAAGAAGAGGATGAACCCCGCGCAGAGCAGGGACGAGTAAAACACATGGCTGAGCGCCTCCCGGTCCTGCCGCCCGGCGCAGCGCGCGATGAGCACGTTGGTGCCGTGAAAGATGGAGGAGACGAAGACGACCACCACGAGGAACACCTGCCAGGCCACGCCGATGGCGGCGTTGGCGGCGTTGTTGCCCCCGCCGATGAAATGGCCCACGAGCACATGGTCCACAAAGCCGTGCATGCCGTTCACCAGGTTGAGCAGCACCAGCGGCCACGACAGCTTCCACACGGAGCGGAGCACGCTGCCGGAGACCAGTTGTTCGTCAAAAGGTTTCATGGAATCCCGTGCCGTTCGCGGCGGATCAGCGGACGATTTCCACACCCGCCGGGGCGTCAATTTCGGACTTGACGCCGTCCGGCCCGGCCTCGTGGCGCACGCGCACCACACCCTGCGGCGCGGGGAAGGCACCCTCGGCCCATTCCAGCCCGGCAAGGTTCGGACGGACCAGCAGCTTTTTGCAGCCCGGCTCCAGGGGCCGGAAACCAAGCACATGCTCGCCGAGCCAGGCGGTGGGGCCCGAGGCCCAGCCGTGGCAAAGGCTGTGGCGCAGCCCCTTGTAGCAGTAGTTGCCGAAGTCGGCGTGGATGCTCTTTTTCCCCTCGGGCACCAGGTCGTTCACGCCCACGGAGCCGGGCACCCAGTCCAGGTTGAAGTCCTCCCAGAAGGTGGTGGCGCCGAGGTCGAGCATGGCCCCCCAGTAGTTGCGGATTACGTCGAGCGCGCCCGCGTAATCACCCGCCATGGCGCGGGCCTGGAGCACATAATAGCCGTAGAAGGTGGACACGCCGCGCAGGGGCTCCTTCGCCAGCACGGCGGCGTTCACCCGCTTCGCGTCCTCCAGCCCCGCCAGCGCGATCAACGCGTTGGCCTGCTTGGATGCGCAGGCCGGGGGCGTGTGGCGGCGCAGGCGCGCCTCGCCGTCGCGCGCGGCGGCGGCGGTTTCCGCCGCGCCCAGAATGTCGCAGAGCGCCGCGCCCCGCGCCAGGCCCATGGTGAGCAGTGCGTGCAGCCCCGCGTGAATGGCCGCATCGTCGCCGCTGGAGGGCCAGTCGAGGAAGCGGCCCTCGCCCATGCGCTCCGCGCCGTCGTCGCCGATCTGCGCCGCAAGCTGGCGCACCAGCGCCTCCAGGTACTCCCGCTGCGCCTTCAGGTAGTCCAGGTTGCCCTGGTACAGGAACCAGTCGTGGTGGATGAGGAGCCACCAGAGCGAATAGGAGCTGATGCCGTTCATCCAGTTCGGCAGGGGCGTCTCGTCGCGCACGTAGTCCAGGCTCTCCGGAATCACATCCACACCGCCGAAGACGGTGTTGACCACCATGGTCTCCGGGTGCAGATCACCGATCCAGACCAGCCGGTCGCGCTTGATGCCGTCCCACACGCGATCCTGCATGCAGAGGTGCGTGGTGTACGCGCCGGTCCGCCATATCTCGTTGATCCGTTCGTCGCTGCACGAAAAGGCGCCCTTGTACTCCAGATCGCGGCGGATGAACACGGCCGCGAACTCCTTGATGTCCAGCATCGTGCCCGGCTCCACCAGGTCTATCCGCGCATAGCGGAAGCCGGTGTTGCCAAACTCGGCGTAGCCGTACCAGGGAATGAGGATTACCTGGTCGTGGATGGCGTGGTCCTGGTCGGTTTTGCCCATGGCCTCGGCCACGGACTCGCCGAAGCGCACCCGCACCGGCGTGGGCGCGTGGGCCGGCGTGATGCCGTTGGTGATGCGGACGCCGCCGTGGATTTCCCGGCCAAAGTCGAGCAGCAGCCCCGGCGCGTCGCCGTCATGCTTCATCACGCAGGACTTGCCGCCCTCGCGGAGCAGCTCCTGCGCCCCCTTCGGCGCGGACTTCCCCTCCGTCTGCCACACCACGCGGACGGGCTTCAGCAGGGTGCGGACACGCGGGTCGGGTTTGCCCCAGTTCATTTCTGTCGCCATTGCGCTGCGTCCTCATGGTTGCCCCCGCCGGAATTGAAGCGGGAAGCCTGATTATAGCCCACCCGCATGCGGCACGGGAACCTCCGGTCACAGGTTGTGCGCCGCCGCAATCTTTGCCGCGAGGTCGCGGGCGCAGCGGATGCAGTCGTTGGCGGAAATGCCGTGGTAGCCGTTTCCGGTGAGGTGCAGCCCCGGTAGGCTTTCAAGCCGCCGCGCGATTTGCGCCAGCCGGTCCCGGTGGCCGAGGTTGTACTGGGGGATGCCCGCCCTGTGCCGGACCACGCGGGCCACCACCGGCGCGCCCTTGAACCGAAGCAGCGGGTCGGCGTCCCTCAGCGCCGTGTCCACCAGCGTTTTGTCGTCCTCGTCAACCGCTTTGGGGTCGTGCGCGCCGCCGATCATGATTTGCAGCAGCTTGCCGCCCTCCGGCGCGCGGCCGGGGAAGATGGACGAACTCCACAGCACGCCGAGGGAGCGCAGTTTCTGGTTGCGCGGGATCAGGTAGCCGAAGCCGTCCAGCGGACTGCCGATGTCGTCCCCCCTGAAGCCCAGCCCGAGCACGGTGATGGTGGAGGAGGGTATATCCCCCAGCACCCGGCCCAGTTCCGCGTCCACCGGCGCGAGCAGGGGGGCCGCGCCCTGCGGCGGCGCGGCGAAAACCAGCACGTCATGCCTGCGGCATGTTGTCCCCCCAGGGGTGCGGAGGACGAGTTCATAGCCGGGACGGGCGGGCGTCACTGATTCAATGGCCGTGCCGGTGTGGATGTTGTCCGCGAGTTCGTCCCTGAGCGCGTTAATCAGCTCCACCATGCCGTTCCCAAAGGACAGCAGTTTTCCCGACATGGGATTCTTGGAGGTGGTGAACAGTTCGTCCACCTGCTTTTCCACCCCGGTGCGCGCCTCGGCCCTGCGCTGTTTCACCCTGGCGAACATGCCGCGCACCACGCTGCCGCGTTCACGCTCCAGTTCGGCAAAGACCTTCAGGGTGGAGTTGATGCTGAGTTTCTCCGCGTCCCCCGCGTACACCCCCGACACCAGCGGATCGAACATGCGCGCCACGGCCTGTTTTCCAAACCGGCGCGCCACGAAGGAGGCGACGCTTTCGTCCCGGTCCCCCGCACCTTTTGCAATGAAGGGTTCCATGGCGAAACGCAGTTTGGCGGAAAGTGGCAGGATGCCCGTTTTCACGGCGCTGCCTGGCGACACGGGCACCATATTCAGCCGTCCGTCAATCAGGATGAACCGTTTCCGCGCGGCGTCCCGGCTCACCACCAGGCGGTCGCGCAGCCCCAAATCGCGGATGAGCTCAAAGGTGGCCTGCTCGTTGTTCAGAAAGCCGTTGGGGCCCCACTCGATCAGGAACCCGTCCTCCCGTCCGGAGGAGATGCTCCCCCCCACGCGGTCCGACTTTTCGTAAATGAAAAGCTCATGCTCCGCGCCGGACTGTTCCAGGATGCGCCTGAGGTGGTGTCCCAGGGCCAGACCGGACACCCCCGCCCCGACAATGCCCACGCTAACCGCCATGTGTTTCCCCTTTCACCGCGTCGGCAACCAGTCCGGCCAGCCCGTCCATGACGGCGGCGTTATCATTGGGGCACGCCACCCGCAGGAAGGTGTTGAAGCCCAGTTCAACCGCGTGCGCCTTGAGATCGATTTCAATGTCCCAAAGGGTTTCGATGTTTTCCGCCACAAAGCCGAGGGGCGCCACCACGAGACGGCTGAACCCCTCACTCCGCAATACGGCGGCCACCGCCTTCGAGTCCGGTTCCAGCCACTTTGCGGGGCCGACGGCGCTCTGCCAACCCAGGGCGGTCCTGACCCCCTCCGGCAGGCCCGCGCGCACCAGCCGCAGCGTTTCCTCTATATGCGCCCGGTAGGGATCCCCCCGCCGGATGAGGCGCATGGGGACGCTGTGGGCGGTGAAGAGCACGGCTGTTTCCCGCCAATGCCCCCGGCCAACCGCCTCAAGGGCGTCCGTGACACCGCGCCTCAGGAACTCCACATAGGCCGGAAGGGCCGGCCACTGTCCAATCCGGTATGCGGGCACACCGGGCAGGAGCAGTTTCGCGGCCCTGTCAAACTCTTCCAGGGACGAGCCGCTGGTGGCGCTGCTGTAAGCGGGGTACATGGAAAGCCCCGCCACGGCGTCCACCCCCTCCCGCGCAAAACGCGCGAGGGTGTCCGTGGTGAAGGGGTGCCAGTAGCGCATGCCGGGCGCGGCCACCGCGTCAACGCCGCGCCGCGCCAGCGCGTCCTTAATCACCCCCGCCTGTGCCGCCGTGATTCCGTTAAGCGGGGTCTTGCCGCCTATCAACCGGTACCGGTCAGCGCTTGCGGCGGCGCGTTTTTTTACTATGATCCTGGACAGCCAGGGCCGCACCAGTGCGCCAAAGGGCATGTCCAGAATGTGCGGGTCGCGGAAGATGTTCAACAGGTAGGGGGGCACGTCCTCCAGCGAGTCCGGGCCGCCCATGTTCAGCAGGACCACCCCAATCCGTCCGCTTTTCATGGTTCACACCGTCCTGGAGAAGGTGGTGTCCCGGCGGGGCCCCTTCCGGCCGTCGAGGTAATTGTCGAAGACAAGCGCGATGTTGCGCAGGAAAAAACGGCCCAGGGGTGTGGCCTCCACCCTGGAGGCGTCGTTGACGACCAGCCCCTTCTGGATGAGTGGCTCCAGACGGGGAAGTTCGATCCTGAAATAATCGTCAAAGTCGATTGAAAAATACCCGGCAATCTCCCCCTTCACGGCCACGCCGTTGCACAGAAGATCCATGATCGTCCTGCGGCGGATTAGATCGTCCGTGTCCAGCGAGATCTGCCGCTGCACGGGCAGTTCGCCCCGTTCAACCCGCGCAAGATAGGGAAGGGTGTCTTTTTCGTTTTGGTAATGGTAGCCGGAAACGTCGCCGATGCCGGTGGCCCCAAAGGCCAGCACATCCGTCTCCGCCCTGGTGGTGTAGCCCATGAAATTGCGGCGGAGCCGCCGTTCCCGGCGCGCCACGGCGAGTTCATCCTGCGGCTTTGCATAGTGGTCCATGCCGATCATCTCATAGCCCGCGCGCTGGAGCCGCTCGATGGTGAGCAGGTACAGATCGAATTTCAGCTCGGCGCCGGGCAGCTCCGCCGCGTCAATGTTGCGCTGGTTGTCGCGCAGTCCGGGCAGAAAGGCGAAGCTGTACACCGCGATGCGGTCCGGGGAGAGTTCAGCCACTTTGGCGAGCGTGTCCCCCGCCTTTTCAACCGTCTGGCCGGGCAGCCCGTAGACCAGGTCAAAATTGAGGCTGCGCACGCCGTGCCCGCGAATGAGGCGGCAGAATTCGGCGGTGCGCTCAAAGGACTGCCCGCGCCCGATCTTTGCCTGCACTTCCGGATCAAAATCCTGCACGCCGATGCTGATCCGGTTAAACCCGTTCCCCAGCAGGAACCGGAGCTTTTCATCGTCACAGGTCATCGGGTTGGTTTCGATGGCCATCTCCGCGTCATCGTCCACGTCAAACAGTTCGCGAATCCGGCCCAGCACGGCAAGAAAATCGTTGTTCTCCAGGGTGGTGGGTGTTCCGCCGCCCCAGTGAATCTGGGAGACCCGGTGGCGGCGCGGCAGCATGCCGCAGACCAGCTCCATTTCCCGGAGCAGCCCCCGCACGTATTCCGCCGTCTGGTCCGCATCCCGCAGTTTGGCGGTGTTGCAACCACAGTAGTGGCAGATGGTCGGGCAGAAGGGCACGTGAAAATAAAGCGTCAGCGGCGTTTCGGGGGAGTGCCCCGCCAGTACCTTCCCATAGTCCGCCCCGTTTTCGGCGTTGAGCCACACGGGAATGGTGGGATAGCTGGTGTATCTGGGCGCGGCCACGTCCATCTCGCGCACCAGTTCCCTTCCCGGCGCGATTATGTCCGCGGGGTTCACTTTCCGCTCCTGAAGGCGTGCACGAAATCCACCAGCGCGCGCACGTTTTCCACGGGCGTGGGCGGGGTGATTCCGTGGCCGAGGTTGAAAATGTAACCCGGCGTCTCCACGTTTTCGGCGAGCAGCCGTCCCGCCTTTTCCAGCAGGATGCGGCGGTCGCCCAAAAGGGTCATCGGGTCAAGATTGCCCTGGTAGGCGCGCGGGCCGGAACCGGCGTGCCTGCGGCGCAATGCGGCCAAATCAACCCGCCAGTCCACGGCCAGCACGTCGATGGGAAGCCGGACATTCTCGTCGGCGAAGGCCCCCGCATCCCTGCTGAACAGGATGGCGGGCTTGCCGGTTGGGCGCAGTTCCTCAAAGATTCGGCGCAGATAGGGCAGGGCGAATTCCCGGTAGTCCGCCGGGGAAAGGGCGTCCGCCCAGGAGTCGAAAACCTGGAAGGCGTCGGCCCCGGACTCCAACTGCATGCGCAGCCATGAAACCAGGACCGTTGTGATCTTGTCGAGCAGCGCGTGCAGGGTTTCCGGCTCGCTGTTCATCATGGTCTTCACCGCCGCGTAGTCCCTGGAACCCTTGCCCTCCACCGCATAGCAGCACATGGTCCACGGCGCCCCGGCAAACCCGATGAGCGCCTTGTCCGCACCGAGTTCGCCCCGGACGATTTTCAGCGCCTTGCCAAGAAAGCACGTGGCGGGGTCGAAACCGGCGTCCTTCAGGTCTTCCACATCCTTGCGGGATCGGACCTGCGGGGCCAGCCGGGGGCCCTCACCCTCGACAAACTGGACATCAATGCCCATGGGCGCCAGGGGAAGCAGAATGTCCGAGAAGATGATGGCCGCGTCAAACCCGAATTCACGCACCGGCTGGAGTGTCACCTCCGCCGCCAGCTCGGGGGTGCGGCACATGGCCAGAAAGTCATGCTTCGCGCGCACCTCCCGGTATGCGGGCAGATAGCGGCCCGCCTGGCGCATGATCCACAGGGGGACGCGCTCCGTTGGAAGCCCCGCGCATGCCTGCAAAAAAAGCGGCTTGTCCATCATGTTCCTTTTTCTATCCGTAGCATTCGTTGATTGCCGCCAGAACCACCGCCGCCGCCCGGTCCAGTTCGTCCTCCGGCATGGCGGTGTTAAGGAAGCCCACCTCGTAGCCGGAGGGGGCGAAATAGATTCCCTTGTCCAGCAGTTTCCGGTGCAGCGCGGCGTAGCGGGTGATGCCCGGCCTGGATATGCCCGCCGCCGTGCGCGGCAGGCTGTCGCAGTCAAAGCTGAACCAGAACAGCGCGCCCGCCTGAATGTAGCGCACGGGCAGGCTGAATTTCGCCAGCCCCGTTTCAACCGCATGCTGAAACCGTGCCGCAAGGGTGTGCAGCCGGTCCCAGCCGCCCTGATCAAAAAGCACCTCCAGCGTGGCCAGCCCCGCTGTCATCGCCACCGGATTCCCCGACAGCGTGCCCGCCTGGTACACCGGGCCCAGGGGGGCGAGGTGGTCCATAATCTTTGCGGTCGCGGCCACGGCCGCCGCGGGGAAGCCTCCGCCGATGACCTTGCCCAGGGTGACGATGTCGGGCTCGACGCCGTAATGCTGGAAGGCGAATCCCGGCTGGACGCGCAGCCCCACCAGCACCTCGTCCAACAGCAGCAACGCCCCGTGTTCGCGCGTGATTTTGCGCAAAAACGCCACGAATTCCGGGCGCTGGTAAAGCAGGCCGTTGTTTGCGGGGATGGATTCCAGCGCAACCGCCGCAATCTTGTCCCCGTGTTTTTTGAAAAGATCCTCCACCGCGCCCTCGTCGTCCAGCGGGACGACCAGCGTGGTGGCGGCGATCTCCTCCGGCACCCCGGCGGAACTGGAGGTTCCAAAGGTCGCCAGACCGCTTCCGGCGCTGACCAGCATCGAGTCGAGGTGGCCGTGGTAGCAGCCGTCAAACTTCACAATATAGGGCCGCCCCGTCACCCCCCGCGCCAGACGCACCGCCGTCATGACGGCCTCCGTCCCCGAGTTGACGAAGCGGACTTTTTCGGCGAAGCCAAGGCGTTCCAGCACCCGCTGCGCCAGCAGGGTCTCCGACCGGTGCGGCGCGCCGAAGGTCCACCCGTCGGCCAACGCTTTTTCAATGCGCCCCCGCACGTGCGGGTGGGCGTGCCCCAGCACCAGCGGCCCCCAGGAACCGCAGAAGTCCAGGTACCGGTTGCCGTCCCAGTCCTCCAGCCAGGCGCCTTCGCCCCTGCGGAAGGTGATGGGCGTGCCGCCCACGGACTTGAAGGCGCGCACGGGGGAATTCACCCCGCCGGGCATGACCGCCAATGCCTCGCTGAAAAGCTGTTCCGATTTTGAATGTTCCATCAGGCCTCCCTCAGAGCCATTTTTCCGCGTGCAACCGGCGGGTGAAGTAACTCAGGATGATTTCGGCGCCCGCCCGCGTGATGGCGGTCAGCGACTCAACCGCCACGGCCCGCAGATCCGCCGCGTCCGCGCGGGAGGCAAAAACCAGCGATGCGTACTCGCCGCTTACCTGGTAGGCCGCAAGGGGCTGGAGAATGCGCTTTTTGAGTTCCGCGATGACATCCAGATAGGGCAGGGCGGGTTTCACCATGATGATGTCCGCGCCTTCGGCCGCGTCCTGAAGCGCCTCCAGCAGGGCCTCGCGCCCGTTGCGGAAATCCATTTGGTGGCTTTTGCGGTCGCCCGACGACGGGGCGGAATGGGCCGCGTCGCGGAAGGGGCCGTAAAAGGCGGAGGCGTACTTCACGGAATAGCTCATGATGGGCGTGTTTTTCAGCCCCGCCTCGTCCAATGCGTTCCGGATGGCGAGCACCCGCCCGTCCATCATGTCCGAGGGGGCGATGATGTCCGCGCCCGCTTCGGCATAGTCCACGGCCGCCCGCGCTAGGAGTTCGTTTGTCTCGTCGTTGAGAATCTCGCCGGAGGGGGACAGAAGCCCGCAATGGCCGTGGGAGGTGTAGGCGCACAGGCACAGGTCGGGGATGAGCAGCACGCCGCCGCCGAAGCGCCCCTTCAATTCACGGAGCGCCCGCGGCACAAGCGCCTTTTCACCGCCCGCCCCGGAGGCCTTCTCGTCCTTGGACTCCGGGAGGCCGAAGATGAGGTGGTTTTTGATTCCAAGTTCGAGGTCTTTCCCGACCTGCGCGACGAGTTCATCGACGGAAACACGGTTAATCCCGGGAAGGGTGGGGATTTCCTGCGTCTGTCCGGTTCCCTCCACCACGAAATGGGGCTGGACCATCTTTTCCTTTTTCACGGCTGTTTCAGCCGTCAAATCACGGAGGGCGGGGGTCATCCGCAGCCTGCGCGGGCGTATCAGCGGGAAACCGTTCATCATGTCTTTTCCTCGTTGGTGTGCTCATTATCCAGAAAACGGCGGATAGCGTCCACCAGCCCGTCCCTGGAGGATTCCTCCGCAACGTGGACGTTCGCGCATCCCAGTTCCCGGACTGTTCCGGCGGTGGTGGCGCCGATGGCAAACACCGGGGCATGGGCGGGAATGGCATGCCTCCGGCAAAAATGGCGCGCGCCCGAGGGGCTCATGAACACAAACAGGTCCGTGTCCGTGAAGGCCGGAGCCGGCGGTTGTCCGGGCGGCAGGGGCTCCGTGCGGTAAATCACACATTCCGTGACCTTGATGCCGGCCCGGGTGAGGCGGCCAACCAGGTCGCTGCCCATTTTTTCAGGGCGCGGCAGCAGCACGGCGGGCGGCGGCGCGCCGTGCATGCGCGCAAAGACGTCGGCAAAGGCGTCTCCGGTGTGTTCCGGTGAAACAAAATCCACCCGATGCCCCAGTTTTTTCACGTGTTCGGCGGTGTTGGGGCCAACGCAGGCGATTCTTGGGAAAGTTTCCACCGCAGTGGCGGGGAGAAGGCTGAAAAAAACGGCAACGGCGTTGGCGCTGGTGAAGAGTATCCAGTCAAAGCCGTTCAGCCCCGCGGCGATTCGGGACAGTTCTCCGGCGTCCTGACAGGGCGTGATCCTGCTGACCGGCACGGAATGCAACTCCACGGGCAGCCCCGCAAGGGCGGACACGGCCTCGGAAACACCATTCTCAATGGTCGCCAGGAACAGCCTTCTGCCCATGGCTCACGTTCCAGATCCGCTTTTTAGCGCCTCGAACACGCTTTGCGCCGCCTCGGCGGGGGAGGCGCCAGAGGCCTGCGCCCGGATGCAGCACGGGGAGTCATGCAGCTGCCAGTCATCAGGCCCAAGCAGGGCGCGCACGGACAGTCCCCCTTCGTCATGCTCCGCGTATACCCCCAGCGGCATGCCGCACCCCCCCCCCAGCAGTTCCAGCAGGCAGCGTTCCGCATCCACCGCGTCCGAGGTTTTTTCGTCGTGGAGTTCCGCCAGCAGGGCAAGAAGCTCGTCATCCGAGGCGCGGGTCTGCAGCGCCAGCGCGCCCTGCCCCGGCGCGGGCAGCATGGCGTCAAAGCCCAGGACGACCACGCGGTAACCCTCCGCCTGCACGCCGAGCCGCCGGAAACCGGCGGCGGCGACAAGTATCGCGTCGTACTGGCCGCCGACCAGCTTGGCGATGCGGGTGGGCACGTTGCCCCGCAGTTCCTTGATCGTCACGTCCGGGCGCAGCGCCTTGATTTGCAGGGCGCGCCTTTTGGAGCTGGTTCCCACGACCGGGTTTGGGGGGAGGAGAAGCGGATCTCCCCCGTCCACGGCCCCGTCGCGCACCAGCAGCAGATCGTTTGCCATTTCCCGTTCCGGGACCGCGGCCACCACCAGCCCCCCGGGGCTTTCCGTGGGAAGGTCCTTCAGACTGTGCACCGCCAGATCGATGCGGCCCTGCAGCAGCGCCTCCTCAAGCTCCTTGGTGAAGAAACCCTTGCCCTCCACCATGTGCAGCGGCATGTCCTGTATCCGGTCGCCCTCCGTCTTGATGATGACCGTCTCCACCGGAATCCCGGCGATTCGGGCGACGGCGTCCGCAATCATGCCCGTCTGGGTCCGGGCCAGTTCGCTGCCCCGGGTGCCTATGATGATTTTTTCACGCGTCATCGGACCGTCCTGTCTATCCCCACGCCTTCGAGGTACGTCGCCACGGCCCTTTTGCAGCAGTGCCGCGCGACCTGTTTGATGCCCGAGGCGTGCATGACCGCCCAGTGCTTGGACATCTTCCGGACCCAGTCCTCAAGCACCTCCCGCTCCCCATTGTCCAGATGGGGCAGGTCCTTTTCCAGCAGTTTGTTGAAATGGTCCAGGCTCTCGCGCTCGTAGCGCTTGCGGATGGCGCCGATGGCGGGGTTGACGGTGCGCACCTTCCACCGGTCCACGATGGCCTCCGCGCCCGCCGCCAGTATCTCCTGCGCGTCATGGGCGGCCCTGCTCCGGTTCTGCCTGAGCGCCTGGGACTCGTTGCGCAGGGAGTCCATGTTCACCAGGGTCACGCCCTTCAGATCGCCGACCACGGGGTCCACGTCCGGCGGAATGGCAAAGTCAAGCACCAGCCGCTCGGCGGCGTGGTGGCCGCCCTCAAAAAAAGTTTCCCCGAAAAGATAATGCGGGGCGGAGGTGGAGGTCGCCAGTATGTTGAAGTGCGTTTTTTCCGACAGGAACGACTCCAGGGAAAGGGAGGAGCCGCCAAAACGTTCCACCAGGGCGTCGCTTTTCTCCCGGGTGCGGTTCACAAAGATCAGCCGGACGCCGTGCCTGCCCGCAAGGAAGGCGGCCACCTGCTCGATCATCTTGTTCACGCCCACGAGAACGGCGGTGGCCTGCCTGTGCCGTTCGCAGTAATCAGCCAGGCGGGTCTCCGCCAGGGAGGCCACGGAGAGTTTTCCCTCGCCCAGCGAGGTGTTGGTGTAGACCTGCTTGGCGATGGTCAGCGTCTGCTCGTAAAGAAACTGGGTTTTCGGCCCGGAAAGGCCGGATTCCTTGGCGCGGACAAAGGCCTGCTTGAACTGGCCCAGGATCTGGCGCTCGCCCACCACCATCGAGTCAAGCGAGCTGGCCACCAGCAACAGGTGATCCAGCGCCTGCCGGCCCTGCAGCACCACCCATTGATCCTCCGGCGGCACCTCCACGGCGGTGTTCTTCGCCACGAACCAGGACCGCAGCACCTTCAGCAGCACGGAGGGGGCCCGGCCGGAAATGACAAAGAAGCTCACCCGGTTGCACGTGGAAACGTAGACCAGCTCCTCCGCGTCAAGCACCGCCCGCAGTTCGGCCAATTGGGCCCCCTGCTCGGATTCCGGAATCACCAGCGAGGAAAGCTGCTCCATCGAGTTGGCGCTTTTGTGGGTCACGCCGAGAATGACCAGCTCGTCCATGCCGCTGTTGGGGGCCATGCATTCCGCGGGGCGCGGCCTGTTGCGCCCGTTGTCGGCGTTCGTCGGACTGTCCATGTTGATTCCCTCGGACATCATTGCCATTCCACCACCCTTGCGCGCCATGGCCGCCCCCCGCAAAAAACCGGAAAACGGAATTTGCGGCAAGCGGGCACGGCGGCATTGCTTTGGCCGGTGGCACTCCCGGTTCACCGCGTTGGGATGAAACCGTTCAAAGGGAGTGCGGGCACACGGCCGCTTTCAGCACGCCGTGCGGAGGGAGGGGGGCGGACCGCGGAGCGTCCAGTCCCTGAGATGGCCCCCTGCGGGCGGGGCGGACGGGACATGGGGAAAAATGGGGGGGAACTGCCCCCGGAGGGGGGCCAGAAGCAGGAGAACCGCGACAAAAAGATGCGTGAACAGGAGAAACTGGAAAGGCCCCCGCATGCCGTCATCCTCAATGTGATGACGCCAAATGGCGGGCACCGCCCCGTGGAGCACGCCGATCAGCAGGTAGACGATGAGCGTCCACAGGATGACCTTCACGGGACCGGCTGTTCTGTTTTTCACGCGAAGAAACATTGCAACGGGCTCTTTCCAACTATTCGCACAAACCACCCATACTATACCCCAAGGAGGCTTTTTGACACATCCGGTAAAGATACGCACCCACCGCCAAGGCCCTCCTTCAAAATCCCTTAGCCGTTTTTAAAGGAAACACTACGAAATTGCTAAGGATTCCCCGGCACCATGAAAAACCGGCCATAAAAAACGCCGCCGGGGGGGCCGGCGGCGCAAATTTACGTTTACTGGCGAATGGCTGGGTTCAGGCGCCGCCGCCTGCGGGGGGGCCTGCCGCCGTGCGTTTGCTGCGCTCGATGGACTGAAGCGCCAGGTAGCTCTCTCCGTATTCCTCCAGATGGCCGAACTCGGTGTCATACTGGTCGTAGTGGCGCTCCTCGTCCATCACCAGCTCCTCAAAGAGCTTCTTCGACATGGAGTCGGCGTTGGCGGAGCACTCGTTCGCCCAACGGTTGTAGGCCAGGGCGCTTTCCTCCTCCATCTTGCACGCCATCTCAAGCATGTCCCGGACCTTGGTGACCTTTTTCACCTCCTCCGAGGCGCGCATCTCCACCTCGCCCTTGAGGAACAGGATGCGCTCGGCGAGCCGCTCGATGTGCATCATTTCCTCGATGGCGGTGCGCTTGAACAGGTTTGCCAGCAGGTCCAGCCCCTGGTCGTCGCAGTGAAAATGGAAATACATGTACTGGTGCACCGCCGAAAGCTCGTCGGCCACGGCCTTGTTCAGCAATTCAATGCTTTTCTGATGCATGGGCATGTCTGTCTCCTCCTTTTTCGGGCGCGTTCCGCGCCGGTTTGATTGGGTTGAATCTCCCCCACACTATACCCCCCAAAGACGCGCACGGACAACCCCCGCCGCCAGCCGCGCTAATCCTCCTTTTGTAGGGGCAGACCCCTGTGTCCGCCCGCTTACCGCAGGTGCCCCGTCCGTCCCGCCATTCCCTCTTGTAGGGGCGGACCCCCGTGTCCGCCCGCTGTCGCACTGTGGCTCCGTGTGAGGATTTCGGAAATATTCACGCGAAGGCGCGAAGCCCGCGAAAGGGAAAGACCGGGGAGATGGAAGATGGATGGACAGAATAAGAAGAAGAGAATTGACAGGATGAACAGGATGGGCAGGATGGGAAAAAGGATTTTTTGCTGTTTTTTCTTAATCCTGTGCATCCTGTTTATCCATGTTAATTCCCCTGTTTTTCCCCCTTGCGCGCCAAAAACGCGCCCCGGGGGGCGGGGGGATGGTACAATGCGCGGCATGGGCGAGAAAACGATAGTCAACAACCGGCGCGCGTGGCACGAGTACCACATCCTGGACAAGTGGGAGGCGGGCATCGTGCTGCAGGGCACCGAGGTGAAGTCGCTGCGCATCAAGGGCGCGATGCAGCTCAAGGACTCGTACATAGACTTTGAGAAGGGCGAGGCCTTTCTCGTGGGCGCGCACATCAGCCCCTACGAGATGGGCAACATTTTCAACCACGCGCCGGAACGCCCCCGGAAACTGCTCCTGCACAAGCGCGAAATCGCCAAGCTCGCGTCGCGCGTGGCCGAAAAGGGCCTGACCGTCGCGCCGCTGAGCGTGTATTTCAAGGACGGGCGGGTGAAGGTGGAAATCGGGCTGTGCCAGGGCAAGCACACCTTTGACAAGCGCGCCTCCATCAAGGAGCGGGAAAGCAAGCGGGAACTGGACCGGGCGATGAAATCGTTCCGGAAGGGCTGAGGAGCGGCCATGAACGGAAAACAGGACGGTCCGCGCCCGCTGCTGGTGGAAATCCCCATCCTCATCCAGCCGTACCACATCGATTTTGCGAACCATGTGAACAACACGGTGTATGTGCGGTGGCTGGAGGACTTGCGCATGGCCATGCTCCGCGCCCACTGCCCCCTGCGGGAACTGATGGACCGGGGGCTTGCGCCGGTGGTGGCCTCGGCGGCGATTCAGTACAAAAAACCGCTGCGCCTGTTTGACGCGCCCGTGGGGCGCATGTGGTGCGCCGAGATGGGCCGGGCCACCATGACGGTGGAGGCTGAGATTGTGGTGGACGGCGCGGTTTGCACCACCGCCGAGCAGCGGCTCATCATGGTGAACATGACCGAACACAAGCCGATGCGGATGCCGGAGGGGCTGCGGAAGGCCTTTGCGGCGGCGGTCAATGCGGAAAGAGGAGACGGGTAATGCCTTTTCTGTATTTTTTTGAGGGAATCGCCTTCATTTTCACCACCGTGTGGCAGTTGGTTTCCAACGCATTCGGCGTCTTTTTCGGCTGGCTCTTCTAAGCGCCCCGGTCCGCGGGGGAACCTTGGCCGCCCCGGGGGAATCCATTATTCGGAACCCCGTGCGGTTGTTCGGTTTGTGCGCCGCGGCGGTTCTCCCATACAATGGCGGTGAAAATGCGCATTCCAGCCCACATGACGCTTCCTGCGGCCGCGTTTGCGGTGTTTTTCGCTGTTTTCGCGCCCTGCGCGGGAACGGCGCGCGCCGCTTTTCCGCCGCCCGCCGTGGAAATCAGCGCCGAACATCCCCTGTATGTCTTTTCGGATTCGCGCCCCGCCGGAACACCGGCGGCGGTGTACGCCCAGTCTGTGGCGGCCCACTGGCAGCAATTGCCACCGGTCATCCGGCCCTACGCCGCCATGCTTCTGGAATTTTCCCCCGCCGAGGCGGCTGAACTGCTGCCCCCCCTGCAACAGGCGGATATTCCTGTGATCGCGCGGGTGTCGGGCGGCGTTGGCGGCGTTTTCCCCGCCGGGGATCTCAGGGCCGTGCTGGAGGCGCACACCATCGTGCGGGGGGTTGAGGCGGCGGGTTTCGCCTTTGACGCGTACAGCGCCGATCCCTCCCTGGACTGGCTGGGCCAGACGGTGGAGACGGCCGCGAATTACGGGCGGATCGTGCTACTGCCGATGGAGGGGCTGGCGGCGCCCCGGCTGATGACCAACCGGGCGACCGCCGGGGTTTACGCGAAAATCCGCGCGTGCCGGGACTATGTGGTGCCGGTGTGCCCGAACCGGGGACGGCACACCATCCCGGCGATGACGGCGCTCATGGGCATGTGGCTGGAGGGGGCCGTGGCCAACTGGGGCGCCGGGCCCGACGCGCGCTGGTACACCGACAGCGCCTTCATCGAGCCGGGCCTTTTCGGCGCGAACGGCGACCCGTCGCGGATGCCCGCGGGGCTTTACCGCACCATGATCCTGAACGGCGCGATGACGGGCGCGGCGGTGTACACCTTCGCGTGGGACCGTGATTTGTGGTTTGGCGTCACCCCCCAGCCCTGGACCAGCGCGATTTTGCCCACCCTGCTCCAGTTGACGGAGGGGGCCTTCATCGCGCGCCGGGATTTCGTGATGAAATGCGCGCCGCTGGCATTGCAGCTCCCCCCCGCCGCCAACCCGCTGGAGTTCACGGCGGCAACCCGGGAGATAGACGCCGTTTATGACACGGGAAACCTGATGACGGGCGTTTACGGGCTGGAGCGGCCCTGGCAGATGTCCGAACTGGTCCCCAACCGTCCGGGCGTGTTCTGGGTGCCCCTGATGGCGGCCCATGCGGTGCCGGGCACGGTGGGCGGGTTTAACACGCTGGTCCAGCCGGGCACGGTGCCGGACGCGGCCAAGTGGGCGGAGCTTGCCGCGCGCCTCCACCCCCCCGCCGATCCCGCCGCCACCGCCTTCACCGCGCGGGTGGGCCGGGGCGTGTTTGTGATGAACAGCCGGGAAAATGTCATTGAAACGCAGACTTTTTCGCTTCCCGAGCTGCCCGCGCCGGTGCGCGGCCTGAACGCCCGCCGCGAGGCGGGGGGAATCACCCTTGCCTGGCCATTCCGCGAGGGGGACGTGGCCTACAGCGTGTGGCGGCGCATCGAGCCGGACACCCATTTCTCGCTCATTGCCAAGGGCATTGACCAGCGCCAGTTCACCGACACCACCGCCCTTCCCGATCAGACCGCGGCCTACGCCGTCACGGCGCTCACAAGCGACAAGGAACCCCTTTCGGGCACCGTGGGCTTCGGGGAGAGCTTCGTCTTCAGCGCCGTGGAAAGCCGCATCGCCGAGGAGGCCCAACTGACCCCGCTCATGGCCTACGCCGACGGAAAGGCCCTGCCCGGTTTCGGCGACGAGACGGCGCGCATCATCCCGCCCGCGCCGCCGCTGGAGGGGGCCGCGGGCGCGCTGCCCTGGTGGCCCTATTACGGCGGCCTCACGGAGGGGCAGCAGCAGGTGGCCATGGAGATTACCGCAAGAATCGAGGCCATGGAACAGGCCTTCAACGGCGGCAGCCTCGACGAGCTGATGGATTTCTACGGGGATGACTACAAGGACGCCCAGGGGTGGGGCGCGGAATATGTGATGCGCGCCTGGCAGTGGTTCTTCGAGCGCTACCGGGGGCCCCGCATGCACCGGCAGATACGCCGCTGGGACTTTTCCGCTTTTGAGGCGGAGGGCCGGGTCAGCGTGCTGCTGTACTGCCGTTTTTCAGGCGCGCCCCTCTCCGACCCCGCCGGCCTGCGCGCGGGCGCCCCCGTGGCGCTGCCGCTCAGCGACTCCGGCGAGGTCTGGTTTGACTGGACCAAGTCCGGGGACGAATGGCGCATGCAAAGGACCCAGCCCGCCGTGCCCAACATGCGGGAGCTGCTGTCCTTTTCCGCCGGGCCTTACGACGGACTGGGGGCCGGGCCGGACCGGTATCCCGCCGGGACTCCTTGACGAACAAAGCGGTTACAGTATATAGTTGACTAAACGGAAACAGTGGCATGCCAATGGGGAAGGCGCGCAACGTGGCCGGAGATCCCTAAAAAGGATTTGTGCACCCAAGCGGGGGAGTTTTGTGTGAGTGACAAACACACGGCGGCGCGGTTTGAACCCGGAGCGGTAATCGCCGAGCGTTATGAAGTCCGCCAGTTGCTGGGCAAGGGCGGCATGGGGGAGGTTTACCTGGCCCGTGATCTCCAGAGCGGCCAGGATGTGGCGCTGAAGACGCTCCTTGCCAAATACGCCAAAAGCCGCCATGCCATCGCCCGGTTTTCACGGGAGGTGCGGCTGGCCCGCCAGCTTGACCACAAGGGCATCGTCAAGATTCTTGACGCGCAGAAATGTCAGAATTTCCTCTTCTACACGATGGAGTACATCGACGGGAAGAGCCTGCGCGTGTGGCTGCGGCAGCGGGGCGCCATTGACATCGGCTCCACGGTGCGGGTGCTGTGCCTGGTGGCCGACGCGCTGGAGCACGCCCACAAAATCACCATCCACCGGGATCTCTCCCCGGAAAACATCATGGTGCTCAGGGACGGTTCCGTGCGGCTTTTGGATTTCGGGCTCGCAAAGCTGGACGATCAGTACAAGGGCCTCACCATGGTGGGCGCGAACCTGGGCAAACTGCGGTACATGGCCCCGGAACAGGAGCTGAACGCCGCCGAGGTGGACCATCGGGCGGACATTTACCCCCTGGGCATGATGTTTTTCGAGATGCTCACGGGAAAATCGCCCCTGCCAGGCCAGAAAATAACCGATTTTTGCCCGGAACTTCCCAAACAGGCCGATGAATTTCTGGCCCGTTCCATCGCGCGCGACCCCAACGAGCGCTATTCCAGCGCCCGCCAGTTCCGCGACGCGCTGATGCTGCTCTACCGGCAAATCAAGGAAACGGAGGAGCACCGGGCGGCATCCGGCACGGCGACAACCGCTCCGGCGGCGAAAACCGGACTGTCCGGAAGGATCCGCGCTTTTTTCAGACGCCTGCTGGGCAGGGGTTGAAAGGCGTCACCGCCGGTTACGCACCGTCCCGCGTCCGCGTCGCGCGGCAAGCAGCACGGCAAGCAGCAGCACGACAGCCATGTCCGCCCACGGGGAGGAATGGCCGTCTCCGGCCGGACCACACCCGAAAACGGTGCCGAGTTTTGGCGGTTTTGCGGAACCCGTTCCGGAAACGCCCATCACGAAGGGGCTGTCCACCCCGCCCGTGAGAAACAGCACCGCCGCGTAGTCCCGTTCGGCGGGCGGCACAAATTGCAGGGAGATTTCCGCGGTTTTACCCGGCTCGATGGTGTACACCGCCGGACGGACGAGGGCGAAAACACCCGAGGCGTCCTGTATGACCGCCTCGCCGGTGATGGCCTCGCTGCCGGTGTTGGCGAGGGTGAACACCCGCGTCTCGGCCTGGTTCAGGCGCACAATGCCGAAAGAAAAGTGCCCCGCGCCGCCGGGAGTGACCTCAAGCCGGGGCGGACGTCCAATCTGGAAGGGCGCATAGGTGCCCGTGGAGGTCAGGCGCGCCAGCAGCACCCCGCCGTTGCGTTCCGGGGGGGCGGTGGTGAGCAGGCTGCCCCGGTTCCACAGCGCGCCATCCCCCGGCGCCATCCGGGGACCGGTCCCGTCCAAGCCCAGCGAAGCGGGCCAGCCCCACAGGCCGCTGGAATATCCCGCGTCCACCTTCATGCCGGAGAGCGCGATTTCCAGGGGGAATTCCGCAAGGCGCGCCGGGGCGATTTCGAAGACGGCCCCGTTCTCCCGCGTCAGCAGCGTGAGAAAGAGAAACGCGCCGGACGGCACGGGATCGCCGGGGCGGTCCTGGACGGGGGGGCCTTCCGTGTCCGGAAGAAACAGGCTGTCCTCGTCGCAGGCCATCACCGCAACCAGCACGGTCTCCTCGCCCGGCCCAAGCAGGGCCCCCGGCACTTTCACCGCCAGCACCCGGCTGTTGTCGCCGGGATAGGAAAGCAGTTGGAGGTTGTCGTCCCCGTCCGGAAAGAGGCGGACCATGGACACCGCCTTGGTGCAGCCGTTTTCGGAAAGCGCCGCGCCCCATGCCATGCCCGGGGCGGGCAGGGCGGCAAAGGGCGCGTCCGCAAGGCCGTTGCCGTCGGCGTCGGGGGCGGATTTGACCTTGAAGGGCACCACCGGCGAGAAGACCTCCTCCCCGGAGCCGGCGATCCTGCCCACCGCCTGGGCGGTGTGCGCCGTGCCTGCGGGCAGTTCAATGGTGAGAAGGTTCACGCCGTTCATGGGTGTTGAGGGAAATTCGACCCCGTCCAGCAGCAGCGCCACTTCGGGTGTCGTGCCGGCGGGGGCGTCTTCCGCCAAAACCGCCCTGGCGGCGATGACCACGCATGCGGTGGCGGAATCCGTTCCGGTGACGACATCCCCGAGGGGGGTGATTAGGTCCACATGGGCAATCAGTGACGGTTCTTCCCCTTCCGCCTCCCCCTCGCCTTCGTTCTCACCTTCTCCCTCGTCCTCCCCCTCGCCCTCTCCTTCCCCCTCCACTTCGCCTTCGCCCTCGCCCTCGTCCTCTCCCTCCCCCTCGCCTTCCACTTCGCCTTCACTTGCCGCCTTGTCCGGCACGTTCACGGCTGCGCCGCCGTCCGGGGAAAGCAGGACCATCCCCGAAGGCTCCTGCGCCGCGGACTGGGGAACCGCAACGGCAAAAAGGCATGCCAGCAACACCGGCATTATTCCGAACACGAGTGCCCACCCTGCGGTGCGAACGATCATGGCGTGTTTCCTGTCATCATGGGTTCCGGCTGATGTCCGCCGGACCCGGCCTTGTCCAACCCCTTCCCCGTCGCCGTCCATTGTAGCGCGTTGCCGGTCTTGTTGCCAGTCCGGTCAACCGCGCGGGGACACACCGGTCCCCTTGTAATTCATCTCAAAACGGCCTGTTTGGTTTCCAACCGGGCCAAAATCGCCCCGCGCGCGGGCTCTTCCCCTCACAAAGAACCCAAAAGAACCGCCTCGCGGGCGTGAACCATCCCGGTGAGCAGGGTGTTCACCGGCGCGGGAACGCCCGCATCAAGGCCAAAACGCGCGATGGCCCCGTTGAGCGCCTCGATTTCGGTGCGGCGGCGGCGGCTGAAATCCTCATGCATGCTGGCATAGTGGGCGGCGGTGGGGGGCACCAGTTTCCCGTAAAACAATTCACGGTAGGCGCCGGGGGTGTCCGGCTCAAGCAGCACGCCGCGCGCGCGGCCCACGGCGTAGATCTCGTCAATCACCGCGTCCATCATGGCGCGCGCCTCGGGAATCTCCGGCAGCCGCCCGTAGGGCGCGTCCAGCAGGGCGGAGAGCGGGTTCAGGGCGCAGTTGTAGGCGACCTTGGCCCAGAGCACCGACTCGATGCGGTCCGTGTGCACCGTGGGCAGCCCCGCCGCGTCCATGGCGGCGGCCAGCCCGCGCACGCGGGCGTCGGGCCCTTCGGGCCGGGGCACGCCGAGCGCGGTGGGCTGGGCGATGACCGTCACCTCCGCCGCGCCGGGCGCGGTGAGGCGCACGCCGAAGATGGCGCGGGCGGCGGCGGTGCGCCCCCAGCCGAAACGGGCCGCGGTCTGCTCGAAGTTGCCCAGGCCGTTCTGGTACGCCACCACCACCGTGTCCGGGCCGACCACCGGGGCAACCGCCTCCAGCGCGGCGGCCGTGTCGTAGGATTTCACCGTGATGAACACCGCGTCAAAGGGGGTTCCGTCCAGTTCGGACACCCGTTCCACGGCGGTGATGCCGCGCACGAGATGGTAGCCCCAGATGCCGGTGACGCGCAGCCCCCCCTCCGCCACGGCGCGCATGTGGGCGGCGCGCCCAACCATGGCCACACCGTGGCCCGCCCGCGCCATGAACCCGCCCACGGCGGAGCCCAGCGAGCCCGCGCCCATGATCAATATCCGCATCCGTCAACCTCCGCCACGCCAAAGAAAAGGGCCGCCGGAACAACCAGGCCCCGGCGGCCCTTATTATCACGGAAACAGGCGGGCCGCTTCACAAAAACGAGTGCCCCGCCGCCTCGGGCTGGTAGACGATGTCCGCGATGCGCGCCCGCTCCGGACCCGTCGCGCCCTCGTATTCCAGCATGTCGCCCACCCGCGCGCCCAGCAGCGCCGTGCCCATCGGCGAAAGCACGGACACCCGGTCCGCGCCGCCCTCGATGAAGCCCGGGTAAACCAGCGTGCACAGGCGCTGGCGGCCCGTCTCCACATCCTCAAGCATCACGCTCGTGTTCATCGTCACGATGTCGTCCGGCACCTCGCCGTCGTGGAGCACCCGCGCATGGCGCAGCTCCTCGTGCAGCCGGCGCACCGACTCCCATGACTCCTCGTCCATTCCCCCCGTGAGCATGCCGATCCGCTTCTCAATCGCCTCAACGTCACGTTCTGTCACCAGGAATTCGCGATGGCTCATGATCTGTCCTTTCATGTTGTCGCCCATGGCAATCCTGCCGCCGGCCGTCAACCAGGCGCGCAAGCCTGCGGCGCCTGCACGCCATCCCGGCCGACACATCCCAAGGGCATCTTGGACTATTTCACCCGGTTTGTCAAGCCTTGCAAGGGCAACGGAAAATTTCATCCGCGGGATGACACAAACAACGGGGCACACCCTTGACAAAAGGCCGTATTTCGGCCTTTTTATTGCGGAATCTGCGGAAAAGACGAAGGGAACCATACCCCAAAATCCCCCCTTGCAAGGGGGCTTTGCAAGGGTGGGGAATATGGACCAAATGGACGGGATGGATAAAGGTGCGCGGGGCGGACGAAACGTCCGCGACACCAGGCATTATGTTCACACTTTGGCGCGTCCGGCAGGGCGGGATTACATCACCGGCTCGTCCTCGGGAAGGGGTTCGGCCTCGGGCAGTTCCTCCAGGGCGGGCATGTCCTCGACCTCGGGGGTTTCTTCCTCCACCACGGGCGTGTTTTCAGGGGGGGCCGCCTGCTCCACCGCGCCGACGGGGAGGGCCGGTTCGACGGTGGTGGTGACGGGGCCGGTTTTGACGGCGGCGGCGGGCGCCGCGCCGACGACCGGTCCGGGGATGGGATCCGCCGGATCGGCGGGGCGCACGCGGATGTTGCGGTACCACAGTTCGCCGCCGTGGTCCTGCAGGGAGATGTAGCCCTCCTTCGGCAGCAAGGCGTAGGGGGTCTTGAACTTGCCGATGGGCCGGGTCATCTGGGCGAAGTCGGCGTCCACCACCTTCCATCCGTTGACCACCACCACCACGCGGGTGCCGCGCGTGTGGATGTCGTAGGAGTTCCATTCGCCAGCGGGGCGGGCCATGTTGTGCATGGGCGACACCACGTCATAGATGGAGCCGGTGCCGTTTTTGTTGGGCGGCCACAGGGCATCGTCGAGCACCTGCACCTCGAAGCCGCGCAGGGGCGAGTCGCCCTTGGGCACGCGGAGGAACACGCCGCTGTTGGTGCGCATCTGCGGGTTCAGCGCCAGCATGGCCAGGTAACCAAAATACTTGGGCGGCGAGAGTTTGAACTCAAGGTGCAGGTCGAAGTCGCCAAAGGTCCGGCCGGTGTAGGTGGCGTATTTCAGCGGCGGCATGCTGCCGAAAATGTGGAGTTCCCCGTTCTCCACCACGGACACGGGTTTGCCGCCGTCGAGGTTTTTCCAGTGCTGCGCGTTCTCCGCGTCCAGCAGGTCAATCCAGCCCGCCCCCGTGGGCGCGGGCGTGGGAGCGCCCTGCGGCCTCACATAGCCCGGCGAAAAATAGGTGTAGACGATGAAACCCAGCACGACCCAGGTGAGCACCAGCAGCGTCCGCGCCGGATTGAAGAGAATCTTTTTCAGCATCGCGTGTCCCTCTTGCGGTTTGCGCCCTACTATACACCGGCGCGGCGGTACGGCGCATTTCCAGGGCGCAAAAAAACGCCGGTGGCCGCAATGCGGACACCGGCGCAATGGTTTGGGGACGGGTTAGATCAGGCCGAGCTCGCGCAGGATGGCGTCGAGTTCGGGCTGTTTGCTTTCGGTGAGGGGGACGAGGGGCAGGCGCAGCACGTTCTGGATGAGGCCCATGCGCGCGAGGGCGGCCTTCACCGGCATGGGGTTGGTCTCGATGAAGAGGCCCTTGAAGAGGGCGGCGAGTTTGTAGTGGAGCGCGCGGGCGGCGGCGTAGTCGCCCTCCCCGGCGGTGCGGCAGAGGGCGGCCACTTCGGCGGGGGCCACGTTGGCGGCGACGGACACGACGCCCGCGGCGCCCACGGCCATCATGGGCAGGGTGAGGCTGTCGTCGCCGGACATGACGTTGATGCCGCAGAGGCTGAGGATCTGGGTGACCTGGTCGATGCTGCCGCAGGCCTCCTTGATGGAGACGATGTTCGGGATTTCACTGAGTTTGGCCACGGTGGCGGGCTCAATCTTGGTGCCGGTGCGTCCGGGCACGTTGTAGAGCATGATGGGGATGTCCACGGCCCCGGCGACGGTGCGGTAGTGGGCTATCTGCCCGGCGGCGGTGGGCTTGTTGTAGTAGGGGGTGATGAGCAGGGCGGCGTCGGCGCCGACCTCCTTCGCGTAGCGGGTGAGGCCCACGGCCTCGGCGGTGTTGTTGGAGCCGGTGCCCGCGACGACGGGCACGCGCCCGGCGATGCGCTCGACGGCGAAGCGGATGCACTGCTTCTGCTCGTCGTGGCTGAGGGTGGCGGCCTCGCCGGTGCATCCGCAGGGCACGATGCCGTCGGTGCCCTTTTCGATCTGGAAGTCGATGAGCCGGCCGTAGGCCTCGTAGTCGATCTCCATGGAGGGCTTGAAGGGGGTCACCAGCGCGACATAGGAACCTTTGAATGTCATTTTCGTCACTCCTGATCCTGTGATCATGTTTCATCCATTCCGGCGCGCGGCGCCGGAGACCTCCGGACGCGCGGTTTCAGAAGGGCGCGTCATCCTCCAGATAGCCCGCGCCGTCCATCTCGAAGGGATCGGGCACGGGCGCGCCGCCGGCCGCGGGCGGCGGCATGACCGGCGCGCCCTTGTCGTCCAGCGGCAAAAACCGTTGTATGTTCCGCCTGAACAGCAGCTCCAGTTTTCCCGTGGGGCCGTTGCGCTGCTTGGCGAGCTGCAGAATCACCTGGTCGCGCTTTTCCTCCTCGCGCTCGGCCGCGGGCGGGCGGGCGAGAATCATGACCACGTCGGCGTCCTGCTCGATGGCGCCCGATTCGCGCAGGTGCGACATCTTGGGCATGCCCCGGTCGTCCTTTTCGGCCTCGCGGCTGAGCTGGGACAGGGTGAGCACGGGCACGCGCAGCTCGCGGGCCAGCCCCTTGATGGCGCGGGAGATTTCGGCGATTTCGTTCTGCCGGTTCTCCGACTTGCCCGAGGTGTGCATGAGCTGCATGTAGTCGATGACAACCAGGTCCAGGGGGTGGCGGGCGGCGTGGCCGCGCGCCTTGGAGCGCATCTCCAGCGGGGTGAGCCCCGAGGTCTCGTCGATGTATATCGGCGCGGTGGAGAGGAACTGGGCGGCGCCCTGCACCTTGGCGAATTCCTGGTGGGGCATGAATCCGTCGCGCAGCTTCTGCATGTCCACCTGGCCCACAAGGCACAGGAGGCGCTGGACGAGCTGCTCCTTGGCCATTTCCAGGCTGAAGAGGAGGGTGGCCTTGTTGTCCCGGATGGCGGCGTTCGCGGCGATGTTCAGCGCGAAGGCCGTCTTGCCCACGGAGGGCCGCGCCGCGAGCACGATCATGTCGGACTTCTGCAGCCCGGACATCATTTTGTCCAGTTCGGGGAATCCCGTGGCCAGCCCGTTGATTCCGGAGCGGTTGTCCATCTTGGACTGGATGGCCGCCACGCCCTCCTTGACCAGATCGCCCACATGGTGGATGGGGTTGGTCTGGCGCTGCTCGTTGAGGGCGAAGATGCGCTTCTCCGCCGTGTCGAGCAGCTCCTCCACCTCGTCGCCGCCCTGGTAGGCCTCGCCGGTGATCTGGGTGCAGGTGACGATGAGCTTGCGCAGCATGGCCGCGCGCATCACGATCCTGGCGTAATATTCCACGTTGGCGGAGGTGGGCACCGCCATGGTGAGGTCGGAAAGATACGACGGCCCGCCGACCTCGTCCAGGCGGCCGTTCTTTTCAAGCTCGGCGGCCACGGTGACCATGTCGGCGGGCACGTTGTTCCGGAAAAGCGACACGACCGCGTCAAAAACGGCCTGATGCGGCGGATGGTAGAAAATTTCCGGATCGTTCTCGTGGAAGACCTCGATGACGGGGCCGACGGCCTGCCCGTTGATCAGCAGCGCGCCCAGCACCGACCGCTCGGCCTCGATGTTGTGCGGGGGCATGCGGTCGAACACCGGCGGCGCCGGCGTTCCGTCACGCGGCTTTTTTTTGCGGGCTTCTGCCATCGCGCCACCCCGGTCAGGAGGTCGGCTCGGCTGTTTCTTCGTCGCCGGTTTCCGCCGTGTTTTCGGTGGTCACCTCGTCGTTGAGCCCGCGCACCCAGACCTTCACCTCGGCCTCGATCCCGGAGGCGAGGCGCACGGGGACGGTGTAGATGCCGAGGGCCTTGATGGGCTCCTCGAGCATCACCGCCTTGCGGCTCACCTCGTGGCCGGCCTCCGCCAGGCCCTCGGCGATCATGGCGCTGGTGACGGACCCGAAAATCTTGTCCTCCTCCCCGGCGCGCACATGAAATTCAAGGGTGACGCCGCGCATCCGGGCCGCGAGGGCGGTCATTTCGGTGCGGCGCTTGTCCTCGCGCTTCTTGATGATGCGCATTTCATGCTCAATCTGCTTCGCGGAGGCGGAGTCCACCGCCACGGCCAGCTTGCGCGGGATGAGATAGTTGCGCGCGTAGCCGTCGGTGACCTTCACGCGGGCGCCCATCGTTCCGAGGTTCTCAACATCGTCGCAAAGGATGACGTTCATTTGTCACCACTCCCTGGTTTCCGCCGCGGCGCCCGTTCCATCCGGGCCGCCGCCGCCGTTTATGCCTTGTTCAGTCTTGAAAATCCGTTTCATCCACGCGCCGCCGCCCGGTCATCCGTCCCGGTCGCGGTTGCGCTCCCGCCATGCCGCGGCCAGCCGGGCCAGCGCAATCCGGTGCTCGAACCAGGTGTCGAAAAGGCCGAAAACGGCCAGACCCTGGTGCATCCCGGACAGGAAAAGCAGCCCCAGCAGGAGCGCCTGCATGCCCGCCCGCGCGCCGAAGGCCTGGAGGCCGCAGAGCGCTATGCCGAGCCCGTTCAGCCAGTAGACGGTGAACAGGGCCATGGCCGTGTTCCACGACACGAAGCGCACGGTCTCGTTGGGCCACCGGTTGTCGGCCAGCCACAGCAGCGCCGCCGCGATGGCCAGCCACACCAGCCATTCCGGCGGGCGCATGGTCTTAAACTGTCCGTTCGGCTCGACGCCCGCGGCCTGGTCCGGATTGGCGCGCAGCCAGCGGAACACGACCACGGCCTGCAGCGACACGGCCAGAAGCAGCCCCGAATAGAGCATGCCAAAGCCGACATACGCCCAGTGACCGTCGAACCAGCGCAGCAACTCCGCCATCGCCGTGTTGCCGGCCTCCTCCAGCTCCGCGGTCCGGGCGTTCATGAACACCGTCCACGCGTCGCGGGTCTGATCCCACAACACCGCCGTCTCCGCGCCAATCAGGCCGAAATACAGCAGCGACAGCGCGGCCACGCAGCGGCCGAAGGAGCTGCCCGAGCGGATCATCCCGCCCAGCACCACGCCTCCGGAGGCGACCAGCGCGGCGGCGAAGCCGACCACCAGCCAGCCCATCCCGAACACCTCCGGCTCAACGCCGGCGGCGCGCAGGAGCGCAATGCGCAACCCGTAGCCCGCCAGGACCGAAACCCCGGCCCAGGCGAGCGTCATCAAGGCCGACCCGCGCCGGCCGCAGGCCCAGAAGACCGCGGCCGGCACGGGAAAAAGCATCATCGCAAGCGGGGCAAGCCCCGCCTCGGTCAGGAACGCCCCCGCCATGAAAAGCCCCAGCCAAAGCGCCGATTGTCTCAGCATGGGCGGCGGTGTTCCTGTTCCGGACTGCTCAGTCCGCGCAGAACGGCAGCAGCGCCACTTCGCGGGCCAGTTTGATGGCCCGGTTCAGCATGCGCTGGTGCTTCGCGGTCGCGCCGGTGATCCGGCGGGGGATGATCTTCCCGCGCTCGGTCACGTAGTGCTTGAGCAGGTTGGTGTCCTTGTAGTCAATGTACACGACGCGATCGACCGTCAACCGGCAGATCTTCGCGCGTGACGATTTCTTTTTCTTCTTCCGCTTGAGCTTCTTCTCGCGGATTTTCGATTTTGCCTTGGCAGATATCTTTGCCATGTGTCTTGGATCCTTTTCAGGGGGCCTTTAGAACGGAATGTCGTCCTCGGGTATCGGTTCCTCAATCTCGCGGGGGGCCGGTTCCTGCGCCGGGCGCGGGGCCGCCGGACGCGACTGCGGGGCGCCGCCCCGGTCGCGGTCGTCGTCCCACTCCAGCGGGGAAATCCGGTCGGCGTTCACTTCGAGCTTGGAGCGTTTCTGGCCGGTGGACCGGTCCTCCCACTCGCTCGTCTGCAAACGCCCCTCCACCAGCACGGCGCGGCCTTTTTTCAGTCGCTCGCCCACAAATTCCGCCATCGGGCCCCAAACCACGGCGTCCACAAAGGTTGTGGACTCCTGGCGCTGGCCGCTGGCGTCCTTGTAATAGCGGGTGTTGGCGACACCAACGCGGCAGTAGGCCTTGCCGTTGCTGGTGTACTTGAGCTCAGGGTCGCGCGTGAGCCTTCCGGCCACGAGCACCTTGTTGAGATCCGGCACGCGAAGATCACCCATTCCTAAACCCCTTTATATTTTCAGTCATCCTCGTCCCTGCGCGAACGACGCCGCCCGCGGCCGCCGCCGAAATCGTCTTCGTCGTCGTCCTCGTCGTCGTCGTCATCGTCGTCGGTGCGCACGCGGGAGGCCGCAATGCGGGCTTCCTCCTCGCGGCGGTGCTGCTGCTCGGCTTCGAGCTTCAGCGTGCGCTCGTCAAGATGCAGCACCTTGGCCCGGATGATTGTCTCACTCAGTTTAAAGTGCGTGTCGAGCTTTTTCACAAGCTCCGGCTCCGCCGTGAAGCGGAGCAGCACGTACACGCCCTCACTGTGCTTTTGAATCTCATAGGCCAGCTTCCGCCGGCCCCAGATTTCCGAGCGCACGATAGTGCCGCCGCCTGATGTGATCATGGATTCCACACCCGCGACTATCGTCTGGATGGCATCATCGTCCACATTCGGAACGATGATGTACAGCGCTTCGTACATTCTCAAGGCAATTCACCTCCTTTTCAAAAAAACACACGCCCGCACCATGCGGACGCGGATTGAGCACGAGATCATAGCATAAAAAGCCCCCGTAATGTCCAGTAAAATTCGGTTGACAAAAACACTTAATACCAATAGGTTTAAGCCTTTGTCTTTTTTGCAGCTTTGGCTGGCTCGACAGCTTGTTCGGCCCCAGGCGTCACAGAAGGGTCACAGGTAATCGTTGTAGCCACTCCAATGGCATCAAAAATCACATCGCCAAACATCCGTATGAACCCAATCCAACGGTCACGTTTTTTCGTATGCGCTAGTATTGGACTCCCAACCACATCAGCAACAGCTCTCAGTTCTGAGGCAAGAAGCCGGCATGATTCCGATTTTGAATTCAGCTCAACTGAAGATGAGACATCGATGGTTTCTCTCCCATATCCGTGCGCTATTAACCAACAATCTAATGGCTCCAAGTATTTGCTTCTACTTGATTTACGCCTGAGCATCTCGCTTAAATTTGCCCCTGTTGTGCCTATCTCCTCAGCAATGGCTGTGAGCGTAACACCATCACGTCTTGCTTGCATTACAGCCTTTTTTCTAAAATCTATATTCATTTTTCAACCCTTTAGTATTTCACCATCCAACGATAACGTAACCTGAAAAAACACCCAATTCACAAAATTTTTCCCGTAAAAAAAGGCGGCGGGTCAGAGCCGGAAAAAGTCCCGGGCGTTTTCCCCCAGCAGACGCCCGGCGAGCCATTTTGCGTCTTTCAGGGACAGCGTGCCCGCCGCAACCCGCCCCCCGAGCACCGCGCAAACCGCGCGCCGCGCCCGGAGACAGTGGCCGAAGGCGCCCTCCACATAGTTGGAGTCGCCGCCAACGGCGAAAATCTTGTTGGCGGGAATAAGATCAATCCATTCATCAAGGATGCGTTCCGCCGCGCCCGGGGAAATGGCCGGAATCCAGCACAAATCGGCGCACACATTGGGGAAATACTTGGCCAGCGCCGTCAGCTCGCCGGTAAAGGGGTAGCCCGCGTGAAACAGGTCAAACCGGGCGTCCGGATAATCCATAATCAGGCTGGTCAGCAGTAGGGGGCGCGAATTCTCCAGCCAGTTGCCGTTGCCCTCCTGCAATCCGGTGTGAATTTGGACAGGCAGGCCCCTTTCCGCCGCCAGGACAACCACCCGCCGGGTCATAAAGTCCTGCAAAGGCTTGAGATCGGAAAAGGTCAGGTCCATGGACTGGGACAGCCAGATGCGGTCAAAGGCGCGGGACGCCTCCCCCCGGGTGTAAACATCAAACTGAAGGGTGCGCCGGTAGGCCAGGAATATTTTCACCGCCGCAATGCCTTCCACCGTAAAACGGTCCAACATCGCCTCCTGGGCCGCCATCAACTGGGCCAGCGTCTGGATGCTCCGGCCCGACTCCCGCTCCAGCGCCTCCAGATCGGCGCGGGTGGACGGGGTGGCGTATTGGTCCAGAATCGGCACGGCCCGGAACAGCTCCCGGTCCACCGTCACCGGCTGGCCGGGCCAGCGGATGACCAGGGCGGTTTCAATGTTCGCCCGGTCATGCATGACCTCGCGGTACCAGCCGGGCTTTTGACGCGCCACGCGGATGCGGCGGTCCAGTTCGGCCCAGTTGGAACCGTCAAGTTCTTCCACGCCAAAGAGTTCCGCCATGTATTCCCGCATGGCCGCCCCGTAGCCGGTGTGCCTGACCATGGGCCAGAAGGGGGCCATGAGCGCCCACCGCTCCTCCGGCGCAAGACCATTGCCGGGGTCGCGCATCTTCTCCAGCGCCTCCCGGGACATGCCCGCCGAAACCAGATCGGACGAGGCGTAATGCTCAAAGAAGCTGAACAGGCCCAGTTGCGCACCCGCCTCCCGCGCCGTTTCCTCGCCGGGAATGTGCTCGTGCGTGTCAATCAACGGCAGGGAGGAGACATGCTCCCAAAGTTCCGGATGGGGGGATGCGCCGGGCATGATGCGGCCTTTCTGGTTATTTTGCGGAGACGCCCCAGTATTGATCATAGAGCCGTTTCGCCTGGCCCCGGCACAAATCCAGCCGCGCGGCGGCGGTGGCGTCGCCTGCGGCGTGGCGGAGCATCAGGGTACCCTCCTCAAGGCAAAGCTCGTCGTGCTGGGGGATGATTTCACGCAGCAGGAACATGGTGAACTTCACCAGGCGGTAGTCGCCGTGGGCCAGGGGCCGGTCGCCGCGCATGATTTCCACCGCCACGCAGCGGAACGACTTGATGGCCGCCTGAAGGCTGGCCAGTTCCGCGTCGGGGGCAAAGCACACGGTGAAATAGCGGCCGAAGGTTTCGCTGGCCTCGCAGCCGTGGGCGTCGGAAATGCCGCAGACGGGCATCTTCTTCCCGTCCGCCAGCATCTGCGCGTACCGCGCCGCCTGGAGCGCGTTTTCGTCATAAGTCCTTATGCCGGTGGAGGCGTTGCCGCTCACCAGCTCAAACATGTCGAACAGATCCGAACCGAGCACCTGCTCCACCAGCGCCTCGGCCACGTTGTGCGCGCGGCCCTCAAGCCAGTAGGGATGGCAGAACATGGCCAAACCGCCGCGCTCGTGAATTTTTTTGGTCACCCACACGCAGGAGGCGTAATGGAAGGGGTCCACCCCCTTGGGCAGGGCGGGCAGGTTTTTCTGAATCTCCGCCACCTCGGCGCGGCAGGCGGCCTCGGCGGAATTCATGTACAGTTCCGCGATGCCCGCGTTCGCGCCAAAACTCACCACATGCACCGGGTTGTCCGGCGAATGCACCTCCTCGCCGGGATAAATGCGCAGGTCAACGTTAAGCGGCGCATAAAACTCGGCGGCCTCAATGGACGGCGCGTATTTCCGGTGATCCGTGAGCGCCATGAAGTCAAAACCGGCGCGGCGGCAGGCCCCGGCCACATAGGCGGGCGACTCCACCCCGTCGGAATGGTGGCTGTGCATGTGGAAATCGCCCTTGAAGGGGCGCAGCGCGCGCAAATCGTCCGCCAGCGAGTACACATGAAACTCGCCCAGCACCCGCCGCTTGTCCAGCCGTATTTCCTCGATGCGGAAAATGTGCTCCTGTTCGCCCGCGAAATACACGGGCAGGGTCAGTTTCCCGTTTTCGGGAATCACCGGCAGGGGTTCCTTCGTCTTCAGCGACTCCGGGGCGAGCACCTTGTCCAGCGCGGTGTACACCATCTCGTAGGCCGCGTCATCACGGAAGCGGCAATGGTCGAAGAGGGGGGTGATTTCCAGTGTGGAAACCGCGTCGGCGGGCACAATCCGCGCGTTCACCGCAAAATAGCGGTTGTCCGGGCGCACCCGCAGGCCGTTGGGCAGTTCGGGCATCCCCGACCAGTCCGCCCATGCCGCCCCGCCCAGCGCCGCCAGCGCCGCAACCATTCCGCACCACAGCAGCCGATTCATGCAAACGTCCTCCAATTATGTTGTTCCCGGCCTGAAAGACCCATTAAACCCCCATTCGCCCCCCAAGCGCAAGCCTCAAACAAACCCACTCACCTTATATATAAAAGGGAAGGGCCGGAGGGATGGATTTAAACCCAATCCTCCGGCCCGGTGTCAAACGGTGCCTTGCGGCTTATTGGAACGCGGACACCACGGCGCCGATGATGTTGGCGATGCCGCCGTTCACCGGTGCGGGGCCGTTCTCCTCGTATCTCAGAAATTCCACGTGGCCGTCCAGGTAGAGCACATTGGAACCGCCGGGGATGTGGTTGAAGTCGGACACGTTGGTGGCGACCCGGTCAAAGAAGATCCAAATGTTGCTCTGGGCCATGTTGGACGCGGCGGCGTTGTTGATGTCGGTGATCAGGAAACGCTCGATGCCCTCGCGGAGGCGGTAGATTGTGTCCCCGCCGCCGTTGCCGTTGCCCATTGGAACGGTGATGTCCTTGTCCACCTGGACGGCGGGATCAAAGGTCACCGGATCGGTGAAGCTGGGGAACAACTGGGTGAGCACGGCGTTCACAAGCTGCGCAGGCCCCTCTATGGAGGGGATCACGCCGATGGCGGGCATGGTGAAGGTGGGATCGTCATGCTCGACCTGGTCAAAGACCCAGCCAAGGTAGGTGTAGCAGCGGCCCGTGGTGGCGGCGCAGTAGTTCGCGTCGGTGGAAAGCACGCCAAAGCAGGACTCGCCGGTGGAGGGGAATTCCGCGTCCACGGGGGTGGACACCGCCGAGGAGGGGCAGAAGGCAATTTTCGGGTCCGTCAGATATTCAGGATAAATCTTCAGGGTGTCCGGCCCCACCATCGCGTAAATCGGGCTGCCCGAATCGCGCAACCCCGCACCCGGATTGTTCCGGTCCATAAAGATGGGCAGGTTCCCGTTGCGGGCGAGCATGGGCGGGAACACGCCCTTGGCCTCGCCCCCGTACATCTTGAGCACCAGACCCCACTGCTTCAGGTTGTTCTGGCAGCTTGACCGCCGCGCCGCCTCGCGGGCGCGGGCCAGCGCGGGCAGCAGAATGGCCGCCAGTATTCCGATGATGGCGATGACGACAAGCAGTTCGATTAGTGTGAATCCGTGTCTCCTGCGCATAAATGGATCCTCCCAGTTGCACATGTTGATGAGACCTGTCTGTGGGAAAAATTACGCATTTCCCAATGTTCTATTTTCATTGTATAGCACTTTGTCAAAAAAGAAAAGGCCTAAATGCGGGAAAAATTGGAAAAACTACCCCGCCGCTGATGACAACTCACAGCAACACCGTCTCAGGCGCACCAGTTGCTTCCGAGGCAGCAATAACTGCCGCAAAGCTGGCAGTTGCCCCAGGTGGTTATCACGCATTTCCGCGTTGTCCGGTCACAACAACCGAGCGCTTTGGCGAAGTTGCCGGGCGGCTCGGTGCGGACCAATTGGATGCCGTCCAATGCGTGGCTGAGCAGGGCCAAATCCATGTCGTTATACTGGACCGGATCCGCCGGGGTGGTGTAAAGGTCCGTGTTGGTCATTCGTGAAAAGAAGGGATGCGCCGCCATGTCCTGTAGTGTGGCGGCATATTCCGGGGAGGCCGCCGCGTCCTCCGCGCGGCTCATGAATGACAGTGCGGTGAACCCCGAATCCTTCAGCGTTTTAAAAGCGCCCCGGATGATGCTTTTGACGCCCTTTCCCGAGGCGGGGAGGTCGTCCCACTTTTCAAGAAACAGTTCGCGGGCGGTCCAGTTGATTTGCTTGTCCGCCTGAAGGGCCACGCAAAGCTGCTGGAGGGCAAGCCACACCTTCAGCCGCGTCTGGGAATCCATCGTGGAGGGGCTGTTTGACAGAAAATTGTCCCGCCAGCCCGACACCATTTCCCGCACGAAAAACTCATCCGAATACAACTGTCCGAAGGTTTGTCCCGCGGTGAGCGTGCAGGTGAGCACCACGCGCCCGTCCCACCCAAGCGCCTCCAGCGCGGCAATCCCCCCCTCCTCCGGAAGCGCTTCCGGCGAAATGATTGCGCAAAAAAAGAGAACTCCCAACAAACAACGACATTGCCTCCAGTTCATGCACAGCACTCCTTTCCCCGCCTTTCACAGGCATTTGTTGCGAATAGTTCCGGCCATCTGCCTTGGCGCGCGAACCGCACACGTTCCTCTGATTTTCTTATACCACGCATCGCAAAAAAGCACAAGCCCCCGCCGGGCAGTCCGGCGGGGGCGGAAAATCGCATTGAAAAAAACAACGCCGTTTAAAGCGGGCAGCTTTTGCTGGCCAGGGCGCAGTATGAACCCACCATGGTGCAGCAGCACACGGTACCGGGGACGCATGTTCGATAAGTGGGCGATCCAACCTTCTTGTCGCAGCAATACCCCCTTAATGCGGTGCACAGGATCTCTTTTGATCCATCAACCACCAGCACCTCGGGAGACTCGTCGCGCAGAATGGAATACTTGTCCAAGACATCCCCAATGAGATCAAAGGCCTTGTCATCGTAAATCTTGGGATCCGCAGGGGTGTTGTACAGCGTTGTCCAGTCCATTCCCTTTAATTCTGGAATTGCAACAAAACCGGCCATGGCGGCAATCGCCGGAGCGGAGACCAGGGTGTCCGGGGGGCGGTTGACAAAAGTCAACGCCATGAATTTGGCCTTGTTTTTGAGCGTTTTGAAAATACCATGGGCGGATTTCTTGAAATCGTCCCCTCCCGGCAGCTCTTTCCAGGGTATGGAATACAGATCCTGCAGGGTCCATTGAATATCGGGATTGGCGGCAAACAGCGCGACCAGCTCACCCAGGCCTTCAACAGCCGCCTTGCGCCTAGTTTCGTTCACACTTGCCGGAATGTCCGGCGCGTTTTTGTTCCAAGCGGTCACCGCATCCCGCACGGTGACGGTTCCCGCGAGGAGATCCTGCAGTGACTGGCCCTTCATGAGCGCGCCGGTCAGCACCACATTGTCCCCCCACTTCACCACCGCGTTGGGCTTTTCCGCGCATTCCTTGCATTCCGCCTCCGTCGCCTGTTCCACAGCAGAGGCACACATGGAGAAGGCCAGAAACAACGCAACCACAAAGAGACCGAACCGTTTCATGCACCACTCCTTCCTCCCCGGCATCGGGGATGCTCCAACCTTGACCCGCGCCACACCTACCCATGAGGCATGGCGATTTCAGCTCATTGCTCGACTTTCACATCATACACGGTTTCGCGGAAAGGGCCCCGCTTCACGGTCAGGGAAAACGCGGAAACCGTCCCGGCGGTGACGGATTCCCTGAGCCGGAGCAGGGACTGTTCCAGCGCGGCCGGTCCGGCAACGGGCACGCCATCCACAGCCACCAGCAGCTCTTCCCGGAACAATCCTGTTTTTGCAAGGAGGGGACTGTCCTGGGGCATCGAAAAATACGTCCATGCGGCGTCATTTGGCAGGGCGCTTCTCGCGGCGGGCACCGCGTCCAGCGCATATTCAACCAGGCCAAGCGCATCGGCGCGCGCCAGCGTGACGGCGCGCTCCGTCCGTTCCACGGGCCGGGTCCAGTAATGGACGCGCTGCTCCCTTCCGTTGCGTATGAGAAGGAGGGTTGCCGTTTCCGTGCCGCCGTTGAGCCGCGCGGCGGCGGTTTCAAGCACGGAGGGCTCAGCCGCCGCGACTCCGTCCAGTTCCCGGAGCAAATCGCCCGGCTTGAGGAGAAGCACGCCGGCGGCGCGGCACTGCGGCACGGACAGCCCCGCCGAATCGGGCGCGGCGCGGAGGGCGCCGGCCAGTTCCGAGAGGGCCCCGGCCAGTTCCTCCCGGCCGGCCAGCACCCACAGGGGCGGGGCCGGGGCGGCGGCAAAGGCCGTTTTTTCCGCCCATTCAAGCTGATACTGCCTGTGCCGGTCCGCGTCAAATGCGGCCAGGTCCGCCGTTTCGGCGGGCGGCGCGATCACAGTCACCCCGCCCCCCAGGCCCGCCGCGGCAAAACGGCCACCGGACAGGGGCGCCACCCAGGCCTCGTAGTCAAACCATGCCAGGGAATCCATGGTTCCGGCATCCCGCAGAACGCCCGTGCCCAGGGGAGACCTGGCATAGAGCAATCCGCCGTCATGCCAGAAGCGGATGGCATAACCTGCGGCGGCGTACTCGTCGGCGCGCCCGTTGAAGGCGTCAATGCGGGCGGTGCCGAGTTCGGCCCCGGTGGCGGCATCCCACATCCGGATTACCCCGAATGTGGTGACGGCGGCGGCGCGTTTCCCGTCAGGGCTGAAGCATGCCGCGGCGACACCGCCCTCCTGCCGGGGCAGTTCGCCCTCCTTTTCGCCGGTGGCGGCGTTTCGGAACACCAGTTCGCCGTCGAATCCGGCGGAAAGGAGCCGTTTCCCGTCGGGGCTGAAGGACAGCGACGACACAACACCCTTGTGGGCGTCCAGGCGTTGCCCCATGGCGCCGGTGGCGGCGTTCCAGAGGCACAGCCCGCCCGAATCATCACCACTGGCGGCGGTGCTTCCGTCAAGCTTGATCGCCACGGCGGACACGGGCGCGTCATGGCCGGAGAAGGGGGTGAACTTCGGGGCGGCGGCGGGATTGTCCACCACCACCGGGGTGAAACGCCCCGCCGGCATGATCATGCGCGCGCCGTCGGCGCTGAGGGCGGGCTTTTGCGCAAAGCCGCCAAAGGATGCGGCAAAAGCGGTGGCTGCTCTTTTTTCAACGGTGTCCACGACAAACACCCCCGCCTCCGCCGAGTCCTGGGTCACGGCGAGAATGCGCCCGTCACTGGAGGCGGCGATGTCCCTGAGAGGATTGCCCGGCGCGGGGTTGGCGACGAGGCATTGCACCCCCGCGGGCGCGGCCGCGTTGACAAGCTGGAAGGAGTGCCCGCCGGAGGCCAGCAGCACCCATTGCCCGGCGGGATGGGCCTCCGCCCGGTTGACCCCGGTTTCCCGCGCGTCAAACACACGAAGCATCGCGCCGGTGGCCATGTCATAGAGGCGGCATTTGTTCATGCCGTCAACCGAAAAGACAAGCGCGTCCCGCTGGAGCAAAAAGGCGTGGATGACCGGTGTCCCGCCGGGGGTGCCGAAACGGTGAAGCGGCGCGGCGCCGCCGGTGTTCCAGAGGATGGCGGTTCCGTCCATGGACGCGCTGATCAGCCTTGATGCGTCCCGGTTGAAATGCATGCTGAAAACACCCTTTTCATGCCCCCGCAGAACCCCGAGTTCCGCGCCGTTTTCCGTGTCAAGGAGCACGATGTCGGCATCCCTGCACGCCGCGGCGCGCGCACCGTCGGCGCTGAGTTCCGCCTCTGTTCCCGGCGCCGTCCAGAGGCATGCGCCCGCGGCCGAATCCCACAGGCGCAGAAGCGCCTCGCCGGTGGTCTCCACAAGAAGGCGGTCCCTTCCGGGCAGTGGAAGCACCCTCGCCACGGGGGCGTCGGAAAGTTTGGCCTCCATCAGCCGCGCGCCCGTGCCGCTGTCGTACGCGCAGATCCTGCCGTCGCCCGTCCCGATGAAGATGCGCTTTCCGGTGGCGTCAAAGGCGCAGGCCTTGCCGGGCGCGCCCAGCCCGATCCGGTGGAGCCGTTTGCCCGTGGCGGCGTCCCACACACTCGCCAGGCCCTCCTCCGACACGCCCATGTACCTTGCGCCGTCGGGGCTGAACACGGTGTCCAGATACACCTGCGGCTCCGCCTCCATGAGCGCAAGCTGCCCGCCTGTGGCGGTGTCATACACCGCGGGGGACAGGGGATGGGTGTTGGTTCCGATCCGCGCGCCGTCCGGGCTGAACACGGCGGCAAAAATTGTGGACTCCGGCGTCTCCACCGTGAGGATGCCCGGTTCGACCTGGTTGAGCAGGCAGCCCCATTCCCAGCCGCGCTCTTTTGGCGGGGCGGCCCAAAGCGCCTCCGCGGCGCGAATCGTGTCCCCCTCCTTGAGCCGGGCCTGGGCCAGGTGGATTTGCGCCAGATAGGCCTGCCGTTCGGCGGCGCCCCGCGCCTCGGCCTCCATGCGGCGCGCCTCCTCGGCGGCAAGGCGCTGGGCGTGCTCGCGGTCGCGGGCGTTGAGGATGCTCACATAGGAGGACACCGCCACCACCAGCAGCAGCGCGGCGAAGGCCAGCGACAGGTTCACCAGCGCCCTGTGCTTCCCGTAATAATGGGCGAGCACCTGGCGCAGGGAATAGCGGTAGGCGCGGACGAGGCTGCCGTCCACGAAGCGCTGCACCTCCTCGGCAAGCTCCACGGCGGACTGGTAACGGCCTGCGGGATCCTTGCACAGCGCCTTTTCGCAGATCACGGCCAGCTCCGGGGGCGCGTCGGGCGCGGCCTCCAGCACGGGCTTCGGCGGAAGGCTGATCACGCTTTCCAGAATCTCGCGGGTGGTCTTGCCGGAATGGGGCGGGGCGCCCGTGAGAATCTCGTACAGCACCGCGCCGAGGGAATACACGTCGGAGCGCTCGTTGATGTCGTCAATGCGCCCCTCCGCCTGTTCGGGGGGCATGTAATGGGGCGTGCCGAGGGCGCGGCCGTAGGCAGTGTCGGGCAGGGCCTTCTCCTGGTCGATGTCGAGGAAATGGAGGGTGTCACGGATGTCCTCCATGTGCACATCCTCGTTGTCGCGCACCTTGGCGAGCCCCCAGTCAAGCACAACGGTCTCGCCGAACTGGCCGAGCATGACGTTCGCGGGCTTGATGTCGCGGTGGATGACGCCGCGGCTGTGGGCGTAGGCCATGGCCTGGCAGAGGCTGATGAAGTTGGAAAGCAGGCGCAGGCGCTGCTCCACCCCGCCGCATTCGCGCAGGGCGGCGGCGAAGGTCTTGCCGCGCACGAGGCGCATGGTGTAGTAAAGGGAGCCGTCCTGGCGGCGGCCCAGCTCGTAGACCGGCACGATGGCGGGGTGCTCAAGCTGGCTGGTGATGCGCGCCTCCTGGAGAAACCGCGCCACCAGCGATGCGGAATGGCGCACCGGGCTGGGCTTGGAGGGCTCGGCCTCGGGCGCCCCCGGAGGCAGCAGTTCCTTCAGGGCGATGTTGCGGCCCAGATACTCGTCGTGCACCACGAGCACCCGGCCCATGCCGCCCCGGGCGTGGTGCGACACGAGGCTGTACCGGCCCGGAGTCTCGCTGACCCCGGAGATTTCCCGGCCCGTCCCCGAAAAGAAGGTGACGCTGTCCATGGGCGAGGTCTTGATCTTGTCCAAGTCGTCGGTGTGGCCGAAGCAGGTCTTGCTCAGGTACTCCTGGCCGCCGAAGGTCTCCACCACCAGCGCCACACTGCCGCCGTGGGCGCGCACCGCGTCCTCCACCAGCCGTTCCAGCAGTTCCCGGTCCGCCTCCCCAATCAGGCCCTTGTCCACCATGCGCTCCGCCAGCGATCTGGAGGGATCCACAGCCCAGGCAGCCGCCGCCTCCACCAACTGCGCGGGCTGCACCCCCCGCAGTTGCACGGCAAGTATGCCAAAGAGCAGGTTCCTGTCCCGGTTCGTGTCCATCATGCTTTACCCTCATAGAACCCGGCGGGAGGCACGGTGTCAAACCACACCCCAAATGCGACACCCCGCATCCTCCCGCACATGATAGCGGAAAGTCCGCGGAAGGTATAGCCTTTTCCCCGCATGCGCCGCATCCTCACGGTTTAAGACACATTCAGTGATTTTGCATGAGCAATAACCAAACCAAAGGGGGCGTAAAAATTAAATACACACAAAATCATGCGCAACAGCAGGTTACGCCGCAATTCTCCCATCCCCCCTCATTGCCGAAGCCAATCCATTCCAAAAATTGGACATTTGGCTGTCCAGATTCTGGACTTTGTCGGATTCAATGTCCCCAGTATGGGGCCATGCCCCATGCAAACACAGAGGGCCGCAATCCTCCGGGATTGCGGCCCCATTGCCGGCAAGGGCGGAATTAAAGCAGTTCGCCGTTAAAAAATGCGTTCAGCACCGCCACGGGATACATGATAAGCCCGTTAATCAGACCAATTAAATAGGTGACCGGGTAGGTAACCGCCACCACAAGCGCGTCCACCAAGCCTTTTTCCTGCATGACATGTCTCCTTTGGTTTAGCCGCCCCCTCGGACGGGTTGATTTGCCGGATGTTAAGACATTTCCGCGGGAGAGTCAAGGTCCGGCGGCATGCTTGCCGGAGCCGCGCATATCCCCTATAATCCGGCCCTGTTTCAAAAAGGAATCCGCGCAGTGACACACACGAAATCCCCCGCCCCCGGCCGCATCCGCTCGCTGGACCAACTCCGCGGATACACCATCTTCGGCATGATACTGGTGAATTACCTGGGGCAGTTCCCGTCCATGCCGGAGACGTTCCGGCACCACGACGATTACATGAGCTACGCCGACACCATCGCGCCACTGTTTTTGTTTGTGGCGGGGGTGGGTTTCCGCCTGTCCTACCTGCGCAACCGGGAGCGCCTGGGCCTGGGCGGGGCGCTTTGGACCGGCCTGCGGCGGTACCTGACACTGACGCTCATCGGCATCCTCTTTTACAACCCCCTGAACTGGCGCGGCTGGTGGGACGCGCTGGTGGACATCGGCCTTTCGGGCGTGCTCGCCCTGCCCTTCATCGGCCTGGGCCCGCGCGCGCGCATCGCCGCCGCCTGCGGCTACCTGGCGCTCTTTCAGGCGCTGTTCACCCTCACCCCCTACGGCGCGTGGAACATGGCGCACAGCTTCGACGGCGGGCCGCTGGGGCCGCTGAGCTGGGTGTTCAGCCTGCTGCTGGGCACGGTGCTTTATGATCTCGCGGCGGCCGGCAACCCCCGGCGGCTTGCGGCGGCCTGCCTGGCGTGGGGCGCGGGCCTGTGCGCGGCGGGATGGCTGCTGCACACCGCATGGCCGGGGATGAAGGATGTCTGGAATTTTTCACAGCGCGACATGACCGCCCCCTACCCGCTCTTTGCCACGGGGCTGGCTTTTCTTGCCTACCTGCCCTTTTACCTGCTTTGTGACGTGTGGGGGCGGGGCCTGCCCACCCTCGACGCCGTGGGTTCGAACCCGCTGGTGCTCTACCTGCTCCAGTTGGTGCTGATTGAGATCCACGGCACGGTGATCCCGGAGGAGAGCGGCGCGGCGGCGGCGGCGCTGGCCTTTGCGGGCATGTACACCCTTTACTACCTCACGGCGCGGTGGATGCAAAGGAAGGGATACTACGTGAAAGTCTGACGGCGCGCGTGCTACATTGGCGCGGGGACGCACCGCGCCCCGGAAAGGCCCGCTCCGTGCGCATACTGTTCCTGTGCCAGTATTTTCCGCCCGAACCCGGCGCGCCCGCGGCGCGCGTGCACGAGCACGCCCGCGAATGGGCGCGCCTGGGCCACGAGGTGACGGTGGTGTGCGGACTGCCCCACTATCCGGCGGGCGTGGTCGCCCCGGAATACCGGGGGCGGCTGCTGGCGGAGGAGCGGGTGGACGGGGTCCGGGTGCTGCGCTGCTGGCTTTACGCCACCCCCAACCGGGGCGTTCTCCGGCGCAGCCTTTCATTTGCCACCTTTCTGGCCTCGGCGACCCTTGCCGCCCTTTTCAGGGGGGGCCGCGCCGATGTGGTCTGCGCCACCTCCCCCCAGCTGCTCTGCGGCCTTGCGGGGTGGCTGGCGGCGGCGCTGCGGCGGCGGCCCTTCGTGTTCGAGGTGCGCGATCTGTGGCCGCAGCAGATTGTCGATTTGGGTGTCATCACCCATCCCCTGGTCATCGGCCCGCTGCGCGCGCTGGAGGGTTTCCTGTACCGCCGCGCCCGCGCGGTGGTGACCGTGGCCCCGGCGACCACGGAGGAGCTGGCCGGCCGGGGCGTGCCCCGCGAAAAGCTGCACACCATCCCCAACGGAATCGACCTGGAATTCTTCCGTCCGGGCCCCCGTGAAAATGCCGTGCGCCGGGAGCACTGCGGCGGGGCGGACTTCGTGGCGCTGTACATCGGCGCGCACGGCCTCTCGCAGGGGCTGGAGGTGGTGGTGGACGCGGCGGAGCGCCTCCGCGCGCGGAGGGACATCCGTTTTGTGCTGGCGGGCGACGGCGCGCGGCGGGACGCCGTGGCTGCCCTGGCCCGCGAAAAGGGTCTGGAAAACATCACCTTCCTGCCGGCCCAGCCCAAGGCGCTGATGCCCGAATTCTACGCCGCGGCGGACGTGTGCCTGGTGCCGCTGCTGCGGCGCGGCGTGTTCCTCACCAACATCCCCAGCAAAATGTTCGAAATCATGGCCTGCGCCCGCCCGATGATACTGGGCGCGCTGGGGCAGGCGCGGGCGCTGATGGAGGAGGCGGGCGCGGGCGTGGCGGTGCCGCCCGAGGACGGCGCGGCGCTGGCCGGGGCGGTGGCGGCACTGGCGGACGACCCGGATCGCCGCGCGGCCCTCGGCGCGGCCGGAAGGCGGCACGCGGAAAGATGCTGCAACCGGTCGGACCGCGCCGCGGAATACGCGGAGGTCCTGCGCGCGGCGGCTGCGCGCGGCGGCGCGGAAAACACTTGACCAAACCGGACGGCAACCGCATAATGTTCCCAGATTGGACAGGAGAACGCCCCCGGGCGGGCTCCATGCGTCAAGCCCAAACATTCCCCAAGGAACCGCCGACGGCCAGCGCCGGAGGCAAAACAACAAGGGGTGGCGAAGTTGGCACTCAGCACCGCGAACAAGGACAAAGCCGCGATCAAGCGGGTGTTCAAGGGACAACAGGACGCCTTCCGGCACATTATTGAACGGTACCAGCCGGTGGTGTACACGGTGGCGCTCGCCCAGACGGGCCATGTCGTGCTGGCCGACAAGGCGGTCACGGCGGCCTTCAAGGAGGGCTACGAGCGGCTCGTCTCCCTGACCGACGCCAGCCGCCTCGGCCACTGGCTCTGCGCCCTCGCCCGCAAGGAGGGCGAGCTTCTCACCAACAGCCGCACCCCCGACCGCCTCAAGCCGCGCGACCGCGACCCCTCCGCGGTGAACGTGGACCTTGCCTGGCTGCAAAACGAGCTGGTGGATCCGCTGTTTGAGGAGCTGGGCCCCTTCAAGGTGCAGGAACGCATCGGGCTGCTGCTCTTCACCCTCTGCGGAGCCACACCCCGCACCATTTCCAACCTCCTGAAAATCGACCTCAAGGAGGCCCGCGAGGACCTGGACCGCACGCGGGAGAACGTGGAGAAGGCGCTGCTGAAGGAGGTTGCCGGGGCGGTGACCCCCGAACTCAACAGCAAGGAGCGCATGGTGTACATCATGCGCGAGGTCGCAGGCGACGCCGCGGCCATCAAGGCCGCCGCGGACACCACCCTCGGGAAGCCCAAGCGCAGCAAGACCCCCCTGCTCATCGCCGCGGCCGCCGTGGTGGTGATTGCCACAAGCTGCATCTTCGCCTACCGCGCCTTTTTCGCCCCCGGCCCCGCCGACACACCCGGAACCCAGGCGGCCCAGCCCAATCTGCCGACGCCGCCGCCGGAGGGGGGAGAAACGGCCCCGCCCCCGGCCGACCCGGCGGCGCCCCAGGACCCCGCGCAGGCCCAGCCCCAGACCGGACCGCTCCCCACCAACTACGCCATCAAGGGGCGCGTGGTGGACCGCCGTTTCGGCGACGGGGTGCCCGGGCTGCTGGCCGTTGCCGGGGACAAGCAGGCGGAGACCGACTTTTACGGCGGCTTTGAAATCAAGGGTGTGCTGCGCGGCGAGCACGTGGTGGACATTTCCGCCAACGGCGTGGTGCTTTCCGGGGGCAACCGGCTGCACACGGAAAAGCGCAACCCCAAAATCGAGATTGACGTGAACGAAAACGTTCCCGCCCCCTACCTGCTGCGCGGCAGGGTGACGGACGCGAACACCGGCCAGGTCATCCCCAATTTTGAGGTGGCGGCGTACAAGGGCGTGCCCCAGATGCTGCCCCCCCACCTTTACGACGAATTCAGGGCCTGCTCCAGCCCGGAGGGCCTTTTCACGGACCGCTACCTGACCCTGGGCCAGTTCGCCGTGTACGTCCGGGCGAAGGGCTACGCGCCCATGCCCATGGTCATTGACATCAAGGACGACTGGAGCAACGACGCCGTGCGCGAATTCGGGCTGCTCCGCGCCGCGACCATCCAGGGCAAAATTTTCGGCGCCAACGAGCTGACCGTCTCCGACTCCTGGGTGTTCCCCCGCCAGGGCGTGCCGGAAAGCGTGGTCAAGGGAAGGTGGACCTACGCCACCTCCGACGCGCGGGGCGAATTCGCCATTTATGACCTGCCCATCGGCGTGAGCTGGCTGCTGACCGACCACACCTCGCTTGGAAGCGGCAGGGCCATTGTCGTGACCGAGCCGGGCAAAATCACCAACATCAACATCCACATCCCGAAAAAGGGCTCCATCGCCGGGGACATCACCGTGGACGGGCTGCCCTCGAAATTCAAGGAATTCCGCGTGTCCAGCGGCTCCGTCGCGGGCAGCAGGACCGTGGAGCCGCTCTACACCTCGCCGGGACAGTACGAGGTGGTGAAGCAGCCGCCGGGCGAGCTGAACGTGGCCGCCTCCGTGGCCCCCGGCGACGGGGACGCATGGTTCGCGCGGCTCTACGAGCAGACCACCGTGGTGGATCTTTCCAAAATTTCCTGGGTGGACATCAACTTTTCCACGGGCCCCTTCACGATCGCGGGCGGCTTGTCGCTGCGCGGCGCGCCCCCGAAATCCGCCTTTGTCGAGGTGACCCTGTTCCACGACGGCCCGCGCAACGCGGAGCGCCTTTTCTATGACGCGTCGCAGGGCTCCTTCAGGGCGGCAAAACTGCCCGCGGGCAAGGGCGAGGTGACGGTGTACATGTCCGCGAAATCAGTCCCCCGCGATGAATTCCTCATCAGCCGCGGGCGGATGGAAAAACAGACCAAGCCCTTCGAGCTGATCGACGCGCAAGAGGTGCCGATGGACTTTGCGCTTTAGGAGCCGGGGGTGCGCGCGCGGACAACAAACAGCCCCCCCCGCCCCCCGCTGTTTTCAGCGCGGAGGGTGGCGGCCTGCCTGTTCCTCCTCGCGGGACTCGCGGGCGCGCCCCGGTCCGCAGCCGCCGATGAGGCCGCCGCGCTGCGCGCCGACCAGACGGTGGTGCTGCTGCACGGCATGGGACGGGGCCGCGCCTCGCTGTGGGTGCTCGACATGCGCCTGCGGCAGGCGGGCTACAAGACGCTCAATTTTCCCTACCTGGCCAATTCCCAGTCGCTGGACGGACTGTCGGAACGGTTGCGCGCGTTCATACGGGAAAAGGTGAAAACCCCCACCTACCACCTGGTCGCCCACTCCCTGGGGAATGTGATCATCAGAAACACCTTCAAGCTGGAACTGCCGCCGGGGCTTGGCCGCATTGTGATGCTGGCCCCGCCCAACAAGCCCGCGGAACTGGCCCGCGCCCTGAGGGAAAACCCCGTCTACCGCTGGTTCACGGGGGAAAGCGGCCAGCAGCTCGGGTCGGAGGAATTCTACGCCGAACTCCCCGCGCCAAAGGCGGAATTCGGGATCATCGCCGGGGATCGCGGCCAGTCGGTGACCTTCAACAGCCCCAACGACGGGGTCATCACCGTGGAAAGCACCCGTCTGGAGGGCATGAAGGACTGGGTGCTGGTGCACCATTCGCACACCTTCATCATGAACAGCCGCCAGGTGGCGCAGTTGTGCGTGCAGTTTTTGGAGTCCGGACGGTTCAACCTGGACGCGCTGGACGCGGAGATCGCCACGGACGAACTGGCTGAAACAGGGCAGGACACCGGAGACACAGCCCCCCTCCCCGGGGAATAGGCCCAATCAAACGCCGTTCCTGTGGGCCTCCAGCGCGGCGGGGAAGGGTTCCAGCGCGCGCTCGAAGATGCCGAGGCTGTAGGCGATGGCGAGGCCGTAGTTGGTGACGGGCACGCCCGCGCGGCGGCACCGCTCGATGCGGTTGAGCATGGCGCGGCGGTTGGTGGTGCAGGCGCCGCAGTGGACCACCAGCGCGTAGGTGTCCAAGTCGGCGGGGAAGTCGTGGCCCTGCACGTGCTCGAAGTGAAGCTCCCCGCCCACGTACTGGGTGAGCCACCGGGGAATCTTCACGCGGCCGATGTCGTCGGCAATGGGGTGGTGGGTGCAGGATTCGGCGATGAGCACACGGTCGCCGGGCTTGAGCCCGCCGATGGCGCGCGCGCCGAGCACCTGCGTCACCAGATCGCCCCGGTACCGCGCGAAGAGGATGGAGAAACTGGTCATGGGCACGCCGGGAGGCGTGTCGGCGGCAACCTTGAGGAAGGCCTGCGAGTCGGTGACCACCAGCTTTGGCGGGCGCTTCAGCCGTTCCAGCGCGTCGCGCAGTTCCCGTTCCTTCACCACCAGGCAGCAGGCGTCGCCGTCGAGCAGGTCGCGGATGCTCTGCACCTGCGGCAGGATGAGCCGCCCCCTGGGAGCCTCCTTGTCAATGGGCACCACCAGCACGGCCATTTCGCCGGGGCCGACCAGGTCGGAGACAATCACCGGGTTTTCAATGAAGTCGGGCGGCGCGTTGTCGAGCAGGGCCTGACGGAAATCCAGGACGCCCCCGCCGAGGCTGGCGGCGGTGCGCACCACGGCGGTGCCCCGCCCCGTGAGTTTTTCCACCAGTTCCGGGGCCGGTTCGCCCAAATCGCGCTTGTTGAACACAATGACAACGGGCGTTTTCCGCCGCTCAAACTCGGAAAAAAGCCCCTCCTCAAACTCGCCCCACGCGCCCGCCTCCGCCACAATGACCGCCAGGTCCGTACGGTCAAAGACGGCTTTGGTCCGTTCCACGCGCATGCCGCCCAGCGCGCCCTCGTCGTCCACGCCAGCCGTGTCAATGAACAGCACCGGCCCGAGGGGCAGCAGTTCCATGGGCTTTTCCACCGGGTCGGTGGTGGTGCCCGCCTGATCCGACACGATGGACACCCGCTGCCGGGTGATCGCGTTGAGCAGGCTCGACTTGCCCACGTTCCGCCGGCCGAAAAGGCCGATGTGGAGCCGCATGGACTTGGGGGTTGTCTGCATGTCACGCGCCTCCGTCCGGCCTGTCGGGCATGCCGAGCCGGCACACTGACTCAGGGGTCAGCAGTTGATCAAAGGCCTCCGGGGTGAGGAGACCCCTCTCCAGCACCACGGCGCGCACGGTCCGTCCCGTGGCGGCGGCCTCCTTGGCCACCTCCGAGGCGGTCCCGTAGCCCAGCACCGGCACCAGCGCCGTCGCCGCCGCCGTGGCCCCCTCCACATGGGCGCGGCACCGGGCCTCGTCGGCCTCGATGCCCTCCACGCAGCGGCTCCGCAGCAGGGTGCAGGCCCGCGCCAGCAGGTCGCAACTGTCCAGCAGGCAGTCGGCGATGAGCGGCAGGAAGGGGTTCAGTTCCAGGCTGCCCATGGACGCGGCCATGGCAATCACCTGGTCGTGGCCCATGACGCGCAGGGCCGCCTGGGTCACCGCCTCGGGGATCACCGGGTTCACCTTGCCCGGCATGGCGGAGGAGCCCGCCTGCAGCCGGGGCAGCCGTATTTCCCCCAGCCCCGCGCCGGGTCCGGAGGACAGAAGCCGCAGGTCGCCGCACACTTTTACGAGGGACACGGCGCAGGCCTTGAGGATGCCGGAAACCTCCGCGAACACATCGGCGTTCTGCGTTCCGTCGAGCAGGTTTTCCGCGCGGGCGAAGCCCGCGCCCGTCAGTTCTCGGAGCGCGTCCGTCACGCGGAAGATGTACTGCCTCGGCGCGCCGTGGCCCGTGCCCACGGCGGTGCCGCCGAGGTTCACCACGCGGAGCCGCTCGTTGCACTTGTACACGCGCCAGCGGTCGCGGGCGAAGGCCTCCGCGTGGGCGCCCATCTCGCGGCCCAGGGTCACCGGCACCGCGTCCTGGTATTCGGTGCGGCCCATCTTCACCACGCGGGCGAAGGCCTGCTCCTTCGCCTGAAACGCCTCCTGCAGCGCCGTCAGCGCGTCCTCCAGGGGCTGGAGGCGGCGGATCACCGCCAGCTTCAGCGCCGTGGGGCAGGTGTCGTTGGTGGACTGGTGCAGGTTCACGTCGTCCAGGGGGGACACAACATCGTAACGGCCCGGCGGCAGGCCGAGCAGTTCCAGGGCGCGGTTGGCAATCACCTCGTTCACGTTCATGTTGAGGCTGGTGCCCGCGCCGCCCTGGAGCGCGTCCGTCAGGTTCCACACATTCAGCGCGCCCGACGCCAGCTCTTCGCAGGCCCGGCAGATTGCCTCCGCCTTTCCGGGCGCGCCGCGCCAGAAGCCGAGGTCCCGGTTCACCCGCGCGCAGGCGAGCTTCACCATCCCCAGCGCCTCAAAGAACGCCGGATGGACGGGCCGTCCAGCGAGCGGAAAATTTTCCATCGCCCGCAGGGTGTGGATGCCGTGGAGCGCGGCCTCCGGCACCTCCCGTCCGCCGAGAAGATCCTCCTCGCGCCGGGGGGCGGCCTTTTTTCCGGGGTCGTCCATGGGGTTGTCTAGTGGCCGAAGACCATCTGCTGCACTTCAACACCCGGCTGGGCGGCCAGCTTCTCCGCCAGCTCGCGGCAGCGCGTCTCGTCGCCCGCCAGTTCGAGGAGCAGGATGCCGCCGTTCGAGCAGAAGTCGCCGCTCACCTCGTGCAGGCCCAGGCGCGTCTTGATGTTGCAGCCGTATTCGGTGAGCAGTTGCTGCACGCGCACCGCGTTTTCGCCCCGGTTGTGGATGTGTACGCCGAGAATGTGATGCTTGTCCATGTGCTTCTCCCTTGCCGTTTTTAAAACAAACGCCGCAGCCGCGGCGGGTTAAACGTAGACGTCGCGATCGCCGGAGCGGACCCGGTCCATCAGCGACTGCGCGCGGGCGCGCAGCCCCTCGGGCATGCCCTCCAGCGTGCGGCGGATGCAGTCCTCGCCCGCCGCCTTTGTCTCCGGCGAGGCGTAGTTTTGCAGGTATTCCACGAAGGTGCTCAGCGCGTTCACGCCGCAGTAGCTCTTGATCAGGCCCGGCTTCGCCAGGTCCATGAAGTCCTCGCCGGTGCGGCCCATGCGGTAGCAGCCGGTGCAGAAGGAGGGGATGTAGCCCAGCCCCGAAATGTCGCGCACCACCTCGTCCAGCGGGCGGTGGTCGCCGAGGGAGAACTGGCTCGTGTCGAACTGCTCGTCGTCGTGGTAGCCGCCGGGGTTCGTGCGGCTGCCCGCCGAGATTTGGGACACGCCGAGGGTCAGCGTCTCGCGCCGGATTTCCGGGGTCTCGCGGGTGGACATGATCAGGCCCGTGTAGGGCACGGCCAGGCGCAGAATCGCCACGAGTTTCATGAAGTCGCCGTCGGACACGGGGCGGGGCGGGTGCTCCGACATTTCGGAGCCCACGGCGGGCTCGATGCGGGGCACGCTGATGGTGTGGCAGCCCACGCCGAACTTCTTCTCCAGGTGCGCCACATGCTGCATGAGCGCCATCATCTCGAAGCGCCAGTCGTGCAGGCCGAAGAGCACGCCCATGCCCACGTCGTCAATGCCCGCCTCCATGGCGCGGTCCAGCGCGGAGACGCGCCAGTCGTAGTCGCTCTTTCTGCCCGCAAGATGCACCTTCGCATAGGTGGGGCGGTGGTACGTTTCCTGGAAAAGCTGGTAGGTGCCGATGCCCATCGCCTTCACCCGGCGGAAATCCTCCACCGTCAGCGGGGCCAGGTTCACGTTCACCCGGCGGATCTCGCCGTTGCCGTGCTTCACCGAGTAAACCGTCTCGATGCAGTGCAGGATGTAGTCCAGCCCCTCGCCGGGGTAGGACTCGCCCGCCACCAGCAGCATGCGCTTGTGCCCCTGGTCAATGATGATGCGCGTCTCCTGCGCCACCTCCTCCTGGGTCAGCGCCCGCCGCACCACCGCCTTGTTGCTCCGGCGAAAGGCGCAGTAGCTGCACTCGTTCGCGCAGAGGTTGGACACGTACAACGGCGCGAAAAGCACCAGGCGGCGGCCGTAAATCTCCTCCTTGACCCGGCGCGCGGCGGCAAACACCTCCTCCAGCACTTCCGGGTTTTGCGCGCCCGCCAGGGCGGCCACGTCCGCCTCGTTCAACCCCTTCATTTCCAGGGACTTGGCGACAACCTCGCGCACATGGACCGGATCGGACTCACCGGCGGCGATGGCCGCCTCAATCCGTTCCGCGTCAATGGGAACCGTTTCTTTGATGTCAGACATGGAAACCGTCCTTGCCGGCAGGCGCCGGCTGCGGGATGGGCAGGGAAAACCGGCCCGTCACGCCTATTGATGAAACCCGCATCCGGAATGTCCGGAACAGGTCGGGAAAAGCACGGCCTGCGGGGAACAGGATGCACAACCACAGTTTAACAGCAGGCCTTACTATAACAACACCCGCCCGCCGGGGGGTAATCCGGGAATCCATGCGCCGCCGGAAACCGGGGGGAGGAAAAGGCACAAAAACGCCTGGCAGCCACCGGCGGACCCCGCCCGACTACGGCAATAGCGCCCCGGCGACCTCCATCACCACGGGCCACACCCTGCGGCCGTGCTTCCTGTACAGCGCCATGAGGTCTTTGCCCGCGCCTTTGCGGCCCGCCGCGGCCCATCCGGACACATGCAGCGCCACCTCGGCCTTGCCGTCCCGCGTCAAAAACCAGAACTCGTCCGAGTTGTCCACGTCGGGATGATCGCGCTGCGTCGTCAGCAGCGTGGCCGCCCAGGGAACCGCCTTGAAACACTCCGTGCGCGTGCCCCCGCCCGAGCCGGAGGTGTCCAGATACCCCTGGCGGCACTCCCAGCGGCACACTCCGAAAACGGCATGGCTCAGGAAGGCCGCGACAAACCGGTACACCAGCAGCTTGGGCGTTGTGGACGGCATGGACTTCGGCGGGACAACCCGCGCCAGCGCGCACACGTCGTCCAGCAGTTTGCGGTAATCCCCCGTCTTCATGAGCGCCGCGCGGATGTCCACACGACCGGCGGGGGAGTTCCCCCCCGGACCGCTAATGTGCATGCTCCCGCAGCGGTTGATGTTGATGGTGCCCTTCTCCGACATCAGGCCGAGGCAGTCCGACTGGCCGCCGCCCGGATGGTATTCAATCAGGTGGTAGCGCTTCGGAAAACGGCGGCACAGTTCGCAGGCCAGCCGCCACGACGCCGCCTCCACCAACTGACTGTTCCAGCATCCGAACTCTCCTTCCCCGTGCCTCCCTGCAAACGCTTCGGCCTCCGCCTCCCGCCGTTCCTCCTCCCGTTCCCAATGCTCATCCATTATTCAGGCTCCCTTCATGGTTAAGACAGGGGCCATGGGCCGTTGAACAACACCCCGTCCCTGATGCAACCGTCATAAAATGCGGAAATCAACCCGGTTGAATGCCATTCCCCTGGGCACGCGAAAGGAATGACGCGACGGAACGCTCTTCCCCTGAAGTGCATACGGCGATTGCCAACGCGCACCATGTCCCTTTTGGAGTGCGGCGGCAACGACGCCGCTTTTTAGATCCCAGCCTCCGCACAACTATCAAGCCCTCCAAACAAAGCGGTGTCGCCGCTACGCTCTGCCACCGCACTCCATATATGACTGCACCGACGCGCACCGTGTCCCTTTTGGAGTGCGGCGGCAACGACGCCGCTTTGGGTTTTCTGTGCTTACCAGTCCGAAGGCACATCGTACTCGTCATGAATATTAATGGTGTCTGTCATGAACTTGTATATCGTCTTTACCTGGGCGCTGGAGGCGGTCTGCTCGAACCATGTTGCCGAGCACCACGGGTAGAGGTGCGCAACAGCAACAAGACCATGCTTTACCGCATTCTGGTGCGTGTAGTTCAGCCGGGCAAAGTACGACCGCTCATAGGTGAGCCGCGTTTCCCGGAAGTTGTGCCAAACCTTGCGTCCCGGTGTGCCGTCAATGCGGTCAATCCACTTTGCCGTCTTTTCATGCAGGGTGCCGAGCATTCTCGACAGGTTCTCCGCGCCTCCTTCGACTTTCGGGGAATGCGCGATAAAATGGTAGTGATTCGAAAAGACGGCCCACGCCTCCATGCGCCAGCCGAAATCTGACGCAACCTTGAGCAATCCCCGGCAAAGGACGCCAAGTCGCGACGCGCCGCGAAAATGGTGCTCCTTGCGATAGGTTCCTGCCGTGACGAAGTACGTGCCGCTTTCGGAAAGACGATGCTCCGGGGCATGCGGCCAACACTCGGGATGAAGGTCGCCAGCGTCGGCATCAGCCACCGTTTTGCTGTCAGGAATGATTGGTTTGTTCATGATATTTCAGCCAAAGCGGTGTCGCCGCTGCGCTCTGCCACCGCACTCCATATGTGACGGCACCAACGCGCACCATGTCCCTTTTGGAGTGCGGCGGCAACGACGCCGCTTTTCCCTTGACGCCAAAACCCCAACCTCCGCGCGACCGCCAAGTCTCCGGACAAAGCGGTGTCGCCGCTGCGCTGTGCCACCGCCATACGTGACGGCAACAACGCGGCTACTGGAGCAGGTTGCCGATGCGCTGCATGAAGTCGCCGACGCGGGATCCGTATTCGGGCGAGCCGTCGTTGACGACCATGCCCTTCCCCATGGCGTCCACCAGGTCCACCTTGTTGCCGAGGATGGCCAGGGCCTCGTCGATGCCGGCGAACTTCATGTGGACGAAGGGCTGGCGGCGCTCGTAGGGGCCGCGCCCGGCGCGTGTCTGGCCCGCCTTGACCCTGAGGTGGCAGGCGATGTCGGTGCCGTTGACCGACCACTGGTAGATGCGCTCGGGCTGCTTGGTGGTCCATTTGACCATTTCGGGGTCGCCGGACTTGTTGAGCTGGCTGAGGGCGGTGGAGATCATGTAGAGGGTCATCTTGACCTTGAGCCGGGCCTGTTCGGGGGTCTTGGGCGCGGCGTCGGGCATGAGCAGCTTGAGGCCGAGGAGCAGGCCGAAGCTCTTCACCAGCAGGCCGAAGTTGCGGAAGGCGCTTTGGACCAGCGGGCCGGGGGACGGCAGCACGGGCCTGCCCCGGAACATGTCGTTCATCTTTGCCACGCTGGAAAAGGCGAAATGCACGTCGGGGTTTTCCGCCGCCTCCTGGACAAGGGTGAACTCGCCCTTGTCGAAGCGGATGTGGGCGCAGAGGGTGTCCGCGCCGTTGCGCGCGGAAAACTGGATGACGCCGGTGGTGTCCCTGAACTGTTCCCGCTTTTTCGGGTCGTCGGCGACCATGACCCTGATGAGGGGCAGCACGGCGCGCAGCACGACGCGCGCGGTGAGGAGATCCTCGCTGTTGGCGGTTGTCACACCTCGTCCTCCCAGTCCTCGTCGGCCTCGAATTCGCGGCCGAGCATGGCGCGGACCCGCTCCACGATGCCGTCGGTGTCAATCTTGTAGATGTGCATCAGGTCCTCGGGGTAGCCGTGGGGCGTGAACACGTCGGGGATGCCCGCCTTCTCGAAGACGCAGCCCTTGCCGCTGGCGGCGATCACGTCGGCCACGGCGGTGCCCATGCCGCCGATGACGTTGTGGTCCTCCACGGTGAGGATGCGGCGCGTCTCCGTGACGGCCCTCATGACGGCCTCCGTGTCAATGGGCTTGAGGGTGTGCAGGTTGAGCACGCGCACGCTCAGGCCGTCGTCGGCCTTCAGTATCTTCGCCGCCTCCACCGCCTGGAACACCGTGGTGCCGCAGGCGATGACGGTGATGTCGGTGCCGGGGCACATCTCCACGGCCTTTCCAATCTCGAAGGGGTAGTCCTCGGACGGGTAGGCGGCGGGCTCGAAGCCGCGCCCGATGCGGATGTAGACCGGCCCGTCGATGTCCATGCACTTTTTCACGGCCTGGGCGGTCTCGAACCCGTCGGCGGGAACGATGACGGTGAGGTTCGGGAAGGCGCGCACGATGGACAGGTCCTCGATGGCGTGGTGGGTGGAGCCCGCCGAGCCGAAGGAGGTGCCGCCGTGGGTGGCGATGACCTTCACGTTCAGGTTCTGGTAGCAGACGTCGGTGCGCAGGAACTCGCAGGCGCGCATGGACGCGAAGGCGGAGAAGGTGGACACGAAGGGGATGAGCCCCGCCTTGGCCATGCCCGCCGCCACGCCGAACATGTTCTGCTCGGCGATGCCGAAGTTGAAGAAGCGGTCCGGATACTTGTCGCCGAAGGCGCCAATCTGGGTGGACTTGGCGAGGTCGGCGGAGAGGCCGACGATTTCCGGGTGCATGGCGCCCAGGTCGCTGAGCACCACGCCGTAAATTTCGCGCGCGCTCATTTTCAGCGCGTCGTACACGGTCCAGGTGACGGTGCTTTCCGCTTTTGCCATGGTTCAGCCCTCCCCGATTGAGGCTTTGGCCTTGGAAACCAGCTCCGCGCCCAGCCCGCCGTAGTGCCATGCCGCCTTGTTTTCCATGAAGTCCACGCCCTTGCCCTTGACCGTGTCGCAGACGAGCATGACCGGGCCTTTTTTGAAGTCCAGGGCGTGCTCAATCGCCCCGGAGAGGGCGGCGAGATCGTGGCCGTCCACCACCCGCGTCTCCCAGCCGAAGGCGGCCCACTTGTCGGCCAGCGGCTCCAGCGCCATCACCGTCTCGGTCTCGCCGTCAATCATGAGGTGGTTGCGGTCCAGGAAGCCGACGAGGTTGCCCAGCTTGTAGTGGGCCGCGGACATGGCCGCCTCCCAGATGCTGCCCTCGTTGCTCTCGCCGTCGCCCACGACGCAGAAAACGCGCCAGTCCTTTTTCAGCACCCGCGCGCCCAGCGCCAGCCCCACCGCCTGGCAGAGCCCGTGGCCCATCGAGCCGGTGGACACCTCGCAGCCCACGGCCTTGTGGCTGTCGAGGTGCATGCCCAGCTTCGAGCCGGTCTCGTTGAAGGACTTCAGCTCCTCCATCGGGAAATAGCCCCGGTTCGCCAGCACCACCGCATGGCCCACGCCGCCGTGGCCCTTGCTGAGCACGAAACGGTCGCGGTCCTCCCAGTTGGGACGGGCCGGATCGATGTTCATGTGCCTCCAGTAGAGCAGCGTGAGGATGTCCGCCATGCTCAGCGCGCCGCCGATGTGCGCGCCGCCGGACCATCCGGTCACGTCGGCGATGTCCCGCCGGATTTTCGCGGCGGTGCGCCGCAGATCCGCAAGTTCCTGTTCCGTCAGTGGCATGTTGCCCTCCTGGGACGTTGCGGCGCGGTCACGCGCCGTGCTGCTGTTTCACCGCCTTGAACGCCTCGTCGCAAATGTCCAGCGTTTGCCTGATGTCCTCGTCGGTGTGGGCCGTGGAGAGGAACCAGTTGTGGTGCGATGTGAAGTACGCGCCCCGCCGGGTGCACTCGCCGCACCACTGCTGGTGCAGCGTCATGGTCGGATCGTCGGTGATGCGCACATAGGGCATGGACGGCTCGCCGGACACCTTGAGGGTGTAACCGTGGCTTTTGGCGACGTCCACCATGCCGTTGAGCAGTTTTTCGCCCGAGGCCCGGAGCAGGGCGGGCGCGTCAAGCCGCGCCAGCTCCCTGAGCGTGGCGAGCGCGGCGACCATGGGCCCCGCGCTGAACCAGTAGCTGCCCGTGTGGAACACCCTCGCCACGTCGTTGCGCAGGGCGTCGCAGCCCACCAGGGCCGACACGGGGTAGCCGTTGCCGATGGCCTTGCAGAAGGCGATGAGGTCGGGCTTGAACCCGTAGTGCTCGCAGGAGCCGCCCATGTGCAGGCGGAACCCCGCGCGCACGTCGTCGATGATGAAGACGATGCCGTGCTTCCGCAGCACCGACTGCACGCGCTCCCAGTAGCCCGGCGCGGGCAGCTCGTTGTCGGCGTAGACGGGGTGGTGGTAGGGCGAGGAAATGAAGCCCGCCACGTCGCCGGGGTTCTCGGCGATGACCCGCTCCAGCGCGTTCACGTCGTTCCAGGGGATGCGGATGACGTTCGCCAAATCCGCGTCAATGAGCCCGTGGTGGCCCGGCCCCTGCATCCAGGGCGTGGTGCCGTGGTAGCCGCCCTTGACCGCCACGATCTTGCGGCGGCCAGTGGCCGCGCGCGCCGTCATCACGGCAAGGTTGGTCACGTCCGCGCCGTTCTTGGCGAAGAAGGCCCAGTCGGCAACGGGGATCAGATCCACCATGTGCTCCGCCAGCTCGACCATGCGCGGCGACGCTGCGCTGTTCGAGTCGGCCTCGGCCATCTGCGCCTGGTACGGGCCGTCCACCGCCGGGTTGCCGTAGCCGAGAATCATCGGGCCGTAGGCGCACATGTAGTCGATGAACCGGTTCCCGTCCACGTCCCAGAAATGGGCGCCCTTCGCCCTGGCCGCGAAAAAGGGGTAGGCGTCCGGCGGGATGCAGGGGGGCACGCCGAAATGGCCGTAGACGCCGCACGGAATGACCCGGCACGCCCGCGCGAACAGCGCCTTTGATTCGGGGTATTCGTAAGTTTTCATTGGGCACTCCTCCCGAGGGTCCGCCGCGGGGGCGGCGGGCCCGGACGGGTCATGAAAGGTACTTCTCCACCCGGTCCATTATCAGGGACGTGTTGTCCACCAGCGGGATCAGCCCGGAAATGGCCAAATCACCCCTGCCAATCGCGGTGAACCCGTCCACCTGGTTGTTCAACAGCACCGCCGCCGCGTTGATGTCGCGGAAGATCATCCTTGCGGAGGGGTGCTCCGCCGCACCCTTGCCCGCCTCCACGCCCTGGGGTCCGTATTTCACCCAGGCGTGGGGGCCCTCCGGAGACAGGGAAATCTGGAGCGTGCCGTGGGGCGTGCCCGCGGCCACCTTGCGGCAGACCGGCTCCAGCCGCGCCAGCTCGCGCACCGCGTGCGCCGCCGTGTGCAGCAGCAGCGTGGTGCGGGCGCGCACAAAGGCCTCGTCCCTCTTCGCCTGGGGCCCGGGCTTCAGGTAATGCTCAAGCCGCGCGGTGATTTTCGGGAAGTCGTTCTTCAGGAAGCCGAGCCTGCCGAAGCCCTTCAGCGGCACGGGCATGCCCCGCCCGTCAAACATCCTGTTGAGGTGCGCCGGCGAAACGAAGCCGAGCCGCACATCGGGCGCGGCATGGGCGCCCGCGCCGTGGCGGCAGGAGCCGCCCTTGTACTCCAGCCACGCCGAGGGGCCGCCCATCACTGTGAACTGCACCGATATGTTCCAGTCCCCGCAAATCGCCGCGGCCTCCGGATCAAGCCCCGGCAAATCCTCGAGATTTTGCAGCACCGCGCCAAGATTGAGATGCGCCTTCAGCAAATCCGCGCCCATGAGACCCCGTCCTCTCTTGTCGTCCGCCCTTGCGGCCATGTTGTCACGGCATTGAACCTAACAATAACGGGGAAGGTTTTTCAAGAGATTTGGCGGGGCGCGCGGCGAAGGCGTCCCGCCCGCCGCAAATTCGGGGCGAATAACGCTTGACACGGACCGGCGCATTTTGGTAACTTATCCGTTGATCCGTCCGCTTCGGCGGGCGGCTTTCGTTCTGTGGACGAATGCTGGCGTAGCTCAGTAGGTAGAGCAGCTGACTTGTAATCAGCAGGTCGGGGGTTCGATTCCCTTCGCCAGCTCCAGCATTTGCCCGCTGAAAGTTGAACTGTTTTTCAGGTTCCGGCCGCGCTGGCGCGGCTGGAATTCCCGTGGTGGGATGTCCGAGTGGCTAAAGGAGATGGGCTGTAAACCCATTGGCTAACGCCTACGTTGGTTCAAATCCAACTCCCACCACCATTTTTAAAACAGGACGCGCCTCCGGGCGTGTTTTGGCGGGAATAGCTCAGTTGGTAGAGCGTCAGCCTTCCAAGCTGAGGGTCGCGAGTTCGAGCCTCGTTTCCCGCTCCATAATAAAACAGTTTTTACGGATGCCCGCGTAGCTCAGTCGGTAGAGCACTTCCATGGTAAGGAAGGGGTCACCAGTTCGATTCTGGTCGTGGGCTCCATTATTCAAGACAACAGGCCCCGGCGCGGGCGCGGAGTGGAACCGCCGCAACGGCCGGGTTTCGGCTCAGGAAGGACACTACAATGGCCAAGGAAAAGTTTGAGCGCACGAAACCGCACGTGAACGTGGGGACGATTGGTCACGTTGACCACGGCAAGACGACGCTGACGAGCGCGATCACGAAGACGCTTGCGAAGTCCGGCAAGGCGAAGGCGATGGACTTTGCGATGATCGACAAGGCGCCGGAGGAGAAGGAGCGCGGCATCACGATTTCGATTGCGCACGTGGAGTACGAGACGGACGCGCGTCACTACGCGCACGTTGACTGCCCCGGTCACGCGGACTACATCAAGAACATGATCACGGGCGCGGCGCAGATGGACGGCGCGATTCTCGTGGTGGCGGCGGACGACGGCCCGATGGCCCAGACGCGCGAGCACATTCTTCTTGCGCGGCAGGTGAACGTTCCCGCGATGGTGGTGTGGATGAACAAGGTTGACATGGTTGACGATCCCGAGCTTTTGGAGCTTGTGGAGCTTGACCTGCGCGAGCTGCTGACGAAGTACGAGTTCCCCGGCGACGAGATTCCGATCATCAAGGGTTCGGCGCTGAAGGCGATGGAGGGGGACCCGGAGCATGAGCAGAAGATATTCGACCTGATGAAGGCGGTTGACGACTACATTCCGACGCCGGTGCGCCCGCTTGACAAGGACTTCCTGATGCCGATCGAGGACGTGTTCACGATCACGGGCCGCGGCACGGTGGTGACGGGGCGCATCGAGCAGGGGAAGGTGAAGGTTGGCGAGAAGGTCGAGCTTGTGGGGATCATGCCGGAGATCAAGGAGACGACGGTGACGGGCGTCGAGATGTTCCGCAAGCTGCTTGACGACGGTCAGGCGGGCGACAACGTTGGCCTTCTGCTTCGCGGCGTGGACCGCGACATGGTTGAGCGCGGGATGGTGGTTTCGAAGCCGAAGTCGATCAAGCCGCACACGAAGTTCGAGGGCGAGGTTTACGTGCTGAAGAAGGAGGAGGGCGGCCGTCACACGCCGTTCTTCAACGGGTACCGCCCGCAGTTCTACTTCCGCACAACGGACGTGACGGGCTCCCTGAACCTGCCGGAGGGGATGGAGATGGTGATGCCGGGCGACAACGTGAAGATGTCGATCGAGCTGATCAACTCCATCGCCATGACGGAAAACCTGCGCTTCGCCATCCGCGAGGGCGGACGCACCGTCGGCGCCGGCGTCGTCACCAAGATCATCGAGTAGCTGAAAGTTTAATCAGTCGCCGCCTCCCCGCCAACCGGGGGGGCGGCGCACTGCGGAAAGCGTTTGTTTTACCGCAGGGGTGTAGCACAATGGCTAGTGCAGCGGCCTCCAAAGCCGAAGGTTGGGGGTTCGAGTCCCTCCACCCCTGCCATTATTCTGTTCGGACGGTGCAAAAGAAACCGGAAGGCTGACCATGGCTAAGCAAGCGGCGGTTGCCGAAGAAAAACCGGGCCTGATCCAAAAGGTGCAGACTTACTACGAGGAAGTCATCTCGGAGCTGAAGAAAGTCACCTGGCCCACGAAGGCGGACCTGCTCGCCTCCACAAAAGTGACCATGTTCCTCATCGTGATCATGGCCGTGATGGTGTTCGTGTACGACCAGGTGCTCGGCGTCGCGGTGATGATGCTGCTGAGCCTGGGAAGCTAGGGAGCGCGGACGTGTCTGACAAAGAGCTCACAGGCGTAGCGGCGGGCCGCGAGGCCGAGGATTTGGAGAACATCCCGGCCGGCCTCCAGCTTCGGGAGGTTCCGGAGGACGGAATCGTCCGGCGCTGGTACGCGCTGCACGCCCATTCCGGACAGGAGGGCAGCGTGCGCACCATGCTGCTCGCCAAGGCCGCCCAACTGGAGAATCCGGCGCTCCTGCTGAACGTGTTTGTGCCCATCGAGGAGGTGCAGGAGATGCGCGGCGGCCAGAAAAAGGTCTCGCGCCACAAGTTCTTCCCCGGCTACGTGCTGGTGCAGCTCCCCGAGCACCCCGAGAACTATCCGGAGGTCTGGCACCTCATCAAGGACACGCCCGGCGTGACCGGCTTCATCGGCTCCCGCACGGTGCCCGTGCCCCTGGAGGACGCCGAGGTCAACGCGATCATCGAGGTCCTGCGCGGCGAGCGCGAGCGGCCCAAGCCGAAGGTGGACGTCGAGGTCGGCGCCCGCGTCAAGATCACCGAGGGCCCCTTCGCCAACTTCCTTGGCAAGGTGGACGACATCAACTTCGAGCGCGGCACCATCAAGGTGCTGGTGGAAATATTCGAACGCCTGACCAGCATTGAAGTCGAATTCTGGCAGGTCGAGCAAATCTGAACGGAGACTTTTTCCCATGGCCCCGAAAAAAAAGCAACTCAAGGCGATGGTCAAGCTGCAGTGCCCCGCGGGCGCGGCAAACCCGGCCCCGCCCGTCGGCCCGGCCCTCGGCCAGCACGGCGTGAACATCATGGAATTCTGCAAGCAGTTCAACGAGCGCACCAAGGAGCAGTCGGGGCTTATCATCCCCGTCGTCATCAGTGTGTTCGACGACCGCACCTTCACCTTCATCACCAAGACCCCGCCCGCGCCGGTGCTGCTCAAGCGCGCCGCCCAGCTTGCGAAGGCCTCCCCCGCGCCGAACAAGAACAAGGTCGGCAAGGTCACGGACGCGCAGGTTGAGGAAATCGCCCGGATGAAGATGCCCGATCTGAATGCCGCCTCCGTCGAGGCCGCCAAGCGCATGATCGCCGGCACCGCCCGCAGCATGGGCCTGGTTGTGGAGGGCTAAAAGCCCCCTGTCCACGGTGGTTCCGCCGCGCGCCGGGTGGTGCGCGGCGTTGTTTTGGAAACGATCCCCCGCCGGGGGATCACAACTGTGGGAGGGCCCTGCGGGGTCCGCGTAACCACGGGAGAAGAGACAATGGCAAAACAGAGCAAGCGCGTGCGCGGGCTTCAGGAAAAGGCGGACCGCACCCGGTTCTACGACCTTTCCGAAGCCGCCGCCAAGGTCAAGGAATGCGCCACGGCGAAGTTTCCGGAAACGGTCGAGCTGGCGTTCCTGCTGGGCGTTGACCCCCGCCACGCCGACCAGATGGTCCGCGGCGCGGTGGCGCTGCCCCACGGCACGGGCAAATCCGTCCGCGTGGTGGTCTTCTGCGAGCAGGAGGAGCAGGTGAAGGCGGCCCAGGAGGCCGGCGCCGACTTCGTCGGTTCCGAGGACCTGGCCACCAAGATTCTGGGCGGCTGGACCGATTTCGACGCCGCCGTGGCCGCGCCGGACATGATGAAGCACGTCGGCAAGCTCGGCAAGGTGCTGGGCCCCCGCGGGCTCATGCCCAGCCCCAAGGCCGGCACGGTCACCCCGAACGTGGGCCAGGCCGTCCGCGAAATCAAGGCCGGTAAAATCGAGTACCGCGTCGACAAGTTCGCCAACATCCACGTTCCCGTCGGCAAGGCGAATTTCACCACCGAGCAGATTATCGAAAACGCCGCCGCCGTGATTGAGGCGCTCATCAAGTCCAAGCCCTCCGCCTGCAAGGGCACCTACCTGAAGAGCGTGTGCATGAGCAGCACCATGGGGCCCGGCTTCAAGCTCGACCCCGCCGCGCTCACCTCCCAGTACCGGGTCTGATTCCGCCAGGTTCCGCGGCCGGAACGCCTTCGGGTGTTCCGGCCCTTTTTATTTTGCGCGGCGGTCGTCCACCAGTTTGACCCCAAGCGGGGCGGTCGTCTCCACCCGCCGCAGCACGGCCCCACCCTCCCCCGCGCCCACCGACGCCTCCAGCCGCACCACCGCGTCCATTTCCGGATTGGCCGACTCCAGCCGCACGTCCGACAGGTTCAGCCCCCCCGTGTTTTCCACCACCACGGCGGCGCAGGGGCGCGGCGCGGTCCAGTCCGGCTCGCACCACACCGCCAGACCGGACACCGTAACGCCCTCCGCCGCCCCGATGTAAAGCGCGGCGCCGGGCGGGTTGACGCACTGGTTGTCCACCACCGTGATGCCGCGCAGCAGACGTCCCGCCGCCAGGCCGGAAACCGCCCTGCCCGCGATTTGGATGGCCGCGCCGCGCGGGTCCGCGCCGTACCACATGGACCGGCCGCAGTCGCGCACCGTGTTGTGGCGGATCACGACGCCCCGGGGCGCCACCCCCTCGGGCCAGGCCGGGTCATTCCCCGCCACAATGCCCAGCGCGCCCAGCCGGTCCATGAAATTGCGCTCCACCAGCCCGTCCGTTGCCTTGATCATCATGCCGTGCCGACGGTGGTTGAAAAAGACGTTGCCGGTGATTTCAAACCCCGCCCCGCAGCGGCTCAGGTTGTACACGGAGTCCGCGGTGCTGAAGTCGGGACCGGCTATCATGTCCGGTATCCGCGATTCAAGGGATACGCGCAGCGTTCCGGCCTCCCCGCCCGCGCGCACCGAAGCCACCCGCGACTCCCCCCGGATGCGGCCGTTGACCGGGTCGAACACCTGCACAACATCCCCCGGCTCAATCGAGCCGCCGCCGGAAACGCGCAGCACCGTCTCGGACACCACCGTCTCCACCCGGTTCGGCGGATAGTAAATGTTGACGCCGTCGTCGGCCATCCCCTCAAAGTGGCATCCGGTCACCCGTGGCCCGCGCAGATTCTGCTGGCAGTGCACGCCGTCGGAGTTGGTGGAAAGCAGCCGGTCCGTGCCCGGCCTCGGGGCCACAATCATGCGGTCCACCGTGAGGGAGTCCGCCCCAACGGCCCCCACCGCAAGGCTCTGCGAGGCGTGCACGGACACCCGCCGCACCCCGCATTCCCGGCTGCGCCAGAAGAAGAACGCGCCGCCCCGGCCGTGGCGCGCCATGTGCACGAAACGGTCACCGGAACGCATCTGCTCCAGCCGGTTTTTCTGGTCGGCCACGGGGCGCATGCGCCACACCCGCCCCGTGACGGGCTCCCAGCCGTCCATGAAGACAAAGTCGGGCGCGCCCGCCTTGAGTTCCGGCCGTTTCGCGTCGTAAATCATGCCCCACTGGCCGTAGGGCTTGGGCGCGTCCGCAAACCACGGCTCATCGAGGTTCGGATAGCCCTCCTGAAGGGCGAGATCAAACCACCCCGCCGCCCGGTCCACCCAGAGCACCCGGCCCTGCGTGAAGGGCACGGGGTCATGGTCCACCGCCAAATCCTCAAACCAGACCCGCTCCGATTCGGCGACAAAGAATCCCCCCTGCCTGGGGTCCGTCAGCAGCAGCAGCGTGTCCTGCCCCGCGCCGCGCAGGGTCAGCCCTTTTGCGCCTCGCACCACCACGGCGGAATCGTGCTCCGGACCGGAGCCCAGCCGGTAGACCCCGCGCTCCAGGAGGATTTCCACGGGACCGGCCGTCTCCGCGGCGCGGGCGACACACCGGCGCAGTGCGGGACCGTCGTCCTTTTTGTCGCCGGGAACCGCGCCGAAATCACGCGCGCGCAGGGTTTCCGCACCGGCGCCAAAGGCCGCCAGCAGGCAGAGCATGATCACGGGCGCGGCCCTATTCATGGGACACATTCCCATACCACCAGGGTGGTTTGGGACGGCCCCCCCGAAGCGCCTCGCGCACCTGGGCCGTCAGCACCTCCAGAATGCGGTCCACCGTCTCGCGGCCCAGCCGCGCCGAGGCGGTCTCCCTGGGGTCGTCGCCGCGCACCCCGCAAAGCGGGTCGTCGTGCCGTTCCATCCGCTTCAGCTCCACCATCTCGGGAAAAAGGTGCATGGCAATGGAAGTCTCCCACTTCGCCGCGTGGTCGCCGCGGAACTCGGTGGGATAGGCCTCCGCCTCGCTCAGCGCCATCACCACCAGCCCCGGACGGGCGGACGTGATTTCGCGGGCGGTGTTCTTCACCCCCGCCACCTGCTCCTCCGGATAATGGCCCGTGAGCACCACCAGCACCCGGAACCCCGTGTCCGCAAGGCGCTCACAGGTCCGCCGCAGGCAGCCCAGCACCCATTCCTCCTCGGCGGGGATGGAGCCGAAGGCGTCGCCGAGCCCGCCGGCGTACCCGTGCCATGCTGGGGGCAGCACCGCGCCGCCCGTCTGCGCCGCGGCGCGCAGGCAGATCTCGTGCGCCTTCAGCGCGTCATAGCCCAGGGGCAGGTGCCACCCGTGAAACTCCAGCGCGCCAAGGGGGATGTACGCCACCGGCGACTCCTCCAGCGCGCGCCGCAGTTCCCACGGGCGCATCCGTTCGTAATGCAGTGTCCGTTTCATCCGGCTCCGTTCCGCGCCCGAAGGCGCGGTGTGGATTCTTGCAGAAGGAACGCCGCCACGGCAAGCCCGCCGCGCGGTTGACCGCCCCCCCCTCCTTTGCTACACTCCCGCCGGGAGGAAATGGAAACGCAAGGAGCGGCCCATAATGCGCGCGGTGGTCCAGCGGGTGACCGAATCACAAGTGACGGTGGACGGCAGGACAACGGGTAAAATCGGCCCGGGATTCATGGTGCTGCTGGGGGTGGAGGAAGGCGACGCCGGGCCGGACGCGGACTACATCGCCGAGAAAATCACCCATCTGCGGGTGTTTCCCGATGACAACGGGAAGATGAACCGTTCCGTGGCGGACGCGGGCGGCGCGGTGCTGCTCATTTCGCAGTTCACCCTGCACGGCGACTGCCGCAGGGGGCGGCGGCCCTCCTTCACGGCGGCGGCGCGGCCCGAAACGGCCGTTCCCCTCTATGAGGGTGTGGCGGCAAGGCTCCGCGCGGCGGGGCTCGTGGTGGAAACCGGCGAGTTCGGCGCGCACATGGCGGTTTCCCTGGTCAACGACGGGCCGGTGACCATTCTGCTGGACTCAAAGAAACTGTTTTAACCGGGGCGCGCGCCCGCGGACACACGCAATGCCAAGACAACACGCCCTTTCAAGAACGGAGCTGCTCATAGGCGCGGAGGCGCTCGCCGTGCTGCGCGGCAAAACGGTCGCCGTGCTCGGCATAGGCGGCGTGGGTAGCTACGCCGTGGAGGCCCTCGCCCGCTGCGGCCTGGGTCATCTCCTGCTGGTGGACGACGACACCGTGTGCCTCACCAACCTGAACCGGCAGCTCCACGCGACGCGCAAAACCATCGGCAAAAACAAGGTGGAGGTGATGGCGGAACGAATCGCCGAGATTGACCCCAAAATCTCCGTGGACGCGCGGGTCTTCTGCATCACCCCGGAAAACGTCCCCGAGCTGCTCGGCGGCCCCATTGACTATGTCATTGACGCCATAGACACCATTTCAGCCAAAATCGCCGTGATTGAGCACTGCTTCAAACATAACATTCCAATCATCAGCTGCATGGGCACGGGCAACAAGCTCGACCCCGCAAAGTTCGTCGTCACCGACCTCTACAAGACCCGGAACTGCCCCCTTGCCCGGGTAATGCGCAACGAGCTGAAAAAACGGAACATCACAAAGCTCAAGGTTGTTTGGTCCGAGGAGGTTCCCCGAAAACCGCGCGGGGCGGAGGTGCTCACCTGCAAACAGGCCTGCGTCTGCAACAGCGACGCCGGCCGGAAATGCTCCGTCAGGCGGCAAATCCCCGCCAGCATCTCCTTCGTCCCGCCCGTGGCCGGTTTCATCCTCGCCGCCCATGTGGTGCGGGAACTGGCCGGGGTGTGAAATTTCGGGTTTAACCGTTGCTGGAAACCCTAATCCCGCCTTAAAATGGGGCCAATGAATTCCATCAGGGCCTGGACATCGTTTTTCCTGATTATTTTCAGGTACATGCTTTCCCGGCTGGGGCTGGGGCGGCGGCCCTCCTTTTTCGACCGCAAGGAGGAGGTCACCCTGGTGGTGCACCAGATGTTCCGCTGGCGCGGGCGGGTGCGCGTGCTGAACGGGGAAAACTGCCCCTCCGACGGCCCCGCAGTCTTCGCGGCAAACCATCACAAGCTGGACGACCCGATTGACCTTTGGCCGGGCATCGTCTGGTCCACCGGCGGCCGCGTTTATCCGCGCTTCATGATGCGCGACGACTTTTTCCGGGGCTTCCCCTGGGACTGGCTGCCGGTCCATCCCAACCACCTCTGCGAGATGGCGGGCTGCGTCGGCATCTCCCGCGACCGGGTGACTCCGGGTCAGCTCCGGCCCTTTGTGGACCTTCTGCTGCGGGGGGATGCTTTCGTCATGTTTCCCGGCCGCACCCGCAGCCGCTGCGGCGCGTGGTTTGAATACCAGGAGCCCTACACCGAACCCGGCTCTGTGGGGTTCCTCATCGCGCTGGCCCAGCGGCGCAGTCCCGGACTCTCCGTGGCGGCGGTGCCCGCGGCGCGCACCTGGCATCCCGCTCGCAAATACTCCACCATCGCCTTTGGCGCGCCGCTGCGCCTGGAGGCTCCGGGCGACCGCGCCGCACAGCGCGATCTGGACCACAGGCTCCTTGCCGCCGTGGGCAGGCTCATCGAAGTCCATGGGGTGCATCTAACGGCGGCGCTGCTATGGCGGCACTGCCTGCACCACGGCGCCGCGCCGGTCCCCGTCGACACCCTGGCCGGGGCCGTCTCACGCTGGGCGGATGCCGCCCCGGATGTTTGCACCGCAAAAGAGGTCAAAAACGATCCTGAGGGGGAATGCGCCCTGGCCCTGTCCTGGTTTGCCCGGCGGGGAATGCTGCGCATGAAAAACGGTCTTGTCCTCCCCGATGCGGGGCGCATCCTCGCCGCGCCCCCCTGGGACACCCGTTACAGGAAAGCCAACCCCGTAAAATATTGGGCGAACCAGACCCTCCACCTGCCCGAAGTGGCGGCATGGGCGGAGAAAAATCCAACCGGTGCCGTTCGCTTATAAAAACACCACGCCCTGCCCCACGGCTCCGGCGATGTTGACACCCATGGAGGGGGTGCGCCGCCGCAGTGCGGCCCCCGCTTCCGCCGCCTGTTCCCGCTTGCCGCAGAGGCCGAACACCGTGGAGCCGCTGCCGCTCATGAGCGCGGCGTCACAGCCGGCGTCCAGCAGGTCCCGCTTTATGCGGGCCAGTTCGGGGTGCATGGCGAATACCGGCCCCTCCAGACGGTTGAAGAGCATCCCCGGCACGTCCCCGTCGGCCAGCGCGCGCAGGGCGCTGCGGAAGGAGCGGGTGCGCCCGGCGCGGGGGCGTTCCGTGTTGCGCTCCAGCAGGGGGTGCTGGTAGGCGTCGCGGGCGCTGACGGCAACGGGCGGATGGACCAGCACAAACCACCACCCGACCAAGGGGGGCAGCGCAAAGATTTCCTCGCCGCGCCGGGTGGCCCCGGCGGTGCCGCCGGTGAGGCAGTAGGGCACGTCGGAGCCCAGCTCAAGGGCGAGCGCGGCCAGTTCCGCCTGGCCCAGCCCCAGCCCCCAGAGGCGGTTGAGCGCGAGCAGCGCGGCGGCGGCGTTGCCCGAGCCGCCCGCCAGCCCCGCCGCCACGGGGATGTTCTTCTCCAGATGGATGCGCGCGCCATGGCGGGTGCCGCGGGCCCGGTTCAGCAGTTCGGCGGCGCGGACCACCAGATTGCGCCCGTCCACGGGCAAACCGGGATCGGAGCAGATGAGGATGATCCCGCCGGAGGGCGCCGGCGCGAAGGACAGCTCGTCCCACAAGTCCACGGTTTGAAACACCGTCTCAATGTTGTGGAACCCGTCGCGGCGGTGGTTCAGCACGTCAAGATGGAGGTTGACCTTGGCGTGGGAGCGGCACCGGACCTCGCCGCCCCCGCGGAATGCGCCGGATGCCCTGTCAGTTTCCATGCCCTTGCTCCCGTTTCCGCCGGCAAACACCGTTCAAACAGGCAAAAGCCGCCTCCGCGCCGGAACGGCTGTTCCGGACGCGGAAAAGCGGCTTTCCAAACCCCGGCACGGGCGGATGCCGTGCGGGATTAGGCGTTGCGCTGCTTGGCCTTGACGCGGGCGGACTTGCCGACGCGGTCGCGCAGGTAATACAGTTTGGCGCGGCGCACCTGGCCCTCGCGGATCACCTCAACCTTTTCCACGCGCGGTGAGTGCAGCGGGAAGACGCGCTCGACGCCCTCGCCGAAGGCCACGCGGCGGACGGTGAAGGTGGCGGCGGGGCTCTCGGCGCCCTTGCGCGCAATCACCACGCCCTCGAAGACCTGGATGCGCTCCTTCTCGCCCTCAACAATGCGGAAATGCACGCGGACCGTGTCGCCCACGTTAAACTTCGGCAGTTTTTCGGCGGCCTTCACAAACTTCTGGCTGTATTCGTCAACAACGTTCACGGTTCTCTCTCCTTCTCCGAAACCGGAGTTTCTTGCCCGATTTCGGCGAGCAGTTCCAAGTCTTCTTCCGTCAGGTCCACCAACAAATCCGGCCTGCGCGCGCGTGTGGCGCGCAGGGACTCCTTCCTGCGCCAGCGGCAAATCGCGGCGTGGTTGCCGCCGAGGAGCACCTCGGGCGCCCGCATGCCGCGGAAATCCACGGGCCGCGTGTACTGCGGCGGCCCGAGCACGTTGTGGAAGAACGAGTCGGTGTCCACCGACTCCCACTTGCCCACGACCCCGGGGATCATGCGGCTCACGGCCTCCACAAGCACGAGCGCGGGCAGTTCGCCGCCGCTCAGCACATAATCGCCTATCGAGATCTCCTCCGTCACCAGCGCCTCCGACACCCGCTCGTCCACGCCCTCGTAGCGCGCGCACAGAAGCACCATGTCCGGGGCGGCGGCCAGCTCCCTGACCTTTGCCTGGTCAAGGCGGCGGCCGCGCGGCGACAAAAGAATCACCCGCTCCAGCGAATTGCGTCCTCTTAAACTTTCAACCGCCGCAAACAGCGGCGCGCACTGCATCACCATGCCGGCGCCGCCGCCGTAGGGCGCGTCGTCCACCGACCGGTGCCGGTCCTCCGAAAAGTCGCGCGGGTTCACCAGCGCCACCTCCAGCAGGCCCTCCTGTTGCGCCCTGCCCAGCAGGCTCGCCTTCAGGGCGCCCTCAAGAATCTCCGGGAACAATGTGAGGATGTCTATCCTCATCACCGGCCTTTCATCCGTCCGCCATGCCGGGCGGCGCGGCCACGCCCAGTTCCAGCAGATTCAGCGCCGGATCAAACCGGCGGACCGTTTCCGCGCAATACGACATCACCAGTTCGCCGCCGCCGAGCCGAATCCGCAGCATCAGGCCCGCGGGCCCCGGCCAGGCGTCCTCCACACGGCCCCGGGCGCCGCATGAAAAGCAAACCGCGGCGCCCGCGACGGCCCCGGCGGGGGGCGCGTTCGGATCGGGCGCGCCCGCCTCGTCCGGCGTCATCACCACCGACGCATGGCGCAGCGCCGCAATCACGTCGCGGGGCGTTCCCGCGCCGAGCACCGCCACGCCGCCGTCTCCCTGCGCCTCAAAGGCGTCCACCCGCGCGCGGACCACCACCCCCTGCGGGGTGACGAACCGGAGGCGCGGGCTTTCCGCCGCGCGCCGGGCATAGCCGGGCTCCAGCCTCAGCCGCACCTCGCGGCGCGGGGGCTGCACAGAAAGCACGCTTCCAACGGCCACCCAGTCGTCCATGGGCCGGTTCCGGCTCAGTCGAGGATGTCAAGCATCACCGGCGAGCCGGCCTTGCCCGAGGCCGTGCTGACCAGCGTGCGCAGCGCCCGCGCGGTGCGGCCGCCGCGCCCAATCACGCGGCCCATGTCGTCCCCGTGCACTTTCAACTGAATGCGGGGGCCATCCTCTGATTCAACCGTCCCGACGGACACCCCGTCCGGGTGCTGCACAAGACGGCCGACCACGAAGGCCACCATTTCCTCGACGGGGGTCATTCCGCGTCACCGGCCCCGGCTTCGCCTTCGGCGGGCGCGGCGGCTTCAGCCTCCGCTTCGGGCTCCGCGGCGGCTTCCGTCTCCACAACCTCGGGGGCGGGGGCGGGCTTCGCCTTCGGCGGCGCCGGCGGCGTGTAGCCCTTCACCTCGACCGCGCCGTCCTTGACCTGCGCGGTGGCGTCCTCGGGCGTGGTGCCGTCGTTGAAGTGCTTCATGATGCCCAGCTTGCTGAACACGGTGCGGACCGTGTCGGAAGGCTGCGCGCCGGTCCGCAGCCACTCAAGGGCGCGGTGCGCGTCCACCTGGCTGACCGGTTCCGGACGGGCCGTCGGATGGTAAAAACCGACGGTGTCCACCTCGCGGCCGCGCGTGCGGCTGCGGGAGTCCTGCACCACGATGCGGTAGTACGGTTTTTTCTTTCGTCCGCCGCGCTTCAAGCGAATCACTGTTGCCATGTTTGTCCTCTTTGCCTGCTAAAACCCCGGCATGGGTGGTAGGGGCCCGCGGGGCTGGCGTCCCTTGCCGCCCTTCGCGCCCTTCAACATTTGCTTCATCATCAGCTTCATCTTCTGGAAGTCCTTCAGCATCGCGTTCACCTCCTGCACGGAGGTCCCGCTGCCGTCGGCGATGCGCCTGCGGCGGCTTCCGTTGATGATTTCGGGCTTGCTGCGCTCCTTGGCCGTCATCGAAAGGATGATCGCCTCGGTGTACTTCAGCTCGTCCTCCGCCCCGTCGAAGCCCTGCGGCATCATCTTGTTCAGCCCGGGTATCTTCGACAGCAGGTCGGTTATCGAGCCCATCTTCTTCATCTGCCGCAGCTGCGACAGGAAATCATTCAGGTCCAAATCGCCCTTGCGCACCTTGCGCTGCAGGTCCATCGCCTGGTCGCGATCCACCACCTGCTGGGCCTTTTCCACCAGCGACACAATGTCGCCCATGCCGAGAATCTGATCGGCCATGCGCTCCGGATGGAACGGCTCCAGCGCCTCCAGCTTCTCGCCCGTGCCCACGAACTTCACCGGGCAGCCCGTCACCTCGATGAGGCTGATGGCCGCGCCGCCGCGCGCGTCGCCGTCCATCTGCGTCAGAATCACGCCCGTCAGCGGCAGCGCCTCGTGGAACTGCTTCGCCGAGCGCACCGCGTCCTGGCCGGTCATCGCGCTGGCGACGAACAAAATCTCGTGCGGTGTCGTCTGCGCCGCAATCTGCCGCACCTCCGCCATCATCTCCGAGTCCACATGAAGGCGGCCCGCCGTGTCCAGGATGATCGTGTCGCAGCCGCGCATCTGCGCCTCGCCGCGCGCCATCAGGCAGATGTCCACGGGGTTGGCCTTCACGCCCAGGCTGAAGGACTCCACGCCCGCCTGGCGCGCCACAATCTCCAACTGGTCTATGGCGGCGGGACGGTACACGTCCGCGCCCACAAGCAGCGGATGCTGGCCGCGCTTCTTCAGCATCAGCGCCAGCTTGCCCGCCGTCGTCGTCTTGCCCTGGCCCTGCAGGCCCACCATCATGATGATCGTCGGCGGCTTCTCCGCCCGCGTCAGGGGCGCGTTCCGCTCGCCCATCAGTTTCACCAGCTCGTCATGGACGATCTTCACAATCATCTGGCCGGGGTGGATGCTGTCGAGCACCTTCTGGCCGACCGCCGACTCCTGCACATCGGTGATGAACTGCTTGACGACCTTGTAATGCACATCGGCCTCAAGCAGCGCCTGGCGGATCTGCTGCAGGGCGTCCTTCATGTTCGCTTCGGTCAGGCGGCCCTGCCCGCGAATATTCTTGAACACCGACTCCAGCCGTTTTGTCAGGCTTTCAAACATAAGTCTCCACCACTTCAGGAGTTGCGAAATCTCAACAGCGCGGTGCGGCGGGGGCTTTCGCCGCCGCCGCGCCGGGCGTCCGTCCGTAAAGACAGATCACCCCCGCACAGGGGCGAAAGCATACCAAATTCACGCCTTCCAATGCAACCCCAAATTGCCCCAATGGTTACGCCTGAGCGGCCGCCGCCCGGACCGCCCGGCGGGCAACCTGCGGTCATCTTTCCAAAAACCTGAAACGTTCCACTTGATGATTTCTGTTCAGTATGCTATACTGCCGTTCTTGCGCAAACCGCCGCGCAGGCGTCGGAACGCCGAGAGGGCACTCATCCAAAGCATTGTTTTGGGCTGATTTCTCAGGGGCTGTTTAAACCGCGAAAGGAGTGCTGGGATGGCCAGAGGCATTTGGCGATACACCATGACCGTCCAGGAGCAGAAACTGTGGGAAAACGCCGAATTGAAGGGGTGGCGGGCCGCCATGGAAGCCTTTGTGGAGGATGAGGCCCGCGACAAGGGCTTTGCCAAATATCAGATTTACAACCAGGGCAGCGACATGGTCGCCCAAAACACGGTAAAGGCCATTCAGAAAGCCCCCGTGGCCGCCACCTGATTCTGTCACGAACGAAGCACCGGGGATTTATCCCTTAACCTGTTTTAAGAATTGGTGTTTCGTCTCCGGATCCCTTGAGGTTTCGGATTGCGGTTTGCCTCCGTTGCGGATGTTTTCAGCCCCGAATTTGCGCCCGCCCATGAATGGGGACTATACTTTCGCCCGTTTTTAAGACCCGTGCCGGGGTAGCTCAGTTGGTCAGAGCGCTGGATTGTGGATCCAGAGGTCCTGGGTTCGACCCCCAGCCCCGGCACCATTTTTTTGACATTGCGCCCCGGACCCTCCCCCCATCGGGGACGGGGTCCGGTTTTTTTGTTCAGGCCGGGCGGTAAACGCCCCCCTCCGAGGAAAAGCACCATGGAGAAGATTGAGCCGCAAACCCTCAAGGGGTTCCAGGACCTGCTTCCGGGCGACATGATCGCCCGCGCCGCCGTCATCGAAACCGTGCGCCGCGTCTATGAGCGCTACGGATTCCTGCCGCTGGACACGCCCATGCTGGAGCGCATGGACATCCTCACCGGCACCGCGGGCGGGGACACGAACAAGCAGATTTTCGAGCTGGAAACCCCGGAGGAGGAGCCCGCCGCGCTCCGCTTCGACCTCACCGTGCCCTTCGCGCGCATGATCAGCCAGTACCGCGAGGACATCAAGCTCCCCTTCCGCCGCTACGCCATGGGGCCCGTGTTCCGCGCGGACAAGCCCGGCCCCGGCCGTTTCCGCCAGTTCACCCAGCTAGACATTGACATCGCGGGCGCGGACACCCTTGCGGCGGACGCGGAGGTGCTCGCCGTGATGTGCGACGCCATGCGCGCCCTGGGCCTCGGCGCGGGGACGGCGGAGGGCGGCGCGCCCATGTTCCAAATCCGCATCAGCAACCGCCGCCTGGTGGACGCGCTGCTTGAGGGCAACGGCGTAACCAACACGGAAACAATCAAGCACGTGCTCCGCGTGATGGACAAGCTCCAGAAAATCGGCCTCGACAAGATGCGCGAGGAGCTGGGGCCGGGCCGGATTGACGAGTCCGGCGCGCCCATCGCCGGGGTGAACCTGACCCAGGCGGTGATTGACCGCATCCTCGCATTCGTGGCCGTGTCCGCCCCCACCCGCGCGGGCATGGTGGAGGTGCTCGCCGCGCACCTGCCCCGCAACGAGCAGAGCGCCCAGGCGCTGGACGAGATGTCCGAACTCGACCGTTATCTCGGCGTGCTCGGCGTGGCCGAGGACGAGGCCCCCTACGACCCGAGCCTGACCCGCGGCCTGGACTACTACACCGGGCCGGTGTTTGAGATTGCCCTGCCCGCCGCGCCCGAATTCGGCTCCGTCGGCGGCGGGGGCCGTTATGACGAGCTGTGCACCCGCTTCCTTGAGGAGCGCGTGCCCGCCACGGGCTGCTCCATCGGCGTGGACCGGCTCATCGCCGCCCTGGCCCACCTCGGCGTGGTGAAAAAGCCAAAGACCAACGTGCAGGTCTGCATCGCCACCGTGGGCCGCGTCGCCCGCGAGGAGGTGTTCCGCCTCGCCTCGGAACTGCGCGCCCTCGGCTTCAACACCCTCACCTACCTGGGCGGCAAGAAAAACATGAGCGCCCAGCTCTCCGACGCGGACCGCTACGAAATCCCCGTGGCCGTCATCCTCGGCGAGGACGAACTGGCCAACGGCATGGTGTCCGTGAAGGACCTCATCGCCGGAAAGGCCATCCGCGAGGGCATCATCGACCGCGACGCCTACCGCAACGCCGGACGCCAGACCCAGGTGACCGTGCCCCGCGCCGAAATGGCCGCCGCCATCCGGGACATGCTTCCGCGCTAGGCGCACCCGGTTTGTCCGCCGCCGCCGGGGGATGCTACCATTCACGGTCCGCGCCCGCAACGGCGCGGGAGAGGCCGCGAAGACAAATAATTTCCGGGAGAGGCAATGCCGTGAAGACCATCACCGTTGAAGTGCGCGAGGACCATCTCGAAACCCTCGCGCGCACCAAGCCCATGACCGCGCTGGCGGAACTCGTGTGGAACGCCCTCGACGCCGAGGCCACCGAGGTGCGCGTTGAATTCGACGGCAACGACATGGACGGCATTGACGCCGTGCGCATCATTGACAACGGCCACGGACTCCACTACGAGGACGCCTTCCTCGTGTTCCGCAACCTGGGCGGCTCCTGGAAACGGAACAGCCGCCGCACCCAGGAGCGGCAGCGCATGCTTCACGGAAAATACGGCAAGGGCCGCTTCCGCGCCTTCTCCCTGGGCAGCACCGTCCGCTGGAACACCGTCTACCTGGACGGCGACCAGCCCTGCGCATACGGCATCGGCGGGCGCGCGGACAAACTGGGCGAATTCGACATCGAGGAGCGGCGCGGCAGGCCCGGCGCGGCCTGCGGAATGACCGTGGAAATCCGCGAAATCTCCGACGCGGCCTGCCTGCTGCGCGGCGTAAAGGCACTGGAGGAATTCACCAACATATTCGCCCTGTACCTGCGCCAGTACCCCGACACGAAAATCATCTACGACACGGTGCCCGTGGACCCCGCCAGCGCCGAGTCGCGCTGCGTCAACTATCCCCTGGGGGAAATGGTGACCGAGAACGGGGAGCGGGTGACCGCAGAACTGGCCGTGGTGGAATGGAACCGGCCCGGCAGGCGCGGCGTCATCTTCTGCGACGCCGACGGGTTCATGCGGTACAACGCGCTGCCCCGGCTTCATTTCAGGGGCTTCAGCTACACCGCCTACCTCAAGTCCGATCATGTGGCCCTCCTCGACCGGGAGGGCATGCTGGAGGCGGGCGAGCTCTGCGCCGACGTGCGCCTGCTAATTGACGCCGCACGCGCGCAACTGCGCGAACATTTCGCCCTGCGCGAGGCGGAGGAGGCGCGCGACCTGCTGGCCTACTGGCGGCAAACCGGCCTGTACCCCTACGGCGACCAGCCCAAGTCCCCCGCCGAGGCGGGCGAACGGCGCATTTTCGACATTTACGCCACCCACCTCAACCGCATCTTCTCCGAATTCGCCAACGCGCGCCCCCGAAGCAAGCGGCTGACCCTGCGCCTCCTCCAGGAACTCGTCCACAGCGACCCCATCCAGGTCGCCCGCATCCTCGACGAGCTCATCGAATTCCCCGAGGAGTCCGAGGATGAAATCCGGGAAATCATGGGCGGCGGCGGTCCGGCGGACACCCCGGCGGGCCTGCCCGCCTGATCCCCTCAACCCCCCCCACCAGGGTGACCACCGACCGGGGCGGGATGACATGGTCCCTGCCCGCCGAAAATGTTTCCCCGCGCCGCAAATCATCACCGGGCGCGGCGGTGGTGAGCCACGGGGTCCAGTGCCGCACCGTCCTGCCGGGCACCCTGCCCGCCTCAATGCGGACCGTTTCGGGTGCATCCGCCATGTTCACAAAGACCACCACCACACACCCCGTTTCCTCATCGTCCCAGGCCGACCCAAGCAGGCCCTTTGTTTCCGAGGCCCCCTCCAGCGCGATGCGCCGCGCGCCGGGACGGATGAACCGGCTGAAGTTGCCCAGCGCCCACAGCATCTTGGAGGGATGCACCGTTTCCGCGTCGCCCGGACTGCGGTAGTCCGTGTATATCAGGCCGTCCTTAAACCTTTCCGGGGAAACGGCGGTCCACCACTGCCATGCGGCCGCGTTCAGGAGCACCAAATCATGGTGGATCACCCGCGCCACCTCCAGCGCGGTGTCCATGCCCAAGTCCCTGCCGCCGCCGCCCTGCCCCTTTGAACCCTGCAGAATGCAGTATTCCGACTGCCAGAATTTCCAGCCGGGATACTTGTCCATCAGGTTGCGGAGCCGGATGCGGGCGTTCACCATGCTGTGGGGCACCAGATCCGCCCGGTAACTGTGGCTGCAGATAAGCCGCCCCATAATCCGTTCCATCTCGGGATCGCCGCAGAAATCCCGGACATAATCCCCGTATTTCGCCCCGTGCATGTCCACCGAACTGGTCATGCCCGGAATCGCCAGGGAGCCGCTTTCCACACCGAGTATCCGCGTGGACAGGCCCCGCTGTTTCAGTTCTTTGTCCAGCGTGCGGTAAATCGCCTTGATGGTGTCGTTCGGCACCCGGTTCCCCTCCTGGCCGGGATAATTCCATTCCCACTGCGGCTCATTGACGGGGCTTATCCAGCCGAATTCAACACGTCTCGAGGGGTCGGGATGCCGGCGAAAATGCTCCAGAACGTCTGCAAGGTATACCGCATACTGCCCCTCATATCCCTGCTTCAGGTTCGTTTCGCCTGATTCGGGCGTGCAAAAAGTCAGGCCGTTCCGCGTCATGCGCGCCGGGGGGCTGTTGGCGAAGGCAATGAACTGGCGCACCCCGCGCTCCTTCGCCGCCCCCAAAAACCACCGCTCCGGCCCCTGCCGGGACCAGTCGTACCGCCCCTCCCCCGTTTCAAAAGTTTCCGCCGTGCGCCATGACCCCGCGCCCAGTTCCGGACAAATCCCCGCGCCAATGTTAAAACGCCACGCCGACAGGCCGATGCCCTTCTCCCTGGAAAAGAGCAGGTCCGCGACCCGGTTCCGGTTTTCCAGCGACCATGCGCCGATTTTCTGCATGCTCCAGCAGTCCGACGCCGCGAAGTTGTCCATGGTCTGAAAGCGCGCCGCGCCGTCCACACGCACAATCCGCGCGCCCGTCTTCGCGCGTTCGGCGGCGGGCGGCTCGGGCGCACGGTGCCGCGCCGGGGCGCAGCCCGCGCAGGCAAGGATGACTGCGATGGGAATGCATGCAAAACGCATTGAGTTTTCCGATCTTTTTCCATCACTCCGGACAGGGGACAGACCCATGCCCGCATCTTCCGGTTTCAACGCTTCCCGGAGCGGACCATGCGCCGGAACAGGGGAATGTGCTAGGCTATTGCCCTCGCAAACAGTCCTTTTTTACGCAATTCCGAACATGGAGGCGTGTTTTACAATGGCAAATGATCCGGTGGAACCCTACGATTTCAGCGCCATCGAGGCAAAGTGGCAGGCGTGGTGGCTGGCCAACAAAACCTTCAAGTCCGAGGTGGACCGCTCGAAGCCCAAGTATTACGTGCTGGACATGTTCCCCTACCCCAGCGGCGCGGGGCTGCACGTGGGCCATCCCGAAGGCTACACCGCCACCGACATCGTGGCGCGCTTCAAGCGCATGAGGGGCTTCAACGTGCTCCATCCCATGGGCTGGGACGCCTTCGGCCTGCCCGCCGAGCGCCACGCCATGCGCACGGGCGAGCATCCCGCCATCATCACCAAGACCAACTGCGACACCTTCCGCCGCCAGATTCAGCGGCTCGGCCTGTCCTATGACTGGGACCGCGAGATTGACACCACCGATCCCGGCTATTACAAGTGGACCCAGTGGATTTTCACCATCCTGCACGAGCGCGGCCTGGCCTACGAGGTGGAGGCGCCCGTGAACTGGTGCCCCGCGCTGGGCACGGTGCTCGCCAACGAGGAGGTGAAGGACGGCCGCTACGTGGAGACGGGCGACCCCGTGGAGCGGCGCATGATGCGGCAATGGATGCTGCGCATCACCGCCTACGCCGAACGCCTCATCAAGGACCTCGACGAGCTCGACTGGCCCGAGGGCATCAAGGCCATGCAGCGCGAGTGGATAGGCCGCAGCGAGGGCGCGGACGTCAACTTCGCCATTGACGGCTCCGGCGAAATTTTCACCGTCTTCACCACCCGGCCCGACACCCTCTTCGGCGCCACCTACTGCGTGCTCGCCCCGGAGCACCCCCTCACGCGCCGCATCGCCACCCCGGAGCAGCTCCCCGCGGTTGAGGCCTATATTGAGGCGGCCGGGCGGAAGAGCGCGCAGGACCGCATGAAGGAGGACAAGGAAAAGACCGGCGTCTTCACCGGCGCGTACGCGGTGAACCCCGTCAACGGCGCGAAAATCCCCGTGTGGACCGCGGACTACGTGCTGGCCGAATACGGCTACGGCGCCATCGTGGCCGTGCCCGCCCACGACACCCGCGACTACGAATTCGCCCGCGCCTTCGGCCTGCCCGTCATCGAGGTCATCTCCGGCGGGGACGTGGCGAAGGAGGCCTTCACCGGCGACGGTGTGCTGGTCAACTCGCCGCTCATTGACGGCCTGCGCGTGCCCGACGCCAAGAAGAAAATCACCGCATGGCTGGAGGGGAAGGGCATCGGCAGGGGCACGGTGAACTACAAGCTCCGCGACTGGCTCTTCTCGCGCCAGCGCTACTGGGGCGAACCCTTCCCCCTGGTGCGCCTTGCGGACGGCACCGTGAAGACCGTGCCCATGACCGACCTGCCCGTGCTGCTCCCCGAACTGGACGAGTACAAGCCCACCGCCGACGGTGAGCCGCCCCTGGCCCGCGCGAAGGACTGGGTGAGCACCACCGACCCGGCCACCGGCGCGCCCGCGCGCCGCGAGACAAACACCATGCCGCAGTGGGCCGGCTCCTGCTGGTATTACCTCCGCTTCTGCGACCCGCGCAACGACGGCGCCGCCTGGTCGGACGAGGCCGAATCCTACTGGATGCCCGTGGACCTTTACATCGGCGGCGCGGAACACGCCGTGCTGCACCTGCTTTACGCCCGTTTCTGGCACAAGGTCCTTTATGACGCCGGAAAGGTGACCACGAGGGAGCCCTTCCAGAAGCTTTTCAACCAGGGCATGATCCTCGCTTACTCCTTCAAGGACGAGCTGGGCAAGTACCATTACCCCCACGAGGTGGAGCGGCGCGGCGAGCAGTGGGTGCTGAAGGAGGGCGGCGCGCCCGTCCACACCCAGATCGAAAAGATGAGCAAGAGCCGCTACAACGTGGTCAACCCCGACGAGGTGGCCGACAGGTACGGTGCTGACTCCGTCCGTCTTTACGAGATGTTCATGGGGCCGCTGGACCGGGAAAAGCCCTGGACCGACGAGGGCGTGCAGGGCGTGCACCGTTTCCTGCGCCGGGTCTGGTCGCTGTTCATTGCCGACGAGGGCGGCCTGCACCCTCGCATCGCCGCATCCGGCGGCGACCCCGCCATGGTGAAGGAACTGCACAAGACCATCAAGGCGGTCACCCAGAACATCGAGTCCCTCATGTTCAACACCGCCATCTCCCGCATGATGGAGTTTGTCAACGCGGGCCTGAAATGCGCCGCCATCGACAAGCCCGTGATGGAGTCCTTCGTGCTGCTGCTGGCCCCCTTCGCCCCGCATATCGCAGAGGAACTTTGGTCACGCCTCGGCCATGACAACACCCTGGCCTACGCGCCCTGGCCCGAATGGGACGAGTCCCAACTGGCCGAGGACACCCTCGAAATCCCCGTACAGGTGCTGGGCAAGCTTCGGGGAAAGATTGTGGTGGCCGTGGATGCCGCCGCCGATGCGGTCATTGCCGCCGCCAAGGCGGACGAGAAGGTCACGCCCCATCTTGAGGGCAAGACCATCGTGAAGGAAATCTACGTGCCCGGCAAGATGGTGAATTTGGTGGTGAAGTAGGCAAAAGATCCGACAAGTAAAATTGCGCCCAAAAAATGCTAAGTTGTTGATATAAAATAACCTTGTTTCTTAAATTTGACCACTTAGTGGTCGAATTTCGGTCATTAAATGGTCAATTTTTGGTTTTTTTTGTACCTTTGCGGTCTGTTTGTCTCCAGCCCTCTTCAATTCACCTGACTCTCTCATCATTCTAGGCATAAAACCACCGCCTTCCCAGTATAACTCCTTTATTTTCAATGTGGTAATGTCTTATAATCGGTTGCTTTATGGTCGAATATCGGTTATACTATGACCGATATTCGACCAGTAAGTGGTGAAATTTTGGATTTTAGCCATGTGGAACCGACACATCACAGACAACGTGGCCGCCGCCGCCCAGGACACGCCGGTGCTCCTGCTTCACGGGCCGCGTCAGTCGGGAAAAACCTTCCTGGCAAAGCAGCTCGCCCGGAATCTGCTTAACGCCGACTATGTCACCCTGGACGATATTTCCGCGTTGTCCGCAGCCACCTCCGATCCCAAGGGCTTTCTTCAGGGCTTTCGCGGGAACGTGGTGATAGACGAGGCGCAGCGTGCGCCCCTGCTGCTCATCGCCATCAAGGCCGCCGTCGACCTGGACCGCCGGCCAGGGCGGTTCCTGCTGACGGGTTCCGCCAACGTGCTCACCCTGCCCGCCTTTTCCGAGGCCCTTGCGGGCCGGGTGGAGGTGCTTGAGCTGCTTCCCCTGTCGCAGGGCGAGGTGCTCGGCGTCAAGGACGGTTTTGTGGACGCCGTTTTTGCGGACGACTTTGCGGACCGTGTCATGGCCCTGCCCGCCCAAGATCCGGCGGACTGGATTCCAGCCGCGCTGACGGGGGGCTACCCCGAGGCCCTGATCCGCAGGGACGCACGCAGGCGCGCCGCCTGGTTTGACGCCTACGCCCAGACAACCCTGGTCCGGGAGGTGCGCGATCTCGCCAACATTGAGGGGCTTATTGACATGCCGCGCCTGCTGGCGATACTCGCCCACCGGGCGGGCGGCCTGCTCAACCAGACCGACCTGTCCCGCGATTCGGGCGTCAAGGCGTCCACCCTGCGGAGGTACTTCGACCTCCTGCTGGCCACCTTCCAGGTGCACACCGTGCATCCCTGGTTCACAAACCGCATCAAGCGGCTGGTGAAGTCGCCCAAGGTCTATCTGGGCGACACGGGGCTGCTGGCGCACCTGGCGGACATGCGCCCGGACCGCCTGGCGAAAGACCCGAAAAGCCGGGGGCCGCTGCTGGAGAACTTTGTCTACTTGGAGCTGCGCAAACAGTGCTCGTGGAGTGTGACCCGCCCCACGATCCTCCATTTCCGCAACCATGACGGGCGCGAGGCGGATTTCATTCTGGAGGCCCGCGGCGGCAGGCGCATCGTGGCCGTGGAGGTCAAGGCCGCCGCCACGGTCACCCGGGAGGATGCCGCGCAGATCGCGTCGCTCGCGCGGGACGCGGGGGACCTGTTCCACCGCGGCGTCATCCTGTACGGCGGCGACCGGGTGGTTCCCTTCGGCGACAAAATTCATGCCGTGCCCCTGTCCAGCCTGTGGCGGCTGCGCCAGGAGCCGTAAACCTCGGGGAGAGGCCCATGCCTTCACTTTGCCGGCTGCTGCTGGTGGTGTTGCTGGTGCAGGCCCGGCCTGCGGAGGCGGATGCGTTCACGGACGCCTTCGCCATCCGCAAGGCCGACTGCATCATGGACGAGGCCCACATGGGCCTGGTCAACGGCATGGCCACGGCGGGGGTGCGTCACAGCCGGGTGGGCTCCGTGGACGGCCTTTGGTCCCCCCCTCATGTCAGCTCCGATTTCCTGCTGGAGGCCCGGGTGGGCGGAGAGTCGATTCCAGCCGCGGACTACACCTGGCTGCCATACCGGATCGCCGCGCAGGGGAATGTGAACGGTCTGGACATCGCGGCGGACACCGTGCTGGTGGACGGTGTTCGTGGGGGACTGGTGCGTGTGCGGGTTCACAATCCCGGCCCAAAGGATGCGAAAATTCCCCTGGCCTTCACTGCGGGCGGCACGCTCGACAAAACCAATGTGTGGGAATTCAGCACCACCCTGAGCAAGTCCCCCGCCAGGGCCGTTGAAACCCCCGATGGTGTGCTGTGGCACGGAAAAGACGGCGTGTTCGGCGTGGCCGTGGCCGGGGGCGCCTTTGATGGAACGCAATGGGCCGCGCCCATGACCGTTCCGCCCGGGGAAAGCCGTAAAACCGCCGCGGCCTTCGCCATTGGCGGAGAGGGGGAGGTGCGCGCCGCGCTGCGGCGAATGCTGGAGGATCCCGCCCGCGCCCATGCGGACACCACAGCCGCATGGCAGGCGCGCATGGAGGATCTCTTCTCCAAACTGCCCCGGCTTGAATCGGACAATCCGGCGCTGGACGCATGGTACAACCGCTCTCTGCTCCATCTGCTCATGAACCGCTGGAATCTGCCCGAAATGGTGCTCCAGCCCTATTACGGCACCGGCAGCGTGCGCGGCGGATGCCTCTGCGAATACCTGTGGAATTTCGGCGAGGTCTGGGAGATCCTGCCGTTGTGCGATCCTGAAGCGGCAAAGGCCCACATCCGGCAGTTCCTCTCCGTGGACATCACCAAACACTTCGCCTTCATGCCCCTCACCGGGGAGGCTTTCGGTCCCTGGTATCCGGTCAACCAGGAAAAAATCACCGGGCTGGTGTACTGGCTCGTGAAAAACACGGGGGACACCGCATTCCTCTCTGAGACGGTCAACGGAAAAACGGTGCTGGACTGGATGGTTGAAAACGCCCTGGTCGGCGACGACCCGGCCAGGCCCGTGGCGCTGATTGACTACGGCCCCTCGAACAGCCACCTGGAACTCCGCAGGGGCTACCCCTACAACCATGTCATGCCCGACCTGAACGGGCGGCGTTATGACACCTACCTGCGCGTGGCGGAACTGTGCGACACCGCCGGGAAACCCATGCCCCTGCTGCGCGAACGGGCGGTGCGGTTGAAGGAGGTGCTGCGGCGGGAATTATGGAATCCGGAACTCCGGTGGTTTCATTTCAAAAACGGCGAAGGCGTCCCGGACACCCGTTACACGATCCAGCTCTTCAAGCTCTTCAACAGCCCCGTGCTTGATCCCGATCAGGTGGAGGGGCTGCTCTCCCACCTGAACGAAACGGAATTCCTTTCCCCCTTCGGCCTGCACAGCCTGTCCAAAACGGACGTCGCATACGATCAGGTGGATATAGACAACGGCGGCGGCGGCAGTTGCACCTGCTTCCCGCCGCAAATCGCGGAACGCCTTTACAAGGCCGGACACAGCGCCCCCGCCGACGATTTGCTGCGCCGCATTCTCTGGTGGGGCAGCCGCATGCCCTACTGGGGCGACTCGCTCGTGGCCAACGCGGCGGACTACCGGAAGGACACGCCGCTCCAGTGCACCATTGACGGCGCCACCGCCGCGCAGGCGGTCATCTTCGGCCTCTTCGGCATCGAGGCCGCCATGGACGGCTCAGTCACCATTGCCCCAAAACCCACCACCCTCGCCGGGGAGATTTCCCTAAAGGGGGTTCGCCTCAGGGGAAAACACTTCGATGTCCGGCTCAAAACCGGCGGGTTTGTGGTGCGGATCGGCGGGGATGAAAAAACCGCCCAGACCGGCGGGTTCCTGCGTCTCGACTAAGGAAAGGCATCCGGGGCTGGTTTTGTTGTAAAATGCCGTCTTCAACCAGTGGAAAGACGGACATCATGCTTGCAAAACGAGTCATACCGTGCCTGGACGTGGCCGACGGCCGCGTGGTGAAGGGCGTGCAGTTCCTGGGGTTGCGCGACGCGGGGGACCCCGTGGAAATCGCGCGGCGCTACGACGAGGAGAAGGCCGACGAGATCGTCTTCCTCGACATCCGCGCCTCGACGGACAACCGGGAAACCATGCTCGACGTGGTGCGCCGCACGGCGGAACAGGTGTTCATGCCCCTGTGCGTGGGCGGCGGCATCCGCACCATCGACGACATCCGCCGCATGCTTAATGCGGGCGCGGACAAGGTGTCCATCAACACCCCGGCCATTGAAAACCCCGAATTCATCGAGCGGGCCTCGTCCCGCTTCGGCGCGCAGTGCATCGTGGTGGCGATTGACGCGAAGAAGCGCCCCGCCGAAGAGGGCGGCGGTTATTATGTGAAAAGCCACGGCGGCCGCGACGGCGGCCGGGCGACCCCGCTGGAACCCGTTGCCTGGGCAATCGAGGCGGAACGGCGCGGCGCGGGCGAAATCCTGCTGACCTGCATGGACTGCGACGGCACGAAGGACGGCTATGACATCGGCCTGACACGGGCCATCGCGGACGCGGTGGGCATCCCCGTCATCGCCAGCGGCGGCGCGGGCAATCTGGACCATCTGCGGGCCGCGCTCCAGGAGGGCGGCGCGGATGCGGCCCTGGCCGCATCCATCTTCCACTTCCAGGAGCACACCATCCGGGAAGCGAAGGAATATCTTGCATCCCATGGGGTGTCTGTGAGATTGTAACAGAGCTTTTTAGGCCCCACCGGGCCGGAATCTTTGTCCAAAGGAGCCTGACAGGAATGAAACAGAGCCGGCAATACCAGCGCCGATGGCGGGGCCCCGCCAGCCATTAGTCCCCTTCAAGACGCTGTGTGTGCCTGTGCTTTTCCCTGTTTCAACCCAACCCCTGTGGAGGTTCTCCCATGATTTATCCCAATTTGGACGATTTCCGGCGACTTGCCCGCCCCAATGCGGTGGTGCCGGTGTGCAAGGAACTTCTCGCCGACCTGGAAACCCCGGTCACGGCCTACCTGAAAATCTCCCGCAACGAGCGCTACGCCTTCCTGCTGGAAAGCGTGGAAAAGGCCGACACCATCGGCCAGTACTCCATCCTGGGCGCCAACCCCTCCATCGTGTTCCGCTCCAAGGGCCGCGAGGGCGCGATCATCCGGGACGGCGTGGAGGAGCGTTTCACCTCCGACAACCCGCTCAACGAGCTGCGCGCGCTCATGGCGCGCTATGAGCCGGTTTCCATGCCGGGGCTGCCCGCCTTCCACGGCGGCGCGGTGGGCTACCTGTCCTATGATCAGGTCCGCTTTTTCGAGTCAATCCCGGACAACAACCCAGACCCGCTCAACCTGCCCGACCTGTACTTCATGATCACCGACACCATGCTGATCTTCGACCATGTGAAGAACAAGATCATCATTGTGTCCAACGCCCACGCCGGGGACAACCCCGACGCGGTGTACAACGAGGCGGTGCGCAAAATCTCCGACATTGAGGCGAAGCTGCGCGGACCGCTCATGGTGTCCACGGAGCGGGTCCACAACAGCACCGGCCCCGCCCCCGTGGAGTTCAACTTCACAAAAGAGCAGTTCTGCGGGGCGGTGCTCAAGGCCAAGGAGTACATCCGCGCGGGGGACATCTTCCAGGTCGTCCTGTCGCAGCGCTTCAAGCGGGCCGTGGGCGCGAGTCCGGTCAACCTCTACCGCGCCCTGCGCTACATCAACCCCTCGCCCTACATGGTGCTCATCCAGTTCCCCGAATTCGCCATGGCCGGCTCAAGCCCGGAGGTGATGACCCAGGTCAAGAACGGGCGCTGCATGGTGCGGCCCATCGCGGGCACGCGACGCCGCGGCGCGACGCCGGAGGAGGACCTCGCCCTGGAGAAGGACCTCATGGCCGACGAGAAGGAGCTGGCGGAGCACATCATGCTGGTGGATCTGGGGCGCAACGATTTGGGCCGCATCAGCAAACCCGGCACCGTGGCGCCCGTGGCCAACAAACTGATGGTCGTCGAGCGCTACTCCCATGTCATGCACATCGTCAGCGAGGTGGCCGGGGAGATGCGCCCCGACTGCGACGCCTTTGACGCGGTGGAGGCGACCTTCCCCATGGGCACCGTGAGCGGCGCGCCGAAAATACGGGCCATGGAAATCATCGACGAGCTGGAGCCGGAGCGGCGCGGCCCCTATTCGGGCGGCTGCGGCTACATCAGCTATTCCGGGGACATGGACACGTGCATACTCATCCGCACGCTGGTGCTCAAGGAGGGCGCCGCCTACCTGCAGGCGGGCGCGGGCGTGGTGTACGACAGCGATCCCGAAAAAGAGTACGAGGAAACGGTCAACAAGGCCAAAGTCCTCTTTAGCGCGGTGGACTTCGCCGAGAAGGGGCTCGAATCATGATTCTCATCGTTGACAACTACGACTCTTTCACCTACAACCTGGTGCAGTATTTCGGCGAACTCGACCCGGACGTGCGGGTGTACCGCAACGACGCCATCACCATCCAGGGCATTGACGCGCTCAAACCGGACCGCATCGTGGTGTCGCCCGGGCCCTGCACCCCCTACGAGGCGGGCATCTCCATTGATGTGATCAAGGATCTGGGGCCGAAGTACCCCGTGCTCGGCGTGTGCCTCGGCCACCAGAGCATCGGCGCGGCCTTCGGCGGCGACGTGGTCCGCGCGGGCGTGATCATGCACGGCAAAATCAGCCGCATCCGCCACAACGGCAACCCCTTTTTCAAGGACGTGGACAACCCCTTCACCGCCACCCGCTACCATTCCCTCATCATCAAGCGGGAGACCTGCCCGGACTGCCTGGACATCACCGCCGAGACCGAGGACGGGATGATCATGGCCGTGGCGCACAAGAAATTCCCCGTCTGGGGCGTCCAGTTCCACCCGGAAAGCATTCTCACCCCCCAGGGAAAAACCATGATACGCAATTTCATGGGATTCACCGCCTAATCCGCGTCTTTCCCCGTCCCCGGCACCCGTCCCGGCGTGCCGGGGACGGGCTTCTGTGAAAAGGTGAAAAATGTGCGTAACACCACAGTGCGCAAAAACTTAACGGCCGGGATGTTTGACATGGCCCCGATCCTGTGCTAGAGTATGCGGCGGTGTGCGTTGCACGCCGTTTCTTTCTTTTTCGCAACAGGAGCACCCCTGAGTCATGGCTTTAAGCAAGAAACAACTTCAGCTTGTGGAACAGATGGAACGCCGCGTCGAACTCTGCAGGGAGTTCATGAACGACTGGCTCCTGTTCAACCAGATTCTGACTTCCTACCCCAACCCCGGCGTGAACAAGGCCCAGCTCGAAAACCAGTTCCTGAAAATCAAGAGCAAGCTGGCCCGCGAGCACCGGGTGCTCCAGCAGACGCTGATGGACGACTACACGCTGGACGGCAACACGATGAACATCGTGAGCGGCGCCACCAGCCTGGAGGCCATCTACGCCCAGTCGGAAGTCGCGCTGAAAAAACTGCAAACCGAATGGCACCGCGCCTTCATCGCCATCAATGAGACCCTCGGCGTGCTTGAGGACAAGAAGGGCCGCGCCCAGCGGGGCGAGAAAATCTTCATCGCCACCGCCGACATGCTCGGCGGCAAGGGCGGCGGCGGCGGAATGAACCCCAACACCAAGACCTTTGTGATTATCGCCATTGTGGCCGCGGTGGTTGCCGCCGTGCTCATCCTGGACATCGGCGGGCTGGGCACCATGTACAAAAGCGCCCTGGGCATGCAATAGGCCGGCCGCGGTCTCTTTTTCCCCGAAAATGATGGCAGAGCGCGCCGGCGGGGCGGTGTTCCACGCCCCGCGCGCAGTGAGGATACAAGGGTGACTAAACGCGAACTTGTCATAGATGTCGCCGAGCGGCTCGGTTTCACGCAAAACGAGGTGGCGTCGGTGGTGCAGCACACCCTGGACAGCATCATTGAGGCGCTCGCCCGGGGCGACAGGCTGGAGATACGCAATTTCGGCGTCTTTGAGACCAAGGTGCGCAACGCGCGCAACGGCCGCAACCCCCGCACCGGCGAGGCGGTCCCCATCACCAAAAAGCGCGTGGTTTCCTTCAAGCCGGGAAAGGCCATCAAGGAACTGGTGGACGGAACGCCCGGCGGACAGCCGGAACCCGGCGCGGAATAACCCCCCCTCCCGCATCCCGTTCCGGCCATGCCGCCGCGCGGGCGGCGGACAAAACATGAAACATCCGGCGCGTCCGGATTGTCTTTAATGAAGGCGGACACAAACGGCGGCAACGCCCCGGAAAGGCCCAAGGTGGATGACGAGAAACGGATGACCTTCACCGAGCACCTCGGCGAACTGCGCATACGGCTCATCCGTGCCTGCGCGGCGCTGGGCGTGGCGGTTATCGTCAGTTTCATCTTCTCCAACTTCCTCATCGAGCAGCTTGCCCGCCCCCTGGCCCCCCTTGCGCTCTCCACCATTGAATCCGCGCCCGCGGCGCCCCCGGCGCCCGCGCCCCCCGGCACGGAGACGCCCCCCCCCGCGGAGGGGAAGGAAACCAAGGAACAGCGGCAGCTCGAATGGACCGTGCTCAGCCCGCTGGAGCCCATCGGGGTGCAGTTCAAGATCGCCGGCTATTTCGGCCTGGTGTTTTCGCTGCCCTTCATTGTCTGGCAGATTTGCGCCTTCGTCTTCCCCGGCCTCATGCCGAACGAGCGGCGGGTGATAAAGATCCTCATTTTCGGGTGCACCGGTCTGGCCCTGGGCGGCGTGGCCGTCGCCTACTGGGGCGTGTTCCCCCTGGTGCTGCCCTATCTGCTTGAGTACGCGCTGCCCTGGGTGAGAATCCAGCTCCGCCTCAGCGAGACCATCGACATCATCATCAAGGGGCTCATGGGCTTCGCGGTGGCCTTCCAGTTCCCCATGGCGGTGCTCATCCTGGTGTACATGGGGCTCCTCACCCCGGAGGGGCTCAAGCAGTACCGGAAAATCACCATCGTTGTGATGGCCGTGGTCGCCGCGGTGCTCACGCCGCCCGACCCCTTCTCCATGCTGATTATGCTTTTCCCGATGGTGATCCTGTACGAGGCGAGCATCATTCTGTCCCACATCGTCGTGCGACGCAAAAAGGAACGCGCCGAATCCGGCGCATGAGGGTGACCGGCCGTGTTTGACATGGGTATCGGCATGAGCGAAATGCTCCTGATCGCGGTGATTGCGCTCATCGTGTTCGGCCCCGAAAAATTCCCCGACTACGCCAAAATTTTCCTGCGCGCCATGCGTGATATCCAGGGGTATGTCACCGAGGTCAAGACCGATCTCGCAAAAGAAATCAACCCGCTCAAGCGCGAACTGGACAAGTTGAACCGCGAGAATCCGGAAAAGCTTATTGACGCGCTGATGAAGGGCGGGGAGGAAAAGGAAGGCGGGAAGGGGGAGGAGAAACCCGCGACACCAGACACCGGTGACGCCGCCGACAATGCCGCCGACAGCGCCGCCGACGCCAACCCCTACGGTGAATACGCAACGGGGGAAAAACAGGCCGAGGGCAAGATACCGGAAACGGACGCCGGGGATGATGAATTCGTCATCAACCCGCCCGACCGGATGGACTGATGATGATGCATACCCCGGGACTCCGCTTTTGACGCCCCTGCCCGGCGCCCGGCCGGCGCCAAACATTGCCGTTGTGTTCCTGCACGGGCGCTGCGCCATGTCATGCCCCTTCTGCATCTCCGACGAGCATCTGGGTTCCATGACCCCGGAACAGTACGCGGCGCTGCTGGAGACAATCTCGGCGTCCGGGTTTGACCAGGTGGTGCTGGGCGGGGGGGAACCCTGCGAATGGCCCTTTGGATGGCGCGCAGCAGCAGCAGCGGCGAAAGAGAGGGGCTTCCTTGTGCAACTGGGCACCAACGGGTTGCGGTTGCCCCCCGGATTTGAAACCTTTGACGGGGTGGACAGGTACGTTCTTCCCCTGGACGGCGCGGCGGCCCATGTGCACAACAGCCTGCGCCCCCTGGCCCGCCCCCCGGAGTCCCCGCGCCATGCGGCCCCGGCATGGCTGGGCGCGCCGGAGCGCAGCCGCTCCGGACATTTCGAGGTCATCACCGACAGGCTGGAGGCGTTGCGCGCGGCGGGGCGCGAAACCACCGTGTCAACCGTGGTCACCTCCCTGAACCAGGGCGAAATTCCCGCGCTTGCGGCGCTGCTCAACCGGTACACCGACGCCGGGGGAAGGGTGCATGCCTGGCACCTCTACCGCTTCCTGCCCCACGGCCGGGGCGGCGCGCGCCACCGCGCCCTCGAAACAGGCGACACCGCCTACAATGCGGCGGTGGATTTGGCGCGGCGCATGGCCCGTGTGCGCGTGTTCCGCCGCCCTGACATGCGGCACTCCGCCACGGTGGACTTTTTCTGGTATGAGGAGGGCCGCATGGCCCGTGGAAGCATGGTTTGGGCCGGAGAGGAAAACGGGAACGCCGTCAGAACCGGAAACGATGCGGGGTGAGGAACACGGTTCCGGTCAGCACACCATGGGGGGATCCATGGTTTCGTACTCGCGCTCGAACCACTCCCGGAAAGAGGGGGCGTACATTTTAATCCAGTCGATAATCGCCACCGGCCCCAGATCGCACCCCGCCTCCTCCGAACGTATCCACTTGTACTCGTTGATGTGCTTGCGCTGGAGGGCCATCATCCTGCGGAAGCGCTCCTCACGCCATTCATGGGCGCTGTTCGCCAGCCAGTCCGCCGCCGCCGCCTCATAACTCACCACCTCGTTGAACATCCCCGACATGGCTTCCTGGTGCCGAAACACCTGGTGGCGCTCCGCCGGTGTAAGCGCCATAATCTCATCACGCAAATATGATTCCATGGCACGGCTCCATAATCCCAACGATTCTAACAGGAATCATTTATAAAAACAATGCACCGCTAACAAAATGATCCCGAAGGAGAATCAGCAGTTTACGCATATTCTTCTTTAACAAATTTCTAACACGAAACCCTCCGCTTGTCAACAAATATTTTCCAGGCACACCATATGGGCTGCCGCTTCTCCCCAGACCCACCATTCCTGCGCAGCCCCCTCTTGATAATGTGAAAACTGTCACCCCGCGCTTGGACGCCATCTCTTTACAGATGTCCCCGCCCATGCAACAACGGACTTTTTCCTGTTTAACAAAGCCTTTTCCAATTTGCGGAAATGGCTTATTGATTTGAAGATATAGTAGGATGAACGGGCAATCATAAGGACCAACGCAATGACTGAAGGCACTCCATTTCCCGCCGCCCCCCCTGAGGAAGAAACCCCGCAGGAAAACGCCTTTGCGGCGGCATACACCTGGCTGGCCGGCCTTTCGACCGCCGCCTTCGTGCTGTTTGCGGCGGCGGTGTATTTGATGAGCACCCATGGCGGCACGCTGGCCGTGGAACTGGGGGGGAAACTTGGGGATTTGGAGGCGGTCCGCGCGCGGTCATTGGCCGAAAAAGGACTGGTGGACGCGGCAATTGCAAGCTACACCAAGGCGCTTTCAATGACCTTTGAGGATCCACAACAGCGGGTGTGGGCCCTGCGGCGTTTTGGGGAGCTTCTCCTTGCGGAGGGCCGCACCGGCGAGGCGCTTCCCGTGCTTCGGGAATGCCTGGAATCGTCTCCGGGCGACCTGCCCGCCCATGCCATGCTGTGCGGCGCGCTGGCGCGCGAATCGGACCCGCAAACCCTGCTGAACGCGGCAAACGCCTGGGCGGAGGCGGCCTCCAAGGCGGCGGATCAGCCCTCGCTGGCGGATGCCCTGAACAGGGCCGGCAACGCGCTGGAGGCCCTGGAAAAGAAGGAGGAGGCGCTGGACACATATCTGCGCGGCCATGCGGCAAACCCAAAGGGCAAAAACGCCTACAATGCGGCCAGCCTGCTTTTCAGAAACCGCCAGAACGGCAGGGCGCTGGCCCTGCTTGGGGAAACGGAGCAGACGGACGCCGTGAGAACGCTCCGGTCGGAAATCGAGTCGGACCTCAGCCCCGCGGAATCCGAAAGCCGTTGACCCGGCCCCTCAGTTGTTGGGCTCAAAAGGCACGTCAAAGATAAGGCCGGGAATCTTCAGGTACTCCATGCGGACTTTCTGGTTCCTGCCGACCACCTTGAGCAGCCGGAGCCCCTCGAATTCCTCGCCCTCGCGCGCTTCCACACGCTTGATGTCCCCGGTTTTGCGGTCGATGAGCTCCATAAAGACGTACAGGTCCCCCTTCTCCCCGTCCTCCAAAAAACCGCGCACCCGCACCGTGGGCTGCTCAAGCATTTTTTCGGCGCGCTCGCCCAGCCTGTTGAGCAGTTTGCTTTCCATGGAAAGCACCTCAAAGGCGTCTATGCAGGTCATGGTGAGCCGCCAGCGTTCGTCCATTGCCGCGCTTTTGGCCAGCTCCGAAATTTCGTACCCGAGATCGCGCAGTGCGGCCCGGCCAAACTCCGTGCCGCCGTACTGGGCCGTGGCGTCGCGCAACTGGCCGACGACCATCTGGCGCGTGGAATCGGGGAGCACGGGGCCGCCGGGAAGGGCGGAGGTGCGCAGGGGGTCTATGATGGGCTTAATCAGGACGGCCACCTCCTCCTTGCTCTGCGGGCCGACGGGCGCCGGGGGCGGGGGCGGCGGCGGCGGCGGGCTGCACGCCCAAAGAACCAAAATGCACACCAAGGCCGCAACTGTCCTGACTGCGTGTTGTTTCATGACACGATTCCTTCTTCCCCGTTAATTGCCCGCCACGCCGCGCCCCTCATAAGATCGGCGCGGAGGGAGGGCATCCTCGCTCTCCTGAAGAAATCATAACATATCAGGCCGCGCCGGTCACCGCGCAAGGCGCGCGATCACCTCCGCGGGGGTTGACTCAACCGTCACCTCCGCCAGCGCGGAGGCGTCCGCCGCAAGCCGCCCCGCCTCCTCAAAAAACCGGTTCTTGTCCGCCGTGGAGGAGAACCCGTCTGCGGCCCATTCGCTCATGTAGCCCATGCCCGCATGGGCCTGAAGCAGGGTGTGCCCGTGCAGCAGGAACGCGCCCCGCGCAAAGTCCGGATAGAGCGGGGCCATTTCGGGCGCGTCAAAGTCGTCCACAAAGCGCTGGCCGTGGGCGTTCATCTCCGTGCCCACAATGATGGGCAGTTCCCGCGCCCGCGCCTTCGCGGCAAAGTCGTGCAGGTTGGCCGCCTTCTTTTGGCGGGTTTCCGGATCCTTGAAGTTCCAGTTGCGGTCGGGAATGATGTTCACCGCCGCCACGCCGCCCGCTGTCATCACATCAAGCAGCTCGTCCATGCACTGCTCGCCCGATGTGGTGCCGTCGAGGAAGGCGAAGACCGGAATGGCGCCGTTGGCCAGGGTGAAGCTGTTCACCCTTCCCATCTCGGGAAATTCGTCGCCCTTTGCCTCCACATAACCAACGCCCCCGGCCTTCATGGTCTTCGCGCGGATGATCCCCTGGAAGCCGGGCGCGTCGGCCTGGGCCTTGAGCACCGCCTCCGGCTCCATCCCCAGCTTCACGGCCCACCAGTCCGCGCGCGCCTGCGTGTCCGGAAACACCCGCTCCGATTTGGCGTGGTATGCGGTGCACACATGGCGCTCGGTGGCGTTGCCCGCCGGGGTGAGAGGCAGCACATCCGCGTCGTAGTCCAGGGCGATTTCCGCGAGCAGTCCGTTGATGCGCCCCACCATTTTCCTGTTCCGTGCCTGGGCGAGCGCCTTCAGCTCCTCCACGAGATGGGAGTCGCGCACCGGACCCGGCACAAAACCCATGCCCATGTGGTAGCTGATGCCGGGCTCGCCGGGGGAGTTGATGACACGGTCCGAAAACTCGGGCACGAACACGCGGGTCTCAAAACCCGCGCCGCCGCGCATGCCAAGCAGGGCGCAGGCCTCCAGGAATTCGCCCACCCCGTCTAGCACGTCGAAGTCCACCAACCCCATCGCCATCAGGCCGCGCCTGCGGCCGCGCCAGACCAGGCCGGAGGGGGAATAGCCGTAGCCGTTGAAGGAGAAGAAGGAATGGCAGTGCAGGTTGAATTCGCGCCCCTGAGCGGACAGTTCCACCCGGCCCGCCGCGACCGCGTCCAGCAGCGAACGCAGCGCCGCGGCGCGGACTCCGGGGTTCAAATCGTCAAGCTGCGCTTCCAGTATTTCAAGGGTGTTCGGCATGGGAATACTCCGGTTGGTTGCGTTTTGGGGCTTAATCCTACTGAAACAAAGGGGGGGCTGTCCAGAATTAAATATGGATTTGCCGTCACTGCCGCCCGTAGAGGCGGACAAAATCCACCGCGCACTCCCCCACACCGCCGGGTTCGGTGTAATCCTCCGGCTGGCCGTTGTGGGGCACTTTTCCCACGAGCAGTTCCGTGACCCTGCGGCCCTCCGCCATGAAGGGAAATGTGTGGAAGCGGGTGTAGTGGATCCCGTCGGCGCTGTATTCAACAATGCCGGTTTTCCCCCGCCACCGCGCGCGAATCCAAACCCACTCGCCGGGGTTGCACGCCGGGCCCAGGGTCTGCACCGGCGGCGCATCCACCTGGAGCGCGTCGGTGCGCGAACCGATGCGCAACGCCTCGCCGTTGTCCCACCGCACCATGGCGGCGGGCCCCCAGGACATGCCCCCGTCGGTTCCCTGCCGCAGTTTTACCTCAAAGCCGCCAATTTTCCCGTCCACCGGCATCCGCAAAAACGCATGGGTGCTCGCATGGGCGCGAATATGCAGGCAACCGTCGCCGATGGAAAGCGCGTCCGGGTTCAGTGAGGACACCTTCTGTTCCGCTTCGGGCATTGCGTCGAATTCACTGCCGCCCGCCACGGGCAGCGCCCCGGCCGGCCCCTTCAGAAAGGCCGCCGTTGCCGCCGCCTTTTCCCCCACCCCGGCCTGCCGCTCCGCCACGAGCCGATCCACTTCGGCGCGGTATTCCGGCGTCAGCCGGGGGCGGTACTCGTTCACAATGAAGTCACGCAGCGCCGGGTTGCCTATCAGCGTGTGCAGGCGGGCGTTGGCCCTGAGCACCTGCTCCATCTGCGCCGTGCCCATGCCTTTTCCGCTGTTGTTGCAGAGCACGCCAATGCAGTTGTTGATGTTGTAGCCGGACACAAAATAGCGGAGATAATCGAAGTCGTCATAAAGCCGGTCGGAGGCTTCGCCCCGGAGCTGGATGTCGGTGTAGGCGTCCGCCTGGGGCATGTACATCAGGGAACCCCACCGGCCCAGCTCCAGCGTGGTATGCCACTCCAGGATACCCCCCTCGCCGATTATTTTCCGGCTGTGCCGCGCCAGCGCGTACAGCGCCGCGGGGTTTTCCGCGTACTGTCCGTCAAAATAGAGGCCGTCGGGTTTGAGCCCTGTCATCACACGCGTGATGGCGTCGAGGAATACCGCCATGTTTTCCCCGTCCACCACCGCGCCCGGGCACGCGCCGGGCTTGTCGTTCACCGCCTGCTTTTCCTGGCTGGTGCCCTTCAGGAAATAGTAGGGGCTCGTGTAGACGATGAAGGGCATGCCCATGCCGTGGATCGCGCCGCGCACCCGCTCCCATTCCTCCATGCCCAGCCGGGGCACGAAATCCAGGTTCCAGTCCTTCCACAGCATCACCTCCGACTGAAGCAGGATCGTGTTCCCGTAGGGCTTCCAGGAATGCAGCTCCCCGTCAGGGGGGTAGGAGGTGGTGTTTGACCAGTGCCAAATCACCTGCTCCCGCAGGGAGCGGTCCCAGTCGTAGGGCTTGGGCGGGCAGACGCCCAGTGCCAGCACCGCGCCCGCAGGCAGCGGATAGGCCGCCACGGGGTCGCCGTGGGGATCGTAGCCGTCGGCCAGTTCAAGGTCGGAGCAGTACAGTCCGAAACCGCCGAGTTCGTCCACGATAAGGTGGTTCGTCTTCCATGAAGCGTCCCATGCGGGGGAGATTTCCCTGTGTACTTTGAGACTGGCCGGTTCCAAAGCGTGCAGCATAAAGAGGGAATCGCCGTTCACCCGCACCACCATCTTCGGCTCCTCAACGGTCACACGGGCAAAACCCGCACCGTTGTGGGTGACCTTGAGCCCGCGCAGGGGACAGCCCGCCGCCAACATCGCAACGGGACGTTCCCCTCCGATGCGCTGGCGGAAGGAAATGGTCCCGCCGGCCCCGTCAATCTGAACCACCGCGCCAGTGGTGGTGATGGTGGCCCGCCCTTCCCCCCCCGCAACAGACTCAACCACCATGCCGCGCTGCGCGTCGGGAAAAACGGCGGGATCCATGAGTTCCTGAAAGGTCATCCCCGGCCACAAGGTTTCCGCGCCGCAGAACGCCGACACCATGCCGAAGAACACCGCTGTGAGAAACTTAACTTTCATGACACCTCCCAAGGAATGGATTCCGTTTCTCCGCCGCATGCCACCCACGCCCGCCATGGGCCAAAGGCGGCAAAGATTTATCCCAACCGGCTTATTTTAAGGCAATCCCCCGCATGATGCGTAATGCTTCTTTATCCACTGCAATCGGAAAGCATTAATAAAACTTAATAAAAAATTAAAAATATTGATTTTTTTAGGCGTTGTCTTGCATAATATGAATGTATCCTTTAATTTTATTAAGGAATGGTGGTGACATGAAAAACGACATGCCCCAGTGGACCCAGGCATTGACGCCGGAGGACTGGCAGTTTTTAAAACGCTTTCTGCTGGCAAGCGGCTCGCTCAAGGCGCTTGCGGATGCGTATGACATCTCTTATCCGACCATCCGGGGCAGACTGGACAGGTTGATTGCCAAAGTGCGGGCGGCGGACCAGCCGGACGCGGTCGATTCATTCCACCAGCAACTGCGCATTTATGTGGCTGAGGGAAGAATGGACGCCGAACTGGCGCGGGCCTTGCTTTTGGCGCACCGCAGGGCGGCGGATGAACAGGCCGGTGATTCCGGCCAGGGAGGCGAATCCAATGAAGTGTAATCTTGTGTGGATTCAGGTGCTGTGCCTGGCCTGCGCCCTGGCGGGTGCGGAGGAGCAGGTGCTTGGAACCTATTCCGCGGCTGATTTTTCGGCGGCGTCCGCCCAGACACCCGCAGGGGTCGGGGTCACGCCCGATGCGGGGGCCTCCCCCGGCGGCGGGGCGTTGAAGATTTCCTTCTCCTGCGGGGAACTGTGCGAGGCCATGGTGTTCAACCAGCCCCTGGCCGGTGTGGAGGACTGCGTGCTGTGGTTTGAGGCGGATTTTAAGGTTTCCGCGAATGGAACCATCTTTCCCGCCATGTGGGTCACCTTTCCGGATGGAAACAGTTTTTACTCGCGCGGAATGAACCAGGCCCAATCCGGCATCAGCGGCTGGCAGCGCCTCCGCATACCCTTCCTGCTGAAAAAGGGGCAGCGTCCCGCTTCCGTCGTCATGGGTGCGGGCATGAGCGGCACGGGCGAGGTGTGGATTGACCATGCCCGGCTTATGCGGCAGGAGGGCGGGCTCGCGGCCCCATGGAACGCGGGGGCGTGGATTGGCGCGGCGGGCGGGCTCTTTGGCGGACTGGCAGGCCTGTGGGGCGCTGCGGCGGGAGTGCTTGCGTCGCGGGGCCGGGGCAGGAAATTCATCCTCTATTCCGGCGCGACCATCCTGCTGCTGGGGGCCGCCTCCCTCGCGGGCGGTGTCTGGGCGTGGATGGCCGGTTCCCCGTGGGATCTTTACTACCCCCTCCTGCTCTGCGGGGTCATCATCCTTGCCGTGTGCGGCCCGCTAATCCCCGTCCTCCTCAGGCGCCATGCGCAGGCGGAGGCGCAGCGGATGAAGGCGCTGGAACAGTCGGAGATCCTTTAGAACCGCCTGGAAATCACATGGCGTCCTGGGCGAGGCGCTGTTCCTTGATCTTCATGAGGCGGCTGGTGTTGGAGCGTTCCTGCTCGTCCAGCTTGTTCTTGATGAGGGTGATGGTGGCGGACATGCGGGGGATGAAGGTGTGCTCCAGGGCGTTGACGCGGCGGCGGGTCTTTTCAATCTCGCCGCAGAGCAGGCGCACGGTCTGCTCCAGCTCGGCCATGCGCAGCATCTGGTCGATGAATTCCTTGAGGCCGGAGATGGCCTTGTCGAGCTCGGGGGAGGTGTGCAGCCTGGAGTAGCCGCCGGAAGACTCGCCGTAGCCGACCTCGAGCTTGGGAATGACCACGCTCATGATGCGGTGGGGCTTCACCTCGATGCGCATGTCCTGGCGGGTGTTCTCAAGGGCGTCCTCGGTGATGGTGCGGGACGAGGTGGCCTCGGCGAGGACGAAGTACTTGAGCACCGCGGGAAGGTCGCGGTCCACGGCGCGGCGCGCGGCCTTGTACTCCTTCGCGATGGCGGCGAAGTCCTTCATGAGGCCGTCGAGCTTGTCCTTGAGCAGTTTGTGCCCGCGCCGCGCGACGACAAGCCGCTTGCGCAGCTTGAGCATTTCCATGCGGGTGGGGTTGACTGTCATTGCCATTTCGGTTCACTCCCGGCGGCGCGCCGCCGAATCAAACGGTTTCCTTTTTCGGCATGTACTTGTCGATGTACTCGTCGCGCACGCGCTTGAGCTCGGTGCGCGGCAGCATGGCCAGCAGGTTCCAGCCGATTTCGAGGCTTTCCTCGATGGTGCGGTTCTCGTCCTCGCCCTGGCGGATGAACCTGTCCTCGAAGGCGTCGGCGAACTTCACGTAGAGGAGGTCCACCTCGCTGAGGGCGGACTCGCCGAGCACGACGGCCAGCTCCTTGGCGTTCTTGCCGCGGGCGTAGGCCGAGTAAAGCTGGTTCATCACATTGGCGTGATCCTCGCGGGTCTTCTCCGCGCCGATGCCCTTGTCCTTGAGGCGGGACAGGGAGGGCAGCACGTCCACGGGCGGGTAAACGCCCTGGGCGTGGAGGGGGCGGCCCACGATGATCTGCCCCTCGGTGATGTAGCCGGTGAGGTCGGGGATCGGGTGGGTCTTGTCGTCCTCGGGCATGGTGAGCACGGGGATCTGCGTGATGGAGCCCTCCTTGCCCTTGATGCGCCCGGCGCGCTCGTAAAGCGTTGAAAGGTCGGTGTAGAGGTAGCCGGGATAGCCGCGGCGTCCGGGGACCTCCTTGCGGGCGGCCGAAATCTCGCGCAGGGCCTCGCAGTAGTTCGTGAGGTCGGTGAGGATGACCAGCACGTGCATGCCCTTCTCGTAGGCGAGGAATTCCGCCGCGGTCAGGGCGATGCGCGGAATGGCGATGCGCTCGATGGGCGGGTCGTCGGCGAGGTTGATGAAGAGCACGGCGCGCTCGATGGCGCCGGTGCGGCGGAAGTCGGCCTGGAAGAATTCGGCCTCCTCGAAGGTGATGCCCATGGCGGCGAAGATCACGGCGAATTTCTCGCCGCCCTTCCGGGTCTGCGCCTGGCGGGCGATCTGCGCGGCGAGCCGCGAGTGGGGCAGGCCGGAGCCGGAGAAGATGGGCAGCTTCTGGCCGCGCACGAGCGTGTTCAGCAGGTCAATCGTGGAGATGCCCGTCTGGATGAACTCGTTCGGATAGTCGCGGGCGAAGGGGTTCATCGGGTTGCCGTTGATGTTCACCCATTTTTCGGGGATGATTTCCGGCCCGTTGTCGATGGGGCGGCCGCCGCCGTCGAAGATGCGGCCGAGCATGTCCTCGCTCACGCCGAGTTCCTGGGACTTGCCCAGGAATTTGACGGTGAGCGCCTCGGGCGCGAGGCCGCTGGTGCCCTCGAAGACCTGGACCACCGCCTTGTCGCCGCTCACCTCGAGCACGCGGCCGCGGCGCATCTCGCCGCCGTCGAGCTTGATGTCGGTGAGCTCGCCGTAGGTGATCCCCTCGACGCCCTCGACCATCACAAGGGGCCCGATGATTTGTCTTGCTGTGCGGTATTCTCTGGTAACCATGCTTCCCGTTCTCTATCGTTTGGGCTTGCGCCGCAGTGTCAGTGCCTGGGCAGCGCCGCAACGGCCGCCGCAACCTTTGCCTTGAGCGCGTCGAACGCGGAGGGGTCGTCCTCCGGGAGCAGGCGCGCCTTTGAAATGTCCTCAAGCACGTCGAGGGTGAGCAGCGCGTTCAGGGACGCGCCCTCGGCCAGCGCGGGGCGCGCCGTGTCCTCGTAGTGCAGGATAAGCTGGAGCAGCCGGAACTGCTTGGGCAGCGAGGTGTAGGTGTCGCGGTCGTCGAAGGCGTTCTGGTGCAGGAAGTCCTCGCGCACCATCTTGGCCGTCTGGAGCAGCAGGCGGTCGCCCGCGGCCAGCGCGTCCATGCCCACGAGCCGCACCAGCTCCTCGAGCTCGGCCTCGCGCTGGAGCAGGCCCATGGCGCGCTTGCGCACGGCCTCCCACTCGGGGCCGATGTTCTTGTTCGCGTAGTCGTCCACCACCGCCTGGTAAAGCGAGTAGGAGGTGAGCCAGTTGATGGCGGGGAAATGGCGCGCGAAGGCCAGCTTGTCGTCGAGGCCCCAGAACACCTTCACCACCCGGAGGGTGGCCTGGGTGACGGGCTCGGAGAAGTCGCCGCCCGCGGGGGACACGGCGCCGATGAGCGAAAGGGTTCCGGCGCGGCCGTCGGAGCCGAGGCAGACCACGCTGCCGGAGCGCTCGTAGAACGCGGCGATGCGCGAGCCGAGGTAGGCGGGGTAGCCCTCCTCGCCGGGCATCTCCTCCAGGCGGCCCGACATCTCGCGCATGGCCTCGGCCCAGCGCGACGTCGAGTCGGCCATCAGCGCCACGGAGTAGCCCATGTCGCGGAAGTATTCGGCGATGGTGATGCCCGTGAACACCGACGCCTCGCGGGCCGCCACGGGCATGTTCGACGTGTTCGCCACCAGCACGGTGCGCTCCATGAGCGACTCGCCCGAGCGCGGATCCTTGAGGTGCGGGAACTCCATGAGCACGTCGGTCATCTCGTTGCCGCGCTCGCCGCAGCCCACATACACCACGATGTCCACGTCGGACCACTTGGCGAGCTGGTGCTGCACCACGGTCTTGCCGGAGCCGAAGGGGCCGGGCACGCAGGCCGTGCCGCCCTTGGTCAGGGGGAAGAACATGTCGACCACGCGCTGGCCCGTGATGAGCGGCACGGAGGGCTGCAGCTTGCGGGCCACGGGCCGCGGCATGCGCACGGGCCACCGCTGGACCATGGTGACGGAAACGGGGCCGGAGGCGGTGTCAATCACCGCCACCTCGGACTCGACCGTGCCCTTCACCGGGCCGATTTTGCGGACGGTTCCGGAGACGCCCGGCGGCACCATGATCTTGTGCACCACCAGGATGCTTTCCCGCACCGTGCCCAGCACGTCGCCGGGGGCGGCGGCGTCGCCGGCCTTCGCGACCGGCTCAAAGTCCCACACGGCGGAGCGGTCAAGCGCGGGGCTTTCCGCGCCGCGCATGATGAAGTCGCCGAAGTCCCTGCTCAGGGCGTCGAGCGGCCGCTGCACGCCGTCGTAAATCGAGCGGATCAGGCCGGGGCCAAGCTCCACGCTCAACGGCTCGTTGGTCCGGTACACCGGCTGGCCGGGTCCGATGCCCTCGGTCTCCTCGTACACCTGGATGGAGTAGACATCGCCCCGGATTTCGATGATCTCACCGAAGAGCTTCAACTCGCCGACGCGCACCATCTCGTACATGCGCGCGCCGCTCAGGCCGCGCGCCTGCACCAGGGGTCCGGACACCTTGACCACCACTCCATGCTGATTGCTCATAGATTCAGTCCTTGCCTAGCATGTCAACGCCGATGGAGCGCTCCACGGCGCCCCGCATTTCATTGAAACTAAAGTGTGTGCTCCCACGGTGGGTGGGGATGGTGGTGAGGATTGCCGCGCTCACGGCGCGGAAATCGGCCAGCGCGTCGGGCGCGAGCCCGGCGATGCTCTCCGTGACCATCACCAGCGCCACGTCGGGCTGGCGGGACAGCCGTCCCAGCTCGCGGCGCAGATCCTCGGCGGTGTCGCCGGGGATCACCTCCACGCCGACGCCCTTGAAGCCCAGGATCAGGCCGCGCTCTCCTATCACAACCGCTCTAGACATAACACTCCCGCAAACGCCGCTTCAGCATTTCCGGGTCTATCCCGTTGAAGCGGCCGCTTATGACGAGTTTGAAGTTGTACACCTGCGCGCGCAGCCCGACAAAATAGCCCGCCACGCGCTCCGGACCCATGGTTTGCAGTTTGCCCCGGCGGGCCACCTCCATCAGGTGGTTGGCCACCAGCAGCTCAAAGGCCTGCACCGGCGGCTCCTCCGTCTGCTCCGCCGCCTGGCGGAACAGATCGCCCACCCGGCCGGGCACCAGCGCGCCCCAGGACTTGGGGTCGCCCGCCGCCGCAAGGGCGCGCAGCGTGTGCGTGTGGTCGCCGACGGGCAGGAACAGGTCCTCAACCGTCTTGAACCCGGCGCCGGCAAGGGACATGCGCCAGAGGGCGGCAACGCCCTTGGCCAGCACGAAATCGGACACATAGGCCGACACGAGCGGCACTTCCAGGCCCGCCGCAAGGGCGAGCATGTGGCGCAGGTAGGCGCCGTCAAGCACCAGGTCTATGCCGGCGCGCACCGAAGCCTCGTCCGCAGCCGCGCCGCCGAGCCTTGCCATGGCCTGGCGCGTCTCCGCCGGAAACAGGCTGAAATCGCCCGCCGCCGCGGCGGCAAGGCGCTCCTCGGAAAAAAGGTTCTTCTCGAAGGGGTGCGAACCCAGGCCCAGCACGGCCCGCTTCAGGTTGAGGTAGTCGCCGGAAAGCAGAAACAGCGCGGCGAGCGCGCCGTCGGGGCTGCCCGCGCGCACCTCGCGCATCTGCCGGCAGAAGTGCTGGTCCACAATGTCGTTCCATTCCTCCCAGGACGCGCCGGGCGTGATGAAATCACGCAGGGGCGTGTCCTGGAGGCGGTGCAGCATGTCCTCCAGCTTTTCCACCGACGCCAGGGACACGAAAAAGTCCTTGGGAAGCAGGCCGCCCTCGAGCACGCTTGTCTGCCCGGAGACAAAACCCCAGTTTTCCTGTTCTGTCGTCAAGGTAATCACATCAGGCTCCGCCCGGTTTCATTTCCGGTCATGCGCCAAACAGCGCCGCGGCAATGCCCGGCGCCAGCTCGCGTTGCAGCTCGGCCAGCAGCGTGTCCAGCGTCTGGTCCACCTGGTAGGCTCCGCCGACAAAGACAAACCCGCCCCGCTCCCTCAGCGGCGCGGCGTCATCCACTTTCAGCTGGGCGTCCAGCGCGCGGTCACGGTTCACATCCATCAGCACGCGCAGAAACAGGTCGCGGTCGTCCGGATGGACCCGCACCATGCCCGCGCCGGCCCCGGCGGCCTGCCGCAGCAGCGCGGCCATCGCCTCCTGGTAGTCCGCGGGGGGCAGGGCAAGCACCGCGGCCCTGGCCGCGGCAAAGACCCCGTCCATCCGGCGGTTGCGCTCCGCGAGGAGCTCCTTGCCCTGGGCGCCGCGCGCGCTGATCAGCCGCCGCGAGCACTCCTCGTCCACCGCGCGGAACGCCGCCTGGCAGCGCCGCTCGCCCTCCTCCTCCGCCGCCGCCCGCGCCGCCCTCACACGGTTTTCCGCCGCGGCCCGCGCCGCGTCCGCAATGCGCGCGGCCTCTTTCTGCGCCGCCTCAAGCACCGCCCGGTTTATTGCGTCTAAAGCCATGTCAGGCCTTCCTTGTGTCGGTTTGCCCGGGGGATCAAATCACTGGGCAACAGGCAACTGGCCCAGCACGATGATGCCGGCCAGCAGGCCGACCACCGCGTAGGTCTCCACCATCGCGGGAAGCAGGATGCTTTTTCCGAAGTCGCCCTCGCGGCGGGCCACCCAGGCGATGGCCGCCGAGGACGCCTGGCCCTGCCAGACCGCGGACACGAACAGCGCCAGGCCCACGCCGAAGCCGACCACGAGAAGGGCCAGCCCGCAGCGCAGATCGGCCACCAGCGCGCCCTGCTGCGCAAAGAGCTTGTTCACCATCATCATCATGGTGATGAAACCGTAGAAGCCCTGCGTGCCCGGCAGCGCGAGCAGCACCAGAAGCCGGCCGAACAGGTGCGGCTTCTCACTCAGCACCCCGCCGGCCGCCTGGGAGGCGATGCCGATTCCCTTTGCGGAACCGGCGCAACCCATGCCCACGGCCAGTCCGGCGCCCGCCACGGCCATCCCCATGCTCAACGTTTGCAAATCCATTTTTCAGCCTCCGCTACAGGTGTGTCCCAGTTTGCGTTGTTTCGCGCACTAATCCAACAATGCCCCCCGCCGGCGTCCACGCCGGAACGGGGGCTGCTCCGCGCCCGGGGCGCGGCTCAAGACTTCTTCATGATCGCCGAGGGCGAGTCGAAGCCAAGCGGCTCAAACTGCCGCGCGCCCGACTCATAGAACCTGCCGAACCACTCCACGAACACCAGGCGCATCGCGTGCACGAAGGCGCCCAGCACGTTAATCAGGAAGTTAAAGGCGTGGAACAGGACCAGCAGCACCACCGTCAGCACCGGCCCCACCACCGGAATGTCCCACATTAGGCCGGCGATAAGGTTGAACGACAGGGCGAGAATTCCCGTGGTAAGCCCAAGCGCCAGCAGGCGGCAATAGGACATCACGTCGCCCAAAAAGGCCGTCAACCCGTAGGAGCCGACGATTCCGTAAATGCTCATCACCCCCACGCCCAGTTTGGCGGCGATCCCCTCGGAGTCGCGCCCCTGGGTGAGAATGAGGCCAAGCGCGCCCAAGACGAACAGGACCGCCCCCAGCGCCACCACCGGACCCGGCACCGAGGACAGATAATTGGCCACCAGAATAATCGCGCCGGGAAGGATGATCAGCCAAGTCAGGCCGTCGCCCAGCGCGGTTGTCTTGTCGCCGTTTTTCCAGGCGCCGTACATCTTCAGGCCAATGCCGTAAAACTGGTTCGCAATGCCTATGACCAGCGCGATAAGCAGCGCGGGCATGGTCTTTTCCTGCGGATCAATGATGGTGACCGCCGACATGAGCCGGGCGAGCGGGTTGTCCTGCGGCACGAAGCTGGCCTTGTACAGGTCGCCGAAGAACGAGCCCATGATAAATCCGAAAAACGTGGTGGACACACCCGCCCAGAACAGCAGCCGGGCGAAGTTGTTCACCCCCTCGTAGTCCCGCGTCCGCTTCGCAAGATAATGGGCGGCGGCCATCAGGATGATGCCGTAGGCCGCGTCGCTGAAGCAGATGCCGAAGAACACGTAGAAGTTCACCAGCATGAAGGGGGAGGGATCAAAACTATTGTAGGCAGGCAGGCCGAACATGTTCGTGAGCAGCTTCAACGGCTGCGCCGCCCTGCCCTCGGTGAGGTTCACCGGAACGTCGTCATCGGCGGCGGGGTCCTCCGCCACGAGGGACGCGCCGGGGAATTCCTTTGCCAGCACGGACTCCAGGGAGGGCAGGTCCGCCATCCGGACAAAGCCGGTGACAACGGACACCCATTCGCCCTGGATGCTCTGGGTTTGCGCCTGCAAACGGCGCTTGCGGCTTTCCCAAAAGGCCTTGAGCACCTGCAGGGAGCGGCGGTGCACCGCCAAAGCGGCCGCCTTTTCCCTGACTTTGGACGATGTGGCCTCTATCTCGGCCAAATCCTCCCGGAGTTCGCGGATCCGGTCAGCGACCGGGCCGGTGATGGCGGGCAGCGCGCATTCCTCAAAATAAAGGGCCGCCAGTATGCGCGCGGCCTCCTCGGCATCCTCCGGAAGAAAGGCGAAAACCATCCTGCGGGGGGCGCTTTTCGCGCCGCTGTTGGAATTTTTCGCCAGTTCGAGCGCCAGGGGGCCGACCGGGATTTCCTCCCAGGCCATCAGTTCGCTGGCGCGGGCATCCTGGCCCAAAAGCGCCAACTGCGCCGCAGGCAGCGCGCCGAACACCAGGCGCACCCGCTCAGGCTTGCGCAACCCGGCCACGGGAAAAGGAACCCGCTCAAAGGGGGCCAGTTCCGCAAGCTGGGTCGCGATTTCACCCCGGCGGTGTTCCGCGCCGCGGTGGGTCTCATCCAATTCGCGCGCCTCCGTGAAGACCCCGTCAAGATCAAACCCGGAAAGCGCCTTGTCCAGCTCCGCGGCCTCAACCAGCAGGGGAACGGGGGCAAGGCCCTGGATGAATGATTTCTGCTCCGGCGCAAACTGGTCCAGCAGGCCCAGGGCCAGCGCAATCTTCTGCAGGGGAACGTCGCAGTCCTCGGTGGAAACTTCGGGCGCGCGGAAACAGCCCGTTTCATCATTGAGCTGGCGCGAGGTGTTGGTCACCTCAAGGACGCTCATTTCATGGAGCCGCTTGAAAAGGCGGCTGGTGGTGCTTTTTTCGCAGACCACCGTGACTTTTTTCATCCGATCAATGGCCATGGGTCACTTCCCGCGCAACCGGTCAACCACCAGCGCGGCCTGTTTGTCCAAAAGCGCCTGGGAAAGCCCCCCCAATTTGGCCATGGCCGCCGCATGCTCCGCAGCCGCCGCAGCCAAATCGGCCTCAAGTTTCGCCTCCGCCTGGCCGCGGTATTCCGCCGTGCGCGCCTCCACCGCGGCGGAAACCTCGCGGCGAATCGCCTCGATGCGCTCCGCTGTTTCGGTTTCCAGCTTCTTGGCCCCGGCGTGCGCCTCGGCAACCACGCCACCGGCCTGCTGTTCAAGGGACAGCACACTTTCTATCAGAGACGCCATGACGTTTTATCCTGCGTTACGGCCTGCATGGGCAGGGTTGTCTTATTGACAAGCCCTCGGAATTGCCGCCCATCGGCCCGGTTTTCAGGGAAAAGCGCGCTAAGTATAGCAACTTCGGGCGGCCATGTAAATTTTTTACCCAAACACGCCGGGACAAGCGGATAAATTCCCATTATTTCCACGTTCTTCTCCGTTAAAACCCCTTATGGGCATCCGAAAAAAGCCCCCCCCAGGCCCCGGTCCCGCATGCGTTATCCCCACAAAAAAGCAAAAGATGACAATTCTGGCATTTGACCGGATGCTTTTGGTATGGTGTTCCCAGCCAATAGGAAAAGACCGTTCCATGCTGAAAAATCTCCATGTTTTGGTTGTGGACGATGATCCGGCCATTTTGGAAACCCTGGGCAACTATATAACCGGGCTGGGCCACCGGGTAACCACCTGCGGCAATCCCCGGGATGCGGAGGATCTGCTCCGCGACGAGGATTTCAGCCTGTTGATCACCGACGCGCAAATGGAAGGCATGGACGGCTTGGAACTCACCCGTGCCGCACGAAACGCCCACCCCTCCATGGGCATTCTGCTGATGACCGCCTTCGAAAGCGCCTACCCCCTTTCCACAGCCCTGCGCGCGGGGGCCGACGGCTATATCAACAAGCCCTTCAGCCTCCGAAAATTCTCACTGGTCTTTGAGCGCGACTACTGGGAGTCCCTTTCCAGGCTGGACTGGTGGGAAGCCCAGGGCGGCGACCCGGTGCCGGGAGCCAATTGAATCCCGGGAAACCACGCCCCGGACCATCGTGTCCAACAAGTCAGAAATTCACAACCATCCCCGGAGCACCATGCCCATGATTCCCAATCCCTCCTGGCGTTCAACCCCCGGCGCGCGCGCGGCCGCCGTCCTGCTGGTGGCCCTGTCCCTTTCCATCGGCTGGGGCATCCGGGGCAATTTTGGCCATGAGGCGGGCGCCATGCTCCCCGGCGCGCTGGCCGCCATCGCCGCCTGCCTGGTCTCCGGACGGGAGGACTGGCGGGAGCGGGTGCACTTTTTCGGCCTTTTCGGGGGGCTGGGCTGGGCCTTCGGCGGCTCCATCGCCTATATGTATGTTGTCTCCTTTTCCGGTTCGGAACACACCCCCACCGCCATATACGGGTTTTTTTCCGCGTTTATCACCGGCGGGCTGTGGGCGGGCATGGGCGGCGCGGGCACGGCGCTGCCCGCCGCCATGAACCGGGAGCGAATCACCGCCTTTATCACGCCGCTCTGTGTTGTGCTGGCCTTCATGGCGGTGAACCTGCCCCTCTCGGAGGTGATAGAAAACTGGATAAAAAGCGCGGGCGCCGACGGCACCTGGAACCGCCAGCGCAGCCCCATTTACTGGCTCGACGCGGACTGGTTTCCCGCTTTCGTCGCCCTCGCGGGCGTGTGCTTTTACGACCTGTGCAGCCGCCGCTTCGGAAAATGGCCCTGGTTGCCCGTGTTTTCGGGCGCGGGAGCGCTGCTGGGACTGGCAACGCAGTGGCTGTTGAACATTGCCGGGCTCGCCGCCCCCCTGGCGTCGCTGCTGGTGGTGCCGCTGGGTGATCCCGCCGCAATCAACCCCGACACCGGACAGGCCTACGGCAACGCGGATTTCATCACCAACTGGCCCGGCTTTGCCCATGACTACCCGCAGCATCTGGGCTGGGGGCTGGGCCTGCTGCTGGGTGCGGGACTGTATTTTTACCGTTTCGGCGCGTGGCGCAACGACTCCAAGCTGCTGCTTTACCTCTCCCTCGGCTGGCTTGCCGCCTTTGTGGCGATGCCGGTGCTCGGCACCATCCCGCTCCGGTCCGTGGGCGGGTTCAGGCTGATGCCGCCGCGCAGCGACGACTGGGCCGGCATCACCGGCGTGTTCATCGCGGCGACCCTGTACTGCCTGCGCCACGGCCTCAAGCCGGTGGCCTTTGCCGGTTCACTCAGCGGGATCATCGGGGGCGTGTCCTTCGCGGCGGTGCCCTTCATCCGCTCCATGGCCCAAATACCGGGGCACCCCCACCGCACCCCCGGAGGCACCCCGCCGGAATGGGCCCATTTCCAGCATGCAAACTGGCACAGCATCCTGGAGCAAAGCCACGGATTCGGCCACGGCATCGCCATTGCGGTCACCATGGCCGTGCTTGCGGCGTGGATCAAACCCATGGAGAACACGCCGCGCGTCCGCCGCTGGACCGATGTGTTCGCGGTGGCCGCGGTGCTCTTCGGGCTCACCTGGCTGAACATTTCCAAAAACGTGCCCGAATGGACGGAGGGCGCGCGCAAAGTGGTGCCTGAAATCATGAAGGCCCCCCTTGTGGGGTGGGAAATATCCGCCTTTGGATGGTTCATGGCCGTGTGGCTCGCCGCCACGGCCGCCTTTGTGCTTGTCCTGCGGCGGCATCTCTCCAGGCCCGTGGCGCTGATGCCCGCCACCTGGACGGGACGGGGACAGTTCCTGTTCCTGGCCCTGCTCTGGATGATGGTGATCGCCAATTTTGAGCGGGCCCTGCCGAATTTCCATGAGTCCAGGCTGGTGACGGAATGGGTGGTCTTCATGAACGCCGTGCTGGCCTCGGTGCTGGTGCTGCTGGTCCCGCGTGAAAACGATGCGCCGTCAATCAACGGGCGCGCGCCCTCCCTTCGCCGGTTGTGGCTGATAGCGGCGCCGGTGATGGCGGTGCTGATGGTTTTCTTCGCGCTGGCGTCCCGGGGCGTGTACGGCAACGCGCCCACCGGCGGGCCCACGGTGAACCACAAGCGTTTCGGCGAGGAAGCCCACTGGCGCATCAAGCCCATTTTGAAATCCGGACAGCACCGGTGACATGCGCAAAAAAGCGCCTGAAAAGGGTTGGACCAAACACTTGATCTTCGGGGATGGATGTGCTACAATTTCGTTGCAGTGGTTCCGGGGAGTCATCGGATACGTAATGTGAATCTCGGATTCGGATGCGTGGCGATGCAGTTGATAACAAGAGCCAAAATCATTAAGATATCGGCTTCCGGAATCAATGAAGCAAAGTTGAAAGATTTGGGCCGGTGCCAGGAATTGATTCCTGTTGGCAGTGGTTCCAATCAATAGACAGTTGAAGACAAGTCACCGCCCGAAAGGGTGGTCTCCGATATTGCCAAGGTCTTTGCGCGGCGGCATCAGACCCGGGTCTGGCTGTGAACAGCAAACCCCGGGACAATGCGGAGTCGTAACAGGTTTCCCCCCACTTCCTCCCCTCCCCTTCCCCTGTTGCGACTCCGCGCCTTTTTTTTTGCGCCGGGGGAAGGGCGGCACCGCGCCGGGTGTTGACTCAACCATGACAACACCGGAGCCAAAAACCGCCGGGCACAACCGGCTCATCCATTCCACCAGCCCCTACCTTTTGCAGCACGCCCACAACCCCGTGGACTGGCATCCCTGGGATCAGACGGCGCTTGAAAAGGCGCGCGCCGAGGACAAGCCCGTCTTTCTGTCCATCGGTTATTCCGCCTGCCACTGGTGTCATGTGATGGAGCGGGAATCCTTTGAGAATCCCGCCGTCGCGGCCCTGCTCAACCGGCATTTCGTCAGCATCAAGGTGGACCGTGAGGAACGCCCCGACATCGATGAAATTTACATGGCGGCGGTGACCGCAATGACCGGCGGCGGCGGATGGCCCATGTCCGTGTTTCTCACCCCCGACCTGAAGCCCTTTTACGGGGGCACCTATTTCCCCCCGGAGGACCATTATAACCGGCCCGGTTTCCGCAGGCTGCTGGAGGCGCTGGCGGAGATGTGGCAAAACCGCCGGGAGGAACTTCTGTCCGGCGCGGCGGACATGGCCGCCAACCTCCGGACCCGGTTTGAATCCCCCACGCCGGGGGATGGTGAACCTCCGCCGGGCGCGTCACTCACGGAAGCCGCCGCGCAGGAATTGGCGCGCGAATACGATCCCGTGGACGGCGGCTGGGGCGGCGCGCCAAAGTTCCCCTCCAGCGGCGCGGTGGAACTGCTGCTGCGGCACCACCACCGCACGGGAAACACAAAATCCCTGGAAATGGCGCTGCGCACGCTGGACTGCATGGCCGACGGCGGCCTGCATGACCACATCGGCGGCGGCTTCCACCGTTATTCCGTGGACAACGCCTGGCTGGTGCCCCATTTTGAAAAGATGCTCTACGACAACGCCCAGCTTGCGCGGGCCTTTCTGGAGGCGTGGCTGGCGGCGGGGCATGCCCGGCACCGGCATGCGGCGGAAGACACGCTGGACTACCTGCTGCGGGACATGCAACTGCCGGAGGGCGGCTTCTGCGCCAGCGAAGACGCGGACAGCGCCGGCGGCGAGGGCATGTTTTACCTGTGGACGCGGGCGGAGATCATGGATGTGCTGGGGCCGGAGGCGGGCGTCCTGTTCTGCGCCGCATATAATATCGAGACTGCGGGCAATTTCCCCTCCCATGAGCATTATCATGACCGCCAGAACATCCCCCACCGGACGGAGCCGCCCGGAGAGCTTTCCCGGCGTTTGGGGGTGGACGCGGACATGATGGAAAAGCGCCTTTCGGCGGCGCGCGCCGTCCTGCTGGAGACACGGGCGCGGCGGCCCCGTCCCGGACGGGACGACAAGGTGGTGGCCGCATGGAACGGGCTGGCGGTCTCGGCGCTGGCCCATGCGGGGCTGGCGCTCAACACGCCCAGGTATCTCGACGCCGCCGAGGCCTGCGCCAATTTCCTGCTGACACACGCCGTGCGCGGCGGCGCGCTCCACCGCACCTGGCGGGGGGGGCAATGCGGGCCGCCGGGCTTTTTGGAGGATTATGCGGCCGTGGCCCATGCCTGTCTTGACCTGTTTGAGGCCACGGGAAAGATCATCTGGCTGGAGGAGTCGCTGCGTCTGGCGGAGGCCATGACCGGGGAATTCTCCGACCCCGCCGGACCGGCGTTCTTTATGACCTCAGCGCGCCATGACACGCTGCCCGCGCGGGCCAAACCCTGTTACGACGGCGTGGAACCCTCGGGAAACACGCTCGCGGCGTCGCTGCTGCTGAAACTGGGCGCGGTGACAGACCGGGAGGAGTGGCAGAAGCGCGGGGAGGCCATACTCCGCGGACAGGCCACAATGATGGGGCGCGTTCCCCAGGCCTTTTTGAAGATGCTGTGCGTGGCAGACGGCCTGCAAGAATGCGCTGTTGAGGTGGTTGTGGTTCCGGGGGAAGAGGGCAATCCCGAACAATTCCTCGGCGCGGCGTCAGGGGTCTTCCTGCCCCACCGCATGCTGGCCGTGCATCCCGGAGAAACACACCCCCTCGCGCGGGCGCCGCTCTTCAGCGACCGCGTTGCCGTGGACGGCAGAACCGCCGCGTATGTGTGCCGGGGAAACACCTGCCTCCCGCCGGTGACCAGTCCGGAGGCGCTGCGGGAAATCCTTCGGGGCAACAGGGGTTAGAGGTACTGGGCGACGATGGCGAGGCCCGTGGCGACGCTGGTGAAGGTGTCGCGCTGGCGCACCTTGTCGGCGCCGTAGCGGGCGTGGAGCATGTCGCGGATGGCGGGGATGAGGCTGGTGCCGCCCGTGGTGAGCACGAGGTCAATCTGGCCCGGCTCCAGCCCGGCGGCCTGCTCGGCCTCCACAATGCTCTCCATCATGGACTCCAGCGTCTCCTCGATGATATGGGAAAACTCGTCCCGCTCGAGGTGCTCATGGATGCGGATGTCCTCGTAGCGGAGATCGATGTCGGTCCCCGTCACGGAGGAGAGCCGTTTTTTGGCGGCCTCCACCTCGCGCGTCACGGGATAGCCGAAGTTGCGCTGGATGAGGCAGCGCAGCGCCCGGATCGCGCCCGGCTGGTCGCTGCTGGCCTCGGCGGCGAGGAGCCAGTTGATGGTCTCCTCCTTGTTCAGCTTGTAGAGGTTCTGCCAGTCGAGAATCTGGTTGTAAAGGTACTGCGGCATGGGCAGGCGCGAGGGGCCGTAGCGCGCGCGGCTGCCGAAGACGGGGAACAGCTTGCCCCGGATGATCTCGCGGTCGATGGCGTCGCCCGCCACGGGCACGCCCGAAACGGAGAGGATGCGGCTTTCCGCCAGGCGCTCGGCCACGCCCTGCGCGCCGCCGAACTCCATGACGCACACGTCGCAGGTGCCGCCGCCGATGTCCACCACCATCAGGCGCTGGTGGCTGTCGGAGGCGACGGCGTACTCCACGCAGGCGCCCACGGGCTCGTAAAAAAAGACCACGTCCCTGAACCCTGCCAGGTGGGCGGCGGTGCGCAGGCGCTCCTCCGCCGTTTGGTCCTCCTCGGGGCTGGTGGAAAAGCGCACGGGCCTGCCGAAGACGGCGCGCTCCACGGGTCCGCCCGCCGCGGCGTCGGCGGCGGCCTTCATGGGCTTGAGCACCAGCGACACCAGCTCCTCAATCTGGTAGGGCGTGCCGAAAACCTCGGTGCCCTTGAAGCCGCGGTGGCGCATGAGCGTCTTCAGCGACTGGAACAGCCGCCCCGGCGAGTTCACCTCAACCATGGCCCTGGCGCGCACCGCCTCGCGGATGTTCTCGTCCTGGAGGCCGGGCCGGTAGCTCTCGCTCTTGTCCGGCTCGGACATGACATAGGCCTCGATGGACACGCCCAGGTCCACCCGCTTCATGATGACCTCGCGGTCCACGTTGCGCTCGATGAAGGCGTTCGCCGCGGCGCGGCCCACGATGGTCTCCCCGTCCCGCGTGATGTAGAGCAGGGACGGCAGCGAGGCAGGCAGGTCATTCGCGGGATCAAGGGGGAGCACCCGCGCCTGCCGTCCGTCAAAAACGGCCACGCTGGAGTTGGTGGTGCCGAAATCTATGCCGCAATGCAACAGGGACACGCTTGTTCACCCTCTTTTCAGTCTGGCACCCGCGCCGCCGGGACGCCCCCTCCGGGCCTCCACCTGCGGCGCAAAAACGCGAAGTATACCACCGCCCCCGCCCCGCCTCAAACCGGGCGGCGCGGGGGCGCATTTGTTGGTAAACACCCCCAACGGGCGGGGCTATTCCACAAGGGCAATGTCCGGGCGCGAAAGGCTCAACCGGCCAGATGCCACACCTCAAAGGGCTTCTCCAGGCCGTAGCCCATGGAGAAGTAATCCGCCCCGGCGGGCTGGCCCGTTTCGGGGGCCTTGCCCCACGAGCCGGGATGGGTCAGGCCGGTGCTGTTGTCGCCCAGGTGCGGGCCGAGGGTGTTGCGCAGCGATCCGTAGACCACCACCTCCACGGTGTTTTCGCCCGGCTTGAGCTTTTCGGTGATGTCGCATTCCATCGGCGGCGCGCACACATGCCCCGCGTCCGCGCCGTTCACCAGCACCTTCGCCACGACGCCCTTCCACGCGGGCAGCGCCAGCACGTGGCGGCCGCCGGGGGCGGCGGTGACCGTGGCGGTGTAGGCGACGCGGTGGCCATAGAGGGGCAGGCCCTGCGCCTTCCATTCGCCGAGGCCGAGCGGCGCGGAGGGGATGATGACAAAGCCCTTCGCGGCGGGCTTGAGCGAGAAGTCGCCGACGATGTGGGCCGCCTCCAGCTCGTGGAACACGTTCATGGGACGCGCCGTGATGGTGAGCGTGTTTTCACCTACGCGGGCGCATTTGGAGATGTCCATCCTGCCGAAGGCCCTGTCCAGCCACCACTCGCCCGCGGGCGCGGTGAGCGGAGTGCCGTTGCAGTCCACGGTGTAGATGTCGGGCCGTTCCACCACGGCGAAGAGGCGCTCCGGCACCGCGCCCTCGATGGTGAAGCGGTAGGTGGCGGTGAAGCCGCTGTCCGGCGCGAAGGGGGTCTTGAGCAGCTCGTCGCGGAACTGGACCGCATGGTCCCAGATGTTTCCGCGCAGGCCGTTTTTCTTGAAGGTGAGGTCCGCCGCGCGCTGCCAGAACATGCCGGAGGCCGTCTCGCCGCCCGCCGACACGTCCACATAATCCAGAATCAGGTTGTTGTCGTCCAGGCGGCGCGCCGTGATGTCCGACACCGCCACGGGCTGGCGCTCCCCGGCGGGCGCCGCCGCCGGGGCGGCGGCCACGGGTTCGCGGTCCAGGAGCAGCAGCACGCTGCCGCAGGGCGGAAGGGTGAAGGGGAAGGCGCCGTCCGTAAGGGCGGGACCGGCATGGATTTCGCCCGTGTTCAGGTTGACCACGCGCACGCCCTTCGCTGCGGTGAGGACGGAACCGGAGGCGGGAACATCGTTGCTGGTGTTGGTGATGAAGAGAATCTCCCCGTCCGCAAGCTGGCGGCGGTGGTGGTAGACGATGCCCTTGTTGTCGGGGGCGGGCACCACGCGCAGCGCCGGGTTGACCGCCGCCGTAATCTGGTCCGCCGCCGCGCCGGAGGCAATCTGCCTCCAGTTGGCGGAGGCGCGCAGCGCGGCGCATTCATCCCCGGCCCGTCCGTCCACGTGCGAGGGCAGCTCCGGCCCGGCGCAGGAGAGGACCAGACCGCCCTTGTCCAGGTAGGCCTTCAACAGTTCAAAGGTTTCCCTGTTGAGGTTCTCCGTCCCCTCCGGCACCACCACCACGGTGTAGTCCCGTTCGCCGACCCGGAAGGCCGCCTTGCCGTCCGCCGCCTGCGCCACCGCGCCGCGCTCCCGGATGATGGACTCGCTGCCCAGGTCGAACTCCACCTGCGCCTTGGCCAGGGCCACCACCAGCGACTGGAAGGTGTCGCCGAGGGTTTTCAGCTTTTCCGTGCCGGTGAAGTGGTGCATCCACGCCGTGGTGGTCGGCTCCAGCACGAGGCAGGGGTTGATCTGTTTCCCCCGCGAGAGGGCGTGGCTCACCCGCGTGAAATAGTCCGCCAGCACGTGGTACTCCGCCATCCACGGGGAGTGGTAGGAGAAGGTGGGCGGATAGTCGCGCTTGCGCGCGCCGCGCAGGGTCACGTCGGAAAGGTGCTCGTTGGGCGTGTTCACGCCGAGCACCTGGATCCAGTCGCCGATGCGCTTGTAGTCGGCGAAGGTCATCTCCGCGCCGCTGCCGCCGTAGACCTCGCAGAGGGTGCGGGCGCGGCCCGTCTGGTTGGCCACGCTGGCCAGCTCGACCACGGAGCGCACGTTGCCGAACTGGGCGCGCACGTCCTCGCGGTACTGGTTGAAGAGGATGTCAATGCCGGGGCGGTGCTGCCACGCGGCCATGGCCATGTTGTCGGGCACGGACGCGCAGTTGGGCCATTCATGCTCCCAGTAGTGGCCCGTGAATTCAAGGTTGTTTTTGCCGCAGTACTCGTAATAGGGCTTGGCCCAGCGCTCGATGAACAGCTCGTTCATGAGCTGGAAGTAGTTGTGGCGCAGGCGCATGCCGTCCGCCGTGTCGTCGCGCAGCGCGGGCAGCAGCTCCAGGATGTCATAGTGCCAGCGCTTTTTGAACTGCTTTTCCAGGTCGGGCGTCCAGTGGATGTCGCCGCAGGCCTTCAGGTGCGGCTCGTCGGTGAACACACCGGGGATGCGCTTGCCGAATTCATCGCCGAAACGCTTGCGGTAGGGCTCCAGAGTGACCTCCAGAAACTTCTCCGTCACGCCGGGCAGCAGCAGGTCGGTGTGGTACTTGCCCCCGTACCACGGCGAGGTCTTGGCCTCCTCAATCCGCGCCACCACATAGTCGCCCTCGGGGAAGTCCTTCCCCTTTTTCACCTGTTTGGTGATGTCCTCATAGCCCTTCGCCGTCTTTTTGTGCACCGCGAGGATGCGGTCGTTCCAGACGGGCGTGTGTTTTCCGGACTTCAGGCTCACGCCGATGGCGCGGGACTCGGGCATCGCCTCGGGCACCATGCCCCCGGCGAAACCGGAGGGATAGGAGTTCTCATCGTAAATCCAGATGAGCATGTCCCGCTCCCGCGCCGTCTCCAGCGCCGTTTCCCAGCGGGCCAGCCACTCCTCCGACATGTAGGGCGTCATCAGCCCCGGACGGGGATGCACCCACGCCTGGAGCACGTGCTGGTCCGCCAGCACGCCCAGCGTGTGCCGCACCTGCTCGTCCGTCAGCAGGTCGTTCCACACCCACAGCGGGCCGGAGGTGTAGGCCTTGCCGGGGCTTTTTATCGTCCCGGAAAGATCGGCAAGGGTGTCGTCCGCGGCGGCCGCCGCGCCCGCGACCAGCAACGAAATAAGCATCAGCGTCATGGCATGTTCCCTCTGGGATTGGCTGCTTCGAAGCACTGTCGCCGCACCCATCGGCGGCGACCCCGTATTCTTTCACGTTTGCCCGCGCAAGGCAAACCGGCGGCGGGAACGGGAAGAATTTTGGACAGGATGGACAGGATGGACAGGATGGACGGGATGGACGGGAGGAAAGACAAAAGGGAAAGCCCCCCCCCGGTCATTGCGAGCAACGGGAAGCAATCTCAAGCCGAAGTCGTGTGACAGACGAGATTGCTTCACGTTGTTCGCAATGACCGGATGCTTGAGGTCCTTTACCCTCACTCCGCGAGGCGGTCGGCGAGCCATTCGGCAAAGTGGAGGGGGCGGGCCTTGGAAAGGTGGGTGGTCTGGTGGCGGCAACTGGTGCCGGAGGCGATGAAGTCGGTGCCCCGGGGCAGGGCGTTGACCTTTTCGATGAGGGGCGAGGCGACGGCGACGGACAGGTCGTATTTGTCCCCCATCGCGCCGAAGGCGCCGGCCATGCCGCAGCATCCGGTGTCGAGGAGGGAGGCCTCCGCGCCGGGGACGCGCGCGGCGACGCGCAGCGCGGCGGCGGGGTCGGAGGCGGCCTTGGCGTGGCAGTGGGCGTGGACCGCCGCCCTGGCGGGCGCGCCGGAGAAGCGCAGCGCGTCGGGTTCCTTCGCGAGCAGGGCGTCGATGAACTGCTCAAAGAGCACGCACCGCGCGGCCACCTCCTCCGCGCCGTCCAGGCCGAGCTCGCGGTAGTCCTCGCGGAACATGGACCAGCAGGAGGGTTCCAGGAAGATCACCGGGTCCGTGCCGCCGCGCAGCAGTTCCAGGTTGCGCCGGCCAAAGTCCCGCGCGGTGCCGAGCATGCCCATGCTGAAGGCGGGCCGCCCGCAGCAGGCGCGCCCGGCGGGCAGCGCCACCCCGAAGCCCGCCGCCTCCAGCACGCGCACGGCGGCGCGGCCGATGTTGGGCTCGTTGAAGCGCACGAAGCAGTCGTCCCAGAGGACGACCCTTCCGCGCGGTTTCGGCGCGGCGGCCACGGCACGGCGGACGAACCAGCGGTCGAAACGGTCGCGGGTGTAGGGGGGCAGGGGGCGTTTTTCGCTGACACCGAGCAGGGAGCGCATCACGCGGCGCGCGGGCGGCCAGGCCAGCATGAGGTTGGTGACGCGGGGCGCGGCGCAGCCCAGCTCGCCGAGCAGGTCCACGCGGCTGAAGACGCGGGCGGACAGGGGCGCGCCGTGGCGGCGGTGCCGCGCGTGGAGCAGTTCGGCCTTGAGCAGGGGCAGGTTCACGTTGGAGGGGCATTCGGTGGCGCAGGCGCGGCAGGCCAGGCAGTTGCCGACGGCCTTTTCCAGCTCGTCGGAGAGGAGCGGCCCCGCCGGGGTTTCGACGCGCCCCTCCAGCACGGCCCGGATGATGTTGGCCCGGCCCCGGGTGGTCATGAGCTCCTCGCCGGTGGCCTGGAAGGTGGGGCACATGGTGGGCCCGTCCTTGCGGCAGCCGCCGCAGCCGTTGCACTGCTCCAGGTTGCCCGTGAAGGACTTGTCCTTGGCGGCGTAGGCCAGCACCGGCTCGAAGGGCACGGGAATCGCCGCGCCGTCGCCCTGGCGCAGGCGCGTGTCGCAGCGCCATTCGCCGGTGTCGATGATCTTGCCGGGGTTGAGCAGGTTTGCCGGATCGAAGGCATGCTTCACCCCGCGCATGACGTCGAGCAGCACGGGGCCGACATGCTCCGCCACAAACTCGGTGTGGGCGATGCCCACGCCGTGCTCGCCGGTGATGGAGCCGCGGAATTCGGCGACCAGCCCGGCCACCTCCGCCTCCAACTGGCGGAAGCGGCGGATGTCTTCGCCCTTGTGCATGTCCACCACGGGCCGCACATGGAGCAGGCCCGATCCGGCATGGCCGTAGAAGGAGGCCTTGAAGCCGGAGCGGTCGAGTATTTCGCGGAGGCGGGCCACGTATTCGGGCAGCGTCTCCGGCGGCACGCACATGTCCTCGATGCCCGCCGTGGGCTTGGCGCTGCCGGGGCAGCCGGTGAGCAGGGACAGGCCCGCCTTGCGCAGGTTCCACACCTGCGCCATTTCGCGCGGGTCGGTGGTGGACAGGAAGCGGCGGCCCAGCCCCATCTTTTCGAGCAGCGGCAGCTTCTCCCGCTCGTCGTCGTAAAATTCCACGATGAGTATGGAGGCGCAGGGGCGGGCGTCCAGGTCAAGCAGTTGCCGCGCCGCCGCGAAGGGCGCCTGGCCCCGGGTCTGGTCGAAGAGCAGATCGTCTATCTGCTCGATGGCGGCGGGACGGAGCGGCAGCAGCGGCGGCACCGCCTGGAAGGCGTCGTTGATGGAGTCAAAAAACAGCAGGCCCAGCCCCTTGGACTTGGGCGGCTCCACCGCGCGGACCTTTGCGGAGAAGACAAGCGCGAGGGTGCCCTCGCTGCCGCCGATGAGCTTGGAAAGGTCCATGCCGCCGGGGCGCGCCCGGAGGTAGCGGTCCAGGCCGTAGCCGGGCCAGCGCTTGGGGAAGCGGTCATGAAAGCGGGTGAGTATTTCCTCCGCGTGCGCCGCGATGAGCGCGTCCACGGGCGTCAGACGGTCGCGCAGGTCGGGGCTGTCCGCGCCGAGCACCGCCACCGACCCGTCGGCCAGCACCACCTCCACGCTTTCCACATGGTTGATCGTCGCGCCGTAGACCGGCGCGCGCGCGCCCGATGAGTTGTTGGCGATCATGCCGCCGAGGGTGGCGCGGGAACTGGTGGCCACGTCGGGGCCGAAGACCAGCCCGTGCCCCTGCAGGAAGGCGTTCAACTGGTCGAGCACCACGCCCGCGCCGACGCGCACGGTGCGCGTTTCGGGGTTAAATTCCGAAATGCCCCGGTTGTGGCGGGCCAGTTCCACGATGACGCCCGAACCCAGCGCGCCGCCCGCCAGCCCGCTGCCCGCGCCCCGCGCCGTGAGCGGCACCCCCGCCGCGGCCGCGGCGCGCACCAGCGCCGCCGTTTCCGCGGCGCTTTTCGGAAAGGCCACCCCGAGGGGCTCCACCTGGTGGATGGACGCGTCGGTGGCGTACAACTGGCGGGTGAGCGCGTCGCCGCGCACCTCGCAGCCGGAGGCGCGGGACAGTTCCCCGCATAACTGGACGGGATTCATACTGAGGTGTTTCCTGGCGCGCGGAACGACCATCCGCCCGCGCGCACAGATTGTCCCCCGCCGCCCGCCGCCGGGTCAAGAAGAACGGGCGCCGCGCCGCTTTTCACTTGCCCCTTTTTTCCAGGGCGGCCTCCAGCAGGTCCACGTCCTGTTGGAGCATGGCGGGGTTGTCCTTGGTGAACACGCCCACGCAGACGGCGTCGCCGGGGCGGTAGGCGTCGGCGACATACTCAAAGGCCGCGCGGGGCTCGTTGCGGCCCGCGGCGAGCACCTTGTAATGGATGGCGGGGGCGGGCAGTTGCCGAATCAGGGCGCACATGGCGTCGCGGTCCTCGGGACCGTAATACTCCTCCTCCGCATAGTCGCGCCGCGCGCCGAGGGTGCGGTCGCTGGGGTTGTAATAACAGGCCATGAAGAAATCCAGCTCAAGATGGTCCGCCGCCCACCGGATGGTCTCGGTGCGGTGGCCCGCCACGCCCGCCGCCATGCCAAGGTCTTTGATGCGCCTGATCGCCTCGAACACGTCGGCCGTGTCGCCCGCCGCCACACGCTGGTCCATCTCGCCGCCGTGGAGAAAGCAGCATTTCGCGGAACCGGCGAGCGCGTTGTCGATGCCCGGGAAAAAGCCGCCCGTCAGCGGGCAGGTCTGGGCAATCCAGTCAATCCGCCCGCCCTCGTTGCGGTGCTCGCGCAGGGCGCGGAGGACGAACTCGTCGGCCCGGCCCAGATGGGTGGTGATCCCGGCGGCCTCCGCCAGCCGGTAGGCCTCCTTTACCCGCGCCATGGTGTACCAGTCGCGCATCTCCTCATCGCGCGCGTGCGTCTGGTGGGCGAATCCGGAGAAGGGGTTTCCCCCGATGATGAAGCGGCTCACGCTGGCCCCGCCCAGCATGACCAGTTTCGGATGGTAATGTTTCTCTGCTTCTGCGCCCGAGGTCATTGCCTTGTCTCCCGGACGGCGTGTCACTCCGACATCAGCCCGTCCAGCATGGTTTCAGTGTTCAGGAAAAAGCCGCCCATGGGACGGCGTGCAGACCATATCCCGCTTCAGGGCGATGCTGCGCACAAAAGCGTCCATTTGATCGCGGATCGGCATGGGACAAAGCATGTCAGAAAAGAGCCCCCTGTTTCATCCACAGGGAAACCACCACCCCTCTTTTCTTCGCATCCCCCGGCGCGGGCTTGGTAAGATAGGCGGGCGCGCGCCCGCGCCGGACGCGCCCACAGGAGGCTTTTGATGAAACGCTTTGCATCCGCGCCGTTTTCACACGCGGTTTTGCTGTCCGCCCTGCTCACCGCGATGACCGCGACGGCGTCGGTGATAGACGACGAGGTGGACATTTCGGGCAACTTCCTGCAGATGAAACTCTCCCCGGACGACGGCGGCGTGATCAGCACGCTGCGCCTGCTGGACGGATCGCCGAACATGGCCGGACCCGCCGGGCTGCTTCTGGAGGGCTTCGGCGTGCCGAGCCACTATGTGCCCAACCGCCGGCTGAACGAGAAGATGGAGGCGCTGGACGAGTACAAGGACCGGCCCGTGCTCCGGTTCAGCTACGACTGCGAGGGGCCGAACATCGAGGGACTCCACGTGACCCGGGTGATGGAGCCGGTGCCCGACGAGGGCTCGATGCGTGTGACGTGGATTGTGGAGAACAAGGGGAAGGAGGCGCAGTGGATTGCGCCGTGGGTGGGCGGCAACGTGCGGCCCGGCGGCGCGATGAACGCGGAGGACCGCATTGATCTGCCGTCGCGCATGGGCGTGGTCCGCGCGTCACGCACGGCCTATCATTCGGCGTCGCGCAACTGGATCGCCGCCACCGACCCCGCCGCGCAGGAGTCCTTTTTTTCGGTGTTCAACGCCGACCAGACCCATTCGTTCCTCACCATCTGGGACGAGGAGAGCGTGGATCGGGGGTTTCAGGCGGCCTTCGTGCCGACCCTGCTGAAGCCGGGCGCGACATGGAAGACGGTGTACCGTCTGGGCATGGTGCGCGGCCTGAAGAAGGTGGACTTCGCCACGGACGAGCTGGCGATGGAGCTGGATTACACCCCCGGCCAGCTTGTGGCGCTCATCGCGTCGGTGAAACCGCTGCGGGGCGTCCACATCGAGGCGCGGATTGTGGCGGAGAACGGGCGGGTGTGGAAGCTGCCGCGCAAGAAGTTTGACATCGAACCGGGCAAGGTGATCCGCTGCACCTACCCCTGGGACGCGCCCGCCGACGGCCATTATGACTTCATGGCCCAGCTCATCCAGGACGGGATCACGCTGCCGCTGGGCACGGACACCGCCTCGCCCCACGGCGGCATTGACACGCGCTTCGCCGTGGGCGGGCCCGCGCCGCGCGTGATGGACGCGTGGACCGACGCGCCCTACCAGCTCGACCGCGGCCCGCGCACGCTCAAGCGCGCCATGGTCCAGTCCGGCGACCGCAATGTGTGGATCGAGCCCGCGCTGGAGAAGGTGTTCCGCGAGGACAAGGCGGTCGCACAGGGTCCGAACTCGTCCCTGGTCCCGCTTGGTCTGGCGCGGGGCGAACGGGAGTCGTTTCAGATCTGCCTGCGCCCCGAAAAACAGCCCATGATCCACGCCACCGTGAAGATCGCGGACCTTGTCCACAGCGGCGGCGGGGCGCGCATCCCCGCCGCCGACATCACACTGAACGATGTGCGCTGGCTGAATGTGCGCATCCCGTCGCATTTCGAGGGGCCCACGGGCATGTGGCCCGACGCGCTGCCGCCGCACAAGCCGTTGCTGGCGGATGCGGGACTCATCACCCCGATCTGGGTGACAATTCACGCCAAGCCCGGACTTCCCGCGGGGATTTACCGGAGCGAATGGCGCGTCACCGCCGACGGCGAACCGGACATCCCAATCACCGTGGAGGCGCGGGTCTTCGATTTTGACCTGCCCGTAACCCCGCGCCTGAGGACCGATTTCGGTTATTGGGAGGAGGCGGCGGTGCGCGGAAGCAGGGCGGCGGGCGGCAAAGGCGACGCGGCGGCGCTGACCCGCGCCTACCTGGAGAACGCGCTGGAGCACCGGGTCACCCTGCGGGATCCCCTGATGCTGGACGGCAACTCCCAGAGCATGCGGGCGAAACTGCCCCTGCTGCGGGCCGCGCTGGAGAAAGGTGCCTCGGTGGTGCCCGTTTCCCCCGACATTCTGGACAATCCGGAAAAGCTCGCGGCGGCGAACCAGTTCGTGGTTTCGGAGAAATTTCAGGAAAAGGCCTTCGTCCCGCTCAGTTACGAGCCGCTGGAGCCGGGATGGCCGCAGTTGCTGGAGGCGATCAACCGCTGGAAGACCGCCGCCCCCGCCATTCCCGTGCAGGTGAGCACCCTCGGCCTGCGGCCCTTCCTGCCCGACGTGGTGGACCTGTGGTGCGTGCACCTTCAGGTGATGGACACGCCCAACAGTTTGGACATCCTAAAACGCGCCGCCGCCGGGCGGGAGATTTGGTGGTACGTGTCACACACGCCGCCCCGGCCCTACGGCAACCTTTTTGTGGACTTTTCCGCCGTGGAGCACCGCATTCTTTTCTGGCAGGCCTGGGCGCTGGGCATGCGCGGGATGCAGTACTGGAACATCAACTACATCCCGGAGGGGCAGGATCCCCAGGACGAACTGCTGGACGCCACGCCCGTGAACGGCGACGGCGTGCTGGTCTACCCCGGCCCGGACGGCCCCGTGAACTCCATCCGCTGGGAAACGGTCCGTGACGGCCTGGAGGATTACGATTATTTCTCCGTGTTCATGGAGCTGCGGGAGGCGCTGTCGAAGCGCGGCGGCAACGAGGCGCTGCTGAAACAGGCGGCGGCGGTGTACAACCTTGAAAAAGTCGTGCCCAGCCTGGTGACCTTCCCCCGCGACAGCGGGGCGTTGCTGCAAAAACGCGGCGAGGTGGCCGCCATGATTGAGGAAATGGGCCGTGCGCTGAAAAACGCGCCGCCGCCCAGGCTGGAACCTTCCACCCCCGCCGAACCCGCGCCCGCCCCGCAGGCAACACCCGCCGCTGTTCCAGCCCCTCCGGCTCCGGACATGGCACCAGCCACACCGCCCCCCGCCGGACCGGCGAAAAACTTCGGGCCCGCAAAAAAATAGCCCTATTCCGAAAGGATCAGGCGGTTCGGATCGTCTTCGGTGAAGGTGAAGGACACGTTTTGTCCCGCGAAGCGCCCGCGAATGGCACCCCGTTCCGCGCAAAACCGCCCAACATTTTTCCGCACAATCGGGGAAAGAAAGTCATCGGCAACCACCCAGCGCCCCGCGCCGTCGGCCAGTTCCCCGGTTTTTTCCACCGCATCGCGCACCCGGCCGGGGGCCAAATGGGGCTGGACAAAGCAGACTGTCCCCGCCAAAACCGCCTTTTCAACCGCAGCAAGGGTTTCCGGGCCCACCCCCAACCCCGTCAGAAACACCGCCTCCACCCCGGCAAGCCGCGCTCCATCCACCTTGTGATCAAACACCACCACCCCGTCCATCGGACAGAAACCGCCATGGGGACGGTTGACATATGACCCCGCGCCGTTCCAGCTCAGCCCGTCCGCAGGCACCACCCCGCGCGTGAGCAGGTGAAAAATCCGGAACCAGGCCTCTGTTTTTTCGTTCGAGGGCCAGTCGGAATTGCCGTAAAGCGCGTCTGGCAGCCAACTGTTGCCCTGTCCCCAGCAGCCGTCCGGCTGGCGGATTATGGCCACGCGGGGCTGGAAATCACGGAACGAATGGGTTCTTGGATGGGTGGGCACATATTCCCGCGCAAACCACCGGAGCACCCGCCCGTATTCGGTGAGGGTGTATCCCTCCTGTCCGGCGAGAATCAGGCTGCCCCTTCCCTTTTTTTCATTGCCATAGGAGAGGTTCTCGGTGTAGATGCAGTCCGCGCCGAAATGGTAGGCCAGCAGCAGTGCGGAGCGGTATTCCTCCGCGGAATGTCCGGGATAGTTCCCAAGAAACCACAGGTCCGGGGTAACCCAGAACTCCGTGCCGTACTGAAGCGCCGCACCCATGCCGCAGGCCAGGTGCACGGGAGCCCAGCTTTCCTTGAGTATTTTCACGGAGGCGGTGAATCCGCCCGCGGCAAACCCATGGCAGAGCACGGGAAAGACATGTTCGGTGTACAGGCGGACGCCGTCCTTCCTGTACAGCGCCGCCACGTCCCCCACGGCGGCGGAGAAGGCGTCGGAGGCCTTCTCAAGATTTCCGGACGGCGCGTAAATATAGGGTTTCCAGAGTTTTGCGCCGTTGGCGATGGCGTTGGCGCAGTTTTGCATGTGCTCCGCCTCGTCATACATCACCCCGTCGCACCGGGTGGCCGCGCCAAGCGAGGCGCGCACCGTTTCGGGCGGCAGCTCAAAATGCCTGCCGTCCTCCCGGTTGTACCAGTCATATCCCGTCTCATCCCTGAATTCACGAATCCAGTTTGCATTTTCAAAATTCGCCACCCATCGCAGCCCGGATTTTTCACAAAACTGATCCACCTCCCTGATATGGGAGAGATTCTGGCCGATGACGGGACTTGGGAAATAGTGCATCACCCAGGTGTCAATCCCCAAATCCTTCACCAGTGCCGCGCCCCAGGACACCTTATGGAGCGGATATTCCGCCCCCGCATCGTCCACACCGATCCGTACCGGAGCCGCCGCCGCCCCTTCGGCCAAAAGCATCGCCGCCGAAATCAGCACGGTCAACACTTTGAAAAGGCGAATTTTGTCGCTCATGCCTGTCTTCCTGTTGCTGGATTTCCGATTCTATCATGCCCCAGAATGTTGGTCACAGGAGGCCCGCATGTCTAAGCACGGACCCAGCCGCCGGCCAATTACGCTGTTGTTTTTTCTCCCGTTGCTGGCCGGTTGCGCCGTTGTTGGCCCGGTCCGCCATGAACACCCATGGATTGATGCCGCCATGGGCGCCGCTCCCACGGGCAGTTCTTCTTTGGCCCTAGTCATTCCCACCCGGGACAGGGACGGGCATCCTCTTGGGGTCACCCGGACCGGGGATGCCGTCCGGCGCGTGGAGGGGGCCTTTGCGGAGTGCTTTGGCGGGTTTACCACGATCACGGGGACGCATGGCGGATGGGCTGACGGGGCCGGCACGGTGCACCGGGAGGACCATGCCGCCATTGTGGTGTCCTATTTTGACGCCCGCGCCCCGGAGTCGCGTGACCGGGTGCGCCGGATTCGGGAACTGGCGGCGGCGCTGGCCCGCGATCTTAGCCAGGAGTCGGTGGCCCTGTTTGCGGACGGCCGCATGTGGCTGATCCCCCCCGGCTGAGCGGATGCCGCCCTTTCCGGCCTGATTCCCCGCCGCCGATCCGGGAGGGCATTGCGTGCGCGCAAAAGAAAACCCCGCGCCTTTGTTCAAGGCGCGGGGTCAAAATTGAGCCGGCGACGTCCTACTCTTCCACAAGGTTGCCCCTGCAGTACCATGGGCGCTGGCAGTCTTAACTTCCGTGTTCGAAATGGGAACGGGTGTGTCCCTGCCGCTATAGCCGCCGACAAAAACCGGCTCCATGGAGGGCCGCTTTCGCGGCCGCCATTGGATTCAAATATTTATTTGACAGTGAATGCAAGGAGTAACAGTAAACAATCTGAAGAAAACGCTAATCCGGGGGGACCCATAAAATGGGTCCATCAGTACACTTAAGACCAAGCCTCACGAGTAATTAGTACTGGTCAGCTGAACACGTCACCGTGCTTACACCTCCAGCCTATCAACCTGGTAGTCTTCCAGGACTCTTTAGGGGATTGCTCCCAGGGAGACCTTATCTTTGGATGGGTTTCGTGCTTAGATGCTTTCAGCGCTTATCCCTTCCGGACGTGGCTACCCGGCGCTGCCACTGGCGTGACAACCGGAACACCCTATATCCGTCCAACCCGGTCCTCTCGTACTAGGGTCAGATTCCATCAAGTCTCCTGCGCCCGCATAGGATAGGGACCAAACTGTCTCGCGACGTTTTAAACCCAGCTCGCGTGCCACTTTAATCGGCGAACAGACGAACCCTTGGGACCTGCTTCAGCCCCAGGATGTGACGAGCCGACATCGAGGTGCCAAACCTCCCCGTCGATATGAACTCTTGGGGGAGATAAGCCTGTTATCCCCGGCGTACCTTTTGTCCGATGAGCAACGGCCCTTCCATACGGAACCGCTGGATCACTAAGCCCTACTTTCGTACCTGCTCGACTTGTAAGTCTCGCAGTCAAGCTCCCTTATGCCTTTACACTCTGCGCATGGTTTCCAAACATGCTGAGGGAACCTTTGGGCGCCTCCGTTACTTTTTGGGAGGCGACCGCCCCAGTCAAACTGCCCGCCAGACACTGTCCCCCGCCCGGATTCACGGGTTCGGGGTTAGGATTCAATAACAACCAGGGTGGTATTCCAAGGTTGACTCCACCGAGGCTGACGCCCCAGCTTCAACGTCTCCCACCTATCCTATACAAATTGTCACTAAACCCAATATCAAGCTGCAGTGAAGGTGCACAGGGTCTTTCCGTCCTTATGCGGGTAACGAGCATCTTCACTCGTAATACAACTTCACCGGGCCCACTCTTGAGACAATGCTCGGATCGTTACGCCATTCGTGCAGGTCGGAACTTACCCGACAAGGAATTTCGCTACCTTAGGACCGTTATAGTTACGGCCGCCATTAACCGGGGCTTCGGTTCAAGGCTTCGCTTGCGCTAACCTCTCCCGTTGACCTTCCGGCATTGGGCAGGCGTCAGTCCCTATACCTAGTCTTGCGACTTAGCAGAGACCTGTGTTTTTAGTAAACAGTCGCCCGAGCCACTTTAGTGTCGCTCTCGGCGGCTCCGGCCGCAGGGCCATCACCGCCAAAAGCACCCCTTCTTCCGAAGTTACGGGGTTAATTGGTCGAGTTCCTTAAGAGTGGATCACCCGAGCGCCTTAGAATACTCTTCTCGTCCACCTGTGTCGGTTTACGGTACGGGCACCTGCAACCTCGCTAGAGGTTTTTCTTGGCAGTGTGGAATCAGACAATCCGTGTTATTCCGAAGAGGTTTCACGTCCCTTAACGCCTCGGCCTGATGCAGCCTGGATTTACCTGGGCTGCGGCCCGCACGCTTAGACTGCCATCCGATAGGCAGCTGTCTTATCCTCCTGCGTCACCCCATCACTCAAACGGTTGCATGGTGGTACAGGAATCTTTGCGCCTGTTTTCCATCGCCTACGCCTTTCGGCCTCGGCTTAGGACCCGACTAACCCCGGGAGGAGTCACCTGGCCCGGGAACCCTTGGACTTTCGGCGGGAGGGATTCTCGCCCTCCTTGTCGTTACTAATGCCGGCATGATCACTTCCATTCGGTCCACACGTCCTTACGGTCATGCTTCAATCCGGAATGGAATGCTCCCCTACCGCCGCGCGCCTAGGCGCGCGACCCGCAGCTTCGGTATCATGCTTAGCCCCGTTACATTTTCCGCGCACAACCACTCGACCAGTGAGCTATTACGCACTCTTTAAATGAATGGCTGCTTCTAAGCCAACATC